>Ga0272448_1000490_pt1 | contig 61582 bp, 71 predicted proteins | sample YNPCB0191_FD_202220 | JGI IMG/M metagenome (GOLD analysis project Ga0272448, IMG submission 202220) | Hot spring sediment microbial communities from Yellowstone National Park, WY, United States - YNP-CB-019-1 | ecosystem: Environmental > Aquatic > Thermal springs > Hot (42-90C) > Sediment... | reverse complement strand
TGGCCTATTGCTTCAAAGACCGAAAAAAGGTTGAAATCAAAAATCCAGAGAAAGTCACATTGAAAAACGGCAGACCGGCCACCAAGGGCGTGTGTCCTATCTGCGGAACTACCGTGTACCGGATCGGAAAGAGCTAACCGTCGATCGGAGCAACTATTTTAAACAATGCGCCTTACCCGCTGAAGTAGCTTCAGAGGGTTAAGTTCTAATATGCTTTTAAATTTTCGTGGGCTTATTCCGGCCTGTGTAAGGGTTTGTTTGGCCAGTTGTTCTGATAACAGGTCATCCTCAGTATGGGAATCAGTATTCAGCAACAGCATTGCACCAGTTTTAACGGCAATTTCAGCAACATAGGGATTGGCCGTGCAGTGACCCCTCCGGGTTGTAATCTCGAGAAACACGCCGTTTCTGGCAGCCAGCCTGGCCGCTTCAGTCGTTATATGCCCTGGATGGGCAAGTATATCTACATAGGAGGACTTTACCGCCGCCAGATTCGTTCCTTCTTCTACAGGTTCTGTCGGCGTTTCGCCATGCACCACAACCAGCCAGGCTCCCAGATTCTTAGCCTTTTTAGCAAGCTCATCAATTGTATCCGGCGGTACATGAGTCAGTTCGATACCGGGCATTGCCAGTATATTCCAGTGCGATCTAGCCAGCTCGCAATCGGCACTGACTTCTTTTATTATCCTTTCCATAGAGCCAATACCTGCATGGTCGGTAATGCCGATAGCAACATAATTTTTAACTGCCGCCCGTCTTACCAGCTCAGTGGGCGAAAGTACCCCATCACTATAAAAAGTGTGGGTATGGAAATCATAAAGCATTCTATAAATTAACATAAAAACCTTAAATTATACAAGATAAGGCTCATAATCTGTTATAATAGGGCGTATTTTAGCCGCTATGTTTAAAAAAATACTCGTACCACTTGATGGTTCGATAGAATCCGAAACAGTTCTGCCATATGTTCGAGACCTGGCAATCAGGTTCGGCTCTGAAGTAGATATCCTGAGTGTCGGTCTCGGCAGCAAAAAAAGGCGTGTCAATCAACTGCTGGACGATTACGTACAGCACGTGGTAGAGCATCTTCAAAACAATCATATAAACTGCCGCTCAGTCCTGGTCTACAGCGAGAGCGAAAATGAGACGATTGATTTCGCTCAGGTAGCTACAGAAAAACTGGATATCAGGGCAAAAGGTAAGGTCTTTTACGGTGGTCCTGCTGAGACTATACTTTTTTATACACAGAGACATCACGTAAATTTAATAATAATGGCCACCCATGGTCACAGCGGCCTGAAAAGATGGTGGCTTGGCAGTGTTTTTGAAAAAGTGATATCGCAATGCACTGTGCCCGTCTTGGTCATTCACAGCAAGCATGTTAGAGAAATTGACCGTGAACATCGCGCAACTTTCAGACATGTACTGGCGCCTCTGGATGGATCTGAAGCAGGCGAATCGGCTTTACACGATGCTGAAGAGGTAGCAGTTAAAACAGGTGCATCAATTACACTTCTGCACGTTATACCTGAACCCCATGCTGTCGAAGCCAGATTCCTGGGCTCTGAATTCACCCGTTTTGTTAAAGCCATGCACGATGCCGGGGAAAATTATCTCACACGGACATGCAACAGATTATCAGAAAAAGGTATAAAGGCTTCATATAAGATTGTATACGGCGATCCTGCACAACAAATTATCGATATAGCTGCCCATGAAAAAAACGACCTGATAGCACTTTCCACACATGGTCGAAGCGGTATAACACGGTTCGTAATGGGCAGTGTGGCTGATAAGGTTCTGCATGCTTCCAAACTGCCCATGTGGCTTGTCAGGCCAAGGAAAATTATAAGACAGATTAATTCTGAAAAGAGTGAAAATACTATTTTAAAGTAATGTAAAGATACTCAGTATCAATAAGGAGTTTTATAACAATGGGAAAGATAAATGTAGCAATCATCGGGGTAGGCAACTGCGCATCATCATTTGTACAGGGAGTTCATTATTACAAAAAAGCAAAAGACGACGAATTTGTACCCGGCTTAATGCATGTAAACCTGGGCGGCTACCACATAAGGGATATAAATTTCGTCGCCGCTATCGACATCGATAAGAACAAGGTGGGCAAGGATCTGGCCGAGGCTATCTTTACCCCACCCAACAATACTTATAAATTTTGTGATGTTCCCACTACCGGTGTAAAAGTCGTACGGGGTATGACGCATGATGGACTGGGGAAATATCTCAGCAAAATTATACAGAAGGCTCCGGGCCCAACCGCCAACATTGTAAGCATTCTCAAGGAAGTTAAGGCCGATGTTGCCATAAATTACTTGCCGGTAGGCAGCGAAGAGGCCACCAAGTGGTATATAGAGCAGCTGTTGAATGCAGGAGTAGGTCTGGTCAACTGTATCCCTGTTTTTATAGGTAGAGAACCGTACTGGCATAACCGCTTTTATGAGGCCGGCCTTCCAGTGATCGGTGATGATATCAAATCCCAGGTTGGTGCTACCATTGTGCACAGGGTGCTGACCAGGCTCTTCCGCGACCGCGGGGTCAAGCTTGAACGTACTTACCAATTGAATTTTGGAGGCAATACCGATTTTTATAACATGCTCGAACGCGAACGCCTTGAATCCAAAAAGATATCTAAAACCAACGCCGTTACATCACAGCTCGATTACGAAATGAATCCTGATAATATACATGTCGGCCCCAGCGATTATGTACCATGGCTGCTTGATCGCAAGTTCTGCCATATAAGGATGGAAGGTCGCACCTTTGGAGATGTCCCCCTGAATCTCGAATGTAAACTGGAAGTGTGGGATAGCCCGAACTCTGCCGGAGTAGTCATCGATGCAGTCCGCTGCTTTAAAATAGCCAAAGACCGCGGCCTGGCCGGAGCAATCGTAGCCCCGAGTGCATATTTTATGAAATCACCTCCCATACAATATTCCGACGATGAAGCAAGACGGCGGGTAGAGCAATTTATCAGCGGACAGGATCAACAACGCCCCATCACCCTGCCCGAGATAGCTTGAATAACAACGTATAAAATGCCAGACATGCCTGACCATGAAAATCGGCTTAATTTCCGCATATGATTATTCCCATCCCGGCGGCGTAATCAACCACGTCTCCTATCTGGGGCACTATCTTCAGCAAATGGGGTACGAAGTTAAAATAGTTGCTCCTGTGCGCAGAAAAGGTACCCGGTATTTCGGAGAGGATGTTACGCCGGTTGGCAGGCCACTCCCAATACCTTATGGTGGTACTACTGCCCGCATTCCCCTTTCACCCTGGCTACCTTATCAGGTAAACAGGGTACTTGACCGCGAAAATTTCGATATTATCCATTTGCATGAGCCTTTTATCCCCATGCTCTGCCTGAGCACGCTGACACAATCGAAAACTATAAATGTGGGTACTTTTCACGCATGCCATGACAGGTCTTTAATGTACTGGCTTGGTCAGCCAATTATGCACAGATTGGGGAAAAAGCTTCATGGCAAGATTGCCGTATCACAACCGGCTCTGAAATATATATCCAGGTATCTTCCAGGAGAGTATCGAATTATACCCAATGGAGTTGACACCAGGCACTACCGTCCGGAAGGCCCACATCTTCCTGAATTCAAAGATGGTAAGATCAATATTCTCTTTGTAGGCAGATTGGAAGAGCGAAAAGGAGTTGATGATCTTATTCATGCATGCTCTCTGGTTAAAAAAGAATTCAACAATTTCCGGCTTATTATTGCCGGCCCCGGTCTCAAGCTCCGATATAAGTACGAGTTGCTTGCCAGAAGACTACTTCCTGACCAGGTAATTTTCACCAGGTTCGTACCCTTTGAACAGCTCCCCAGATATTACAGAACAGCCGATATTTTTTGTGCACCGGCTACCGGAGGCGAGAGCTTCGGCATAGTATTACTCGAAGCTATGGCCAGCGGTACACCCGTAGTAGCTACCAGCATACCGGGCTATGCGAGTGTCATAACACATGGGCAGGACGGGCTTCTTGCTAGACCGAAAGATAGGCGCGGCATAGCAGATGCTTTACTCACATTGATAAATGATAAAATTTTACGTAATAAATTTATTGAGAATGGACTGATTACCGCCGAAAAATACAGCTGGGAAAACGTAAGCCGCCAGGTCGCAGACTACTATAAAACATTAATAAATACTTACAGCGGGAAAATATAATGCCTTCATTTCATGAAATCAGAAAAAAAGCTCAAACATCCATTACTGCGCCCCTTATTCCGATTATAAAAAAGCTCAGGCTATCCCCCGATATGCTAACATTCATCGGTATTTTTTTGAATCTCATCGCAGCTTTTATAATAGGCTCGGGACACCTTTTCATTGGTGGCCTCATTTTTTTGCTGGCAGGCCTTTTCGATATGCTGGATGGCGTCATGGCCCGTTTCCTTAACCAGGCAACCAAATTCGGGGCACTGCTCGATTCGACTTCTGACCGTCTTACCGAGGCTGCAGTATTTCTGAGCTTTATCTTTATTACATCGACTAGCATGTGGCCCTATAATACCACTATGCAACTGGTGCTTATTTTCCTGGCTTTGACCGGCTCCTTTCTCACCAGCTATATCCGCGCCCGTGCTGAAGGTCTTCAGATCGACTGTAGCGTGGGTTTGTTCACACGGCCCGAGCGGGTCATAATACTGGCACTGGGACTGCTCTTGAATCTGGTGTTCTTGGCGTTATCACTGGTGGTTATCCTTTCTTTCATAACTGTGGGACAGCGTTTTTTTCACGTTTGGCGAAGATCTAAAACTTTGTAATACAATATACACATATGAGGTAATATGAGCGATAATGCTTTTAAATATGCACTCACCACATTAGCTTTGCTGACTTGCGTCTCAATTGTAGTTGCCATCAGTCTGGCTTCGGTAGGTATCTACTGGATAGGGATAGATTTTATCTCCTTGATATTTCTTACAATTTTAACAGGCCTTATCATCCTCATTGCAGGAGGAATTACCCTTCTTTATTTCTGGGGCAGGCGGTATATGTCAAAACTTTAGTTGACAGGCTTAGCCATACTCCCTTATTATTACAGGTTGTGTAAAAAAGGCAGCCTGTATTTGGAAAGATGATATGTCAGTAGTAGCAGTTATCGGTGCCCAGTGGGGCGATGAAGGCAAAGGGAAAATAGTAGATCTCCTGGCCGAAAAAGCGGATGCTGTCATCCGCTTTTCTGGTGGTGACAATGCCGGCCATACTGTGATAAACCCAAAAGGTGAATTCAGGCTTCATGTTGTGCCCTCCGGCATTTGTTATCCCCGGGCAGCCTGCATAATTGGAAATGGTGTGGTAGTAAATCCCAGAGTACTTCTGGAGGAAATTGATAATCTTCAGAGCAAGGGCGTTGACGTGAGCAATCTGCACATCAGCGATCGGGCACATGTCATTATGCCCTGGCATATATTGCTTGATGGTTTGGAAGAGGAAAGACGCGGAGAAGGAGCCATCGGAACAACCAGAAAAGGAATAGGTCCAGCTTTTGCCGACAAGACCGCGAGAAGAGGTATCCGTATATCCGATATGCTCGACCCTGAAAACTTTAAATCCCGTCTTAAGACTATCCTTTCCTCAAAAAATGATTTATTAACCAGAATCTACGACCAACCTCCTCTGAGCCTCGACAGTATATTTGAGGAATACAGCGGCTATGCCAGACGAATGTCTGTATATATAAAAGATACCACTTCGATGATTAACGATCTCGTCTCCAGAGGTCGCAATATCGTGCTGGAAGGCGCCCAGGGCACAATGTTAGACACAGATTTTGGGTCTTATCCTTACGTGACTTCGTCGTCTCCACTGGCCGCGGGGGCCTGCCTGGGGTCGGGCATAAACCCAAGAGCCCTCGAGCGGGTTGTTGGCATCTTCAAAGCCTATATAACCAGAGTAGGTTCCGGGCCAATGCCGACAGAGCTTAAAGATAAGCTTGGAGACTATATAAGAGAACGCGCACACGAATACGGTGCCACCACCGGCCGGGCCCGCCGCTGTGGTTGGTTCGATGCTGTCATAGGTCGTTACAGCACTGAACTCAACGGTTTTAACAGTGCCATACTGACCAGACTCGATGTGCTTGATGAAATGGATACGGTCAAAATATGTGTTGCCTATAAAATTGGCAATAAGACGATTAATTACTTCCCTGCCGATATAAAGGCACTTGAGACCTGCCAGCCTGTTTATGAAGAACTACCCGGTTGGAAAACCAGCACCAGTGATATTCGAGATGTTAAAAGGCTCCCGCCTAATGCACTCCGCTACATAAAAAGGATCGAAGAATTAATCGGCTGCCCCTTCCATATAATCTCCATAGGTCCAAGGCGTGATCAAAGCATCACCATCAAAAAAATCATTTAATCGGCAGATCTATTTTATAATCTTTCAGAGTTGTCTCAATTATAGATTTTGTCTTCGCGTCTGGCTCCACGAGTGGTAACCTTGGCTTTCCCACCCTGAAGCCAAGGTAATTAAGAGCATATTTTATTGGCATCGGATTGCCTACCAGAAACATGGCACTTACCAGTGGTATAAAACTGCGATGCAATCTGGCAGCTTCTGCAATCTGCCCGGCAAAAAAGGCATCCATCATTTTCCTGTACTGCAGACCAACCAGGTGTGTAATAACACCTATAACCCCGTATCCACCCAGACTCAATACAGTGAATGTATCCCCATCGTTTCCACTGTAAACAATAAAATCTCTATCTGCACCCTCGATAATCTTCGCAATCTGTGTGAAGTCCGCGCTCGCTTCCTTGATGCCGACAATATTGTCTATCCTGCTCAACCGTATTGTCGTATCTGCGGTCAGGTTGGTTACAGTACGTGATGGCACATTATAGATAATACAGGGTAGAGTGGTCCTCTCAGCTATAGCCTTGAAATGCTCATATAATCCATCCTGCGTCGGTCTATTATAGTAGGGGACAGTCAGCAAACAGGCATCCACACCGGTTTTTTCAGCTTCGCGCGTAAGTTCTATGCTCTCACGCGTATTATAATTACCTGTCCCCGCCACAATTGTTGCGCTTTTATCCACAGCAGATCTTATCTCAGAGAAAAGGCGTAGTTTTTCTTCCATGCTGAGTGTAGGGCTTTCGCCGGTGGTGCCACTGACAACAAGCCCATCGCTTCCCGAAGCCAGCAGTGCACGTGCCAGTTTCTTTGCCTGTTCATAATCCACTCCACCTCCATCATCAAATGGTGTTACCATAGCTGTTAGCAAACGACCAAACTTCTTCATTTCAACACTCCGTTGTGTTATTTGGCAGGTTTAACCCAATCGTTCTTTATCGCTTCTTCGGCTATTTGAACTGCATTCAATGCGGCTCCTTTCCTTATATTATCAGCCACCACCCACATTACCAGACCATTGAGATACGAAGCATCCGCTCTGATCCTGCCAACGTATACGTCATCTGTGCCGGCAGCCAGCCATGGCTGCGGATAGAGGCTTACATTGGGATCATCCAGCACTTTCACTCCGGGAGCCTTACTCAAAATGTTTCGAGCCTCATCAGGAGATATATATTCGTTAAATTCCACCTGAACAACCTCACTATGACCAATAAACACCGGCACCCTGACGCAGGTGGCAGATACTGCAATATTATCTGCATGCATTATTTTTCTTGTCTCCTCTAACATTTTCCATTCTTCTTTGGTATAGCCATTATCGAGGAATACATCTATTTCAGGCAATAGATTAAACGCTATTTGATGGGCATATACATGAGGCACCACATTGCCTCCTTCCAGCACTATTTTAGACTGTTTGGTCAGCTCCTCCACAGCTGCAAGCCCGGTACCGGATACCGATTGATATGTGGCCACTACTATCCTTTTTATCGGGTTAATTTTATGCAACGGATAGAGAGCCACAACCATCTGAATGGTAGAGCAATTGGGGTTGGCTATAATCCCTCGGTGTTTTCTAATATCTTCCGGATTAACTTCCGGAACTACCAAGGGTACCCTGGGATCCATGCGCCATGCGGCACTGTTATCAATTACCAGCGCACCAGCCTTGGCGGCAACAGGCGCAAAGTGTTTGCTTATATCCGAGCCAGCCGAGAAAAGGGCAATATCAATATTATCGAATGAATCGTTTGCTGTCTCTTTTACTACAACCTCTTCGTGCCCTACAAACATTTTCCTTCCTGCCGAACGATCTGATGCATACAATGAAATCGACCTGGCAGGAAATTTCCGCTGCAGGAGCACTTTGATAAACTCCTGCCCCACCATGCCGGTAGCACCTACGATTGCAACGTTATATCCATCCTGCATATCAATCTCCCAGATTTAGTATGGAATCCAAACCCACCAGCAGACCCTGACGTTTAACTACTTCCTTTATGGCAAGTATCACTCCCGGCATAAAGCTCTCTCTGCTGATAGTATCATGCCGGAGTGTTAGCGTCTGTCCTACTGTACCGAAGATCACTTCCTGACTGGCCACCAGCCCCGGTAACCGCACACTGTGTATCGAGACTCCCCCAATCTGGCCACCCCGCGTGCCTTTCATTGTCTCCTTTTCTGTTAAAGGCAAGATAAAAGGCTTGCCTCTTGCTTTCAGCATTTCATCCGCTGTTGCCAGTGCTGTTCCCGATGGTGCATCTGCTTTTCTATCATGATGAAGCTCTATGATCTCGGCATTATCGAAATACCTCGATGCTATTTTAGCCAGATGCATCAGGACAACTGCACCTATGGCAAAATTAGCCGCTATAATAGCACCCTTTTTATATCTGGACGCCAAATCGTCTATTTCCTTAAGATCGTTATCGCGCAGACCCGTTGTCCCCACTACCAAATGCGCGCCGTTTTTTAAAGCAAGCCTGGCCGTAGATGGTACTGCAGAAGCTACTGTGAAATCAACCACTACTTCCGGATGATACATCTCAATAATCGTGGTTAAATCGGAATGTAAAGGTATTTTTCCACTGATACCAGGAACTGTAAGATGTTCTCTTTCCACTTTTATATCAGCGGCTCCTACTAAAACGAGATCGGGATCGTTAGCCACAGCTCCGATAACCTGCTGTCCCATTCGGCCTAAGGCCCCGTTAACTGCTACTTTGATCTTAGACATCTTTCTACCCTCACGCAGTTAAATGTTCAAACCGACTCTTAACTTTTACGTTGCTGGCGATCCCGCTGTGGCCGGTTATGTTGATGAACTTTGCTGTCCCTTTTCTGATCACCGTGAACTGGATTCCTTGTCCCGGCAAGTGTCCTTTCATGAGTCCCCACGGTACGTGATGGTCTTACCTCTCCCGGTGTGACCTTGCTCTCTGTAAATACCGCTTTGCGCGACAGGTTAATGCGTCCCAGACGATCGATTTCTGTAACCTTAACCATTATCTCATCACCGACCTTAACAACATCCTCAACACGGGATACGTGGTGATCTGCCAGCTCACTGATATGGACCAGCCCCTCCTTTCCTGGCAGGACTTCCACAAACACACCGAAATTCTGCAGTCGAGTAACTTTTCCGGTATAAATGGCACCGACTTCCACATCTTGAGTAAGACCTTCTACCCGTCGAATAGCTTCACGCGCCATATCCTCGCTGGATGAGCCTATTACCACAGTGCCATCATTTGATACATCGATAGTAGCTTTTGTCTCTTCAATGATAGCCTTTATATTTTTCCCACCGGGACCTATCAGTTGCCCTATTTTCCCGGGATCGATAGTGATTTTATACATACGCGGAGCATATTTACTCAGCGTAGGTCTCGCAGCCGGTATGGCTGCCTTAATAACTGCCATGACCTCTCGATGGGCCTCCAGCGCCTGCATAGTAGCTCTGGAAAGTATCTCATGGCTGATCCCTTTCAGTTTTATATCTAGCTGAATTGCTGTTATCCCAGCCTCTGTACCGGCCACTTTGTAATCCATATCACCGTAGAAATCTTCCATCCCCTCGATATCGGTCAGGATGACATAATTATCAGGGTTTTCTTTATCGGTCACCAGGCCCATAGCAATGCCAGCGACCGGCGCCTTAATGGGAACACCAGCATCCATTAACGAAAGGGAGGAGGCACAAACACTTCCCATAGAGGTACTGCCATTGGAGCTTAAAACCTCGGATACCAGGCGGATTGTATAAGCAAACTCCTGCTCATCAGGTATTACCGGCAGTAGAGCTTTATGGGCGAGTGCGCCATGCCCTATTTCCCTGCGGCCTACCGATCCCAGTCTTTTTACCTCGCCGGTAGAAAAGGGCGGAAAATTATAATGGTGCATAAAACGTCGTGTATCCTCCAACCCCAGATCATCCACCAGCTGGCCCTCACCGAGCGATCCAAGGGTCGTGATAGTAAGGACCTGTGTCATTCCTCGTTCAAATAATCCCGAACCATGCGTCCTTGGCAAAAGCCCCACTTCAGCCCGTAGCGGCCTTATCTGCGTTGCCGCTCTGCCATCAACATGCCTGCGTGTGGATAAAATCTTTCTTCGACATATCCGCTTTTGAACTTCATCAAGCGCGGTTACTATATCGGCTTCGACAAAAGACTCCTTCAGCTTCTCCTTCGCTTCCTTTGCAATTATATCCAGCTCGGCCTGTCGTCTGGCACGCTCTGTATTTTCCATAGCAGAATAAATCCTGTCTTCGTATTCCGTACTTAGTGCTGCCAGCAATTCAGAGTTGATACCAGCATTCTCTGTTTCCCGTTTAGGTTTACCCGTTGCCTCACGCATATCGTCCTGCAATTTAATTATCTTCTGGTTTTCAATATGCGCCAGCTTCACGGCTTCAAGATAGATATCCGGCGAAATCTCTTTACAGCCGGCTTCAACCATTACTATATTGTCACGGCTGCTGGTGACCACGAGATCCAGCAGGCTGTCATTCATCTGAGGAAGCAGTGGATTCAGTACGAATTTTCCATCGATATAACCAACACGTGTGGCACCCACGGGTCCATCAAAGGGTATGCTGGAAATAGTCAGAGCGGCTGAGGCACCATTTACAGCCAGTACATCCGGATCATTTTCCTGATCGGTGGAAAGAACAGTAACAATAATCTGAATATCATTCGGCAGGCTCTTAAGGAAAAGTGGCCTGATCGACCTGTCACAAAGACGGGCTGCCAGAATAGCCTGTTCACCCGGTCGACCTTCCCGCCTTAAAAAGCTCCCCGGGATTTTACCCACTGCATAGTGCCGCTCTTCATAATCTACGGTCAGACGTACAAAGTCGGTTGCTTCTTTGATTTCTTCGCTTATACATGCGGTTACCAGAACGACCGTATCACCATACCTGACAGTAACCGCACTATCCGCTTGCTGTGCAAGCTTTCCGGTTTCGATGATAAGATCTCTGTCCCCCACATTAGCCTTAAAAACCTGGGACATTTTCAAACCTTCTTTTTTTATTTAATTTCTTATTTACGCAAACCGAGCTTGCCAATAAGATCTCTATAGCGGTTGATATCTTCTCTGCTCAAATATGCCAGTAACCGCCTGCGCCTCCCGATTAGCTTGAGAAGAGAGCGACGTGTATGCTGATCATGAGAATGGAGCTTCAGATGATCAGATAACTGATTTATCCTCTCGGTCAACACGGCTATCTGAACATCAGAAGAGCCGGTATCTTTCTCATGCAACGCATACGTCTTCATAATGGCCGCTTTTCTTTCCTTGTCCAATGTCTTACTCCTGAACTCTATAACGCATGATTATAGCACAGGATGTGGGTCTTTTGTAAAAATTAAAAATGTTATAGCATAAATTAAATACGTCTCGGCAAACATTCTTTCAGGAAGAATTTTTCATAAATGCAGAAAATATGGTAACCTTTTGTCTGATTAGTAAAGAGATCAATTCAGTATGAATTTTCTCTGAGGAGATTTTCCTCCTCTTAGACAGCGATATAAAATCTGATTTTAAAGGAGCATTAAAATGGATGTTAGCGAAGCTGTAATTAAACGCCAATCTATACGTGCTTTCAAACCGGATCCGATTCCAGTGGAGATATTGAAGAAAATCATGGAGACCGCCCTTCGTGTACCCTCTTCCGGCAACAGCCAGCCCTGCGAATACGCGGTGGTAAGTGGAGAAAAGCTAACCGAGATAAAGCAATCTGTCCTTGCATGTCTTTCCCAGATGCCCAGACCTGATATCCCCGCGCCTATGGAATATCCGGAACCATGGCGCTCACGCTATGTGGCACTCATGCGAGGTGTTCAGGACAAGCTCGGAATAACCCGAGAGGATAGAGCAAAACGTGCAGAATGGAATACGTGGGGTATGCGACTATGGGGTGCACCATGCTGCATATATATAATAATCGATAAGAACCTGTATAACGCTGCCGAATCGGCAAATCTCTTTAACATCTTCGATTGCGGAATGGCTACACAGACAATTATGCTGCTTGCCACAGAACAGGGCCTGGGAACGATCCCCGCTCTGATGCCCGTGCTCTATCCGGATGTCCTACGCAAAGCCCTGAGCCTGCCTGAAAACAAACTTTTCGTCATCGGCATACCCATCGGTTATCCTGACTGGAACCATCCTGCCAACAGCTTCCGCAGCTCACGCGAACCACTGGATAAAATGGTAAAATTTTATTGATCCGTACTGATAAATCATTACCTGAAATTGGTCGAATGATTGAGCGGACTGAGAAACCCGATAATCCGCATCGGGTATTTCCAGCACTTTGCTGGATTGGAGTATAATTAGTTCGCAATGAATTCACAGGTCTTTTACCGTAAATGGCGTCCCCAGACATTTGCAGAGGTAGCCGGTCAGGAACATGTGGTGCAAACATTACGTAATGCGATCAAGAGTAACCGCATCGCACACGCCTATCTCTTCTGCGGTCCGCGCGGTAGCGGGAAAACCTCCACAGCACGTATTCTGGCTAAAGCTGTTAACTGCCAATCACCTTCAGAAGGCGAGCCCTGCAATAAGTGTGACTCATGTATGTCCATTAACAGGGGTAACGCACTGGATATTATCGAGATCGACGAAGCCAGCAACCGCGGCATCGATGATATGAACGAGCTTAAAGAGCGCGTCAACTATTCACCCAACCTGTTGCGCTACAAGGTCTACATCATTGATGAGGTGCATATGATTACAAGGGAAGGCGCCAACGCTTTCCTTAAAACCCTGGAGGAACCGCCTCCCCACGTAATCTTCATCCTGGCAACAACAGATCCCCATAAAATCATCTCAACCATAACATCGCGGTGTCAGCGCTTCGACTTTCACCGTTTATCGGCCAGTTCTGTTATATCCCGTCTATCCTACATATGTGCTCAGGAAGGGATTAAGATCGATTTTGAAGCACTCAAGTTGATAGCAAAAGTCGCCACCGGCAGTCTACGGGATGCTACCAATCTGCTCGAGCAGATGGTCACTTATTACGGTAATGAAATTTCACTTTCCCAGGCCAAATCTATGCTGGGTATAAGCGGCGACCTCCGCATACGAGAACTTGCGGAACATATACTGGATAAAGATGTCTCTGCTGGCCTGAAAACTATCAATGCTGTAGCCTCAGAAGGGCTTGATCTAAGGCAGTTCAACCGAGAGTTCGTTGATTACCTCCGCCAGCTTCTACTGGTACGTTCCGGCTCACCGGAAATGATCGATTGTACCGAAGAAGAACTGGCTGAAATGCAGAAGATCGCCACAAGAACAACGTTGGATTACCTGCTTAATGCAGTCAAGCTTTTCTGCAACGTGGATCTGCGCCTTGATAATAGCTCTCCTTTGCCGATGGAGCTGGCTCTGGTGGAAAGCGTTTTATTTGCCAGTAAAAATTATAAGATCACATCAGACAATCCTCCGCGTGGAGACTGGCAGGGAACACGCACTGCACCAACTGCCTATAAAACAACCAGAACTGGTGAAATGACACGTCCTGTCAGCCTGGTCAGTCAACAGTCAAATGTACATCCGCAACAAGCTGGCTTTGTGGAACCGGCTGAGGATGAAGCAACAGGACCCACCGAGCCGCTTAAAATGGAAAATCCCAATGACCTTGAGTACATCAAGAAAAACTGGAGAACCTTTATCAATTCGCTGCGGGGAGAGGGTTCCGGCGGAAACCTCGACGCAAGATTACGCCATGCATGCGAACCGGTTGAGATCAAAGATGGTACTCTTGTACTGGGCTTCTACCATGAATTCCATAAGAATTACATAGATAACCGCAAATATCTCCACTTAATCGAGAAAAAGCTTTATGAAGTTTTCGGACATAATTATACTGTTACCTGCATTCTGATTCCCCAAGCAACAAAATCAACACTTAAACCGGCCAGCAGCAATCATCTGGTAGAGGCTGCACTCAGTATGGGAGCGCGTATTATTGAAGAAAACACTGATACGGAGGAGAAATGAGCCAGTTTAATTTGCGGCAGATTCAGGAGCTTCAAGCCAAGATGCTGAAAGCCCAGGAGGAACTGGGCAAAACCAATGTTGAGGTCACAGCCGGTGGAGGTGCTATTAAAATTATTATCAACGGCCATCAGCAATTCCAGTCGATCACTATATCGCCAGAAGTAGTCAATCCAGAAGATGTAGAATTTTTACAGGATCTTGTTCTTGCAGCCTGTAATGAGGCAATTCAAAAATCACAAGAAATGGCTGCTCAGAGCATGAGCAAGCTTACCGGTGGTATGAAAATACCCGGCTTAATGTAGGGAGGTCCCGTGAACCCTGATTTCCTGCCCTCCGCCAGACCGATATCGCGCCTTATCGAGGAACTTAATAAACTGCCCGGCATAGGACCCAAGACAGCACAGCGTCTTGCCTATTACCTGCTTCAGGCTCCTCCCGAAAGAACACAGGATCTGGCTGAAGCCATCCTTGGCATCAAGCATAATTTGAAGTTGTGTTCGATATGTCTGAATATCACCGAATCAGATCCATGTTCTATCTGCTCCGATGAAACACGCGATCGTACCCGCATCTGCGTGGTTGAGGAACCCATCGACATAATGCCGCTGGAACGCACTAAAAAATATCATGGCCTCTATCACGTTCTGCACGGGGTCATATCACCGGGCGACGGTATTAAGCCTGAAGACCTGCGTATAAGAGAATTGCTTAACCGCCTCAGCTCCGGCAACATAGTAGAAGTGATAATGGCTACCAATCCCAATGCTGAGGGCGAAGCAACCTCTCTGTATATTCAGCGTCTGATTTCTCCTCTGGGCATTAAGATTACCCGCCTGGCCCGCGGCCTGCCCTTCGGTGGGGATCTAGAATACGCCGACGATGTTACACTCAGTCGTGCCCTTGAAGGCCGCCAGGAGATGTAATAAGCTTATCTTATGCCTGCGCGTGTCTATCAAACGGACGCCATCATCATAAAAAGGTATAAGTTCGCAGAAGCAGATCGGCTGCTGGTACTCTTTACCTCTGATTTCGGCAAAATAAAGGCTATTGCTAAAGGAAGCATGCGTCCGGGAAGCAAGCTGGGCGGCAATGTTGAGCTTCTGACATATAGCCGCCTTATGCTGGCCCACGGCCGCAACCTCGATATTGTCACCCAGGCTCAGACCATTAACACATTCCTACCTCTACGTGAAAACCTCGAACTTATGTCATACGGCTTTTACCTTTCGGAGCTGGTGGATAGCTTTACTGAAGAAAATGTGGAAGATCAAGTATTATTTCATCTTTTTTTAAACACACTGCAGGAGCTTATCTCGACGGCAGATATCGAACGCCTCATACGCTATTTCGAACTGCGATTGCTGGACCGTGAGGGATATCGGCCACAATTGCAGAAGTGTGCAAGTTGTGGCGGCACACTGTTACCGGAAGTGAACTACTACAGCCCTGCCCAGGGAGGTATCCTCTGCCGAAATTGCGGCTATCCCGATAGTAGCGCACGCACCATATCCGTCAATGCGGTTAAGGTTTTACGGCTATGGCTGAACTGCGACTTTGCCACTGCCAGCCGCGTGAAGCTCAATGCCGAACTCAGCCGCGAACTAAAAATCATCATGCGTGAAAACGTTAAATACATACTTGAAAAACAACTTAAATCTATCGACTGGCTTGACAAACTGGCAGGGGGAGATCTTACGCCCTGAAGCCTAACACTTTATGACATAAGACCACAAAACTGGTACAATTATTCTCCATGTCACAGCAATTACCCGCCTATGTAAAAGCCCTTCTTCAGCCTTCGATATATCCACACAAGCCCGCTTCGGTTGAGCTTGTACAAACCCAGATGTCGTTTGTCTTTATCGCTGGAGAATATACCTATAAGACAAAGAAACCCGTCAATCTGGGTTTTCTGGACTATACAACCCTCGATTTACGTAAAAAATTCTGCCTGAAGGAAATCGAGCTAAACCGTCGCCTGTGCCCTGAAGTTTATTTGGATGTTGTGCCTATCACACAACTCCCCGAAGGATTCAAACTTGGTGACTGCAGAAATGTGATCGAGTATGCTGTTAAGATGAAGACCCTGGCAAGGCAGCGCATGATGAATGTGCTCCTCCAGCTAGATCAGGTTACACCCGATATGCTTCAAATGATAGCACTGAAGCTGGCTAATTTTCACGCGCAGGCCAACACCGGCCCCGATATAAATAGTTTCGGCAGTCTGGAAACCATAAAAACCAATACAGATGAAAATTTCTCCCAGACAGAAAAATATATTGATACCATCATTCCTAACCATGTATACCACTCCATCAGGAATTGGACTGATCGATTTATGCTCGAAAATAGAGGTGTTTTCAACCAGCGTGTCATTGCTGGTAAAATAAGAGACTGCCACGGCGATCTGCATACTGCTCATATCTGTTTTGCCGACGATTTATATATCTACGACTGTATAGAATTTAATGACAGATTCCGCTATTGCGATACGGTTTCTGAGATAGCTTTTCTGGCAATGGATATAGATCGCTACGGGAGGGCTGATCTGGGTAGATATTTTGTCAAAGCCTATATTGAAGCATCAAATGATCAGGGACTTACTCAATTGCTCGATTTCTATAAGTGCTACCGGGCATATGTACGCGGAAAGGTTGCCTGTTTTAAATACGATGACCCCTTACTGCCGGATAAGCCAGCCCTCCGCGATGAAGCCAGGTTATATTTCAGTCTGGCTTACAAATATATCACCAACAAACCTTTTCTGATTATAGTTACTGGTCTGATTGGAACAGGTAAAACTACCGCTGCAGCCAAAATAGGACATGCTCTTGATTGTGTAGTGCTTTCTTCGGATGTGATACGTAAAAAACTCGCCGGAGTTCCTCTTCACAGGCGCCAGTATGATAACTTTAATCAGGGGCTTTACACACCTGAGATAACCCATCAGACATATAAGGCCCTTTTGGATGCGGCAAAAGAGCAACTATCTGCAGGAAAATCCGTGGTACTCGATGCCTCCTTTAAAAAACGCACTGACCGGTTGGCGGCAATGAATCTTGCAAAAGATACGGGCGCCGGATTTTTAGCAGTTGAATGTTTAGCAAATGAAGAGGTAATAAAGCGACGCCTGGAATACAGACAACAACAGGGTTCAGTTTCCGATGGCCGCTGGGAGATATTCAATGATATTAAAAAAGACTTCGAGCCGGTAGATGAGTTAAATGAAATAAACCATATAGTACTTGACACAGCTAATACATCAGGTAATATTAATGCATTGATTTTAGAAAGGTTGACCCTTTTATGAACTACCATATTAAGGATATCGGGCTTGCCGACGAGGGTAAGCTCAGAATTGAGTGGGCAAGCTATCAGATGCCCGTATTAAAGCTTATACAAACGCGCTTTGCCGAAGAAAAGCCTTTTAAAGGAATACGCATATCAGGTTGCCTGCATATTACCACCGAGACCGCCAATCTTGCATTGACACTGCAGGCGGGAGGTGCTGACCTGGTGCTGTGCGCATCCAATCCCCTCAGTACACAGGACGATGTAGCTGCTGCTCTGGTAAAATTAGGCTTTTCCATGTTCTGCATCAAAGGGGAAGATAATAAAACATATTATTCACACATTGAGTCGGCATTAAACCACAGACCCCATCTAACCATTGACGATGGAGCCGACCTTGTTAGCACCATACATCAGGATAAACCTGCTTTACTGGCAAACGTTATCGGGGGCACGGAAGAGACTACGACCGGCGTTAACCGGCTTAGAAATATGGCTACAGCTAAAAAGCTGAAATACCCCATAATCGCTGTAAATGACGCTAAAACCAAGCACTTTTTCGATAATCGGTATGGCACCGGCCAGAGCACCATCGACGGTATTACCCGTGCCACAAATATACTCTGGGCGGGCAAAAGGGTGGTTATCTGCGGTTATGGTTACTGTGGTAAAGGAGTTGCCAGACGAGCCAGCGGTATGGGAGCCAAAGTGATCATCACCGAAGTTGATCCAATCTCTGCACTGGAAGCTGCTATGGATGGCTTCGAAGTTATGCCACTGCTAAATGCGGCCAAAATAGGCGACGTTTTCATTACAGTAACCGGCAACACAAATGTAATCGATAAAGCCCATATCTCTCGTATGAAAGACGGCGCTATCCTGGCCAACAGTGGCCATTTTAATGCGGAAATCAGTATACCCGCACTCGAAAGTCTGGCAACCACCAAGAGGCGTATCAGACCTTTCGTAGATGAATATGTTCTGGCCGATCGCCGGAGGATCTATCTGCTGGGCGAGGGAAGGCTGATCAACCTTGCCGCCGCCGAAGGACATCCGGCCAGCGTGATGGATATGAGCTTTGCCAACCAGGCTCTGTGCCTGGAGCATCTGGTAAAACATAAAGGAGAGTTCAAGCCCGATGTATATCAGGTACCTTTAGAGATAGACGCGATGGTAGGTAGCCTTAAACTGAAATCTATGGGTATTGCAATAGATAAACTTACCCAGGAGCAGGAAAGGTATATGAAAAGCTGGGAAGAAGGTACATAAAAATCAAGGAGTCGTTATGAAAAATAGCTTCATGCGTTCACCCAAATACTTCTTTACCTCGGAATCGGTTACAGAGGGGCACCCGGACAAACTCTGCGACCAGATTTCCGATGCCATACTGGATGCCATGATTAAAGACGATCCGATGTCGAGAGTAGCCTGCGAAACGGCAGTTACCATAGGTCTGGTAGTTGTACTTGGAGAGATAACAACTAAAACTTATGTTGAGATACCGGAAATTGTCAGGCAGGTAGTAAAAGATATCGGCTATACCCGACCAGAGTATCAGTTTGATTACCAGAGCCTGGCCACGCTGGTATCAATTAAAAAGCAGTCTCCGGATATAAACGCTGGCGTAAGCAAAGCGCTGGAAGCACGTATCAAAGGAAAGAGAATTGACCGTTTTGATGAAACGGGAGCCGGTGATCAGGGTATGATGTTCGGCTATGCCTGCAATGAGACGGACGAGTTTATGCCTTTACCCATTGCTCAGGCACATTTATTGGCACAACGGCTGGCGTATGTCCGTAAGAAGAACATCATTCCCTACCTGCGGCCGGATGGTAAATCACAGGTAACTGTGGAATATAGCTACGGGCGGCCCAGGCGCATTGAAGCTATTGTTATAGGTGCTCACCATGATCCCGAACCGGATAACGATACTATCAGAAGTGATATTATTGAAAAGGTTATCAAACCTGTTATCCCTTCGGGTATGATGGATAAGAATACGAAGATCTTTGTTAATACTGCCGGCAGATTCGAAGTAGGTGGGCCAGTCTCAGATACTGGTTTCACCGGTCGCAAGCTTCTGGTGGATACCTATGGCGGTTTTGCCCGTCACGGTGGTGGTGCATTCTCCGGTAAAGACCCGACAAAAGTTGACCGTTCGGCTACTTACATGGCACGATATATTGCGAAAAACTGCGTGGCGGCCGGTCTGGCCGAAAGGCTTGAGCTCCAGGTTGCCTACTCAATCGGTGTTGCACATCCCTTATCGATATCTATCGAAACATTCGGAACGGGAAAGGTACGGGATAAAGTAATACTTGACCTTATCAACAAACATTTCGACCTCCGTCCGGCCGCTATTATAGAGTATTTCGATCTGCGCAGGCCTATTTACAGGCCGACCGCATCTTATGGTCATTTCGGTAGGACGGATGTAAAATTCCCCTGGGAAAAGACCGACAAGGCCAAAATTTTGAGAGCTGAAGCTGGGATTTAAAATGTCTGCACCGATAAAGTTCGGTACCGATGGTTGGCGTGCTGTCATCGCTGAAGATTTTACATTTGATAATGTGCGAGCCTGTGCGCAGGGTGTAGTCCAGTATCTAAACTCGGCCGGTCTGGGCAAAGGCGGGATAGTTATCGGTTACGATACGCGGTACGCATCTGAGGATTTCGCAGCAGCCTGTGCTGAAGTCCTGGCAGGCAACGGAATAAAGGCTTATTTGCTATCAAAGCCGGCCCCTACTCCCGTTACCAGTTTCACTATTACTGCTTTAAAGGCAGATGGCGGAATTATGATTACAGCCAGCCATAATCCGGGTAATTACAACGGTTTTAAATATAAAGTCCAGACGGGCTCAAGCGCCCCGGCAGAGATCGCATCTGTTCTAGAAAAAACTGCCAATAACATCGTGGCAGAGGGAAGGGTGAACAGGCTTGATCTTAAAGATGCAATCCGGAAAAAACTCGTTTCCTTTCATGATCCATTTCACAGCTATGCCCGACACTTAAACAGCCTGTTAAATATAGAGCAGTTGAAACAGAGAAGGTTAAAGATCGTAGTCGATTCCATGTTCGGCGCCGGGATCGGCTATTTTAAGAACCTGCTGGAAGGTGGCCAAGTACAGATCCATGAGATAAACCGCGTACGAAATCCCCTTTTCCCGGGTATACAGCCCGAGCCGATTGCAAAGAATCTTGGCAAGCTCGCACGCCATGTTATAAGAGACAATGCTATTGCAGGTCTGGCTACCGATGGAGATGCCGACCGCATAGGTCTTATCGATGAAAACGGCAGGTACCGCAATACCCAAGAAGTATTTGCACTGCTGGCAATGTACTTTTTGGATATACGTAAAGAGCGTGGCGCATTAGTAAAGACGTTAACCTCTACCGACATGCTGTATAAAATAGGCGAGCTATACAACGTGCCTGTTTTTGAAACTCCAGTCGGATTCAAATATGTGGCACCGATTATGCTTCAGGAAAATGCCCTTCTCGGTGGTGAGGAAAGCGGCGGGTACGGATTTAGAGGACACTTACCGGAACGTGACGGGATACTGGCTGGTTTATTCTTGCTCGATTACATAACAAAGACAGGCAAGTCACCGACGCAGCTTTTAGCCGACCTGTATAAAAAGGTGGGACCGCATTATTATGACAGGATGGATGTCCACCTGGATAACAAGACCAGACAAATCGCGCTTTCCAAACTATCAGAATCCGAATTGTCATCCGTTGCACGACACAGGGTTATCAAAATAGACAGGCGCGATGGGTACCGCTACAAACTGGATGATGGATCATGGCTGCTTATAAGGTTTTCGGGAACGGAGCCGCTGATGCGCATTTATGCCGAGAGCCAAAGCCAGGAAGAAGTGCAAAATCTGCTCCAATTCGGTCAGGATCTTGCAGGGATATAATCATGGTTAACCTCGACGATCAATCTATCTATGCGTCCATCGATAAATCCGGCATGCGCACGTTAATAAAAGAGCTGCCGGACCAGTGCCGGCGTGCCTGGCGTAGTGGCTTGAAATTCTCTCTTCCTGAATCGTATTCAGATATTAATAAGATTGTGATAGTAGGCATGGGGGGCTCGGCTATCGGAGGAGATCTGCTTAAAGCCGTAATTGGCTCAACGCCAGGAATCCTCATATACACCCATCGTGAATATGATTTGCCCGAATTCGTAGATGAAAAAACTCTGGTAGTAGCTTCGAGTTACTCAGGCAACACAGAAGAAACACTTTCTGTTTTCGGACAGTCATTAAAAAAACCGTGCAAAAAACTGGTTATCACTACTGGTGGCAGACTTATAGAGATGGCAAGACAGAACGATATACCTGCCTTTATTATAGATCAGGTTTCTCCACCCAGAGCAGCACTGGGCTACAGTGTGCTACCAATGCTGGCTTTTATGCAAAATCTCCGGTTGGTAAGAAATAAAACCAGAGAGGTGGAGAGCATGATTGCAACCTTAGAAAAACTGGAAGATCGATGGAGTGATACATCGCCAACGGCAAAAAACCAAGCCAAGAAGCTTTCTCTGACACTTTACGGGAAAATCGCTGTTATATATGGTGCAGGAATTCTTGCCGACGTAGCCCGTCGCTGGAAAACTCAGATAAACGAGAACAGCAAATCCTGGGCTTTTTTTGAAATACTACCTGAATTAAATCACAATGCAGTTCTGGGATACAGCTACCCCGACGATATACGGGATAAAATTTTTATAATTCTCCTACGGTGTCCTTCTCTTCACCATCGTACCCTTATCCGCTATGAAATAACTGCTGAATTGCTTGATCGCAAAAATATACCCTATCAGTATATCGATAGCGGCGGAACAAACCCGATTAAACATGTGATGAGCTTGGTATTGCTGGGGGATTGGGTAAGTTATTACCTGTCCATACTGTATGGCATCGACCCCAGTCCGGTGCCCGAGATCGACCTTCTAAAAAAGCGCCTTTCGGAAATAAGATGAATATAAGAAACTCAAGATAAATTTCATTTATATAAAATACCTTTATAAGCAAAAACCCGCCTGCAAGATTGCAGGCGGGTTTTTGTAATGAATCCATTTTAACGCTTGGTATATTGAGGTGCCTTGCGCGCCCGTTTCAGACCGTATTTCTTACGCTCTTTCACCCTCGGGTCCCGTGTCAATAGCCCATGCTGTCGCAGCGGGGTTTTGAAACTCTCATTTAGAGCTACAAGTGCTCTGGCTATACCGTGACTTATAGCACCTGCCTGCCCTGATATTCCACCACCTGTGGTCTTTACCTCCGCATTATATTTACCCACTGTAGCGGTAACCACAAATGGCTGTTCTATCATCAGTCTGTGGTTAATCTGGGTAAACACTTCCTGGTATGGTTTACCATTCACCACAATAGAACCGTTACCGGAACTCAGCTTAACCTGAGCTATCGCACATTTTCTCCTTCCTGTTCCTCGGCTATATGTTACAGTATTCATTTGTCAGAGTTCCCCTTGTCAGATATTTGTATATCGGCCACCTGTGCCGTATGAGGATGCTCCGGACCGGCATAAACCCGAAGTTTCCTGTACATTGCTCTACCCAGTCTATTCTTGGGCAACATCCCTTTAACAGCATGCTCTATCACCCTTTCAGGATATTTTTTAAGCATCTCCCCAAGGGTAATCGATCTCAGTCCACCGGGATACCCGGAATACCTATAGTACATTTTCTCCCTGGCCTTTTTACCCGTAACCCGTATCCGGGCAGCATTTATGACCACCACATAGTCGCCCGTATCTATATTATTTACGAATATCGCTTTATGCTTACCCATAAGCAATTTAGCAATCCGTACAGAGAGACGACCCAGTGTTTGGCCATCAGCATCCAGGACATGCCATTTCCTCTCAATTTCATTGGGTTTAGCTATGTATGTTTTCATATTTAAACTCCGAATTATCTGGATAAACTACTCTTTTAAGGTAAAGCCCGTGCGCCGGAGCCGTTGGTCCGGCAAGGCTGATTTTTTTCGACTCTAAAATGTTTTCAAAATCATCTTCAGTCAATTTTCCCATGCCAACCCTTATCAATGTGCCGACGATATTCCGCACCTGATGCGTTAAAAAAGAGTTTGCCGCTATATAAAAAGTCACTATATCGCCTTCCTTTTCTACTTTCGCTTCATAAACATGTCGCACGGTACTCCCCGTTCTTGTCCAGTCTGTTACAAATGAGGCAAAATCATGTTCTCCAATAAGTAACTTACAGGCCCGATCCATATTATTCCAATCGAGTTTGGCCGATACTTGAAAAAAATAGTCGTTAAAAAACGGAGACCTGGCTCGTCTATTCAAGATTTTATAAATATATTCCCGTCTAACCGCATTCTTCATCACATTGAAATTGAGAGAAACTCGCCCGGCTTTTTTTACGGCAATATCATCGGGTAAGTAATAATTCAGTCCTTCAACAAAGGCAGAATTGGGCAATTTCGAATCTGTACGAAAGCTTACCACCTGCCCCAGAGCATGGACTCCGCTATCCGTTCTGCAGGCAGCAACAACGCGACTCCTCTGACCGGTTAGCTTTAAAATAGCCTCTTCCAGCTCATTCTGAATAGTAGGCTGATTACTTTGCCATTGAAATCCGCAATAACGCCGGCCATTATACTCGATTACCAGGACAATCCGTATTAAATTATTAAGGTGCTCCACCTGACTAAGTGAAATCTACTCCACCATTTCGATTAATGCCATCGGTGCTCGATCACCTTCTCGGGTACCGATTTTCAGTATTCTGGTGTAACCGCCCGTGCGGGATTTATATCTGCTGGCATAGGTGCTGAAAACCTTTTCGACGACTTTTTCATCGAAAATAAACGCCAGCGCCCTGCGCCGTGATGCCAGACTGCCCTCTTTGCCCAGTGTAATCATCTTTTCCGCCAGGCTTCTAGTTTCTTTTGCTTTGGCTAAAGTTGTGGTTATCCTCTCATAGTTAAGCAGATCGGTAACCAGATTGCGGTACAACAACCATCTTTGTGCAGCCGGCCTGCCCAGCTTTCTTCCAGATAATTTGTGTCTCATTATGCATTATCCTCAGAGTCTGTATTCTTGCTGCGGCTCTTCCTCTTTTTATCTTTTTCGCTAACTACGGAAGGCATAATTCCCAGTTGTATCAATGCTGCTTCAACCTCTTCTCTCGATTTAGCTCCGAAGCCGCCTAAAGACATCAAGCCGTCTAAACCCTTTTCCAGAATCTGGCCTGTAGTGGTTATGCCACCCCTCCGTAAACTGTTATATGTATGTGTTGAAAGACTTAGTTTTTCCAGAGGCTGATTATAGATATCAAGTGGTATCGCCTTCTGGCGTGTCTCAGCCTCTTCTTTTTCGGCAATAGCTTTGGCAATCTCGGTGAATATTTCAAACTGCTGAATTAAAATAGTAGAACTCTGGCTTACCGCTTCGATCGGATCGATAGTACTATCAGTCCATACTTCGAGTATGAGCTTCTCTTTTCCAGCACCCTGACCTGGTCCACTGCTTTCTACACGGAAATTAGCCCTTGTAACAGGAGAAAATATGGCATCAACCGTTATCTCTTTGCTGGTACCACTGCTTGTTACCACAATTCCCACATTATCTCCGCTTGCTGCAGCCTGATAGCCTTTCCCCACCTTGACAGTGAATTCCATATCGAGTTTAGCTTCACTTGAATCAAGAGTGGCCAGATAATGATCCGGATTAACTATCTCAAAATCGGTAGCGTTTAGCACCTTTATATCCCCGGCGCGGACCTCTACTCTACCACGTGCATTCAGGACCATTCTGCCGCTCTCCGCTGTGCTGGAAAGCCGCCTTATCCTTATATCACGGATATTGAGGAGTAAATCTATGACGTCCTCCTTCATATACGGGATAGTGCTGAACTCCTGAGTTACCCCTTCGATCAGAACGGAGGTCACTGCAGCACCCGGTAAAGAAGATAGTAATACTCGCCTGAGGCTATTGCCAATTATAACGCCAAAACCCTTTTCAACAGGTTCCGCTATAAATCTGCCATAATTCTGGCTGAATTCAGCACACTCAATTTTTGGTAAAGATAATTGAACCAAAAATCCTCCTAACGTGAATACCATTCCACGATTGCTTTTTCATCAAAGTTGGTCTTTATTTCCTCCCCTGCCGGCAGCCTTAGAACTCTCCCCAGCAGGGTGTTTTTATCCAGCTCTAACCATTCGGGTATATCTTTATCCTCGATCTTTTCTATCAGCGTCTTATAATATTCAGTCTTTGTGCTTTCTTTGCGCCATTCCACAATATCGCCAGCTTTAACCAGGCACGATGGGATATTAGTTTTTCGTCCGTTAAGTTTGATATGGCCGTGACGTACAAGCTGTCGCGCTTGCGATCGGGAGTCCGCAAATCCGAGACGAAAAACAACATTGTCCAATCTTCGCTCGAGAAGTATCAGGAGATTTTCCCCGGTTATTCCCGGCATCCTAGCGGCTTCATTAAAAAATCGCCGGAATTGCCTCTCAAACATGCCATATGTATACTTGGCTTTCTGCTTTTCAATTAGCTGTATTCCACGCTCAGACTGCTTGGCCCTCCTTTTACTGGCACCATGTACACCCGGAGGACCGCTGCGACGCTCCATGGCACACTTCTCAGTAAAGCAACGCTCCCCTTTAAGCATTAATTTAGTGCCATTACGACGGCATATACGGCAGTAAGCTTCAATATATCTTGCCATGTTTACACTCTTCTTCGTTTTCTAGGCCTGCATCCATTGTGCGGAACAGGCGTGACATCTCGGATGCCGGTCACAGTTATGCCCGAAGCCTGAATAGACCGTATAGCTGCTTCGCGACCGCTGCCCGGACCCCTGACAAAGACCTCTACCTGCTTTAGTCCGTGATCCTTAGCCTTAGCTGAAGCTGCCTGAGCTGCCATCTGTGCAGCATAAGGAGTGCCTTTGCGTGATCCTTTAAATCCGGCAGTCCCTGAACTACCCCAGGCTATGACATTCCCTTTATTATCGGTCAGGGTAATAATAGTATTATTAAAAGTCGAGGTTATATAAGCTTTGCCCTCATAAATCTGCTTGCGCTCTCTCCTTTTAGTTCTGGTCCTCTTTTTCTGTGGCATATTGGCCATTTACTCCTTTATTTCTTGGTTGCACCACGCTTCTGTCCGCGTCCGGCAACGGTCTTCTTAGCACCGCGCTTGGTACGCGCATTAGTCCGAGTTCGCTGCCCCCTTACAGGCAAATTACGCTTATGCCTGATGCCGCGGCGGCAACCTATTTCTATCAATCTTTTTATATTCATGGTGACTTCTTTGCGCAGTTCACCCTCAACAACATACTCTTTATCTATTTTTTCTCGAATCCGCGAAACTTCTTCATCCGTTAGATCCTTAACTTTCTTGTACGGATCGATTTTCAATTCTGTCAGTATCTTTCGGGCAGAAGTTGGGCCAATTCCGTGAATATACTGAAGGGAAAAGAATACCCGTTTCTCCCTCGGAATATCTACACCAGCAATACGTGCCATACTAATTTTACTCCTGCGACTATCCCTGACGTTGTTTATGTTTGGGATTACTGCATATAACCCTCACAACGCCACGGCGCCTGATTATCTTACACTTTTCACAACGCTTTTTTACTGAAGCTCTTACTTTCATTTCCGATCACATCCCTATTTTTAAAAAAACCGTCTAATAATATAATCCTTTACTCACTTTATGTCAAAATAAAGCCAGGCTGCGAGAACTATTTGAATCGGTAAGTAATCCGGCCCCTGGTAAGGTCATACGGTGAAAGCTCTACCAGCACTTTGTCTTCCGGTAAGATCCGTATGTAATGCTGCCTCATTTTTCCGGATATATGCGCCAGTACTTTATGACCGTTGGCCAACTCTACCCTGAACGTAGCATTGGGTAGCGACTCAATTACAGTTCCTTCGACCTCTATAGCTTCTTTCTTTTCCATATATTGAATTTTACAACAATGTCAGTATTTCAGTCTCCTCTTTTCTTATAGCAATTGTATGTTCATAGTGGGCTGACAGGCTGCCGTCGGCAGTGTGCACCGTCCATCCATTGGAACTCAGCCTCGTTTTCCAGGTACCCGCATTTACCATTGGTTCCAGTGCGAGAGTCATACCTGCCTTCAATCTAATACCCTCGCCCTTTCTACCGAAATTCGGAACCAAAGGGTCTTCATGCATATCCCTGCCTATGCCATGCCCCGAATACTCCCTGACCACATTATAACCATGTGCTTCAACATAGCTTTGTATAGCTTCGCCTATGTCTCCCAGGTTTCCGCCATCTCGTGCTGCAGCTATGCCCTTATCAAGTGCCATTCTGGTTACATCTATCAATCGGGCAGCCTCCGCGGTAATCCTGCCAACGCCAACAGTCAACGCAGCATCACCCTGAAATCCTTTATAAATTACCCCGAAATCCAGTGACACTATATCGCCCTCATGCAACACCCTGTTGCCGGGTATCCCGTGAACTATTTCGTCATTAACCGATACGCAGATGCTGGCCGGGAAGTTCTGGTAGCCCTTGAATGATGCACGTGCTGAATCGAACTTGCTCAACTCTCTATCAGCAAGATCATTAAGCTGCCTTGTTTTAATTCCCGGCTTAACCGCCTCACTCATTTTCTGCAATATTATGGCAACAATTCTCCCGGCCTGGCGCATTATGGCAATTTCTTCGGCCGTTTTGATGATAGTCATTTGCTTTATTTCTTCTGCAGTCCTTTAAGGTATCTTATTATTTCCCTGCTGACCTCATCAATATGCTGGTTACCGTTGATCCGCAGCAACTTACCTTTTTTCTCGTAGTATTTCAGCAGGGGCATCGTCTGGACAAAATAGACCTTTAATCGCTCACGTATTGTCTCTTCCTTATCGTCGGTCCGCTGATAAAGTTCTCCCCCGCATTTATCGCATACACCTTCTTTCTTGGGAGGAGAATTTTTTTTATGATACGGTGTCTGACATACTCGGCAAATATATCGTCCGGTAAGCCTGTCCAGCAGAGCCTCTTCCGGGACTTCAATGTATATAGCCTTTTCAATAGATTTCCCCTGTTTTTCCAGAGCGTCATCGAGGGCCTTCGCCTGCTCAAGAGTTCGGGGGAACCCATCGAATACACATCCGTACTTACAATCCGGCTTTGCTATACGCTCAAGTATCATCTTTATCGTTATCTCATCCGGAACCAGTTTTCCTTCTTTCATATAGGCTTCCGCCTGCTTTCCCAGTTCGGTGCCATTTTTAAGGGCATTTCGAAATAAATCTCCCGACGCAACATGCGGCAAAGACATCTCTTTAACTATGATATCCGCCTGAGTGCCTTTCCCAGCCCCGGGCGCTCCTAGTAAAACAAAGAACATATTCTATATCCTCCTTATTTCAAGAAACCTTCATAGCGCCGCATGGTAAGCTGCGCTTCAATCTGTTTCATAGTATCAAGCGCTACACCCACAACGATTAGAATACCCGTGCTTGACAGGGTCAGAATAGTCGTATTAGTTATCTCCCGCGCAAAAAACGGCATAATGGCAACTACGGCCAGAAATAGTGCTCCGCCCCACGTTAAACGATTAATAACATTATTCAAATAATCTGTCGTCGGCTTACCCGGCCTAACACCCGGGATAAAACCGCTCTGTCTTTGCAAAGTTCTCGCCAGATCCATCTGCTCAAAAATAACCATGGTGTAAAAGAATGTGAAACCTACTACCAGCAGAAAATACAACACCCAGTAAAATAAACCTATAGGTGCGGCTGTACTGGGGCTGAACCATTCCATCACCGCATTGGCAAAATTCCCTTCCTGACCCGGGGGAGCTGCAAAATAGCTGGCAATTGTGCCGGGGAAAATCATCAGTGACATGGCAAAAATCAGCGGTATCATGCCTGCCATATTTACACGCAATGGAATATAAGTGGAGCCTGCCTGGCGGTACATTTTACCGCCGCGAAAAGCGGTACGTGCATATTGAACCGGTATGCGGCGATGGCCTTCGGTGAATATAACGATAAGCACGACAGTCAGAAGCGCCAATAGCGCAAATGAAACTACTCCTGCCCAGTTATCCTTGGCTATAAATCCTCGTCCTATCTGCTCGGGCAAACCAGCTATGATGCCACCAAATATAATGATCGATACACCATTTCCTATGCCACGTTCGGTAATCAACTCGCCCAGCCAAACACACAACATTGTACCCGCAGTTAAAGAAGCAACTGTTCCAATCGTCTCCAGTGGCCCTAGATTGAGCACCCCGCCCTGACTGCGCAGCAATTGCAGCTGGGCATAACCCTGCAATGCTGCCAGGGGTACTGTGAGCCAGTGCGTGAACTGGTTAATCCTGTTGCGTCCGGATTCGCCTTCCTCGGAAAGCCTGCGCAGAGCTGGTATAACCGGCACAAGCAACTGCATAATAATCGAGGAGGTGATATAGGGATATACGCCCATAGCAGCCACGCTGAAAGTACGCATAGCGCCACCGCTAAACAGGTCGAGCATACCCAGCAATTGACTTCGTTCAAATATTTTTTGCAAAGCTGCCAGGTCCACCCCGGGGATGGGAACATGTGCAATAAATCGGAAGACCACCAGTATTGCAAATGTAAACAGCAATTTCTGCCTGAGATCCGGCAACGTAAACGCATCTATCATTGCCTGGATCAGGCGTGGCCTTGTCTGTGTCTGCGGCATATTAGATCTCCTCTACTTTGCCACCGGCGCTTTCGATCTTGGTTATAGCCGTCTGTGAAAACTTATTGGCTCTGACTATCAACGGTCTGTCAATCACACCATTTCCCAGTATCTTCAGGGGATATCTGTCCGACCTGATCAACCCGCAAGCTATTAATCTGGGCAGGTCAACTTCTTCGCCGGCATCGAACAATCGTAAGTCGCCAACATTAATTATCGAATATTTAGTTTTAGCGACATTGGTGAAGCCCCTTTTCCAAGGTAATCGCTTTATTATGGGAATCTGGCCACCTTCGAAACCGGGCCGAAGATCTCTACCTGATCTTGATTTCTGTCCTTTACATCCGCGGGTAGAGTACGTTCCATGCCCACTGCCATCCCCACAGCCCACGCGTTTTCTTTTATGCCTTGCTCCCGGAGGAGACTTCAAATTACTCTGATCCATCTTCGTTCTCTTCTATAAATAAAAGGTGATTAACCTTGGCAATCATGCCCCTGATTGCCGGAGTATCTTCTTTTTCGACCACCTGATTAAGTTTATGAAAGCCAAGCGCTCTGATCGTATTCTTTTGGTCTTCGGAATATCCTATATCACTTTTTATCCATTTAATACGTATCTTGGCCACCTGCTTAATTCTCCTCGGTATCGGTTTGTTCTTTTCTGAGCTTAACGGTCGTTTGAGGATCCCGTAAGTTGGCCAATGCAATAACTGTAGCTTTGGTGACGTTAACGGGGTTGGCGCAGCCCAATGATTTGGTCAGGATATCTTTGACCCCAGCCAACTCAACTACTGCACGCACTCCACCACCCGCAATAACACCGGTGCCCGGCGGTGCGGGTTTCAACAAAACTTTGGCAGCTCCAAATTTAGCAAGGCTTTCGTGTGGGATAGTACTTCCCTTGAATACCACACTGATAATATTTTTCCTGGCCGCTACACCGGCTTTTCGTATGGCTTCGGGGACCTCTCTGGCTTTACCAAGTCCAACTCCTACATGCCCCCTGCCATCACCCACTACCACGAGTGCACGAAAATGCATATTCTTGCCGCCCTTGACCACCTTGGTGACACGGTCCAAGGCTACCAATTTTTCATTAAACTCCATATCGCTGGTATCCAGCCTGCCAACCGGGACATGAATCTTTGTTATTGCTTTCATATTCTAATCCTCAGAATTTTAACCCTGCTTTACGTGCAGCTTCAGCCAGGGCTTTTACTCTACCCTGATATTTATAACCCCCGCGGTCAAAAACGACTTCCTTTATTCCCTTATTAAGTGCGGCCTCAGCCACTGCTGTACCGACTATCTCCGCAACCTGAGTTTTGGTTTTACCCTCAACCTGTTTCTCTATTTCCTCACTCAGGCTACCTGCAGAAGTGACGGTTTTACCGCCGACATCATCGATTATCTGTGCATAGATATGATTTAAACTCCGAAATACACACAATCGAGGACGAGAAGGTGTACCGGAAATTTTACCTCTTATACGGTCATGCCTTCTTTTTCTGGCTGTAACAGCATTAATTTTAGACATGTTTACTTCCCTTTGGTTGCAGTTTTACCAGCTTTGCCGGGTTTGATCCTGAGCTTCTCATTAACGTATTTTATGCCTTTACCCTTATAAGAATCGGGTATACGTATCCGTCTAATCTCGGCTGCCGTCTCGCCAACCAGTTCTTTATTAATCCCGGTAATACGTATCTTGTTGGTACCATCCACGGCAATATCAATCCCTGGATGAGGTTCATATTCAACCGGATGGCTGTAGCCAACCTGCAAACTCAGCTTATTTCCCGTTTTCTGCGCCCTATAGCCAACACCGGTTAACTCCAGGTTTTTTTCAAACCCTTTTGTTACGCCTTCAACCATGTTGGATAGGAGAGATCTGCTCAACCCATGTAACGAACGCTGCAATCGACCGTCACCGGAACGTTCCACAATGAGCTTATCGCCATCCTGCCTGATACTTATATCAGGATGAAACACGCGGGTTAATTTTCCCTTTTTGCCCTCGACTGTTACTTCCCTGCCCTGTATATTTACCTTCACCCCCGAAGGTACAACTATAGGCATTCGTCCTATACGTGACACGGTTTCACCTCACAGTATGCATTTACCATACGTAACATAATATCTCGCCACCCAGGTTCTTTTTCCAGGCTTCCTGACCGGTCATCACCCCTTGCGGGGTAGATAATATCGCAATGCCGAGACCCCCATAAACTCTGGGTATTTCCTTTCTACCAGCATAGATCCTGAGGCCGGGTTTACTTACCCGCTCAATACCTGCAAATGCCGGTCGTTTATCGATATACTTGAGCACTATTTTTATCAGCCTGTGCGAATCACCTTTGATAATGGAATAATCGGCAATAAAACCTTCGTCCTTCAATATTTTAGTAATAGATATTTTCATTTTTGATGCGGGGACAGTAACGCTATCATGGCCTGCCATAGCAGCATTACGTAATCGTGTTAATAAATCAGCAATCGGATCAGTAACCATCGATAAACAACTCCGCTAACGTATATTACCAGCTCGATTTTCTGACTCCCGGAAGTTCTCCATTGAGTGCCAGTGTGCGGAAACATATACGGCAAATGCCGAATTTTCTGATATACGCCCTAGGCCTTCCGCACAATTTGCAGCGGTTATGCTGCTGCACCCTGAATTTCGGGGGTCGATTCGCTTTTATTATCTTACAAGTCTTCGCCATTATATTCCCTGATCTAATTTTTCTTAAACGGCATTCCCATAGCTTCAAGCAGGCGTCTGCCGTCTTCATCCGTTTTGGCTGTGGTAACGATGGTTATTTCCATGCCCCTGATTTTATCAACCTTATCATACTCAATCTCGGGGAAAACGATCTGTTCCTTCATGCCGAGCGTGTAATTCCCCTGACCATCAAAAGAATCTCTTGGCACGCCCTGAAAATCTCGTATGCGCGGTAGCACCACGCTGACTAATTTGTCCATGAACTCGTACATACGTCGATCGCGCAAAGTCACCATCATACCAATAGGCACGCCGGCGCGAAGTTTAAAAGCAGCGATTGATCGCTTTGCTTTGGTTATGACTGGATGCTGCCCCGTTATGGCCATCAAATCTTTTTCAGCTGCTTCAAAAGCTTTGGCATTGGTTAGTGATTCACCCATGCCCATATTTAATACGATTTTAGTAAGGCGAGGAACTTCCATGACGTTTTTATACCCGTACTTCTTAATCAGCAACGGAACAATTTCTTTTTTATATTTTTCTTTTAGCCTTGCCATTTATCCGGTTACCTCAGTCTAATCAATGATCTCCGAGCAAATATGGCAGTACCTGACCCTTTTGCCATCTTCAAGTTTTCTATATCCTACCCTAGTTGGCTTATTGCATTTGTTGCAAATCAGCATTACGTTGGAAACATGCACTGGAGCTTCCAACTCTATAATGCCGGCCTGCCTTGTCTTTCCCTTGGTCTTAGAATGTCTTTTGATCAGGTTCAAGCCTTCAACAATCACACAATCTTTATCGGGCAGAGCCTTACGCACTTTGCCCTTCTTACCTTTATCCTTGCCGGTTATAATAAGAACATTGTCATTCTTACGAATTTTCATTTTAAAGCACCTCAGGTGCAAGAGATATAATCTTCATAAAATTTTTATCTCTGAGCTCCCTCGCTACCGGACCGAAAATGCGAGTACCTTTGGGATTACCCTTATCATCAAGTATAACGGCAGCATTATCGTCAAAGCGTACATATGTACCATCTGGTCTGTGGTAATGATGAGCAATTCTAACAATCACCGCTTTAACCACATCGCCCTTTTTTACCACACCACCGGGTATAGCACGTTTAACGCTACAGGTGATAACATCACCAACTGTAGCGTAGCGCCGTCGCGTTCCCCCGGGAACCCCTATACACATTATCTGACGGGCACCAGTGTTATCTGCAACTTTAAGTCTGGTATAAGGTTGAATCACTTCAACTCTCCTGGTTTATTGGTGCTAAATCATCTTTTATAGCACCTACAACATCGGCCTTTTTAACGATTTCAACGATACGCCATCTTTTTTCTTTTGAAAGTGGCCTTGTCTCGACTATCTTAACCGTGTCACCTATATTGCAGGTATTGTTTTCATCATGGACTTTAAAATTCGATTTATGCCTGACAACCTTTTTGTAAAGAGGATGTCTGCGCAGCTCTTCGACCTGCACAACCACGGTCTTCTGCATTTTATTGCTGATAACTTTACCTATTCTGATTTTGCGATTCTTATACATAATTATCACTTCTTACCAAGCTCACGCTCGCGTATAATTGTATTCAATCTGGCTATTCTCAATTTAACTTTATGCAATTCCCTGTGATTCGTAAGCTGTCTGGTAGCGAGCTTAAGTCGCAGGTTAAACAGCTCCTGGTGAGCTTCTTCCAGTTTTTTACGAAGTTCACTATCACTCAAAGCCTTTATTTCAGCGAGTTTCACCTTTAACCTCTTCTTTAAGAGTTTCACGTACAATAAATCTGGTTTTAATCGGCAGTTTGTAACCTGCCAGGGTAATTGCTTCCTTTGCCATATTTTCCTTAATTCCCCCTATCTCGAATAGTACACGGCCGGGCTTAACCACCGCTACCCAGTGATCAACCGATCCCTTGCCGCTTCCCATGCGGGTTTCTGCAGGCTTTTTAGTAACAGACTTATCGGGGAAAATACGTATCCAAAGCTGACCGCCCCTACGCAGGTATCGTACAATGACACGTCTGGCAGCTTCGATCTGGCGGGCAGTTATCCAGTGTGCTTCTTCGGCCTGCATACCGAAGTCGCCGAACACAATCTTATTACCTGACTGTGCCTTACCCCTCAGATGGCCGCGCTGGCATTTACGATACTTCACTCGTTTCGGTTGTAACACTTTCTCTCCTTACTTCAGGTATTATGTTGCCCTTATAAATCCATACTTTAACACCGATATTTCCCATGGTAGTAGCGGCCTCAGCAAACCCATAGTCAATATCCGCAGTAAGTGTATGTAGAGGCAATTGTCCTTCGTGGATGGTTTCACGTCTGGCGATTTCGGCACCGCCCAGCCGGCCGGCACAGCTTATTTTAATTCCCTTTGCACCAGCCTGCCTTGTCTTGAACGCCGCCTGCTTCATGGCACGTCTGAAAGCCACTCTACGTTCCAGCGAATCCGCAATATTGCGTGCAACCAGAGAGGCCTCAAGTTCGGGTTGCTCCACCTCTTTAATAGATAATTTAACCTTCTTGCCACATATTTTCTCCAGATCAGCTCTGAGTTCTTCAGCGCGCTGGCCTCCGCGACCGATGACAATACCCGGCCTGGCGGTATGAATGGTAACCACTATATCATTCCCCTGACGATCAATCTCAACTCTGGCCACAGCGCCTTCCCGAAGCCTATCCTGTATAGCTTTCCTTAATTTAAGATCATCGTGCAACGCCTCAAGGTAGTGCTTTTCGTCATACCATTTGGCTTTCCAGCCCCTTATAATACCTATTCGGAATCCATACGGGTGAACTTTATGTCCCACTTATTTTTCCTCCTCGGAGACAAATACTTTTACATGAGTGGAACGCCTCAGGATGGGGCTGAAACGCCCTCTTGATTGGGGCCTGTATCTTTTTAATGTATGTCCCTCATCAGCTAAAATTTGCACTATCTTCAATTCTGCAGGATCCATCTGATAATTGTTTTCAGCATTGGCGGATGCCGACTTTATCACCTTAGCTACAGCTTTAGCAGCATGAGAAGGCTCAAACTTCAAAATATTTAACGCTTCCTCAACCTTTTTCCCGCGCACCATATCGACAATGAGTTTTACCTTGCGCGGCGATATACCTACATCTTTAGCTACTGCTTTAACTCTCATTTCCTATCCTGCTCATTTCTTTTTAGCCGGTACCGCAGTTGACGCTTTGGTCACATGGCCTCGAAAAGTACGAGTTAGTGCAAATTCACCAAGCTTGTGGCCCACCATATTTTCAGTAATAAATATGGGTACATGTCTCCTTCCATCATGCACACCTATGGTATGCCCTATCATTTCAGGCATTATGGTGGATGATCTGGCCCACGTCTTTATCACCTGTTTCTCACCCTTCTTATTAATTTCTTCAATCCTTTTCAGCAATTTAATATTGCAATAAGGGCCTTTTTTCGCTGATCGTGACATGTCTTTTCCACCTCTTACTTTTCGGCTTTACGCCTTCTCACAATCAATTTATCCGATGGTTTTTTCACACGCGTCTTATGACCCAATGCCGGTTTGCCTGTTGGCGTCTTTGGTGCCATTCCTCGCGGTGCTCGACCTTCACCACCTCCATGAGGGTGATCTCTCGGTGTCATAGCTGATCCCCGAACTTTGGGACGTCTCCCCAACAAACGGGTACGTCCAGCCTTGCCCAACTTAATATTCTGATGATCCAGATTACCCACCTGTCCTATAGTTGCTCTACATTCGCTTAGAAACCGCCGTACTTCTCCCGACGGTAACCTTACTGTACAATACCTATCTTCTTTACCCAGTAATTGTGCTGCTGCTCCGGCACTCCTAACGATCTGGCCGCCTTTATTCGGCTCAAACTCGAGATTGTGGATCAATGTGCCAGCCGGCATATTGCCAATGGGCATGTTATTGCCGGGTTTTACTTCGACATTATCACCAGCTATAATGCTATCACCCACGGTCAAACCCAGTGGGCATAGGATATACCGTTTATCACCATCTGCGTAAAATATCAGAGCGATACGTGCCGATCTACCCGGATCGTATTCTATAGCAGCTACTTTCCCCGGCACACCGAGCTTATCCCGTTTAAAATCGATAATCCGTACTTTGCGCCTGGCACCACCTCCGCGGTGTCTGGTGGTTATTACTCCACGGCTATTCCTTCCAGCCTTCTTTTTATAAGGCAGAACAAGTGACTTTTCCGGTTCCGTCTTTGTGATATCATCAAATGTTATATTAATCATACCCCGACGCCCGGGTGATGTAGGGCGAAATGTCTTTAATGCCAAATCTAACTACTCCTACCTAATTATGGATGACGTCTTTGCCATCGATTCTTTTTTAGAAGCTTTCGATGCTTATGTTTCGCCATCTTTTTCTTACGTTTCTTTATAACAGAACCCAATTTGTACTCCTGTTATCTCAAACTCCCTCAAAGTATTGTATTTTATCGCCTGCTTTGAGCGTAACTACTGCCTTCTTCCACGGCTGTCTGGTCACCTCGCGCCTCCCCAGACGCTTGGTTTCTCCCGGGACTTTGACGATATTTACATCGACCACATTTACTTTAAAAGCCGTTTCCACCGCTTTTTTAACCTGGCTCTTAGTAGCCTTTTTATCTATCTCAAATACGTATTTACCCGATTCAGACAACCTGGTACTTTTTTCGGTTACCAGAGGTCTGCGTATAACTTCGTATATATTCATATCTACAAAAACCTCTTCATGCTTTCTCAGCAGTCTGCCTGTTCTCCTCCCTGCTGCTATCCCATAATTCTTCTATACGTTTAACTGCTGCAATATCAAGTACTAGCATTTTATATGATAGAAGGTCTGCCACATTTAACATAGACACCATTGTGGTTTTTATTCCCGGTATATTTGAACATGCCTTTGTTATATTATCATTGCCCAGTGCAAGACCTATAATTGCCGTATCGATAATACCAACAGAATTTAGAATATCTGCCATAAATTTAGTTTTGGGTTCCTGAAGATCAAGCTTATCCAGTATTCTGACCTGACCGTCACGCACTTTGGCAGAAAGTACACAGCGCAGGGCCAATCTTCGCATTTTTTTCGGCATACTCTGCCTGTAACTTCTCGGATGGGGGCCAAAAACTACGGCACCGCCCTTCAGCAACGGCGATGTAGTGCTCCCGCGCCTCGCGCGACCGGTATGTTTTTGCTGGTATATTTTCCTAGTACTTCGGCTAACGTCACCCCGCGTTTGTGTATCAGCAGTACCCTGACGCCGATTAGCCAGCTGCATTAACAGCGCCTGATGTACCACAGCTTCGTTTAAGGCCTGGCCAAAAACATAATCACTGACTTCTATTTTTCCAGTTTTTTCGCCTTTTAAATTGATTACCTCTAATTCCACTTTAATAACCTTTTATGCAGCTTTTTCAATCAGTACAATGCCGCCTCTGGCACCCGGTACTGCGCCTCTCAGCAAGATAACATTTTTATTTACATCAACCTCGACAACTTCCAGATTACGCACAGTGACCTTTACCGCTCCTAAATGCCCAGCCATCCGTAATCCTTTAAATACTCGGCCGGGTGTCGTGGTAGAGCCTACCGAGCCAGGTGCACGATGTCGATCAGACTGACCGTGTGTTTTCGGTCCACCGCTGAAGTGATGCCTTTTAACACCTCCGGCAAAACCCTTACCCTTCGAGATACCCTCAACCTTCACGATGTCACCAGGTTTAAAAATACCCACATCGATTTTCTGTCCGACCTGATAATCTTTCACATTATCGATTCTTATTTCTCGCAATATTCTATAATTACCGACGCCCTTTAGATGGCCGCTTTCAGCTTTATTCAACTTCTTAGCCGGATCAAAGCCGATCTGTACGGCATTATATTTATCCTTATCGGCACTTTTTATCTGAGTCACACTGCATGGCCCGGCTTCAATCGCAGTTACAGCGATTTCTCTGTTCTCACGGAAGATCTGCGTCATCCCTATTTTTTTACCGAGAATACCAAACATCTTTTAGTTCCTATAACCTGATGTCGATCTCCACACCCGACGGCAATTGGAGCTGTGTCAATGCGTCAATTGTTTTACTGGTAGGTCCAACTATATCAATTAACCGCTTATGGGTGCGTATCTCAAACTGCTCACGTGAATCCTTATCGATATGCGGTGAACGTATAACACAGAATTTTTCTATTCGCGTCGGCAGCGGTACAGGGCCTATGACTTCCGCACCGGACTTAATTGCCGTCTCAATTATCTGCCCGGCTGATTGATCCACCAGCCTGTGGTCATAACCCCTCAATTTAATTCTTATCTTCTGCTTGGTCATCTATTTACCTTTGTTTTAGCTAACATTTGTTCCATTATCGCAATCGGAACTTCCCTGTATTCATGAAATTCCATTGAATAGGTTGCTCTTCCCTGTGTCAACGATCTTAACGTCGTGGCATAACCGAAAGACTCTGAAAGCGGCACAAAACAGTGGATAACGCATGTCTCACCATGGGTTTCGATGCCTTCAACATGTCCTCTTCTGGAATTGATATCGCCTATTACATCACCCATGAAAGTTGCGGGTGTGACTACTTCAAGCCTCATAATAGGCTCCAGGACCACCGGCTTGGCACGGGCTACCCCTTCTTTCAAAGCCATTGAAGCAGCCATCTTAAAGGCCATTTCAGATGAGTCGACTTCATGCTCACTGCCATCGAAAACGGTAACCTTTATGTCTACAAGAGGATATCCGTACATCCCACCCGAGTCCAGGGCTTCCTTTACTCCAGCTTCAATTGCCGGTATGTACTGCCTGGATATAGCCCCTCCTTTAACCTCATTAAAGAATTTGAAGCCGCTGTTGCGTTCGCCCGGTTCAACCCTAAGCCAGCAGTGACCGTACTGACCATGACCGCCAGTCTGTCTTATAAAGCGCCCTTCGGCTTCTGTCGCAACTGTTATCGTCTCCTTATAGGCCACCTGAGGTTTGCCCATCCTTACCTGAACTCCGAACTCCCTCATCATGCGGTCTATCAATACTTCCAGATGCAGTTCACCCATTCCGGAAATAATGGTTTGCCCCGTCTCCTCGTTAGTTTTCACCCTGAACGTAGGATCCTCCTCTGCCAGTTTGCCCATAGCATCACTTAACTTATCCTGATCGGCCTTGCTTTTTGGCTCGACTGCCATAAAAATAACCGGCTCGGGAAACTTAATATCTTCTAATAATATGAGCTGTGAGGGGTCGCACAGGGTATCGCCGGTAAAAGTGTTCTTCAGACCAAGTGTAGCTGCAATACATCCCGTGTCCACTTCTTCTATCTCTTCACGGTGATTAGCATGCATTAGCAAAAGCCTTCCCAAACGTTCCCGTTGCCCTTTGCTGGCATTATATACCTGGGCACCAACCCTGATGCTGCCAGAATATACTCTGAAATAAACAAGCCTTCCCACAAAAGGATCAGAAACAACTTTAAAGGCAAGAGCCGCAAAAGGCTCATCATCTCTCGCGTGTCTGATCACCTCGGCACCCGTTGCCATATCGATTGCTTTTAACGGCGGCTTATCCAGAGGCGAAGGGAGGTAATCAACAACCGCATCCAGTACGAGCTGGATTCCTTTATTCCGCAATGCGGTACCACATACGACAGGCACTATTCTATTTGATAAGGTAAGCCGCCTGATGGCGGCTTTTATATCATCTTCACCTATCTCAAGATTATCCACATAACGTAACATCAACTGATCATCACATTCTGCCAGTTTTTCTATAAGGTTATGCCTGGCATCATCAAATTCCTTCTTTAACTCGGCGGGAACATCAATTTCTTCGGGCTGCTCCGTTGCCTCATCGGGAAAAATCCATGCTCTTCCAGTAATAATGTCCACAACTCCACGGAAAAGATTCTCTTTACCCAGAGGTAATTGAATTGCTACAGCTTTGGTCTTGAGCCTATCTTCTATCATATTTATCGTCCGGTAGAAGTCGGCACCAACCCTATCCATCTTGTTGATAAAGCAGATCCTTGGCACGCCGTATTTATCTGCCTGCCGCCATACAGTCTCCGACTGGGCTTCTACGCCAGCTACGGCATCCAGCACAACTACGCCACCATCCAGCACACGCAAACTCCTCTCCACTTCAGCCGTAAAATCAACATGCCCCGGTGTATCTATAATATTTATCCGGTGATTTTTCCAGTGACAGGTAGTAGCAGCCGAAGTTATGGTAATGCCACGTTCCCTTTCCTGAACCATCCAGTCCATGACGGCAGTTCCGTCGTGCACCTCACCCATTTTATAGGTGCGTCCCGTATAAAATAATATGCGTTCGGTAGTAGTCGTCTTACCGGCATCAATATGAGCGATAATGCCGATATTTCGAACTTTATCTAACGGAAAAGATCTTGACATGGTATTAACACCCCGGCTCTGCTTAGGCCGGGATTCCTTGATTCCTGCGATTACCATCGATAATGTGCAAAGGCTTTATTGGCTTCAGCCATCTTATGGGTATCCTGCTTCTTCTTAATAGCATTACCCTGGCCCTGGGCTGCGTCCATAATCTCCGCGGCCAGCTTCTCAGCCATCGACCTGCCGCTTCTTTCACGTGCATATGTTATAATCCATTTCGTTGCCAGAAACTCTCCGCGTTCAGGGGTTACCTCTACCGGTACCTGGTAGGTAGCACCTCCTACACGCCTTGATTTCACCTGTAACATCGGCGTTACATTTTTCATAGCCTGTTCAAAAACAGCCAGCGGATCAGTTTTCATCTGCTTATTGATCCGATCAAAAGCATCATAAACTATGTTACTGGCAATTGTTTTCTTACCCTCATACATCACTTTATTTATAAAACGGGCAACTATAGCACTGCCGTATTTCGGATCAGGGCTTACCGTTTTTTTGGTGAACTTTGCACGCCTCGACATAATAATACTCCGTATTGATCAGCTGCTGGCAGCCGCCTGGCTCTTCTTGCCGCGTTTGGCACCGTATTTGCTGCGGCCCTGCTGGCGTTTTTCAACCCCGGCAGCATCGAGTGTGCCTCTGATTATGTGGTAACGCACACCGGGTAAATCCTTGACTCTGCCACCACGTATTAACACTACCGAGTGCTCCTGTAAGTTATGGCCTTCACCGGGTATATAGGCCGTCACCTCGATATGATTTGTTAACCTTACCCGCGCTATTTTACGAAGCGCTGAGTTAGGCTTTTTGGGTGTCATGGTCTTGACCTGTACACAGACACCACGCTTCTGCGGCGAGCATACGCCACGTCTAGTCTTATTCTTCAACGCATTATAAATTACATGCAAGGCAGGAGCCTTGGTCTTCTTAGTAACCTTGCTCCGACCTTTTCTAACTAACTGATTTACCGTTGGCATAACTTATATCTAAATATCCTTTTATTTTATTTATACAAATTAAAAAGCCACCCAGTTGCTCCCGGATTTCCTCCCCGATCTGGCCCATATTCCGGGTCAACCAGCCGGCTTCTCAATTATCCAGGCCATAGCCAACAAGCGCTAAACCTATATATAGTAGCGCAAGTTTGCAACAAATGGAAATATTATCACACGATTTTAACATCTGTCAACCTCGGTGTAATCTGTTTGCAATTATCCCCCGAATTGTTCCCACTGCCCGAAGGTATCTGGATCGAAGTTGTCCTTGCCAGGAACTTCTTTCTTCAGATATTTCAAACTTCTGCAAAAGTAATGATTAAATCTTAAATATACCGGTTTTATTCGCTACAATTATTCCAGCACGTCACAATATTTACCATATTGCATATCTAATTTTTTAACCCGAAATAAATAACCTATTTTATAGCTGGTAGTTCAACGGTAAAAGTCGTCCATTCACCTTGCCTACTATCCGCATATATGACGCCACCATGATCATTTACGATACCATGGCATATGCTCAACCCCATCCCTGTCCCCTCTCCTACCTGTTTAGTTGTGTAAAATGGGTCAAATATACGACCCAGTTTATCCTGCGGAATACCCGGCCCATCATCAGCTATAGCGATCTTAACCTTATCTTCTTCCTGAGCAGTGGTTATTCTGAGTGTACCCTTCTTATTGGTCTGATACATAAAATACTCGGCATTAAGTATAATATTCAAGAAAACCTGCTGGAGTTGGGAGATATCGCCATATACAGCAGGCAGGTCTTCAGCCAGATTTAGCTCTACGGTTATATTTTCTTTGGCCATCTGACTTAAACGCAATCTGAGGGCAGCTTCAATGATATCATTGATAAAGACCGCCTGTTTTTCCGATTTGTGGCCGCGGGCAAAAATGAGAAAATTCTTAATCACCTCGGCTGCTCTTTTGCCCTCGTTATAGATCGAATCGATATCCTTTTTAATATCCGGCGGGAGATTTTGATTCTGCTGAAGAAGATAAGCAAAGCCCATCACGGCAGTCAGAGGGTTATTGACTTCATGTGCCAAGCCCGCCGCCATTTCTCCCAGCGAAGCCAGCCGATCGGTACGGATCAGACGCTCTGTCATCTTTTTTTGCTGTGTCACATCTCTTACGATACCGAGCACACCGCCTGCCTGTCCAGCCCTATCACGCATAATGCTCATTTTCACTTCTGCCCAGCTGGTAAATCCGTCCCGATGTCTGAATTCAAATTCAAATACCTGCGTTCGAGATGGATCTTTCATAAGCGCTCTTATTCCGCTCAAACCCCTTTCAGCGTCACAGTCAGAAAGTCCCAACGATTCCGCATTCAGTTTACCTTCTCTATGAAGCTTTATAATTTCGTCTGCTTTGCGACCAATAAAATAGCGCACGGATGGGCTTATATAGGTTATCTTCATATCCATGTCCAGGGTAAAAATAACATCCATTAAATTATCTGCCAGCAGACGATAACGCTCCTCGCTTTCTTTCAATGCGTTCTCGGCTTTCACGATATCAGTTACATCTGTAATGAAATTTAACGTGGCAGGCTGCCCCATCCAATCTATACGTGTCGCACGCAGACCTACCCATTTAACATCGCCGTGCTTGTGGATTATCCTGAATGTATAATATTCGGGCAGTTTTTCTCCTTGGAGCCGCGCAAAATATCGCTCCTCCACCAGCGAACGATCATCCGGATAGACGAATTCGATAAACGGCCTCGATTCAAGCTCCTGTGCACTATATCCTGCTATTTCAATCACACGAGGATTTACATAAATTAACCTTCCGTTCTGGGCAACAAAAATACCCTCACCGGCATTCTCAACAACTGAGCGATATTTCTCTTCCGAATCCCTCAAGTTTTTCTCTACTTCTTTTATGGAGGATATATCAACTACAACGCCCCTGATGCCAGTTACCTCTTCTCCCTTCTGGATTTTATCGCTGTATATCAGACCGGTAAATTTACTTCCGTCTTTTTTTATCAACCGATATTCATTCGCTTCAATTTTGTTGCCCGCCAGTACAGATTGAATATTGCTCCTGGCCAAATCATGATATTCACAATCGATTACTTCGAACAAAGAAAAATCGCTGACTATTTCCTCTTCGCTATAACCGAATGTATTAAGGCCGTTCCGATTAACGTAGGTTAATATGCCATCTTTATTAGCCTCGAAAACAACCAGAGGCAACATCTCTGCAAGCTGCCTGAATCTGTATTCGCTAGCTTTAAGAGCCTGCTCTACCCTCTTTCGCTGAGTTATGTCACGAAATACAGCAATAATTATCTTATCGCCATGTTCTTCTATCGATCGAGAATAAGCTTCAACTGAAAAAATATTATTATCTTTTGTTATATGGTCAATCTCATACACAAGTTCTTTTTGCGCGTCCATTTCAGCCAGGTATTTTTCAAAATCAATTAGGTTATAATCTGCCACAAGCCGGCGTACGTTCAAATTCAACATCTCCTCACGGGTGTAACCCCGGCTGGTGCAGGCTGATTCATTGGCATAAATAATGCTTCCATCCAAAGTAAAGGCGATTATTGAGTCGTAGGCCGAATCCAGCAGAAATGCCCTCTTCTTCAGCTCTTCTTCAGCTTTAATATGTGCTGTAACATCACGGCCCACTCCGCGCAAACCAATTATCTCACCTTTATCATCTCGTAAAGGAAGAATAGATACCTCTACTATAACGCGTGTTCCATCCTTCCTTATATGCTCCAGGGGCTGGGAATAGGCTGGCTTACCTGTTCTGAAAACCTCGGAAAAAGCCTTTATCCTTTCACCCCTCTGGTTTAGCGGGGTATATACTTTGTAATTCATGCCGGTGAGTTCTTCAACCGAATATCCAAAAATCTTCTCCGCAGCATCGTTAATAAAGGTAAAATTGCCCTTCGGATCCAACTCATAATAGAATTCTTCCATATCCTCCAGTACCGTGCGATACTTCTCTTCGCTTATCTTAAGAGCTTCTTCAATTTTCCTGTGCTCTGTTACATCGGTAACAAAACCCAGAGCTGCAGGCTTCCCTTCCCAGATAAAGTTTGTCGTATTTACTGCTGCCCATCTCATCGTACCATCCCTGCTGAACCATCGGACGTCGTAAATATGGGGGACTTCCTCACCCCGCAATACTTTACTGTACACATTTTCAATCATTGTAAGATCATCGGGATGAATAAATATTTTTAATAATTGTCCGGTGTCGATTCCCCGTAGCTCTTCGCGCGAGTATTGAGTTATAGATACGAGCTTATCGTTTGCGTATTTAAAGCTTCCGTCCTGAAATACAAATATGCCCTCGTTGGCATTTTCAACGACTGCTCTATATTTACTTTCGCTTTCATGTAGGGCCTGCTCTATCCTTTTACGCTCGGTAATATCCTGGCCTATACCGATTACAATTTGGCGATCACCATATCTTAAGGGCGTGATAGTAATATCAAGTACTTTTATCTTACCCCAGACATAGTAATCGCATTCCATTCTGCCACCTGTTTTCCATACTTCTCGATATCCGTCCAACCACTGCTCATTCAGGTAGGGTGGCAATGTATCTTTCACATTCATACCAAGCAATTCCTCACGGGTACACTCCAAAAACTCCAGTGCCGCATCATTGCCATCGATATAATTTCCATCCTCATCTATCACAAGTATGGGATTGGCAGTTCTGGTAAACAACGTCCTGTATCGTTCTTCGCTTTCTCTGTATGCCTGCCTGTTTTGTATTTTAACCAGGGCAGAACCTATCTGCGCCGCAACAGCTTCCAAAGCATACTGTGAATGGTATGCTGCTCTATTTTCTTCATTGGAGGCGACAGCCAGAATCGCCACATGCTTATTATCACTTATTATAGGTATGAATCCCACGCTCCGGATATCCTCTTCCCTTAAAAGAGCACCCATTTCATCGTCAAATTCATCAGAAGTCAGATACACAGGGCTGCCGCTGGAAACTATCCGCGCTTTATCCCAGCTTGAATAGCACTGCCCGATATTAGCAGCAACTCCAGAAGAAAAACCACTGTCAGAAGCCACCAATATCCTATCTTCTGCATCGACAACAAGGAAAATAGCGCCCTTTTCCATGCCGGCAATTCTCATTGCGCTTTCAAGACATATTTTCAGAGCATCGGACAGATCATCCACTTCATTCAATTTATTAGCCAGTTCACATTGAAGCCTTATCTCTTCCTGTGCTTTTGTTCGTTCTGAAACCTCCTGTTTAAGGCGTTCACTGAGCGCTTCGAGATAAGCATTGCGTTCATTCATCTGTCGCAATAAACTTTCGCGCTGTATACGCAGCTCTTCTTTTAACCACGAATGATCCAATATCAATTGGAGCTGGCTGGCTACCCCTTCCAAAATTTCGATCTTCTCCCGCTCGATATCATCTGAGATCCGGGCGATCTGTATGAAGCCGTATATATAATCACCCTGCTTAATCGGGATAAAAGCTATAGCATTAAATCCGTAAGAATCGGATAAACCTTTAACAATTTCCCTCAGCCTGCCAGTTAACCGGTCTACTATTTGAGATAAATTATTCAGACTTATTGATCCAGCAACAGTTCGGTTACTATCTACAAGACTTTCAGCGCACTTGAAAATATCCTCGATTTGATCATGCGACAAGTCTTTACCGGTTTCCCATAAACCGGTTCTTTTCTCACTATCAGCTCTGTAAAGATGACCCTGTATTCTATCTTCGATAATTATCTTAACATTTGAATAACCCGTGTATTCTTTTACTATTGATACAACGTTATCAAGCAATAGTTGGATTTCCTTTTCCCTTGCTGCAGCACTATAAATCGCGTTATAAAGGCTTTCTTCTCCGGCACTTGTTTTAACCGGCACATCTTCAATTATCAGGGACATGCCCGCATATTGCCCATTTTTATCCTTATCCGGTAACAAATTGATATTCCATAATCTTTCCCCGTATTTACTTGATGCTGCAGAAACTCCGCTCATCGATAGAGGATTCAGGTTATCTTTAGCCTGCTGGAAAAGTTCTTTCAACTCATCCTTCTGACCTCTGATGCCCCACAGCTGATTTTTGCGCATTCTTTTTCCGATTACAGTCTCTTTATCGATGCCGGTAATAGCGGTAAAGCTATCATTGCAGTATGTTATTACATCCTCTTTATTAAAAAGGCAGATACCAAGCGGTAATATATCCAGCAGGTCGTTTACCCTGTGCAGTTTATGGCTTATATCGGATAACTCAGATTCGATTACCTTTACTGCACGCCGTGTGGTTCCTTTGTTAGCTCTCCTGACCGGTTTTCTTTCTGTCGTCCTCTTAGTCCTTTTTCTTACTCTTTTATTACCGGTATTACCGGGGCTTACCATACATCCTCCCCTCTGCCGCCCTGATATCCAATACGGCAAAATTAGCTTATGTCTATTATATACAATTTAATTAAACAAAGTGTCAATATAATTCGAAATCCTTGCCATATTAAAATTAAAAATAAATATATAGCTCGGCTTTTGTGTATAAATCCCGTTGAGGTTATAATTCTGTCATCCTGAGTAAAGTATGTATATTTACGACCATCTAATACAGAAAGTAACGAAACCTGCCAGATATACAAACAGCGAATGGAACAGTGTACACAAGAGCTGGGATAGTGTTTCACTGCGGATTGTTCTGGCATTTCCCGATATTTACGAAGTGGGTATGTCCAATCTGGCAATTCCCATTCTCTACGATCTGCTGAATAATATGGAGGATGTATTGGCTGAACGTGTTTACTCACCATGGCCGGATATGGAGAAGCAGCTTCGTGTGCACGGGATACCGTTATACAGCCTTGAATCAGGACGGCCACTGCGTGAATTCGATGTGATAGGGTTTTCCATCGGCTATGAACTCAGTTATACGACCGTAGTAAATATGATCGACCTTGCCGGATTGCCTATATTCAGCAATGACCGCAGTAATGGAGCACCACTGATAATAGCGGGTGGCAGTTGTTCTATGAACCCGGAGCCTATGGCTGATTTCATCGATGCCTTTTTTGTAGGTGAAGCAGAGGACATACTTCCAGAATTAGTCGAAAATATTCAAGGTTATAAACATGACAGACGACGGCTGTTACGTCGTCTATCAGAACTTCCGGGTATTTATGTGCCAAGCTTCTACAAACCGTTATACGATGCCACAGGCTCGTTTAAATTATTACAGCCGACCAATGATATTGCACCGCGCAAAATTCATCGCAATATAGCCAGCGAAATAAACCCTGTGACCAGACCTGTAGTTCCCTATATAGAAGTTATACACGATAGGGGAGTAGTTGAGATCCAGAGGGGTTGCAGCCGTGGCTGCCGATTCTGTCAGGCGGGGATAATCTACCGTCCCGTGCGTGAGCTTGCCCCATCAAAAGCCATTAAAGCAGTAGATTGTCTTATTAAAAACTGCGGCTACAATACTTTTTCTTTGCTATCACTGAGCACCGGTGATTACAGCCGGTTGAACTATCTTATCGAACGGTTATCCGAGAATTTTTCCGGTACGGGTATCACACTATCACTTCCCAGTCTCAGGCTGGATAAATCTTCTATTGACCTGATTGAAAGCCTTCCCCGAGGACGGAAAACGACGCTCACCTTTGCTCCGGAGGCCGGCAGTGAGCGGCTCAGGCGTGCTTTGAATAAATGGATTTCACACGATGCTTTGATGGAAACCTTCAGCGCTGCCTTTGCCAGGAACTGGATGAAGCTAAAGTTGTACTTTATGATAGGTTTACCTTCCGAAACCCCTGAGGATGTTGAGGCTATTGCTGATCTTATCCTTGCGATTAACAATCTTGGCAAAGATATAAAAGGTAGACCGCCCGGCCTCAGAGTTACCGTGTCATCATTTGTTCCAAAACCACACACGCCATGCCAGTGGGAAGGACAGGCAAGTCAGCAGGAATTGAACGATAAACACAGTATCCTGCAGACAAGGCTCAGACACAGCAGCGTACATCTATCATGGCATGATCCCCGAACCAGCCTGCTCGAGGCTGTACTATCCCGTGGCGACAGGCGACTCGGTGCTGTGATTTATACCGCCTGGAAAATGGGGGCAAGACTTGATACCTGGAACGATTTTCTTGACCACAATCGATGGGAACGGGCATTTATCGAATGCGATATAGACCCCATTGCCTATGCCAACCGTAAATATGAGGTTGATGAAATCCTGCCCTGGCAGCATATCGATTCCGGCATCTCCGAAGGATACCTGAAACTCGAATACCGAAAAATTTTCAGTGGAGAACTAACACCAGATTGCCGCATATCATCCTGCAACCGCTGTGGCCTGCACAGAACGGAAGGTAATTGCATGGATAAAGCGATGGAATCCCAGCCAACCGGGAAATTTGACTTTACTATTGAAAAAGGCTAATCTTTATTTTTTGTTATTATTGGTGGAGTAAAAGATAATGAGTAACCTTGAGCTCGAAGTATCAAAACGCAATATAAAGGGTAAAAAAGTCCGCTTTCTTCGGAGAGGTGGACTGATTCCCGGCATAATCTATGGCCACGGTATAAGTTCGATCCCAGTACAGGTTGATATAAAAAAGCTATCCCACCTGCTGGGTAAAGCCGGCGGCACCGATCTGATAAATTTGAAAATTAAAAATGAGGACTCGACGTCCAGGGTTCTTATCCGGGATATACAGCGCAACCCGCTGACGGGTGATCCTATACATGTTGACTTCTACCAGGTTAAAATGACCGAAAAACTGAGGGCTGAAGTGCCTCTCATATTTGTGGGTGAACCGCCAGCATTAAAACTAAAAAACGTCTCACTTCTTCACGCCTTGACCTCTCTGCACATTGAAGCACTCCCGGATGATCTCCCGCACAATATCGAAGTCGACATTTCCGGGCTGGAAAAACCGGAAGATGCTTTACATGTGAAAGATCTTAAAATAAATCCTAAAATATCTATCCTTACGGATCCCGAGCAGATGGTTATCAAGGTGACAGAACTCCGTAAGGGCATGGAAGAAGTGCCGGCAGCAGCTGAAGTTGGAGTTGGAGAAGAGACTGTTGCAGAAGAGGAAGAAAAGAAACCGGAAGAGCCTGCTGCGACCGAAAAATAACGGGTATATAATCTACGTCAGAACCGCAGCCATTAATGGCTGTGGTTATATATTCTCTTTTTATAGCCACCTCGTCGACGATTGACTTTCTCAATAATAGTCTTCATGGATCACCCCTTCAATCGTATCTCCGATTTCCAGGATTCCATAAGAACGGCCGGCACTTCCCGGATTAAACAGTAATACGCCATCTATGACTCTATTAAAAGCCTGGTGGCTATGCCCGAATATTATCACATCTACATTATTAAATTCTTGCATAACACGTTCTTCCAGCATCCATGGTCCGCCTGACCCATGGATAACCCCTATGCGTCTGCCTTTAATTACCAATAACTGTTCACGGGGCAAAATAGCCTTGACCTCCGGTAAATCCATATTGCCATATACACCTTCAAAAGGAGCCAGACTTTTAAGTCCCGCTATCACATCCGCTGTAACCACATCACCGGCATGAATTATTAGATCTACCTCCGACAGAGCCGTGATTAGATTCTTCGGAAGAGTTTCATACTTTTGTGCATGAGTGTCCGAGATAACACCGATCTTCAATTTACCGCCTTCTGCTTTCTTTAATTGGTCGTTACTTTTTTATTTATATTTTTAATCAACCCTTAAAAATGATATCATCCGTTGTTTTAATCGCAAAACTGTAAATTTTTTAATAAACACCCGTATATACCAGTAGATTTATTTGCGGTGCTTTCATATACTGTATTTAGCATATAGAAAAGGGACCGTAGTATAAGGAACGCCCATCAGGAGGAAGAATATGTATTGTTACCATCACCCGGAACGGCAGGCTGCAGGAGTTTGCGTAGAATGCAATAATCCCGTCTGCACCGAATGCAAGGTGGAATACCACGGGAGGATTTTCTGTAATTCATGCATTGAGAAGAAGTTAAACAACACAGCAGAGGCTGCTGTCAGAACAGACTCCGTATCTGGCCCAGAAAACACTTCAGGCATGGGGAGCAAAGCAGTTGTACCGGCGGGATTGGGCGAATGGAACTGGGGAGGCTTTTTACTTACGTGGATATGGGGGATAGGCAACAACGTGTGGTGGTCATTTCTAGTATTTGTCCCTTACTTCGGTTTCCTGGTGATGCCATGGGTTCTGGCATTCAAGGGAAATGAGTGGGCATGGCGCAGCAAACGCTGGGATAGTGTTGAGCATTTCAAACAAGTCCAGCATAAATGGGCTATGTGGGGAATAGGTATCACCATCGCAGTAACCGTTTTAATTCTGTTGATAACCTGCATTATCTTTGGACTGATTGTCAATGCTATTCAATCGTCAGGCAGCCGATGGTATTAATTTAAGGAGTAATTAAATATGATAAAATGTGCTATCCACCCAGATATTGAAGCAATCGGAGCATGTTGCAACTGTGGGCGGTTCGTCTGCCCTGAATGTAAAGTTAATCTGCAAGATAAGATATATTGTACTAGCTGTGTGACGGAACGCCTCGATAAAGGTTACTGGCCGGGTAAAAACAGCGCTGTTTACAATTCATCGGGAGCAGGGGCAGGGTCTTTTGTACCGCCCGAGGTCAAGGGGTGGAACTGGGGTGGATTTTTGCTAACGTGGATATGGGGAATAGGTAACAATGTCTGGATTGCTTTGATATCATTGCTCGGCTTTATCCCATGGATAGGGTGGTTAATCAATCTTACAATGCGCATTATACTCGGCATAAAAGGTAGTGAGTGGGCTTGGCAGAATAAGAAATGGGACAGCATAGACCATTTCAAACGCACTCAACGAACCTGGATGTGGTGGGGAGTGGGTGTTATCGTACTGGAAGTCCTGCTGGCAGTTTCAATTGTCGTGCTTATTATTTCATTAATTGCCATTGCTTCAACAGTCGGTGGCTATCCGGATTGGTGGAGGAAAATGCCCTGGTGGTGATTGCTGATTACCGCACAATCAAGATACAAAATATTTTCGGTGGTGAGATATGAATGAACTAATTATTTATGCAATTATTTTTATGGGTGGGATGGTGATCGGTGTGGCTGTTACCATAATCATAACCCGGATTTATAAACCTTATTATAAGCAGGATATCCTATCCATCAGCGGGGAGATACAAAAAAATTTAGCAGCTTTTACCGATACTTCCATGCAGGCTTCTGTACAGCAACTGGTGAATATGTCAGAACAGGTAGTGGCCAAACACACCCAACTCGGTGAACAGAATATCGAAAATAAAAAACAACTTATCGATCAATCAATTCAGGACGTTAAAAATGGGCTAAAAGAACTTGAACAACTGGTCAACAATCTTGAAAGGGAGCGCGCCAGCACATTCGGTCAGCTCAGCGAGCAACTGAGATTTGCTTCGGAACAAACTTTGAAACTACAGGAAACGACCGGTAAGTTGCAACTGGCGCTGGGCAATTCAAGAGTGCGTGGTCAATGGGGAGAGCGAATGGCAGATGATATACTGCGGGCTGTAGGTTTTATCGAAAATATTAATTACTTCAAACAACGAAGTGCAGACTACTCAGGAAACAGGCCCGATTATACTTTTTTATTGCCCAACAACCTGCAGCTAAACATGGACGTAAAATTTCCCCTTGATAATTATCTCAAATATGTTAATTGTGACTCAGAAACAGATCGGGCAAATTTTGCAGCTGCCTTTCTGAAGGATACCAGACAACGTATCAAAGAGGTTACCACTCGAGAATATATAAATCCTGAACAGAATACGGTCGACTATGTTCTGGTCATGATACCCAATGAACAGGTTTACCGTTTCATAAATGAAAATGATCCTTCCATTCTCGACGAAGCATTACGCAATAAGGTTGTGCTCTGCTCCCCCGTAACCCTTTATGCTATTCTGGCACTGGTCAGGCAGGCTGTAGAGAATTTCAAAATGGAAAAAGCAGTAGATGAGATTCTGAGCACCATCAGCCTTTTCCAGATACAGTGGCAGAAATTTGTGGAAAGTATGGATAAGATGGGCAAAAAACTGCAGGAAGCACAAAACGAATATACTAACCTCATTACCACCCGCAGGAGCAAGCTCGAAAAGCCGCTAAACAGGATTGATGAAATCAGACGCGAGCGGGGTATTGAAGAACTACAGGAGATTGAATCGGACTTTACTGTACCTGAAAATAATGCCGATAACCAAACCAAATAAAAATTAATCAGTGCCGATATCTTATTATTTTATTCCTGTCCTAACTCGTTCAGCGCCTGTCTTGCTTTATTTTTATCTTCATCATCGATACTCAAATCGAGTGCCCGCTGGAAGTCCCGAATTGCTTTCTTTCGATCTCCTGCCTTTGCAAAGGCAGACCCTCTGCTATAATAAACGCGTGGATCGCCCGCCTCTAATTCAATAGACTTGCTGAAATCACCAATCGCCTTTTCCAATTGCCCTTTCATCATGTAGGCACAGCCTCTATTGTGATAAGCACCGGCATCATTGTTGTCAAGCTCGATAGCCTGTGAAAAATCGTCAATGGCCCTGTCAAACTGCATCCTGTAATAGAAAAGACTACCACGATGGTAATATGCCGGCGCCAGCAGAGGATCCAGTTCTAACGCTCTATCAAAATCGGAAACTGCCCTATCTATGTCACCGCTTTTATAATATGCACTGCCTCTCAGCATGTAAACGATAGCTTTACCGGGATCGTACTCAATAGCTTTGGTCAGCTCAGCAATAGCAAGTGAATAATGTCCGTCCTTCAGCAGAGCGAGGCTGCGTTCCTGATGGGTTTCAGCCCTTTCCTGAGGAGTAACTTCATTTGCCCTGGCAACAACAGGGGACTCGTACTCATATACCTGTTGACTTTCTCCAGTCGAGAAAGCGCCCTGTGCCGGTGCAGGCGGTACTGCTTGATACGGGTGCTCTAACCAATCGATTTGAGCACCGCACGAGCCACAATAGTTGTAATTGCTGAATACCACCTCGCCACACTGCCAGCAGCGATATATAAAAGCCAGACTACAAAAACCACAGAACCGTTGCCCGATATAGGCTAAATTATTGCAGCGTGGACAGAGAAAACTCTGTTGCATCTCAAAAAATTATTATCGGTTACCACGATTATACATCAAGGAAGATAAATTTTATACAACAATTCGCTTCTTTTTATTTACATCCTCGATTCTGTGCTTGACAAATGCGTTCAGTTATGTTGTAAATAAACAATATCAATTTGAGAATTCTGTAAGTTTTATATATCCTGTCTAAAGGTCTGTCGAGAATAAATGAGAGGTTATAGAAGGGGGTAACTTAAAATGCTTCCGATAAAAAATATACTGTGTCCCACTGACTTCAGCGAGCCTTCTTTTGAGGCATTAAAAGTGGCAGATGAACTTGCCATGCACTTTGGAGCAACACTTCATGTTATAAATGTGGTCCCGCTTGTACCCATAGTAGAAACTCCCATCGGTGTCGAATCGGCCAGTTTTAATATCGCCTCATATCAGCGTGAGCTCGAGATGCAAGCCAAAAAATCGCTGAAAAATCTGACAGAACAGAAGCTAAATAAGCAGATAAATGTGGTAACCGAGGTTCTGATCGGGAATGCTGCAGCAGAGATTATGCGCTATGCCACTGAGAAAAATATCGATATTATTATTATCGCTACCCACGGACTATCAGGATGGCGCAGGTTTATCTCAGGATCGACTACAGAGCAAATCGTACGCCAGTCGTCCTGTCCCGTATTGACCGTAAGAAAACCTTCCGGAAAATAATGCTCCATCTAATACCAGGCTTTTGTCCCCAACGCCGGCTGAGCTATTTCCTACCAAGCTCGTAATGCACCTGGACATAGCGGATTATATCTGCCCGGCTGAGCATGCCCACAAGCCTATCTTCTACCACCACCGGCAGCTGATCATAACCGTGTTCCGCCATGAGTTGTACCGCTGTGCTCATATTATCCTGCGGTTGCACAGTTTTCAGAGGTAAACCGGTCATTATTTTGCTAACCGCCGTCACAGGCCATTCTGAAGGCGGCACCTTTTTAATATCCGCGATGGTAACAATACCAACCAGTCGGTTATCCTGAACCACAGGCGCAACTCGCAAACCGCGCTTTACATAAACTTCATTGACCAGGTGGCTTATTGAAGCAGACGGGTCTATCGTCTCCGGGCGGTCGTTCATGACGCTGGCAACCCTGACATTCAGCCAGATGGATCGCAATTCAATCTCGCGTCTTGAAGCTTCGGCAGCGCTGTTAAGAAACCATCCGATAAGCACCAGCCACAATCCACCCATAAAATCTCCGCTCAGAATAATGAACACTCCACCGATAATAAAAAGCCAGCCGAAAGCCTGCCCTATTATGGTAGCTATATTAGTTGCACGCTTGAGATCGTTGGTCGCACCCCAGATAATCGCCCTTAGTACACGTCCTCCATCCAGCGGAAATCCGGGCAGGACATTAAAAGCAGCCAGGAGGATATTCAGAGTCACCATGTAATCGATTACGGCTTTAACAGGCCCCCAGCCGGCAAATCCGAGTAAATCCACAGCCTTAAATATCCCTGCAAGTATTACGCTTGCAATAGGCCCTATTATGGCTACGGCAAATTCCACTCCGGGCTTTTCCGGTTCGCTCTCGAGGTTGCTTATACCTCCCAGCAGAAACAGGGTTATACCCTTTACCGGCAGGCCTCTCGACTTGGCCAGAAGAGAATGGGCAAGCTCATGAAAAAGAACCGAGAAAAACAGCAAAAATGCTGCTACACCGGAAGCTACCCAGTACACCCAACCTTCCCACCCTGGATATTGTATCGGGAAATACCCTACGGCCAGCGACCATGTAATGAGGATGAAGATTAAGATCCATGTATAGTGAATCCCTATATCGATTCCAGCAATACGAGCAATCCGTAATGACCCTTTCATCATTTTATCTGTCCGCTCTTATCTATTTAAGCTCATTGATAAATTTTTCAATGACTTCATTAACCCGGTGTGGATTTTCCATAAATGCCAGATGCGTGCCGCCTTTAATCAGTGCCATTTTACAACATGGCATGTTATCAGCCATATACTGTGAATACTTGGGTGGTGTCATGTTATCCTTATCACCTACAATAGCCAGGGCCGGTAAATTAACAGAGCTCACCTTATCCATAATATCAAACTTATCACAGCATAGAAAATCATTCAGCTGTGGTGCCGGTCCAACCCTCTGCAAAACTGGTTCCAGTATATTCCATAAATCTTTGTTTATTGAGCTGTACAGCGGTTTAACGAACTCATTCAGCCATTCCCGTGGAGCATCGAGCTTGCTTCTTATGGTTTCGATAATTTGCGGCAGAACCCTCAGTCTGGCACCGGTCCCGATCAATATAATGGCTTTTAAATCCGCAGGATATTTTATAGCATACTGCAGTGTTACAGCACCACCAAGAGAATGGCCGGCCAAAATAACATCTTCATAATTTTTCGCCCGAATGTAATCATGAAGCCAGTCGGCATATTCTTCAACGCTGTTGCACGGCCGACCGTCCGGATGCCCCGGTAAATCGGGAGTGTCAGCATCTTTGAAATGCTGTTTTTGATAATACCATACGGCACCAGCAGCTCCCGATCCGTGAATAAAAACCATTTTCATAACCTAATCCCTCGATCTTTCTGTGCCTGACTGCCAAGGCAATCGGGCCATAAATCAGCCAGCCTCTGCACAGGCAACACACCAGAAAGTTTCTAAATTATATTAACCCCTGTGTTCGCTACTCAGGAGGCAAATGGCAGTTCCTGCTGGCCGGGCACCATATTCCTCTGGGGCAGTTTAGTCACCGCCCTTGTCTCTTTGGCAGCCTTCTCCTCGGGTTTTTCTTTTTCCACCAGTGCAATAGACACAACTCTGTCTCCCTCATCCAGCCTTGATAACAATACACCCTGCGTTATTCTACCTTTAACCGGTACTCCCTCGCGCTTTCGCTTCTTTTCGCCTTCCGGCAAATCCTTCTTTTCGCTTTCGACATCAACGTTTATCCTGAGCTGAACACCGTTAGCAGTAGTGATAAACAACTCGTACCCAGGAGGCACAAACTTTGCCGCGATTACCTTGCCCGTCTTGTCAGTTACTCTGTGAGCCAGCACGCCTTTACCACCCCTATTATGCAGAGGGAACTTATCAACCCTTGTTCTCTTTCCGTACCCGTTTTCAGTAACCGTAATCAGATCTGCGCCCGGTTGTACCCGTCCCATGCTTACCACCTCATCACCCTTGTTTAAATTCATGCCGCGTACTCCTCCGCTGGTGCGGGACGCATTCCGTAGAGGCGCCACCGGAAATTTCACTGCCTGCCCATTTCTACTGATCAACATAACATGATCTGAATTGGAGACGATATCCACGCCTATAAGTTCCTCATCAGGCTTGATCTTCATCGCAATCAGACCGCTGCGCCTGACATCTTTAAAATAGTCCATGCTGGTTTTTTTCACCATCCCTTTGGATGTAGCAAGCAGCATAAACAAATGTGGATCTGTTTTCTCGGGTACAAAGATTGCCGTAACCTTTTCCCTGGTTTCAATAGGGATTAAATTAACTATATTTATGCCCTTGGTTGTCCTTGCCACATCCTGCGGAATCTCATGACATTTCAACCTGAATACCCTGCCACGATTGGTGAAAAAAAGCAGGTTATCGTGCGTATCTGCTGCAACTGAGCTCATGACATCATCGCTTTCCCTCGTCACCATCCCCTTTACTCCACGACCTCCACGCAATTGCTTGCGGAAAACATCGGCGGGGATTCTCTTTATATAACCCTGCTCACTAAGCGTAATTATGACATCCATGTGAGGAATTAAATCCTCCACCTGGAACTGGCCGGCCTCATCTGCAGTTATCTCAGTACGCCGATTATCGCCATATTTATCTTTAAGTTCCTTAACATCCTGCTGAATCAATTTTAATATTTTCTCGGGATTGGCAAGCAGATCTTCAAGGTATTCTATGGTCTTCAATACTTCTTTGTATTCATCTAAAATCTTCTTTCTTTCGAGATTTGCCAGCCGTCGCAGTTGCATATCAAGTATGGCCTGAGCCTGTAGCTGGCTTAAAGTAAATTCATTCATAAGATTGGTACGGGCAATTTCAGCCGTATCCGATTCCCGTATCGTCTTGATAACCTGATCCAGATGGTCGAGCGCAATCTTGAAGCCTTCCAGTATATGGGCTCTTTCTTTCGCCTTTTGTAAGTCGTACTTTGTCCGTCTGGTAATTACCTGCTTACGAAAATCTATATAGCACTGTAAAGCTTCTTTCAAATTTATCACTCGGGGCTGACCATCTACAAGAGCCAGCATATTGATAAAGAATGCAGTCTGCAAACCGGTATTTTTTAAAAGATTATTTTGCACTTTTCCGGGATGTGCATCCTTCCTCAATCCGATGACAATCCTCATTCCCTGACGATCCGACTCGTCTCTTACCTCGGTGATCCCTTCTATCCGTTTATCCCTAGCCAGCTCTGCAATCTTCTTTACCAGTTCGGCCTTATTCGTCTGGTAAGGAAGCTCGGTTACTACGAGCTGGACTTTGCCCGATTTTGTTGATTCTTCAATTATCCTTGCCCTTAAAACAAGCTTGCCCTGGCCGGTCGCATAAGCGTTTTTTATCCCTTCAATACCGCAGATGATGCCAGCAGTGGGGAAATCGGGCCCCTTTACAAACTGCATCAAATCGTCAACTGAAGCATCCGGATTATCGATTAAATACCGGATGGCATCGCAAATCTCGGCCAGATTATGGGGAGGTATATTTGTAGCCATACCAACAGCGATGCCGGATGAGCCATTGACCATGAGATTGGGCAATCTCGCCGGCAATACCGCCGGTTCCTTCAGGCTGTCGTCAAAATTCGGCACAAAGTCAACCGTGTCTTTGTCTATATCCACCAACATCTCATCGGCTACACGCGCTAATCGCGCCTCGGTATAACGCATAGCGGCTGGAGGGTCATCATCAATACTGCCGAAGTTACCCTGGCCATCAACCAGACGATAACGCATTGAGAAATCCTGCGCTAATCTAACCATCGCGTCATAAACCGATGAGTCTCCATGGGGATGATATTTACCCAGCACTTCACCCACAATGCGGGCACTTTTCTTATACGGCGTGTTATACCGCAGGTTCAATTCGTGCATGGCATAAAGGATCCTGCGATGTACCGGTTTAAGCCCATCCCTGACATCCGGCAATGCACGTGAAACGATAACGCTCATGGCATAGTCCAGATATGAGCGTTTCATCTCTTCTTCTATGCCAATAGGTTTAATTGAAAGGCCCAGTTCCATAATTACTCCTCATCTTCAAAAGTGGTATCAAGCTGCTGGATATCTTCAGGAGCTGTGTAACCTTCGTATATAGAAAACCCTTCAGGCACAGGCTCGGTTTCGTCTGATTCGGCATATTCGATCTCTTCCAGCCCCTCCTCTTCGCCCACGCCATGCCGAAGAAGGCTATCCTTAACATGTGCATACGATTCGGCCACCTTGACAGGAAATGAAAGTTTGCCATTTTGGCTTGGATGCTGAAAGGTTTCCCTGACAATGACCTTAACTCTGCCATTATCCATACTAACAATAGCAGCTATATACTGATTGCCTCCTTTGATCAATTTAGCCAGCCTGAGCCCGTGTTCGGGCTCAACCAGACCGATGTATTCATTTTTATAATTTTCTACAATTGTATCTTGATTGCGTAACTTAAGAAATACCTGCTCACCCGGCGTCATTTTTACCAGAACGTTTTGCGGAGCCAGTTCTATAAGATTGACCATCCCTGCTTTACCGATTTCAGCAATAAATGCACTGGGTGGAAGCTTACGCCTTTGCTCATTTTTCGTGATATTTACACCATTCAGCAGAGCCAGCCTCTCGAGGTTTTTTCTGGCAATAGTGTTATTAGGCGATAGCTCAAGCGACTTGCTGTATGATTCTTTGGCCTTTTTGTAATTGCCCAGTTCCATATAAGCCCGCCCCAGCCTATTATAAGCATCCACATCTGTCGGAAAAACTTCAATAATGCTTTCATTGGCAGCAACCGCTTCCTGCCAGCGGTTTTCGTTGGCAAGCTTTATAGCTTCCTGAATCTTATTACGCCAGATCCTGGCTTTATCTTCTTCAGACGGCATTACAATGCCTCGCTTCCATCATAGCAATTATCACAATTTATGCAAATATATTATTAAAGCTCAATTTTGAGCTCAGAGCAAACTCGCTATACCTGCACTTGATGTAAAGCCTCTGTGATAAAAGTTGTTTTAACATATCAATAAATTTGCTAACCTAATAATAATTTAATCAGTTGACAAGGCTTTTCAAGCGGTGCTAAATTACCATGTAATTCAAATTTAGTCAACAAGAAGGTGTGTTAATGAAAGATCAAGTTCAAGAAGTCCTTAATATCATCAGGCCAAGCCTGCAGGCAGATGGTGGCGATGTAGAACTGGTAGATGTTAAAGATGGCGTCGTAAGCGTTAGACTAAAGGGAGCATGCTCTGGTTGTCCGATGTCGACCATGACACTCAAACGCGGCATAGAACGTTTTCTCAAAGAGAAGCTTGAAGGTGTTAAAGAGGTAATAGCAGTTTAGGTTACCCTTTATCAAGCTCAAAAGCTTTATGAAGAGCCCTTACGGCATCTTTGACCCTATCTTCTTGGATTATACAGGTTATTCGGATCTCTGATGTGGTGATCAGTAGTATGTTTATACCCTGTTTATATAACGTTTCAAACATTTTGGCCGCATAGCCCGGTGTATTTTGCATACCGGTCCCTATTATGGATACCTTGCCCAGCCGTGCATCGCTGGTATATTCTCGCGCCCCGATCT
>Ga0272448_1000489_pt1 | contig 61586 bp, 60 predicted proteins | sample YNPCB0191_FD_202220 | JGI IMG/M metagenome (GOLD analysis project Ga0272448, IMG submission 202220) | Hot spring sediment microbial communities from Yellowstone National Park, WY, United States - YNP-CB-019-1 | ecosystem: Environmental > Aquatic > Thermal springs > Hot (42-90C) > Sediment... | reverse complement strand
CACACGGCGGTGACGGAGGTGCAGCAGTTATTGAAATGCGATCGCGTAATGGTATATCAGCTTATTCCCAACAAGGGTGTTCGGGCGATCGCTTCTTCACAGTCGTCGTTTGTTTGCAGTAAACAAGATGATAGCGGGATAGAAAATAGTTGCTTGCAAGAGTTAGATCGGCTTTTGCTCAAAGGTTGTGCAGTTGCCACCTGCAAGCAGCAGTTGCAAGCAGAAAGAAAAATTTGTCCTTTATGTCAGGCTACCATGGCCCGGATTTGCGGAGTTACTTTCAACGTCACTGCTACTCAAATAGTTCCCATTACTATAAACGCGAATCACGACGAACAGCCAAATTCTAAACCGTGGGGTTTTTTGATTGCTGAGCAATTTTCGGGAAAGCAACCTAGTTGGCAAGAAGATGACGAGCTGGATATTCTTTATCAAGTGTCCGTACAAATGGCGATCGCCATCCAACAAGCGGAACTGCTAGCTAAGACTCAAGCAGCACTTGTGAAAGAAAAGCAACTTAATAGGTTAAAGTCTCAAATTATCACTACTATTTCTCACGAATATCGAACTCCACTAGCTTCTATCTTGGCTGCAGCTTCCACGCTCAAGCAAAATGGAAATCGCTTGAATGAATCTAAACAACAACGCTTACTAGAGATTATCGAGGATAAGACACGCCATCTATCTAAATTGGTAGACGATATGCTTACTTTTGACCAATTAGAATTGGACAAGGCCAAGTTTAATCCTACACCGTTGGATTTGCTGCAATTTTTCTCTACTTTGATCGAAGAACAACGTCAAACAGCGAGCGCTCGCCACGAATTAATTTTTAAGAAAACAGGTAATTACCATGGTTTCTGGGGCGACCGAGGACTGTTGCGGTTGATTTTTACTAATTTGATGTCTAATGCTATTAAATACTCACCGCAAGGAGGTAACGTAGAGTTCCACTTGATTGGAAAAAAATCAAAGGTGATTTTTTACGTTAAAGACGAGGGTATTGGCGTACCGCTTCAAGACCGCGAAAACTTGTTTCAATCCTTTAGTCGGGGAAGCAATGTTGACACTATTCCCGGAAAGGGTTTGGGTCTTGCGATCGCCAAAGCTTGTGTGGAATTGCATGGTGGTAGTATTGCTTTGGAAAGCCAAGTTGGACAAGGAACTAAAGTTACTGTGACTTTACCGAAACGACAAGTTAAAAAAACTGCTTTTGATTCCGATAATGCCGTTGTTAACTGTGGATTTTACAGGTAATGTGCTAGGAAAGCGATCGTTGCTTCTGGTCTTTCTAGATGTGGTAGCACTCCTGTATCTGGAACTACATGAAAATTACGAATCAAAGTGGGATTTAATTTTGCTAAGCGCCTTCCTAACTTAAGGTTAGTAAATTGTGCCTTCTCGCCCCACAATATCACTGTCGGTACAGTTAGTTGTTGAATATACAAGCTTAAATCAAAATAAAGGTCACCCCGTAAAAATGCTAAGGCTGCAAATTTAGCGTTTGGTTGTTGGGCAGAAAACAAATAGGCTTCTACGATCTCGGGAGAAACTCGCTCTGGTTTGGCAAAGAGAAAATTTTGTAAAAAGTTTCTGACGGCAAGTTCGTTTTCTGCGCCCAGAGTGTAAATTAAATTATCTAACAGCGGCATTTTTATCAATTGCAGCGGAAGTCTGCGTCCCACACCTTGTCCGAAGTCATCAAATCCAGAGGGACAGATGAGAAACAAAGATTGGAATAGAAATGGGTGGCTGATGGCAAGGCGGACGATGAAAGCTGCTGTTAGTGAAGATGCTACCACTGTTGCTGGTAGAGAACAAGTGTGCCTGATAAATTCTGCGATCGTGGTTAAATAATCGCTAATTTGGTAGTCTCGTACCGGGTGAGCAGAGTCTCCCCAACCGATTAAGTCTGGCGCTAAAATGCGATAACTACTGGCAAAAGCAGGATAAACTTTAGACCATTCGTAGGCAGAAGAGCCGCCACCGAAACAATGGAGGAAAATTAAGAGTGGTAAGTTTTCAGTAATACACCAAGGTTTAGTTGTTTGGGTATAGTAAACCATCAACCCGAGGGAGGTGTTAATGACTTTATGCCCAAAACCTGGAGGTTGAAACTGCAGCATACTTTACCAGCCTTTAGTTGCTTAATTTGTTTATCAGGTTCACAATAACTAAATAAATTGCTAACACACTGTCGCTAGCAAAGGTTTTATCATCCTGTGGCAAGATGATAAAAACACTCGCAACAAACCTAAGATGTTAGGAAAGCTACTAGACGGTCGTTACAGAGTTATCCAAGTTCTCAGTGCGGGAGGATTTGGTGAAACCTATATCGCTGAAGACATTCGCCGACCTGGAAATCCTAGGTGCGTTCTGAAGTTACTTAAACCTGGGAGTTCCGATCCGTATTATTTGCAAACTGCTAGGCGTTTGTTTAACTCGGAAGCAGAAATACTGGAAAAATTGGGCAATCACGACCAAATTCCGCGTTTGTTAGCTTATTTTGAGGAAAATGAAGAATTTTGCTTGGTGCAAGAGCTGATTGTCGGACATCCGCTGAGTGCGGAGATGCGAATTGGTCAGCCTTGGCCAGAGAGCCAAGTTGCGCAGATGTTGTACGATGTTTTGGGGATTTTAGAATTTATTCACAGCTACGGTGTTATTCATCGCGATATCAAACCAGACAATTTAATTAGACGTGATGCGGACGGGAAATTAGTTTTGATTGACTTTGGTGCTGTTAAGCAAATACGTTCCCAGTTAGCAGCTTCTCCCAGTCAGATGGCTGCTACTGTTGCCATTGGTACTCCTGGTTACATGAGTGCGGAACAGGCTCAAGGCAAGCCGCGTCCAAATAGTGATATTTATGCTTTGGGGATGATAGCGATACAAGCGCTGACAGGAATGTTACCAACTCAACTACAGGAAAATCCTTTGACTGGAGAAGTTATTTGGCAACAACAAGCGCGGGTTTCTCCTGAACTAGCAGCAATTGTGCAGAAGATGGTGCGCTATCACTACCGCGATCGCTATCAAGAAGCTGCGGAAGTATTGCAAAAGCTGCAGCAGTTATATTATCCGCTACCACCAACCCTACCGTCTGCTTCTTTTAGGAGCTTCCAATCGACAACACCCCAAGCTGGGAATACTCACTTGCCTGTTTCCCAAGTATCTGAAACTACATTACCAGCTTGGCTAGATAAAACCTTCTCTGTTGCTAAATATTTGCCTTTCGTAGGGGCGGTGGGAATACTTTTGTTCAAAGCAGCTACCTGGATAATTTTACTGGGTACTGGTCTTGCAAGTTTAGGAGCTGGTTTATTTTTTCTTCGTTCTTCCTATCCTAGATTAACAAAAGATTATGATACGGTTTTTGCGGTAGTATTTTGTCTTTGCGGCATACTGCTTTTCTTTCAAGAATACGAGCCTTACCGCACTCAAGAAATTCCCGTCAGTCAATTTTTGCTAGCGGGGACAGCTATTTTTGCAATTGCTGAATGCATTCGCTGGCGTGGATTCCATAAATAAAAAGTTAACTATTAACATTACCATGTTTAACAATCCGCTCAATCTTGTTGGTATTATCTTGATGTTGGCAGCTATTTATTTATGCGCTTTGCCTGTTGTGCGTCCGCAATTATTTCGGCGTGAAGATATAGCGTTAATCTCAGGTTTTTTGATTTCTGGCTTGATTTTGCTATTTCAAGAGCGATGGTACAATAAGGAGTTGGTACAATTTAACTTAATTCTTTTGGCAATAACTGCTATTTTTTATACTATTGAAAGTATCCGTTGGCGAAGTAAAAATATACAGTAATTTTGTTAAACAGAGAGGGCAAAAGCCCTTCTCTAAATGCTGTATTTTACCTACTTGATGGCAGTGGAAATACCCGATCTATTTTCTATTTGAGACATTTGAGTCAACGCACCCAAGTTTCCATCCTCAAAACCGGGAATGCGGTCAAAGTTCAAGTACTGATACAGCTGGCCAGCAAAGGGATGAATTTTTTTGGCGACAATATCCATGTATTCTTGGACTGTGGGAATTCTTCCCAGCAAGGCGCAAACTGCTGCTAATTCTGCCGAACCAAGATAAACTCTTGCATCTTTACCCATGCGGTTGTTGAAGTTGCGCGTTGATGTTGAGAAGACTGTGGCGCCATCAGCAACTCGCGCTTGGTTGCCCATGCACAAACTGCATCCGGGTATTTCTGTACGTGCACCAGCTGCACCAAAAATAGCGTACACGCCTTCTTCTTTTAATTGATGCTCGTCCATGCGAGTTGGGGGACAGATCCACAGGCGGGTTTTGACTGCGCCTGCACCTTCTAGTATTTTGGCAGTGGCGCGATAGTGGCCGATATTCGTCATGCAAGAACCGATGAATACTTCATCAATTTTATCGTTGGCAACTTCTGATAATAATTTCACGTTATCGGGGTCGTTGGGTGCGGCAACGATTGGTTCTTTGATTTGATTCAAATCGATTTCAATGATTTCGGCGTATTCTGCATCTGCGTCTGCGGTCATCAATACTGGATTTGCTAGCCATTGTTCCATTTTGGCGACGCGACGCATGATAGTGCGGGCGTCTTGATAACCCCTTGCTACCATGTTTTTTAACAAGGCGATGTTGGAGCGAAGATACTCAGAAACTGTTTCTGTACTCAATTTAATTGTGCAGCCAGCACAGGAACGTTCTGCTGTAGCGTCGGTCAGTTCAAAAGCTTGCTCGACTTTTAAATTTGGCAAGCCTTCTATTTCCATGATTCGCCCGGCGAAGACATTTTTCTTGTTTTGCTTTTCGACGGTGAGCAAACCTTTTTGTATGGCTACGTAGGGGATAGCGTTGACGATATCCCGCAGGGTAACACCGGGTTGTAGTTCCCCTTGGAAGCGTACTAAAACTGATTCTGGCATGTCCAAGGGCATAACACCCAAGGCAGCTGCAAAGGCGACCAGTCCGGAACCAGCAGGGAAGGAAATTCCTAAGGGGAAGCGGGTGTGGGAGTCGCCACCTGTTCCGACGGTATCTGGTAGCAGCATGCGGTTTAGCCAGGAGTGGATGATACCATCGCCGGGACGCAATACTACGCCGCCGCGAGAGGCGAAAAAGTCGGGGAGTTCGTGGTGAACTTTGATGTCCACTGGTTTGGGATAAGCTGCGGTGTGGCAGAAACTTTGCATGACCAGATCGGCTGAAAAGCCGAGACAGGCTAGTTCTTTGAGTTCGTCTCGCGTCATGGGTCCGGTGGTATCTTGGGAACCAACGGTGGTGACGATTGGTTCGCAGTAGGTACCGGGACGCACGCCGGCGACGCCGCAGGCTTTACCTACGATTTTTTGTCCTAGGGTGTAACCTTTACCCGTATCTGCTGGTTGTTGGGGACGGGTGAAGACTGGGCTGGGTTTTAAGCCTAGTGCTTGTCGAGTTTTGTCGGTGAGGGTGCGTCCGATGAGTAGGGGGATGCGTCCGCCGGCGCGTACTTCATCAAGGATGGTGTCTGGTTTGAGGTTGAAGGTGGAAATAACTTCGCCTGCAGAGTTGGTGATTTCTCCTTTGTAGGGGTAGATGGTTATGACCATACCGGTTTCCATCTGGCTGACATCGCATTGGATGGGGAAAGCGCCGGCGTCTTCTGCAGTGTTGAAGAAAATGGGGGCGATCGTACTGCCTAAGATATATCCTCCCGATCGCTTGTTGGGAACGTGGGGAATGTCATTGCCAATGTGCCACAGCAGGGAGTTGATAGCTGATTTGCGGGAGGAACCCGTACCGACTACGTCTCCCACGTAGGCAACTGGGTATCCTTTTTTCTTTAATTCGGCTATGGTTGAGAGTGCACCTGGCATTCGATATTCCAGCATTGCCAAGGCGTGTAAAGGAATATCGGGGCGGGTGGTGGCGTGGGTGGCGGGAGATAAATCGTCGGTGTTGGTTTCGCCTTTGACTTTAAAAACGATGACGTTGATAAATTCTGGTAGCTTGGGGCGAAGGGTAAACCATTCAGCTGCTGCCCAGGAGTCTATTACTCGTTTGGCGTAGGGATTATTTTTGGATAACTCTAAGATATCGTAGAAGGCATCGTATACGAGCAGGGTGTGGCTGAGGGCGTTGGCGGCGTGGGCTGCTATTGGTTCTTTACCTTGTCCTCCCATGACTAAGGGTGTTTCGGAAGAATCCGATACGGGTGTGGTGGGAGTTTGCAGTAATTCTATCAAGGATTGAACGTTGTAACCGCCTACCATTGTGCCTAGCAATTCGACTGCTTCTATGGGTGATATTAGGGGACTAGTAATTTCTTTTTTGGCTATGGCGGTGAGAAATCCAGCTTTGACGTAAGCTGCTGGATCGACTCCGGGCGGTACGCGATCGCGCAATAAATGCAATAATGTTTCTTCTTCACCCACTGGTGGATTTTTCAGTAGCTGGCATAGTTCGGATGTTTGTTTGGCATCTAACGGTAGTGGGGGAATTCCTAAGGCTGCGCGTTCGGCTACGTGTTGGCGATATGATTCCAGCATTTTACTTTTCCTCTGCTTCGGTAAAATTTTTTCTAGTGATTATTACTTTTCTTTGTTTTGCTTGCTTGACCTGATAAAATTTTTCAGGTGTGCCGGACAGGGAAAATTTATTTAGTTTGAGTTTGTCTTGTGACAAAGATTTATAATTATCCCTGTATAGCTGCTATTACATGTATTTTCTGTGCAAAAATTTTCTCAGCTAGCTGATGGAAACGGTCACCTACTTTTTAATATAAAGTACTCAATTTGTCAGTAATTTTGTATTATGCCGAAAACTTACACTGTTGAACTTCACCATCAAGGTAAAATTCATACTTTACAAGTTCCGGAAGATGAAACTATATTATCAGTTGCGGATGCAGCCGGTTTGGGCTTGCCGAGTTCTTGTCATGCTGGTGTTTGCACAACTTGTGCCGGTCAAATTTTAGCAGGAAGTGTAGATCAAAGTGATGGTATGGGCGTTAGTCCCGAGTTACAAAAAAAAGGCTATGTCTTGCTTTGTGTAGCTTATCCGCGTTCGGATTTAAAAATAGTCACAGAAAAAGAAGAAGTTGTTTATCAGCTACAATTTGGCAAAGACCAATAATAATTTTTTCAGTTTTTTAGTTTTTTGACTGCTAAGTGTCAACTATTAAGTTATTTTAGAATTTTGGGGAGCAATTTTGATTGTGACTACTCATTTTATTACGGCAGAAATTAATTTACAAGAAACTCCTGACCAGCTGCACAAGGCAATAGAAGCAGAATTGAAAAAACAGGGAGAACCGCTTCGTTGGGCTATTACCAGTGTGGATGCCGAACGACAAAAAGTAACTGTCGAAGCTGTGGTTACTAGAAATTAATCTCGCTGGTAGTGCAGGAGCCGAGCAAGTTGTGAATTTGCGTCCGTATACTGCTATTTTGATCGTACCTACCGGCATTGGGGCGGCAATTGGTGGTTATGCAGGCGATGCATTACCTGTTGCCAGAGCGATCGCTCAGGTTTGCGATCGTTTAATTACCCATCCCAACGTTCTCAATGGTGCAAGCTTGTATTGGAATTTGCCCAATACTTTGTATGTAGAAGGTTATGGATTGGACAAATTTGCTGCTGGAGCGTGGGGATTGCGTCCCGTACACCAAAATCGTGTGGGTTTGATTTTAGACCGGGGAATCGAGCCGGAATTGCGGTGGCGACAGTTGCAGGCAGCAGATGCCGCTCGAGCCACCCTGGGATTGTCTCTGACCGACTACGTTATAACAGATACTCCTTTGAACGTAGAATTACGTACAAGCGTCTCTGGTAGCAGTTGGGGAACCATCGGTAACCCAGATAGTTTGCTGCGAGCAGCACAAGTGCTCGTGACAAAAGCAAAAGCAGAAGCGATCGCCGTCGTGGCGCGTTTTCCCGATGAGATCGATGCACAGGCAGAACAAAACTATCGCTGCGGTAAGGGAGTCGACCCAATTGCAGGAGCAGAAGCTGTGATCAGCCATTTGGTAGTGCGTGAATTTCACCTTCCTTGCGCCCACGCTCCCGCCTTCAAGGCGACGTTAGCTGAAGATGGAAATTTATCTCCTCGCTGTGCAGCAGAGGAATTGGGCTATACTTTTTTACCCAGTGTGCTGGTAGGTTTGAGTCGTGCACCGCAATTTGTTGTAGGACAAGCTCGCCAAGTATCTTCAGAGCAAGACATTTGGGTAGATGAAGTTGATGTGGCGATCGTACCGGCAAATGCTTGCGGCAGCAGTGCTTTATTAAGTTTAAGTCAAAAGCAGGGATGTTGTGCGATCGTTGCCGTTAAAGAAAACTATACTCGCATACAAGTTCCTGCTTGCTCGTTAGGTATAAAATCAATACAGGTAAACTCGTATTTAGAGGCAGTGGGTGTATTGGTTGCTCGCAAAGCAGGCATAGATCCTCTTGCTGTTACCCCTGAGATATCCTCTTTAAAGTGTTTGAATAATTAGCGTTACTCCCGTGACTCAACAGCAAAAACAAGAACCAAAAATTCCGTACATGACGCGCACCCAAGTTCTGGTGGCGATGGGAGTGACTGCTATGATTTTGTGGCTCATTGCCAAAGTGTGGTTGTATTTTGGCAATTTTTACCTTATGTCTTGGCAATGGGAGATGAAAGCTTTACTGTTGGGAATTGGTTTAGGTTTGACCATCACAGGTTTGAGTGGTTTAGCCTATCAATACTGCCCTCCCTATCGCCAAAGTGCTAATTTTTACTTGGAACTCATACTCAAACCCTTGACTCTACCAGACTTGATTTGGCTGGGATTGTTACCAGGGTTGAGTGAAGAATTGTTATTTCGAGGTGTAATGCTACCGGCTTTTGGATTGGATCATTTAGCTGTTTTTTTCTCCAGTCTCTGTTTTGGGGTTTTGCACTTGAGTGGCGTGCAGCAGTGGCCTTACGTAGTTTGGGCGACGATCGTAGGATTTATATTGGGATACAGCGCTGTTTGGAGCAATAATTTGTTAGTACCGATTGTTGCTCACGTACTGACAAACATTCTTTCTAGCTATTTGTGGAAGGTAAGCCATTAAGACGTGCTGTCAAGGCGATCGCCTGCGGTAAGATGCGATGTTCCTGTAGTTGAATTCTGGAGTGGAGCTTTTGTGGTGTATCGTCAGGCATGACGGGAACTGCTGCTTGAATCAAAATGGGACCGCTGTCCATTTCTAGGGATACCAAATGCGCGGTACAGCCAGTTATTTTCACGCCAGCGGTTAAAGCTTGTTCTACGGCGTGCATTCCTTTAAAACTCGGTAGCAAACTGGGATGAATGTTGATAATTTTATTGGGAAACGCATCAATTAATACTTGCGTGACAATTCGCATCCAACCGGCCATAACTACCAAATCTACATCGTATTGATGCAGGGTCTGCACAATTTGCCGGTCTAAATCTTCACGATTGCTGTAGTGGCGATGATTGAGAAGTACAGAGGGAATACGGTGATTTGCGGCGCGAACGGCGGCATAGGCTTGTGGTTGATTGTAAATTAAAACTTGAATTTGGGCGTGAAGTTGCCGGGATGCGATCGCTTGTGCGATCGCTTCAAAATTGCTACCATTTCCAGAAGCCAAGATTCCTAATTTTACGGGTGCACCTTGGGAAAATTGCTCCTTGGCAATAGGAGGAGAAATTAGATAAGCAGTGGAAATATCGAGCATGGAACAGGTATTCATATCTTGAGATAGTTGGTGGTAAGACATGGCAATTCTAAATCATTCGCCCTAGCAAATTTATAAATTCGAATCGTGTCACTGCTCGTTTTGATATCAAGCTTATCTATTTTCTCAAAATGTAATTTCGATTGCTATATTGAGAAAAATTAGCATTTTCCCAAAACGGCAATATTCAGTATCGTTGCACTTAATTTATGAAAACTTCTTACTTTTTCAGCAATCGATTTCTCGACAGCGATACGGTGGCAGCTTGGTTATTTTTGGCACCAGCAATGATATTTTTGGGTATTTTTGTGCTTTGGCCGATAGCCTATTTGTTTTACCTTAGCTTTACAACTGATATTTTTACCTCCAGAGGTATACACTGGGTAGGTTTAAAAAACTACTGGCGCTTGCTTTTCACTTCCGATTTTTGGCAAGTTATTTTTAATACAATTTACTTTACCGTGGCTACGGTTATTCCCAGTTTGGTTATTCCCCTGGGATTAGCTGTATTGTTAAATCGGGCTTTGATATTGACCCAACTGTTGCGAAGTGCCTATTTTTTACCTTCAATTATTTCAATGGTGGCTGCTGGTTTGGGATTTCGCTGGCTGTTTCAAAACAACGGTCCCATCAACCAGCTGTTGGATGCTATTGGAATAGAGCCAATTCCTTGGTTAAGCAGCACTGTTTGGGCCATGCCTGTTTTAATTATCTTGAGTATTTGGAAACAATTAGGCTTTAACATGGTGGTGTTTTTGGCAGGATTGCAAACTATTCCTGCTAGTCGCTACGAAGCTGCCGAACTTGATGGTGCAAATGCTTGGCAAAAATTTTGGTATATCACCTTACCTGGATTGCAATCTACCATTATTTTTGCTTTTGTCACCACTATGATTTTTACTTTGCGTAGTTTTGAGCAAGTGTATGTAATTACTGGTGGTGGTCCTTTAAATTCTACAAATTTGTTAGTCTACTACATTTACCAAGAGGCTTTCGGTCAGTTTGATTTTGGCTACGCCGCCGCAGCAGCAACAGTTTTGCTCGCCGTGACACTGGTATTGGTTTATTTGCAATTACAAACTTGGAGAACAGAGTAAATAATTCCGCACCAATATAGCAGGGCAATGTTTATTAACTACATTACTTTGATGTTAATTAATTTAGTAGCTGGTTTATTTCTGCATAGATCGTGCGAATCAAAAACTTTGGATTCCTGGATTTGGGATAACGGGGGCGATCGCCCTTGTTACAGGTTTACACGTGATTTTTACCTGGCCTTTAACTGGTAGTTTCAATATTGCCTACGGTGAAACAACTGTTTTATTTGGTGTTTTGTTCCTGGGTGCTTCTTTTGCGTTAGCTTTTGGTTGGGACTTGCTAACAGTGGCTGTTTATGGTTTTTTTGCAGGACTTGTGGCGATCGTCATTGGCGTACGCATATTGAATTTAGGATTGACGCGACAGCCCTTGCAGACAGGAATTGGGTTTATTTTAACTGGGTTGGCTGGAGTTTTGGCCACACCGACACTTTTTTTGAAAACAAATCGTGTTTGGCGCTTGTTGGGCGCGATCGTTTTGATTGCTGCGGCTTTTATTTTTGCCTTTACCGGATACATGGCGTACTGGAGTCACTTGGGCAATTATTCTAATTGGAAGCCTTTACCGATGCGCACGCCTTAGGTCTGGATTTGCAGATAGAAAAATAAAGTTTCTGCGTTATCAATTTTTCCTGATGTTTATCAAGACCTTTTGACAGAAAAAGCTGCTTTCTTAACGAATTTTCAAGGCATTCACGATTTATTACAAATTGTTTCTGCAATTTTCTCTTCTAGCTGCCCAATTGTTTAGTTGCGGGAGTGTAATCTCGAAATACAGAGACGATCGGAGTAAAAGTTAAAAAAATTTACAATTTTAGATATAGAGGTAAGTGTGATGAAAAATTATGCACGCCAGCACAAAAGTTTTCTCAGTCAAATGATAAATGAAAATTTTGAGGATAGAGATTTTAGTGGATGTGATTTAAGTGGTATTGACTTAAAGGAAGTTGATTTGAGTGGAATAAACTTTGTTGGCGCTTGTTTATGCGGTGCTAATTTAAGTGGGGCTATTCTGACTGGTGCAAATCTCAGTGAGGCAAATTTATGTCAAGCGAATTTGAGCCAAGCTGATCTAAGACAAGCAAATTTATGCGGTGCTTTGTTACGGGAAGTAAAATTAAATCAAAGCAATCTCTGGGGTGCATGTCTTTGTAATGTTGATTTCCAACAAGCAGACTTGAGTGCAGCCATATTAATCGAAGCATCACTGATTGAAGCTAACTTAGTAAAAGCAAATCTGACAGGTACCAAGTTATGCGGGGCGATGTTAATAGAAGCAAATTTCAATCAAGCAGATTTAACAAGTGCAGATTTAAGGTGGGCAAATTTAATGGCGGCAAATTTGAGTGAAGCAATTGTGGAGAGGACTAATCTTAGTAATGTCAAATTGTACGAAACTATTATGCCTGATGGTTCAATTTATCAACAGAGCCTAGCTAATAGTTTCCAATCTATTAGCTATTACTCTGGGTTTTGAGCGCTATTAAAACTCTCGTTGGGAGAAAATAAATACAGCGATCGCTACTAACATAACGCTATAAACCAAGCCGTAAACAGTATTGGCAATAAGTGCAGTTGAACTGGGTAGAGCCTCTAATCCGTATACAGCGTCGTTTTTGAGATCTAATCGGGATAAATTGGGCAAAATAAGATACAAAGCTTGAGTAAGGCGCTCTATGTTGGGATTGTGTCCCAGGCGACCAAGTTGTAGTAAATTTTGAGTAATATTTCCCATGAGGTAAATAAACAAGGTTAAAGCTGTTGCTAATAAGGAACTAGTAAACGCACCTGCAGTAATAGCAATGGCGGCGATTAAGGACAATTGTAGAAATTGGAAAAATACAGCAATTAAAATACTTGCAAGCGAATAATCAATTTTACCCAATTGTAAAAACAGCAAGTAAATTGCTGTCATTGTGGTGATGAGAACGGCTGATACTGTTAATAATCCTAGGTATTTTCCAACAATAAATTCACTGTGACTGATAGGTTTGGCCAATAACACCAAAACCGTACGCTTTTCAATTTCTTTGTTAATCAGTCCTGTACCAACAAACACTACTACTATTAAACCGAGAAGGTTGATTGTCGCCAAGCCAAAATCTAGAAATATTTTACTTTCTGTTGTGGCGGCGATTTCGGGAAGCAGAGCAAAAGCAGCAGCGAGTATGAGGATGTAAAAGCCAATGATATATAAAAGGCGATCGCGCATTACTTCGCGAAACGCGTTTGTTGCTAATACAAAAATTCTGCCAAAGTTCATTGCTGTTTAGTTATAAGTCAATTGTCTGTAATCATTTGTAATTACTCCTAAGTTATTGGTCAATAGTGTTTACTGTGCAGATGGTGGCGGTCCTAAAATCGGTTTGCTAATTCTTCCGCAATCAATTTCTGCAATGACTGATTTGTCGTTTGTGGATTTGGCGATGGGGTCAATCCGACATGATTTTTGGAAGTAATATCCACGTCCGCTCAAAGAAGGACCAGTCCAGATACTTAATAAATCTAACTTATAGCCTGACTTGAGATTATATATACGCGGTTCAACTTGCCATAAAGATTTTTCTTCATATTCGCGCAAGTTAGTTTCTATAACTTGTCTACCTAGGTTTGCAACTCTTTGTTTGGCGTCTAGTAGCCATTGCTCTACTTCTGACCAAGGCCTGTCCAGAATTTGTTGCTCTATTCTCAGTTCGAGTTTTTCTAAAATCACAATTCCGTTTCTGGGAACTTTGGTTGAAGGTACTATTTTCATAACAAAGGTGCGTGGAATTTTGTCTAAACGCAAACTGGGATATTCTTGGTACCATTTGTTGACAACGAATGTGAATTGTAAACAACAACTAATTACCAAACTACTAGCAATTAAAATAATAATTTTTTGACGGTCTTCTAATTTGGGTATTTGTGGGTTGACGTCTGTTCCCGTTCCTTCAAAAAATTCTGGAATGGCAGTAATTAATGCGGAAATTGTCGGCCAGAAAACAATTGTATTTGTGGTAATAATATTTTCTTGATGTCGAAAGGCAAAAGTACTAATTAAAAATCCAGTTATTAATGCTCCAACTGGCATGTTGGTACCGGGAACAAGCAAGGGATTGTCGGTGGTATACCAAGCGGTACCTGCTATCAGAAACAGCCAGCCGCAAAAGGCGATAGCATCCCTGACAAAACCGTTAGATAGCCATGACATTAATAAAGAAAAAACGCTCAAATAAATTAATGTTTGCCAGGAGTAAGCTTTGGGAGGTACTAAGATTTTTTTGATTCTTGCATAAATATCTTCAAAGATATTAAATAATCCGAATATATCTTTCAAAACTTGCATTATCGCACCTCTTAGAGCTGTTTGGGAATCAAAAATAAAATCATAGCAATAGCGCTGTAGCTGAGGGCATTAGCTATTAAAACAGTGGTAGCCAGATTAGTATTTTGCAATTTTAATTTCTGGCTACGACGTAAGTTGAAGCGTTGGGAAGTACTGGCAGGCTCAGACTTTTGAAAATCTGTCAGTGAAAGTAATAAAAGTCTCAAGAACAATACTTTTAGTAAAAAAGTACCAAAGAAAATTATAAAAGCAGTTAAAATCATTAACATCTGGATTTTAGTTGAGAGAAAGTGAGCGAAGAAAATGTAACTAATTAATTCTGATTTGAGGGGTATTGCTAGTAGTGGTTCTAAGAGAAAAAATACTATCCAACCTATGGCGTTAGACAGTAAATTAATGGAGATAGCATAGAAAGTTGAAGTTCTTTTGTCAAATTTGAGTCGTTTATTCAAGATGTATGCTTCTAGGGGAATGGCTATCAGGATGAATAAAAAATTAAATAAAATGGCACCGAGGGGAATAATTTCAGGAATCATAGCATAGTCAAACATGACCAAATAGGTTTCTAGATGCGACTGAAGAAAGTATAGCCGCAAGCAGGACAATTTTGGGGTTTGGGGAAGATACAAGGCTAGATTTGTGAAAATCTGGACTTTCCTCTCTCTAGCAGTTATGACAAGACTTGGGTAAGATTAAAGACTGCTACGTTACAGCTTGTAGTCAGATGCTCAAAAACGACATCGGTATCCGTACAGCGCAGGTACGTCCGCAAAGGGTAACAGGACAAATTCACGTTTACGACGGTGCTGGTAAAGGTAAATCCCAAGCAGCTTTGGGAGTGGTTTTGCGTTCTATAGGTTTGGGGATAAATACACCGAATAATTCCAACCGTGTCTTGCTGCTAAGGTTTTTAAAGGGACCGGAACGGGATTATGATGAAGATGGGGCGATCGCAGCTTTGCAGCGAGGATTTCCACATTTAATTGATCAAGTTCGCACTGGAAGAGCGGATTTTTTTGGGCCCCACGAAATTACCCCTTTTGATAGAGTTGAGGCGGCGCGGGGTTGGGATGTGGCTAAGGGTGCGATCGCTTCTGGTTTATACTCGGTTGTTGTTTTGGATGAAATTAATCCTGTTTTAGATTTGGGGTTGCTACCGGTGGATGAGGTAGTGCAAACGCTCAAATCCAAACCGCCAGAGTTAGAAATTATTGCTACTGGACGTGGAACACCACAAAAGTTACTTGATATTGCAGATTTGCACTCGGAAATGAAACCCCACCATCACCCTGTTGCCAAAGCACAGGGAATAGAAGGTATTGAAATTTACACTGGCTCCGGGAAAGGTAAATCTACCAGTGCTTTGGGTAAAGCTTTGCAAGCAATTGGAAGGGGAATCAATCATCCCGGTTCTACGCGCGTGTTAATTATGCAATGGCTCAAGGGTGGTACTGGTTATACAGAAGATGCAGCTCTTGCTGCTTTGCAGCAGTCTTATCCGGATGTGGTGGATCACCAACGCTGCGGTCGAGATGCGATCGTCTGGCGTAATTCCCGACAAGAATTAGATTATGTAGAAGCGGAAAGGGGTTGGGAAATTGCCAAAACTGCGATCGCTTCTGGAATTTATAAAACGATTATCCTTGACGAGCTCAATCCCACCGTGGATTTGGAACTGCTTCCTGTGGAACCAATTGTGCAAACTTTGCTGCGTAAACCTCCTCATACTGAAATTATTATTACCGGGCGTTGTCAAAACCAACCTGCATACTTTGATTTGGCGAGTGTTCATTCTGAAGTTTACTGCCACAAGCACTATGCCAATCAAGGTGTACAGCTAAAGCGAGGAGTGGATTTCTAAATATTAAATTACGGTTAAATATTATGGACAATAGTAATTTTTTAGACTTGGTAGCCGGGGGAGTCGCAATTGTGATTGTTGTCAGCGGAATATTAATGATGTTCACCACAGTATTTACCACCAAACACAAATAATCTTCAACAAAGATTTGTGTTAGTTTAGCCTGTAGTATAGATATAAGGAGATATGGCATGGAAACCAAACAATTGCAGTACGACGATATCGCTTCTCCTAGCAAGCAATTGGCTGCGATTCCAGGCACAGATACCCAAAACCTACCCAAATTAATACCTGCCCAACCTGCTCAAAATCAATGGCAAGAGATTAGCAAAGCAATTACAAAATTTGGGGAGCAGTTTCCGGAAAATTTGGAAAAATTTTCTAACGCCTACAAACAACCTTTAATTGCCTTAGGTTGGGTTTTCTTAACATTTGTTTTGGTGAAGGTAATTTTGGCAATCTTGAGTGCAATTAACGATATTCCCTTGGCGCAGCCTTTATTTGAGTTGATTGGTATTAGTTACTCAAGTTGGTTTTCTTTTCGTTATCTGCTTAGAACTTCAACTAGAGAAGAATTAGCTGCAGAAATAGATTTAATTAAAAAACAGTTCTTAGGTTAATAGCAAATTCAAATCTAAATATAGCTTTCTGGGTCAGGTATACTAGCTTATACTTGACCTAAATTTTTATATAATAAAATAATTTAAACTCTTGGATTTATTTGATATAGATATCTTATAGTCAATGCCCAGAGTATATCAAAGGATAGATTAAATTCCTCTTCTTGCTAGTTAAAACACTCCTTGAGATAGTAAATTTATGGTTGTTAAAAATCATAGTCTAGATCGCAAATTTGGATCGAGCAGGATAGATTGTTAGGAGAAGAAAAATAATGACTAATGAAAATTTTAACAAAGCAATAGATAGCTCTGAGCGTGCCAAAATAGATCAGTACGACAGACATATAATTCCGGCTGAAACTGCTGCTCGGAAAGAAAGGGAAGGCGAACTGTATAAAACACTTCCTACAGAGGAAAGGGAAGCAAGTGCTAGTACGGACGACCAAACTCATCCTGGGGAAAGTGTTCACACCACAGGGGGTTACACGGTGGATAAAGAAGGTTTGTTAAACAACTATGCCATCGAACCGGAAATGTACTACGAAGTACCAGGGGATGCGCAACAGCAAGCACAGGAAGACGCTGCACAGCGTATCGAGGAGCTAAAACAAGTGAATGAAGATAAGGAAGGCCAATTAACGATGGACAGCGACCAGCGGGGTAGAGGTCCTGGCGCTATATAAGAAATTTGCTTGTGGTGTTGAGAAGTTTACGGCGATGATTGGGGTTAGTTCCTAGTCGTCGCTTTTTTGGCCATGGGGGAATGCTCGTACTGCGCGAGCAAATCCGCCGGATCTTGATAAATAGCTATTGCTCCTGCAACTTAGGTATCGTCAAAACCTCCGCAGTGAAAGGCGATGACATCTACTCGCGCTGCGTTTGCTGATTCGATCTCGTAGGGAGTATCGCCGAGCACGATCGCTTCGTTTGGTTGTAACTGCAATTTGGCAGGGGTAGCTCTGACTATATCTGCAGCGGAGGTTGTTGTTTGGGCCAGTAAATCTTCTATTTTGATGACCTCGAGCAAGGCGAATAATTCTTGGCTTTTGGCTGAAGTGGCTACAACCAGGCGTAATCCTTCCTGTTGCAACTTTAGCAGCAGCTGTCGCGCGCCCTTGGTGAGTGTTAAAGTTGGTGCGTAATTTGTGGAGAAAAATTTCTTGACGGTAGTCGGCGATTTTTTCCTTCTCCTTCTTCGCTGGAAAGTTCCAGTACTAGTTTAGGAATGATGCGATCGCCTCCCATACCGATTAAAGGTCTAACTTCCTCGAACGCGATTTCGCGGCCAAATTTCTTTCTCAAAAGCTTCCACCCAGGCGCAAGCATGGGCATCGTTACTGAGAATCAGCGTTACATCTATATCTAGAATTACACCTTGTAATGTCATTTTCCCATTTCCTTTTTGGTCAATACAACATTACATGGAAATTCCTGGGATTACCTCCTTCTGCGTAGCTACTTTTGTGCAATGTTGGGTGGGTCAGTACCACAAGTATTGTGATTGGTGCCAATAGGAGGAAATATATAGTGGTTTGTGATGTTTTTTTACTTACGAAAGTAATTACAAATTTTTCTTATCAACATCGTTTCTAAACCTCACATTTGTTATGCTTACCTGCCACTACCGCGATCATCTGAGTGAGTTTGACCGATACTTGCAAGTTGGATTCTAATAATTTTCGTTGTCCTAATCACAAGATGCTCCCTCTAGGATCTGTTTAATTCCATCTACAAAGCAAAAGACAGAGCAACAGGAGTAGTTTGCTAGAATTTGCCAATTTGGCAGAGTTTGGTGGGGTAAAAGTCCAGGACTTATCCAAAATAGGAGGCTTTTTGGGGGTTAGGAATCTTGCCGGTCAAAAAGTATAATCATATTTACCTATTTCTGGCGCGTGGTATGGAGAATACCCACCAATCTCTTCATTCCTCCCAAACAAAGTTACATCGATTTTTAGTTTGCGGATTGGGAAGTTTGGGTCAGCAGTGCGTTGCTGTTTTAAAGGAGTATGGTGCTATTGTTAGTGCCATTGATTTGGTACCACCTTCTAGCTGGGAAGTATCAAATTTACAAGAATTGCTAGAAGAATTCCTGATTGGAGATTGCTGCCAGGCGAATATTCTAGAACAGGCTGGCATCCGCCAGTGCCGAGCTGTACTTTTGGTTACCAGTGATGAAGGGGTGAACATAGAAGCCGCTTTTGCAGCACGACTTTTAAATCCTCAAGTGCGTTTGGTTGTACGGTCAGATAAACAAAATCTTAATAAACTTTTAAGTGAAAACCTCGGTAATTTCGTTGCTTTTGAACCAACTCAACTAACTGCTTCTGCTTTTGCGTTTGCTGCTCTTGGTAATGAAAATTTGGGATACTTTCACCTGGAGGGACGTAAACTGCGAGTAGTCAAGCATCAAATTAAAAACGATGATTTTTGGTGCAATAAATGGCAGTTACACCAACTCAATACTTCTTTTCGCCGCGTATTAAATTATGCTACTCCTTCCTCAAAATTGCCGTTGCAATTTTATGAGTGGGAAGGCGAAACAACTTTGCGCTCGGGAGACACGATCGTTTATATCGAGGTTGCAGATTTGTTTCCTTTGGAACAACGTTCGGCAATTCAGTCCAGGAGCATCTTGCAGCAATTGTGGCAAGAATTTATTCCCAGTTTGTCATGGAAGGGTCTCAAGCAGATTGGCGATTACCTACGGTGGAATGGACGCACCGTGCGGGTGGCAATTATTTGCGGTATGACAGTGATTTTTTTGTGGTGTGGCGGAACAATTCTTTATACTCTCAACTATCCAACTTCTACCATGGTGGAGGCATTTTATGCCACGGCAGTCTTGCTTTTGGGAGGATATGGTGATTTATTCGGTAGTGTAAAATTCAAAACCCAGCCCGAGCCAGCTCAGTATATGCCAGGATGGTTGCGGTTGTTAAGTTTGGGGTTAACGTTAGCAGGTACGGCTTTTGTGGGGGTGTTGTATGCTTTGCTGACCGAGAAACTTCTCAGTTCAAAATTTCAGTTTCTCCTTCCTGGTGCTCGCACACCAAAACCCCGGCAAGATCACGTTGTCTTGATAGGATTGAATCGGGTCGGTCGGCAAATTGCAACTCTTTTGCTAGAACTCAAACAACCTTTGATTGCAGTTACCCCTACAGCAGTGGATACCAATATCTCTCCCAAAATACCGGTGGTTGTTGACAATTTTGCAGCTGCTTTAACAAAGGTGAATATTGCTCGTGCTAAAAGCGTGGTGGTGGTAACAGATGATGAAATGGAGAATCTGGAAATTAGTTTGATGGCTCATAGTTTCAATCCCAATACCGGTTTGGTTATACGTACCTATAACCGTCAGTTTAGCGAGCGAATTGCGCAGTTGTTTTCCTACGCCCAGGTGCTGTGTACGTCTGCTTTGTCGGCGGAAGTTTTTGCTGCTGCTGCTTTTGGAGAAAATATTCTCGGTTTGTTTCACCTGAACAATCAAACTATTCAGCTGGTAGAGTACGCGGTGGAGGATGGGGATACTTTAAATGGTTTGATGTTGAGCGATGTTGCTTATGGCTATGGTGCTGTTCCCATTCTTTACCAAAAGGCTTCCAAGTCTCCTCCTAAGTTGATGCCTGCTTACGAAACTACTGTTGCTGTTGGCGATCGCTTGGTTGTTCTGGCTACTACTTCTAGTCTACAGCGCATTGAACGTGGCCAGTTGGCTCCCCGCAATTGGCAGGTGTTGGTTGAAAAGGCTTTTACCAATGATGCCATTTTTGACGGTGCTAATGAAATTAGTGTGATTTCTGGCTGTAATATCAGTACAGCTAGGCAATTAATGAAAAATTTACCGGCTGTGCTACCTAACCCGTTATACAAACAACAAGCTCAGCGCTTGGTTTTCAAGTTGAATAAGTTAAGGGTCATGGCTCGGGTGATACCAATAGAATCTCGCTAAACTTTCTTGCTTATTGTTATATAACCATAGAGATATTAATTCTGCTCAACGTTTAGCTAGCTGCTGAAACAAAAGTTGAACAGCCAAAGCTACTAACCCAACAGTTGCTATGGCAAAAACTGCAGAGGCGAAAGCGGTGACACCTACGACTAGGGTACGAACGGCGGAAGTAATGTTCAACACGATCCAGTTGTGGGAATGAATTGGTTTGGTGGCGTAGGTTGTGGCGATGGCGCTTGTGAGAGAGCATGCTGCGTACGCCAGTGCTCCTGAGAAGAGTGCACCTGTTATGCAGCGTAGGGGAGTTGTTTGAGTTGGGGTTTGTGGCGTGAGGTTTGGTTCGTTCATGATATTTGAATGCCGTGTGGGAGGGATTGAGCTACGAATAATTCTAAATCTTCATCAGGTATTGCTGTTCTTATATTTAGTTTTACTTGCTGTGCTCTTTGTTTGCAGTCGCAGATGGCGAATACCGTCGGTCCGGAACCGGACATCATTGTTCCCAAAACACCTTCTTGTTTGGCAAGTATTTCCCGCAGTTCGGCTACTTGGGGGTAAGCTGGTAGAACTACTTTTTCTAAATCGTTGTGAAGTTTTTGGGCGATTTTTGTTATGTCCTGGCGAACGATAGCTTTTACCATTTCGCCTGAATGTACTGCTAAAGCACGTTCTACCAAGTTGTCTTGATGGCGGATGTAGGAATTGCCGTAGGAGGCGCGATAGGTATTGTACGCCCAAGCAGTGGAAATTTCTAGGTGGCGATATTTTGCCAATACGATATACATATCTTGTAAGCTGGGTAGGGGAGAAAGTTGTTCGCCTCTACCTGTGGCGATCGCGGTGCCACCGCCTATGCAAAATGGTACGTCTGAACCTAAAATAGCTCCTAGTTCTTGTAATTCTGATTGAGTTAGTCCTAGTTTCCACAGTAAGTCGATTCCTACCAAAACTGCGGCGGCGTTGGTCGAACCTCCTGCTAATCCAGCTGCTACTGGTATGTTTTTGGTGATGGTGATGTCTACACCGCCGTATTTGGCGTGAGCATCGGGAAATTGTGTTGCCATTAATTCGGCGGCGCGGTAAGCTAAATTACTTTTATCCGTGGGGACTTGGGGGTGCTGGCAATGAAGGCGGATATCTTGAGTTTGCTTGGAGCAGCGAATTTCGACACGGTCGGCAAGGTCGATACTTTGAAGTATCATTGCTAACTCGTGAAAGTTATCAGGGCGATCGCCGATGATTTCTAAGTATAAGTTAATTTTGGCGGGGGCAATGAGATTGTAGGAGTGCATATTTGAGTGGATAGTGGGTGGTAGGTAGGGTAGTGGGGGGTTGTGCTAACCAAGTTCGCCGTTTATCTCCACAGTAGTGGGAAAGTCCACCAAGCTATTACATAAAGCGATCCACTGGCTAACGCTAAGGTCTTCAGCACGAGCTTGGGGATTTATTTTTAATTGTTCCAGTAATTGGCTTGTGCGATCGCGTTCTACTAAGCTTTGCAGGTTATTTCGTAACATTTTACGCTTGGCTGCAAATCCTAATTCAATCAAGGTTTCTAATTTTTGGGGATTTTGGGGTGCTGGTTGGATTTGGCGTTTGGTTAAACGTACTATTGCGGAATCTACTTTTGGTGGTGGTTCAAAGGCAGTTGCAGGAACTATACTAATTAACTCACATTCTGCTAAATACTGCACCCGTACGGATAACGCTCCGAATGCTTTTGAGCTTGGTTTGGCTACTAATCTTTGCGCTACTTCTTTTTGTAGGAGCAGGACAATTAATTCGTAGGGTTGCAAGTTTGGGTGAGCGATTGTACCCAGTAGTTTTTCTAGGATTGGTCCGGTGATGTTGTAAGGGATATTAGCAACTACTTTGTTGGGGTCGAGGGAGTTTTCCTGGAATAGCAAAGGTAAATCCAGCTGTAAAAAATCCCCTTGTAATAGAAAGAAATTTTCTGCTTTGGCAAATTCTTTTCTCAAGTATTTGCATAAATCGGCGTCTATTTCGACTGCGATTATAGATTGTACTTGTGGTAATAAATGACGAGTCAAAATTCCGGTACCGGGTCCGATTTCCAGGATGCGATCGTCTGGTTTTAGTTTTGCTGCTTGTTGAATTTCCTTGAGAGCTTTTTCAGATTTGAGCCAATGTTGAGCAAGGGACCTGCGCGGTCTTACCATCTGCATTCTCCTTCCTGTATTGTTTTTAGCTTTCCAATACCAATTCATTTCTTACTTTTTTCTTACTTTTCGATACCGTTTTTCAACAGATTTTTCCTCTATTTATCTTGACAAAAATATTGACTTGTGGTAATGGCAGATGTACACGTACTTTGAGTTAAAGTTTATTATGTCAGAAACACCCTCAGACACCATTTGGATTGTCACCGACAATACCCCACAAATATCTATCCCGGATGGTGCTAAAAGCACAACTGCCACAACAGAAAACTGGAGAGACCAACTCAAAGAAAACACCACAACTAAAAGCATAGACAGCGCTGTTAAAGTTAGCGCCCAAAAATTAGAGCAAGAAATGTCTCATTTTTTGCAAGTAATAGCAAACGTGTTTAACAGCGCCGAACAACAAGCACAATTTACCTGTGGAATCCAGCTTGATGAAATAGAACTATCAATAGAAATCAGCGCCGAAGGACAAGTAAAGTTAATTGGTAGTGGCGCCAAAGCAGCAGGAAAAGGAGCAATCACCCTTACCTTCAGACGAAAACAACCAAAGTAGTACGCTGGTAACTGATAACTGTTAGCTGTTTTGATAATTTGGTTGCAGCTTCAAGAATATACTCGCTCTTATCCTACAAACAAGGATACAGGCTATTTTTTTGAGAAACAGTAGAAAGCACTCCCACCGAACAAGACAGATGAAGCAACCTAGTTCCACAGCAACACAAAAATCACCTACGTTCAAATCTAGACTATCAACAATCCTGATCGCCGCAGCAATAGAAGCAGTAAGAGCAATTTTGAGCCATCCGCTTGCTGATATTTGTATTGAAGTTATGAAAAAATCTTTGGAAGTAAAATAAAGCTAAGTAATAAAAGTTCTTAGTCAGGACTTTAGCCTTGAAATTACACGCCAAGCGATAATTCACTAACTAAGTCACTATCCCTCCCTGATTGCTTCGTAGACGTGCGTGAGCGCGGTTTCACTCTACGAGAAGCTGCTGTGCATCTACAGCACTTGGTGAATGCACAGTACTTCTAACCCAGCTTGGGGTCCTCCATACTTAATCAGGGTCCTTTTTATCGGTTAATCCTAAATCAGCTGAGATTGGAACACGGGAATTTCAATGACGAACTCTGTTCCTTCTCCCGGTGTAGAGTGACAATATAATTTGCCCCGATGTCTTTCGACAACAATCTGATAGCTAATAGAAAGACCTAACCCTGTACCTTTACCCACATCTTTTGTGGTAAAAAAGGGATCGAAAATTTTTGCCAACTTGTGTTGAGGAATTCCAGAACCTGTATCTGCAATCGTAATGGCAATCCAATTGTTATCAATAACTTGAGTACGAATGCGAATTTCCAAATTCTTCAAAGAAGAATTTCCCTTTTTGGCTTTTTCTTCTAAAGCGTCAATCCCATTAGTAAGGATATTCATAAAGACCTGGTTCAGTTGACCAGGATAGCATTCAATCAAAGGAAGTTTGCCATACTCCCTAATTATCTTAATTTCTGAGCGATCGCTTTTAGCCTTGCAGCGATGCTCCAGAATCATCAAAGTACTGTCAAGACCTTCATGAACATCCACCTGTTTTAACTCAGCTTCATCCAAGCGGGAAAAATTTCGCAACGACAAAACGATTTCTCGAATGCGTTCTGTTCCCACTCGCATCGATTGAAGCAGTTTCACCAAGTCTGACTTGAGAAAATCAAGATCAATAGCAAGAATTTCCTCTTGAATTACTGGAACAGGATGGGGATAGTTTTGTTGATAAAGTTCCACCAATCTTAATAAGTCTTGAATGTATTCAGCCGCAGGTACGAGATTGCCATGAATAAAGTTGATAGGATTATTGATTTCATGGGCAATACCTGCTACCATTTGACCAAGACTAGACATTTTTTCACTTTGTAAAAGTTGGGCTTGAGTTTGTTGTAACTTGCGCAGCGCGTTTTCCAAATCCTCTGCCTGTTGCTGAAGCTTAATTTCTGCTTGTTTGCGATCGCTGATGTCTCGAAAATACCAAATCCGACCAAAATAATTTCCTAAAGGCGATCGCACCGCTGCACAATAACGCTCGAATACCCGTCCTCCCTTCAAAGCAATTTCCTCATGACTAGTTTCCTCGGGATGCTCGTACAGATATTCTACCTTTGCCAAAAATTCCTCTGGATCTTCTAGTTGCTCAAACACCCACTGCAACAACTTTTTGTCATCACCCGTTTGAATAATTCCTGGAGGAATTTGCCACAACTCAACAAAACGCTGATTGTAGGAGGCAACTTGACGATTTTCATTAATAATTAAAATACCATCAATAGCAGCTTCTTGTTGAGCCTGCAACAAAGCATTACTGCGACGCAAAGCTTCTTCTGTCCGCTGGCGCTCGGTAATATCCACCGATACACCAATCAAACCTGTAATTTCACCCTTGTCGTTGCGAATAGGATTGTAACGACTTTCAAAAACAATACCCCCAACTTCAACGCAGCTGCTAGTCACTTCTCCAGCTAACGCTCGTTCGACCATAAAAAGAATTTCCGGAACATCCCGGTACAAATCATAAACAGATAAACCAACAATTTCTCCCGGTTTCAATCCCAGAGACGCTAAACCCTTACCCTCAGATAAAAGAAAGCGACCCTTATTGTCAAGAACACATACAATAATCGGTGCAGCAGCGATCGCGCTTTGCAATCGCCGTTCGCTTTCCTGCAGTGCTTGTTGTTGTTGTTTTTGCTCGGTAATGTATTCAACAGTACCAAGAACACCCACTATCTTCCCCTCTGCATTTTGTAAGGGAATTTTATTTGTCTGGGTCCAGACCTGCTTTCCATCTGATGTTTGGAAAGTTTCCACCACGCGTAGTTGTGGTTCCCCCGATTCTAAAACAGCGCGATCGCATTTTTGATACAAATCCAACAGTTCATCCGTTACAGGTAACTCCTCGTCAGTCTTACCAATAATTTCTGATGTACAATTTGCACCCACAGCACGAGCAAATTGACTGTTGCAACCGAGATAGACCAAATTAGTGTCTTTCCAAAAAATTAGCTGCGGAATGCTATCTATAACCAATTGGAGAAATTGTAGCGATTGTTGCAGTTGCTGAAGTTGCTGTTGTAAGGAATCATAAGTACTTTTGTCCACACAAATCACATCACCAGTCATAGCGTTGCCTGCTGAGGCGCAAAAAGTATAGAATAGTTTACAATTTCCAGAATTCCCTACTAGCAGAGTTGAACAACTATCATCCCATTTAGCTTTAATAAAAATTACTTGAGCAATTCCCCTAATCGGTGTTGAATTAATATTTTCTTTAAAGTTTCGTTTTCTGCTTTTAAAGCAAAATTCTCCGCTTGCAATTCCTTGATTCTTTCTTGCAGTGCTTCCTTAGTTGCGCCTCGTCTTTGAATTACAACCTCTTTATATATTTCCAGATTTGCATCCTCACTCATCCATCGTTGATAAGTTTTTGTATGCTCTTGTACCGAATGTCCCATATAATCAGCCATGGTTTTAATCGGAATTTGCAAGCGATGACCGCGCACAGCATAAGCATGACGCAAATCATAAGGTCTAAAACCAATACCGCTGGTGCGAAACTTGATATAAAGCTTGGCCGTCTTATTACTTAATTTTCCACCCAAAACAGGAACTTTGACATTTTTTAAATCAAATAAATCTACCCAATGAGGATGTAGTGGTGGAATACCACAATTGCGTTCGCCAGTCTTAGTACCAGCAGTCAAACTAGGATTAAGGGTAACTAAATGAAAAGTATTAGCTGCATCCGTAAAAGCTTGTAAATCTATAGCAAACAACTCATGGGGTCTCAAACCATAAGTAGCTAGCATTCCGTACGCCCATTGCCATTGTGCGGGGAGGGTAAGATTTTCCTTACTAGCATACTGCGATAGAGGAGCTCCTATCTTTGTAAAGCCCTGCAAAATTTCGTCGTCGCTGGGAATTTTGCGAACAGAAGGAGCAGGAAGAGGGGTAGCATAAGAATTTATAATTTTCAAGCCATCAAATCCACAAAATTTACAAAACTTGCGCAGCTGCCAAACTAGATAAAATCGAGATACAGTGTGGGGCTTAGTTTTTTGCAGTGCAATTTCTAAACTTTCTGTCGATAAAGGGCGATCGAGCGGAAGTTTTTTCAGATGTCTCAGATAATGAGTTTCCCAAGTGCGAATTCCCTGTCGGTTTTTGACATGGGTTTTCCAAAATTCCTGCTCGTACTGTGCAATTAACTCCGCAATCAGTTTGACTTTTTTCTCCTGAGGCGGTAAGTTCAGTTTTTGTGTTTGTTTGCCTAACAATTGCGGTGTCCACTGAAACTGTTTGGTAACTAACAGCAAATCTAATTCCCGCGCTTTGGCGATCGCTGCTTTTATACCCACATCAGTAGCAACAAAACCTAACGACAAAGTATACTGTTTGCGAGAACTACCATTTTTACCCACATCGCCAGGTTTACAGGGGAAAGTTCCTTGCAAACCAATAGAGTTTGCACTGGTAAGCTTCAATTTGATCTTGACTTTATCTAAACTTAAAGCGGTGTTAGCTTGGGCGATCGCGTGCTTGATTCTCAAATACTCCCGCTCCGTCTTGACAAACTCGTCATTAAGAGCGTGTTTGGGTTTCCACTGCTTCCACTGCGACGGTTCCCACCGCTCGATGGAAATACCGTCCCATTCAGCCTTACGAGGATCGTAACTACCAGATTTCTTCTCAGTCAATAAAGTCACCTCAACTAAGTAAAAATTATTAGTTGCTAGCAGTATCCAACCATCGCTCCAGCAACTCTATTAAAATATCGCTCATTTGTCGCTGTTCGTTAGCTGCTGCTGCTTTCAGTTGGCGATGCAGTTGCTTGGGCAGATAAATTGTGGTACGAATGTAATTAGGATCCGTACTCTTAGCAAGCCGAGAAGTTTTCTCTACCCTTAGCTGCAGGTTGTCCCTTTGTTGACGACTGCGAGCAGCATCAATTAACTCCTCAAAACGGCTACCTTTTTTCTTGCTACTCATGGTAATATCTCCTCTCCAACTCGGACGTAACACCGCCATGCAATACGTGCGTAAGGATCTTTGAGCGCATTCACCGGTACCCCTTCTAACGCTGCTCGTTGGAATACAGCTAATCGCCGAATTCCTGTCTGGAACAGAGGTAATCCCGCTTTCTCTAAAGCTGTTTTAGCATCTTCTCCAGCTTTATTAGGATGGGGAGGAATAATAGTTAGCAAAATTCGATAATTTGTTTGCAATTTTTGCAAGATGTCAACCATTTGCACCGTTGCAGCTAAGGCGATCGCGTCGGGAGTTGTAGGTACCACCAACAAATCACATCCCTTCGCCAGAGTTTTTAACTCCTCTACTTGCGGCTTAGCTGGCGTATCAATCACTATATGTTCGTAAAATCTTGCTAGCTGTACTCCTTGCTTTTCATCTACCACCTTGAACGGTAGTTTACCTCGATTTGACCAGTCTAAAGCACTGCGATTCAAATCTCCGTCTACTAAAAGGGTGTCAGCTTTGCTTTGAAGGTATGTAGCTAAGTGAAGTGCAGTTGTAGATTTACCTACCCCGCCTTTAAAAGCTGCTACGGTAATAATCATTTTTCTCCTGGAGGTAGATGTTTGAACATTTAAATGTTTAGATGTTTAGATGTCTGGATGTTTTAATTAATAATTAGTTATATAACCAAATAATCAGAAAACTTTACGAGACGTGGGGTTCTTCGTCACCTTTGATCTGTTGTAAAATCTTTTTAATTTGTTCTACCCTTTCAGGTCTGTCCTGGGCTTGAAATACTTGCAAGGCTTTTTCCAAGGAAGCGATCGCTTCATTTTTTTGACCTTTTTCCCACAGAGCTTGAGCTAAATTTGTCAGTGCATCTCCATAATTAGCATTGATTCTGAGTGCGCGATTGTACTGTGCGATCGCCTCATCCCATCGCTTTTGACTTGCCAGTACAACTCCAATGGCATTATATGCGACAGCGTATTTAGAATTGAGACGAATTGCTTGGCGGTATTGGGCGATAGCATCTTCATTTTTACCCTGACGAAACAGCACGTTTCCAAGCTGGTAATGTCCGAAAGCATCTTGAGGGTAATTTTTGATTAACTGACGCAGACTCTTTTCTGCACCTGGGAGGTCGCCTTGATTGAGTAGGTTATTTGCGGTTTGCACCAGCTGCGATCGCAGCGATGGTTGGTCTTCTGAAAGCTGGCCCGCTAAATTTGCCAAAACCGATACAGACGTGCTGGTTGCAATCAACATACCCATTATCAAATAACCAGCAGCCTGGAAAAATGCTAACTGAAGACGATTGTTTAGTTTCATCGCCAAACAACACTCCTCGCTGCAAGCAATTTTTCCCAAATATAGAAAAAAGCTTTCCTCGAGTCAAGCTTCTGTCCGCAGCTTATCCAACACGCCCCGGTCTTCTAAAGTAGAAGTATCACCTGAAACTTCTTGTCCTGCAGCTAAATTTCGCAGCAATCGCCGCATAATTTTACCCGATCGCGTCTTTGGTAAAGCATCAGTGAAACGAATTTCACCAGGACGAGCGATGGCGCCAATTTCCCTGACCACATGCTGCTTCAACTCTTCCCTTAATTCTTCACTGGGAGCGTGACTGCTTTCTAAGGTCACAAAAGCAACAATATCTTCTCCTTTGATTTCATCCGGTTTACCGACCACAGCTGCTTCAGCTACTGCTGGGTGGGAAACCAAGGCTGATTCTATTTCCATTGTTCCCAGACGGTGTCCGGCAACATTAATCACATCATCAACCCGTCCCATCACCCAAAAATAATTGTCTTCATCTCTTTTGGCCCCATCACCAGCAAAGTAAACATATTGCCCGTTTTTAGGGGGAATGTGTTCCCAGTAAGTGCGGCGAAAACGTTCTGGATCTCCGTAGATTGTTCGCATCATTCCAGGCCAGGGATACCGAACAACCAGATAACCACCCTCGTTACGGCTAACACTATTACCTTCTGCATCCACTACATCAGCTAATATCCCAGGGAAGGGAACAGTAGCAGAACCAGGTTTGGCGGGAATTGCTCCTGGTAGCGGCGTAATCATGATTCCGCCAGTTTCCGTTTGCCACCAAGTATCAACAATAGGACAGCGCTCGTTACCGATAACCTTGTAATACCACATCCAGGCTTCCGGGTTAATTGGTTCGCCCACAGTACCTAGCAATCGTAAAGAAGAAAGATTTCGGGCTCGGGGATGGTGTTCGCCCATTTTAATAAAAGCACGAATCGCCGTCGGGGCAGTATAAAAAATCGTCACACCGTATTTTTCAATTACATCCCAGAAACAACCGGGATTGGAAGGACGGGGTGCACCTTCATACATAACAATGGTTGCACCGTTGGAAAGAGGACCGTAGACGATGTAGCTGTGTCCCGTGATCCAACCGACATCAGCTGTACACCAATATATATCTGTATCCTGGAGGTCAAAAATCCATTTCGTAGTGAGGTGAGTGTATAAGTTATAACCACCAGTAGTGTGGACAACACCTTTGGGCTTACCAGTACTGCCAGAAGTATACAGTATAAATAGCATGTCTTCGCTGTCCATCACTTCAGCAGGACAATCTGCAGAAACTTGCTTTTGCAGATCGTGCCACCAAAAGTCCCGTCCTGGTTGCATAGGAATATGTTCCCCGCTACGCCGGACAACCAAAACATTTTCCACGCTGGGAACTGCACCATCTGCTAAAGCTTTGTCTACCTGTTGTTTGAGAGGAACGATCGCATCTTTGCGCCAACCACCGTCGGCGGTAACAACTAATTTGGCTTGAGCATCGATCAACCTATCTCGCAAAGCTTCAGCGCTAAAGCCGCCAAAGACAACACTGTGGGGTGCACCAATTCTAGCACAGGCTAGCATGGCAACAGCCGCTTCCGGAATCATCGGCATGTAAATCCCAACGCGATCGCCCTTTTTCACTCCTAGTTGCTTGAGCGCATTAGCAAATTGACAAACTTCCCGATGCAGTTGCGCGTAGGTAAGAGTGCGACTGTCGCCCGGTTCTCCTTCCCAAATAATAGCAGCCTTATTTTTTCGCCACGTAGATAAATGGCGATCCAAACAATTGTAGGAGACATTAACCTTACCATTGACAAACCACTTTGCAAAAGGAGGCTGCCAATCTAACACCTTATCCCACTTTTGGAACCAATGCAGGTGTTGTTGTGCCATTTGCGCCCAGAAATTTTCCGGATCTGCTTCCGCTTGCTTGTACAGGAGCTGATAGTCATCCCAGCTTTTAATATGGGCAGATTGGGAAAATTCCGAACTAGGGGGAAATAAACGTTTTTCTTTTAGAATTGATTCTATAGTTACTATAGACATAAAATATTTACAATGGTTTTGTAACTAGAAATTATTTTGCACGCATATCGACTGCATGTGTCATATCTTTGCAAATAAGGGTAACAATTGCAAGTTAGTACCGGTTTGCCCTTTTAAATTTAACCGGTACCGTATTTTAGCATTAGAGAGTGGTCGTTTTAGCTGTAACTCTGTCTACCCACAACTTGCTCTCCCGATTCACCCAGAACTCGCGTATAAAACAACCCAAAGCAACCACACTTGCCGAAATAATTCTACCGCAGCAAGGACCAGTACTGCGAGCAGGATTAACAGACAAGTTGGTAATGGGAGTGCTAATCAAATGTAACGAGGGCGAGCGCTAAACCAATAGCCAGGAGTGAATAGCCAGGAGTGCAAAACCCTTGGGAGCACGACCATCGGTGGAACCTAAAATCACAATCACAAAAACAAAAATTAGCGCAACCTCTGCAACCAAGCAAGCAGTCAAAGAATAACCTTCAGGAGAATGCACGCCAAAACCATTTGTCGCCAGCAGATTAGAACCAGAAAGTGTAAACCCTGGTTTTCCTATTGCTATTAAATAAATTAGACCTACAGCAACTATTGCTTCCAACACCAGAGCAACTATAAATTGGTATGAAAATGTTTCTTTCCGTTACGTAAATAGCGAAATAAATTAGGGTAAGTATACAAAAAATAAATAAGAAAATGATAATAATTTTATCAGAAACTTTGTCCTGATATTGAGAGTAAGAGCATTGATTTGGACATGAAACTATGTAGTAGAATAACTTCATTTACCGTTGCATAAGGCTTGACAAAAAACTTTGTTTTTGAAATTCTCAATTTTATTAATGCAATTGCCTCTAATTTTTGCTAGTGGGATTTTCCACTAGCTTTTTGCTTGAGTTTGGCTAGCAGTATACCGTTGCACATCCTTTGCATATTGTTTGACAACTAACTTTTTATTCCCATAATTTATGTTATGTTTGAAAAGACTTTCTGCTCGAGCTGTATCTATGCATACAACTGAAGAATATGCAACCAGACATCAATCCACACAACTCATTAGTTAGCGTGATTGTACCGATTTACAATCGCTCAAAATATCTTAAAGAAGCAATAGCAAGTGCCCTCAATCAAACCTATAAAAATATTGAAATTATCGTGACTGATGATTGCAGCAGTGAAAATCCTCAAGCAATTGTTGCATCTTTTCAAGATCCGCGAATTCGATTTCGACGAAATGCTAAAAATTTAGGAGTAGCTCAAAATATTATCACTGCTGTTAATGAAGGACGCGGAAAATACATTGCCAGTTTGAACGACGATGATATCTGGAACGAGGATTTTTTAGAAAAACTTGTTCCCCACCTTGATGCTAATCCAGAATTAGTTTTGGCTTTCAGCGACCATTACATTATAGATAGCAATGGCAACATCGATTTGAAAGCAACAGAACAATGCAGTCGCCTTTGGAAGCGAAACAAGTTAAAACAAGGAATATATCAACCTTTTTATAAAATCGGTTTGGTGTATCAAGCGATACCAAGCGCAGTGGCGGCCGTGATTCGCAAAGATGCTATCGATTGGAAAAATTTTCCACCTCAAGCCGGACCCTTTTGGGATTTATACTTGACTTATCTTGCTTGTCAAACTGGTGGTGGCGCGTACTATTATCCGCAAAGACTGAGTAAATATCGAGTACATCCACTTGCTGAAACAATGATTATTGGCAGTCAAGACGCTCAAGCTAAAATCAGAGGAGCAAAGGCAAGTATATTTTGTTTTCGGCAGTTTATGGAAGACGAACACTTGCAGCAATACCGCGACTATTTCCGAAAAAAGTGGTTGCATGCACGCACAACTTTGGGAATCGGACTGCTCAAAACCGAACAGGTACTAAAAGCGCGATCGCTGCTTTTGCATACCTTCAGTCAACAAAAATTTAACCTCAGAACCCTAATAGCATTAATATTAAGTTACATACCCCAATCTGTGACGCGAAAATTGCTATTAAGCGCCAGATCCTAGGTGCAAAAATAGTCTCCTGATTTTCCCCCAGTTTTGCTTATCAATTGAATGCATTCAATTTGCATTGACTTTTGCAAAGCTTTGGCCATATCGTATAAAGTTAAAGCTGCCACAGCCACAGCGGTTAAAGCTTCCATTTCTACACCAGTTTCAGCCTTAGTTTTCACTGTCGCTTGAATTTGGTAACCGGGAAGTAAAGGATCGGGTAGGACAAGCACTTCTATTTTCTGTAGCGGTAAAGAATGGCAAAGAGGAATTAAATTAGCCGTTTGTTTAGCCGCCATAATTCCTGCTAGTCTTGCAGTTGCCAGAACGTCACCTTTAGGAGTATTTCCAGCTTGAATAGCTGCAAAGGTTTCTGGTAACATGCGCACCCTACCAGCAGCTACCGCTTCCCGGAGAGTTGGTACTTTTGCAGATACGTCCACCATTTGCGCTTGTCCCTCACTATCTAAATGAGAGAGGGGAAATGAAAATTGAGAATTTTCTTGTGTCATTGGGTAATGATGTGTTAAGATAGAGTCTCGTGATCGATAAGGGCGTGTAGCTCAGTGGACTAGAGCACGTGGCTACGGACCACGGTGTCGGGGGTTCGAATCCCTCCTCGCCCGTTAGGGACAAAAAGCAATCTTCGCAGCAGTAACTGTAAATTGTAGCATTCGCTTGGCTGTAATGCTATAAATCTCAGGAATCTACCCAAGCTATCTCCCGCGATCGCTATGAAACTAAGTTTGTGCATGATTGTTAAAGATGAAGAACGAACATTACCCAAATGTTTGAGCAGCGTCAAAAATGTGGTAGATGAAATGGTAGTTGTAGATACCGGTTCCCGCGATCGCACCCCTTACATAGCTCAGAAATTTGGAGCGCGAGTATACCATTTTCAATGGTGCAATGACTTTAGTGCTGCCAGAAATGCAGCTTTAAAATACGTTACCGGGGAGTGGATCCTGGTTTTAGATGCTGATGAAACCCTGACGCAGAAAATAGTACCTCAGTTAAAACAAGCAATTAACACACTAGACGAATATCTGCTCATCAACCTGGTTCGACAAGAAGTAGGTGCGGCGCAATCTCCCTACTCCATGGTGTCTCGCCTGTTTCGCAACCATCCCCAAATTTGCTTTTCCCGCCCATACCACGCCCTAGTAGATGATAGCATCAGCGAAATTCTCCGCCAAGAACCCCACTGGCAAGTAGGTTATCTATCAGGTACGGCAATCCTGCACTACGGCTATCAAAAAGATATTATCACCCAAAACAACAAATACGCCAAAGCCCAAAAGGCAATGGAAGAATTTCTCGCAGCTCATCCCGGCGATCCCTACGTTTGCAGTAAGTTAGGTGCTCTATACGTAGAAATTGGAAAGATAACCGAAGGAGTGGACTTACTAACCAAAGGAGTTGCAGCTGCTCAACAAAACTACGAAATCTTATACGAACTTTACTATCACTTAGGCATTGCCTACAGTCGTTTGCAAAATCCCAAACAGGCTATTATTTACTATCAAGCTGCCATTAAATTACCCATTTACCCGCTGCTGAAACTAGGAGCATACAACAATCTGGGTAATTTGCTCAAAGACAGTGGCGATCTCAAAGGCGCAAAGACGTGTTACGAAACAGCTTTGAAAATAGATCCGAATTTTGCCACAGGACATTACAATCTAGGCATGACTCTCAAAGCAATGGGTCTATTAACAGAAGCGATCGCATCGTACCAAAAAGCAATAGCCTTGAACCCAAACAACGCAGAAGCTTATCAAAACTTAGGAGTAGTACTGCTAAAAGTTGGTCGCCAACAGGACAGTTTATTAGCCTTTCGCCAAGCGATCGCCTTGCATGAAAAACACAACCCCGAAGAAGCACGACGATTGCGTCAAGGATTGCAAGAAATCGGATTACTGCAGGACTAAGCGCTTGCTCGCACTCTGAGCGCGATCGCTCTAGGAAACAAGAAAAAAAGCCACAGCTATCACACTGCAAATCAAAGCAAAAATAACAGCATGTTCCACTTTACTGCTAATAATACCTACAGCTGTTGATACAGCAATAACAATAACAAATGAAGACACCTTGATTATATTTTCAGATCGCCAATCAATCAACGTATCGTCAACAGCCGTTGCCGTGATATTTATCAAAGCTTGTTGCCAATGCATAGTTCTTGAAATCCTAGGGTAATTCAACAGTCAAGCAGAAGTTTCTACTTGACCGGTTGCACTCAACTAAGTCAGCGTGGCGTTGGTTGAGCTACTGTAGCTTTGACAACCACATTTTTAACACCCTTGATTTCCTTAGCCAAAGGAGCAATCTTATTTAGCTCCTGCTGATTGGTCACGGTTCCTCCAACAGTAACGGTACCATCTTTAGTAGCTGCAACTGTTAAACTACTTCTGGGAATATTCGCCTCTAGTTTCGAACGCACTTCGCTGGCAATATCGCCCTGCGCTCTATTTGCACTGCTACCGCTATTAAGTGCATCATTACGCTGTTCGCGAGCGCGAATATCCTGATTGAGCTGTCTTCTGCGCAATTCGCTTTGAGCATCTTGTTGCGCAGCTTTGGTTTCTCCAGCACTAGGTACTTCAGTATTAGCTACATTGGCATTATTAGGTGCTGTCTCGCTGGTTCTGGAAGGATTATTGGTACAAGCAGCAGTCAAGACTAAAAGACTGCTAATCAACAAGAAAGATAACTTTTTCATCGGTCGCATCATTTGTACTCACGTGGAACTGAAATGTTTGTAATTAGATAGTTTCGTTTCGACGATCGACAATGGTGACCTTGGCGTCTTCTTGAGTGACCTGACGTACCCGAGCGTCAAAAATATCGAAATCTTCAATACCCCAGCGCTTCAAAATGGCTTCTGCACGACGAATTTGCTCATCGGTACCATTGACCGCAACTAAATAATCGCCTTTGTGGAAGCGATCGCTGTAAACTCGCGCTCGATTTTCGGGAATACCCAAACCGACCAGCGCTCCGACTAAACTTCCAGCAGCTGCACCAGCTGCACCACCGGTAACGGTTGTTGCCAAAGCAGTAGCTATAGCACCACCTGCTATTACCGGTCCTACTCCTGGAATAGCTAAAGTTCCCAAACCAACCAACAAACCTCCTAAACCGCCTAGCGCTGCACCTGTTACCGCTCCAGCTTTTGCACCTTCATCCGCTTGATTGCCAACACCCACATTTCTATCTACACCAGCAATCTGGTCGCTATCATTACCATGCTTGCCAATTAAAGAAACTTGGTCCATCGGAAAACCCGCATCCCGCAGTTCGCTCAGCGCTGCTTCTACACCTCGACGATGAGAAAACGCACCTACAGCTGTTTTTGTTGTGTGGGATGTTGACGTTGACACTGCTATTGGATCGTAAACTTCCCAACCTTGAATTCCGTGACCGCTCAAAATTGCAGCAGCACGGTCGATATCTGCGTCTTTACCTCTGACAGCTACCACATAATCGCCGTGGTGGATGCGTTCGTTGTAGAAGTGGAAACGATGCTGTTGCAACCCTAAGTTCAAATCCTCCAGGCGATCGCCTACAATCACACCAGGAAACACTTTTTGTCGTACATCAGCAGAAGACCTGTGAATCAAACAAATCTGGTTGAGAGGAAAACCATTTGCTCGCAGCTGAGCAATTGCTGCTTGTACATCCTCCCAGCGGGAGAAATAACCGATGGCGTATCTGGTAGCAATACCATCGCCGCGACTTGGTGCATCGTAAACATCTAACTCTTCAATTCCTCGACGTCTGAGAATTTCTTCTGCTGTGGCAATTTCCGTCTCGGTACCATCTACCATAACCAAGTAGTGTCCTCGCCTTACCCTTTCGTTGTAAATTCTCGCTCGCTCTTCGGGAATTCCCAAACCAATCAAAGCTCCCAGGAAACCACCAGCTACTGCTCCAATTCCAGCTCCTGCTAAAGTTGTAGCTAAAGCCGTTGCAGCTGCTCCAGCGAGCATGATCGGTCCGATTCCAGGAATAGCTAAAGTACCCAGACCAATCAACAAACCGGTTAATCCCCCTAAAACTCCCCCAGAAGCAGCTCCTACAGCACTACTTTCATCAGCTTTATTGCCAATACGCTCTGTTACTTCAGCTCCAGCAATTTCATCTTCCCCCTCTGCGTTGCGCAGCACTACAGATACTCTGTCCATGGGAAAACCAGTATCTCTCAATTCTTGTAGAGCTGCTTCTGCATCGCGGCGACTGGAAAAAACCCCCACCGCCCGTCTGTTTATGTTTACAACCATACCTGACCTACTGTTTCCAAAATTACTTTTATGTGCAAAAATATTGCAGCTACCTGCCTAATTATTTACTCATTTATTGATTGATAATTCCTCGCTCAACGGACATAATCTGTATCTGTCAAAAGAAGAAATATTATCTATCTCAAAAGAAAGAGACGAATATTTTTATAAAAATAAAAAAATAGGGTAAATTTTTGTATCTCCCAAACTTTGGTTTAAAAAACCCTATTCGGCTTTCAGTTTTTTTAATACCGCATCCTCTAGAATTTACTCTTTTCCGCTTCTTGTTGCGCCGCCTTGCTATACTGTTGATACAACTTAGTCCGAATTTGAGCTTCTTTGTAACGAATATTTTGAGGCGATACTTGACTCATCAAATCTGAAGCTCTTTGCCAGTTTGCAGCTATTTCTAACCATTGAGTTGCACTTTTAGCTGTTTTTCCAGCAGCAGCAGCTTGATTAGCAATTCGTACAGCTTCTAAAAAGATATCGTCTTTTAGCAAATTAGAACTAGGAGATATAGCTTGCGAAGAATATTGTTTTTTTGGTAATACTTTAGGAGATATAGCTTGCGAAGAACCTTGTTTTTTCGGTAATACTTGATGCCAGGAAAATCTTGGGTAAATAAAAACGTAACCAGCCGAGATTGTTAAAAGTAAAAACAAGCCCAAACTCAGAGGGGAAAAAAATCTTTTTTCAGCTGATTTGTGGTAATAATTGTTATTAATTAATATCGGACGATTTTTGGCTAATTCTATTTTTTTGTCTTGAAAATCTTTCAGCAATTGGTGCAAAAGGCTAGGTTGTTTTAATATAATCTTCTCAGACCACAAAAGCTGATTTTCTGGATCGCGGTTAATTTCATCTAGCCATAACAATTGCTGTTCGCGCACGATACGACTGTTGATTTTAACTGTGCGAATATTGCGAGGTGCAATGGACTCTAGAATTTCCCGCACTTGATTTACTAAAGTAGTTCGTTCTAGTTGATCTATAGTCTGGGCTTCACAAAGAAGTTGCAAAACACCATCTTCAAACACAGCTCTAGTCCTCACACCAGAACGGGCTAATCTTTCATTCAAGATTTGAATAATGGCAGCAACGCTACCGCGACGTGCCTGCCAAGTGATATCATTTGTTCTGTTAACTATCATTGGTAATTTGACAATCGTAATTCAACCTTGGTTAGTTAAAAGATGAATAAAGATTTTTTTAGGCTCGTGCTGGATGCAATCAAGCCTGTTCACGATTGTATGAGTAAAATATTATCTTGCCAATAAAGTTTTTTGCCGAAATAGCGGAGAATTTTGGGTAAAAAATTTAACTATCGAAAAAATTCCAGATGATAGCGATACAATGCGACCGGGCGAGAACGAGCTTGAAAATAATTTGGGTCTTGAGGTGAAAGGTAGACTGCAGTGACTTGCTGTGCTTCCACGGTCGGATGCGAAGTTGGTAATTTGCGGTAAGCAGTTGTAGATTCTACAAAGTTAAAGTAGGGATATCTGCCACCTTTAAATAACTGTTGAAAAACTTCTGTAGCGATAAATCTACCGTCAACTGTAGTCTCGGTAGCGCGAGCGGAAACAATAGAAACAAGTTGGCGATCGCCAGCCAAAAACGTAATTTGACGATTGGGGGAATGGGGATCTATCTTCACCGCCAATACAGCAGCATCGCCCAAATAAGCTCGTGCTAAATTTAAGCTATTAAATAGCCTATCTGCCACTATTGTTGATTTGCCAGCTTTGTTGTTTTGCACGAATCGAACCGAAAAGGTCACAGGAACCTGGAGATATTGGCGATTACCTTCAAATCCCGGTGTCACAATTTCAGGAGCCAAAGGTGCAACTAAATCTACAAGCGTACTTTTTACCAGCCAATCTCCCAGCATCCAATCAGGATAAGTTAAATCTCCCACTGCTGGTCGAACAAAAGTAATTTTTTGCCATGCAGGAAAATTCTCTAAACGCTCCGCTAATTCTCCCGCACAGGCTATTTGTTTACCCCACAGCAAAAATAGGCAAATTAAGCACAAACTGCAAATAATTCTAAGCACGGCAATTTAGAAGTTAATCATTACCAAGATTTAACAACGGTGCGGGTCGCCAAACTTCTCCATACTGCTTTTGCAAAGCAAACCAAGCTTCTACTTGTCCTGGTTCGTATTCACCAGGTTTACCCCATTGTAAGAACAAGCTTAATGCTGGCTTTTGCATATCATCTAAAAAGCGGATAGCATAGGTAGTAAAGTTACCTCGCTTGGCTTGACCCGTTTCAAATTTCACTTGTGCAATCAAATCCATATTCAAATGAAATTCAAAACCTTCCGCATGCATATTTGCATATTTACCTTGAGGCAATTGTGCGTAAAATAGCTTTTGTAGTTTCCCCCGCACTTCTAAAACTGCTGCGGCGCTAGTAACGATGATGCGCAGCGTTCCCAGAGATTCACAAGCTGTCAAAAATTCTTTTAGAGTTGGTGCCATTTGTTTTTTATCCTTCGTTATTAATAGTTTAGGTTTAGACAAGCAAAGATAAACAGTAAATAAGCCGCGATCAGAATTTTACCTGCAGTTTTGCCAAGATATCCTTGTTTCCAAGCAAGGGCGATCGCCAGCGTTAAAGATGCCAGCATCACAAGAATGGGAAAATGGAGCAGTTGTGCATCTAAAATACGCAGAGGTCGAACAAAAGCAGCAGTTCCCAGACCCATAGTCATGTTGTAGGTAAACGAACCTACGACTCCTGCAACCGTTGCTTCCGTAGCACCACGTCGCGCCATTGACCAGGCGAGGGTTATTAATTCAAAGGAAGTTGCAAAACCCAGCAATGTCAGTCCCAATTTTGTTTGAGTTTCCTCAACTTGGGCAATCTGACGTACTGACTCAACCAAAAGCACAGAACCGATAACGATCGCTGCTAACCCAACCAAAACCAGTAGCAAGTCTTTTCCGATGCGGTGATTAATTCCTTGAGCTTGCTGCTTGTCTAACTTCTCGTGAGCTTCTGTTAATTCTTTAGTTTCGCCTAAAGATGGAGGTTGGCGCTCCACCCACCAAATCACGGCAATGTATAGAATATACATGCTGACAAGCAGCAATCCTTGCCATCGATTAACTTTTCCATCCCAAATCAACCCACTTGCTATTATGCTCATCGGCAAGCCAAATAACGCGTAACGCATCACCCGCCTACCAAATGGTAAAGGAGTTACCAATGCGCCAACTCCTAATGCCACCAGACAAATGGTAATATTAGCTCCAATCAAATCTCCAAAGGCGATCGCCGGTACACCCCTCAAGGATGCGGTAACCCCCGTCGCCAATTCTTCCGGTTCTGCTCCAGCTAAAAGCAACGCTAAAGCAAATGAACTTACTCCCAAACGTATCGCTGCAGCTCCTAGATGTTCGGCAAAGGTTTCAGATCCCCAAACAATCAATCCTACTCCCACCAGAATAAGTACTCCCCAAACAATGACCACAAATTTTTCCTCTTTAATGCAACAGGTGTTTTATTTGAATTTGACAGATTCTACCTCTAAATGCAACACTTGTTACAATGAAGGGATGTGTAATCAATACTGGAGCCTGCTAATTTACCGCGTTCCTTCCCAGCCTTCAACTTTAAGAGTATATGTGTGGCGAAAGTTGAAAGGTTGGGGCGGGCTGTATTTGCAACAGTCAGTCGGTGTAATACCTCAGCGAGACAACTTACAGCAGCAGCTAGAAAAGTTAAAATCAGAAATTCTTGAGGGTGGGGGAGAAGCCGATTTACTCACAGTGTGCATAGAAGACAACAAACAAAATCAGATGCTGGTAGAACGATTTCGCAAGCAAGCCGAGGATGAGTATGGTGAATTTCTAGGACGCTGCCAAGATTTTCATAAGGAATTAGAGCACGAACGCAAACAGAAAAATTTCAATTTTGCGGAATTGGATGAGAATGAAACTGAACTGGCAAAATTGCGATCTTGGTTAGCTAAAATTCGCGAGCGCGATTTTTTTGATGCACCGAGCTACCAAAAGGCGGTAGAAGCACTTCATCAATGCGAGCAGGATTTTCAGTTGTTTAGCCAGCAAATTTATGATGCCCAAGACTTATAAACTTTTTGCCTTCAGTCCTTCCGTCAGAATTTTGGTCGTCAAATGGGCAACAGATACAATATCGGCAGGATCGGACAAAGGAAGTTGACCGTCAATTATTAGCATCGCCAATCCGTGCACGAGCGACCATGCCACCCAGGCCAATTGTTTTGGTTCGCCAGGGCGAATCGCACCTTGCATTTGCCCTTCTGTAATAATATTGACCAAAATTGCAAAAGCTTGCTGACTAGCAGCAACAACACAAGGATAAACGTCGCGCTTGTTGCTCCGATAGGAGCCGAACATGACTCGATAGTGCGATGGATGGGCGATCGCATATTGCACGTACGCCACTCCACTGGTCTTCAGTTGCTGCCACGGATGCTTGGGAGCTTCCTTTTTAGCAGCATTGAGAGCATTTGTCAATCCCTGAAATCCCTCTTGCGCTACCGCCGCCAGCAATGCTTGTTTGTCAGCAAAGTGCCGGTAGGGAGCAGCATGGGATACTCCCACTCGCCGAGCAACTTCCCGCAACGACAAGCTACTAACGTCTTTTTCTGCAATCAATTCTATTGCGGCCTTAATTAAAGCTGGACGCAAGTCCCCGTGATGATAGCTATCTTTATCTGCGGTCATAGACTTTTAGAATAATTGTTTATGTTGACATTGTCAACTTGGAGAATTAGACTGGATGTTAACGGTGTCAACATAAAAGAAGGATACGATGAAGGTATGAGTTATCAGCTGTACCAACTAGAAATACCGGAAAATCCAGCTGCAGTGATTTTTGTGAACGGCTTATTAGCTCGCGATCGCCGGGGATGGTGGTGGATGTGGAGAAACTTGCGCTTGCTCAGGAGAGCAACCGTGGAAGCAAAAGGCTGTGTGCAAGCGAAAGCAGGTATTTGTAGTCTCAAGGAAGCGATCGTGGTCAGTTATTGGTCTGAAGAAAACAGCCTCAAAAAGTTCTTTCAAAGCGAACCTCACCGCCAAATGATGCAGTTTGTCAGGAAACACCCACAGAGTTTGTGTCTGTACAACGAGACTTATAAACCCTTAGGCAGTGGTAAATACATTCACGAACCTCAAGGAATGGCCCTTATCTACGGGCAGGCGCGGCAAAATCAACTTAAGTAAGTTCACCAAAACCATTTTCGTCATCCAAATCTAACGGCTCTACATGTTTGTCTGGCGTGGAAACAAATGATACTAAAATGGATGCAACCTCAATACTAGTGGATTGCTTGTCAAAATAAAGACATTATAACCAGATAGGTCAAGGAAATGGTCGATTGCAGACATCTGGATGGGTACCGTTAAAATGGAGATTGTCAACAGGCAGTACAAGTCGTACCTTGCCCTTGCTGGCACCCCTGGTTGTGATTCAAAAAAGTTAATGGTATTGCCGTGGTTGGAATTGTCATTGTTTCTCACAGCAAACGGCTAGCAGAAGGAGTGCGAGAGCTGGTAGAGCCAATGGTTCAGGGCAAAATTCCCCTGGCCGTTGCCGCCGGAACCGACGATCCGCAAAACCCGCTCGGTACAAATGCTATGGAAGTTTACCAAGCGATCGCCTCCGTTTACAGCGAAGAAGGCGTGTTGGTATTGATGGATTTGGGTAGTGCCTTGCTGAGCGCAGAAATGGCCCGAGAATTTCTACCCCCAGAACAGCAAAAAAAAGTGCACCTGTGTGCAGCACCTTTAGTAGAAGGCGCGATCGCCGCAGCAGTAGCAGCAGCAGCTGGCAAAGATATACGGGGAATAATTGCAGAAGCACAAGAAGCATTACTATCAAAAACAACTCAAATAGATATTGCCAGCACTCAAGAACAATTACAAACCAACGCCCAAACAGCAAGCAAAGAAATTAAATTAACTGTCCGCAATAAATTGGGGTTGCATGCTCGTCCAGCAGCAAAGTTTGTTGCCTGCGCTACACAATTTCAATCCCAAATCAAGGTACGCAATCTCACCAAAGGTAGCAACTTTGTGCGTGCTGACAGCATTTACCAAGTGACGATGCTAGGAATTCGTCAGGGACACGAAATTGCCATCACTGCCACAGGAGGTAACGACGCCGACCAAGCTTTAGCCGCACTGCAAGCATTAGTAGAAAGTAATTTTGGTGAAAATGATACCAACCCGACATCTCACACGCTCCTCCTGCCTTTACCCCAACCAGCACAAAACATCACTGTTTCTAATTCTTCTTCTTGCCTGCAAGGAATTGCTGCTTCCGCGGGAGTTGCGATCGCGCCTAGCCTGCAGTGGAAAAAAACAACAGTTGTTTGGCATCACGCCGCACCCCTTCGTCTTCATGAATATCACGTAGAAAATCCCGAACAGGAGTGGCAAAGACTACAAACAGCCCTGCAAGTGGCACGGCAGGAAATTCAGGCACTGCTAGCTCACTGTGCCATTCAAATCGATGATGCCGAAGCTGTCATTTTCGATGCTCACTTACTTTTTCTTGAAGATCCGGTACTACTGGAAACCGTGCGGGAAAGAATTTTAACACTACACCTGAATGCAGAAGCAGCTTGGCAAGCAGTAATTGAGGAAATAGCAAGCAACTATCACCGTCTCGAAGATCCCTATTTGCAAGAACGAGTAGCAGATGTCAAAGACGTAGGACAAAGAGTCTTGCGAATTTTATCGGGTAGTACCATCACAACCGTAGATATACCCACACCAGCAATCATAATCGCCAAAGACCTTACTCCCTCGGACACCGCTAGTTTAGACCGAACAAAAGTTTTAGGCATTTGTACAACTGCTGGTAGCGCCACAGCTCACAGTGCTATCGTTGCTCGTTCCTTAGGCATTCCCGCCATAGCAGGTCTACCATCAGAAATATTGCAGATTGCAGACGGAACGCTGCTCGCAATGGATGGCGAGACAGGCCAAGTGTGGATAGAACCAGAACCACAGACAATAGCAGCACTGCAAGCCAAGCAAAATGCTCGCCAACTCACCCAGCAACAAACAGCAACCAACACCCACCCCATTCGCGTACTGGCAAACATTGCTAGCCTAGAAGACGCACAACAAGCTCTCAGCGTCGGTGCAGAAGGTGTGGGACTGCTGCGCACAGAATTTTTGTATCTCCACCGAACCAGCATTCCTTCCGAAGAAGAACAACTAGCAGTTTATCAGGCGATCGCTCAAACCTTAGGTAGGCATCCTTTAATCATTCGTACCCTTGATGTCGGCGGAGACAAACCCCTTCCCTATTTAGACATGCAAGCAGAAAGCAATCCTTTCCTGGGTTGGCGGGGTATTCGTTTGTGCTTAGATCGCCCGCAAATTTTACAAACCCAGTTGCGAGCAATTTTAAGAGCCAGTAGCGGACATCAAGTGAAAATTATGTTTCCCATGATTGCTACCGTGGCAGAAATCCAGGCCGCCAAAGCCATCCTGGCTCAAGCACAAACCCAACTGCGTCAAGCGGGAATCTGCTTCGATGAAAAAATACAAATAGGCATCACCATCGAAGTACCGTCCGCAGTTGCCATTGCCGACCAACTAGCCACAGAAGTAGACTTTTTCAGTATTGGTAGCAACGATCTCAGCCAGTACGTGATGGCCGCAGACCGTACCAACCCCCAAGTGGCAAGTTTGGCTGACGCCTTGCATCCAGCCGTGTTGCGAATGATGCAGCAAACAATCCAAGCTGCCCGTGCTGCCGGCATTTGGGTAGGACTGTGCGGTGAAATTGCCGCCGATCCCTTAGCAGCCCCAATTATACTAGGGTTGGGATTAGATGAAGTCAGCCTGACACCAGCAGCGATTCCAGGATTCAAACAGGCGATCGCCCGCTTTACCATGTCACAAGCCCAAGTCATAACAGCAGTAGCATTGCAACAAGATTCCGCCGCCAAGGTAAGAGCCTTAGTTTCATCTTCTTAGCCATTACTTCGCCAACGGCAGTAAACCTAATTACCTCTTGCAGTATATAGTCTTGGTGACCACAGAAATCTACCATATCTATATACCAAATCTAAAACAGCATCACAAAAGTGACTAGCAATGAGGTATGATAAGCAGACTGCCCGCTATTTTACTCACCCACAAAAGGAGAATGCAAGCCGTGCAGAAGCGTTAGCTATTATCTGGCATCGTCGCGCCATCAAGCGTTTGCAAAGACAGCAAGCTTTTGCCGAGCGCATTTTGAAAACAATTGCAATTTTCTCTATCCTGAGTACTGCTATTTTTGGAATCGGAAGCTTGGGATGTTGGGGAGTCCAGCTCTGGGAAACTCGCACACAACCGCTTGCGCTCAAGCATGACTACGATTGGCAAACCCGAAAACACATTTGTTTAGGATGGATGCTGTTTGCATTTTCTAGTTTTCTCGCTAGTGCTTCTCCAAGAAAAAGGGAATGAATCGAAACAAGCCACGCCTACAGATCCTGTCTGTATTCTACTAACAATTGCAAAATATAATCGTATCCATCCACACCAATTATAGAAATAATTCGCTGACGATTTTTCTGCAACGTTTTTTCAAAAGCATCCGCACCTAATTGTCCTTGCAATACAGTCAGCAATTGGGCAACTTGGCGCCATTGTTGGGAAGTAATTTGGTTCAACAGATACATTCCCAAAACACCGGTGTAAATTGCTCTTTCAAAATTAGCCAGGTAATAATTTGCTTCACCTAAAGTTGCTAAATTTAGCCCTTGCAAATACAAATCCCCAGCAACTTGCGCTGCTTTAAAACCTTCTTCTAAGTAGGCAATCGCCTTTTCTGGTTGTTTAATCACGGTGTAAGCAATACCCAAACTACTCAAGCATAAGGCTTTACCTTGCACGTCGCCAAGTTGTTCTAAAAGTCGCAAGCCTTGTTGCAAATAATTAATTGCCGTTTCGTAGGTTTCTGGTTCTAATTGTTGCAGCTGCTGGGCCTGCATCACTTCGCTGTAGCCCAGATTTGCCAAGGCGTAAGCTTGTGCGGTGCTATTACCCCATTGTCTGCTGAGAATTAACGCCCTTTGACTGTAATCGATCGCTCGAGCGTAGTTGTGTTGGGCAACGCAGGTACGGCTAAGATGGTTGAGATTGGCAATTTCACAAGCGCGATCGCCTGCACGGCGTGCCATTTCCAACGCTTGCTGATGAAAATCAATCGAGCGTTCGTACTGTCCCAGTGCTCGTTGAGAATAACCCAAAATAGTCAGTATTCGTGCTTTTTCTTGCGTTCCTTCCGCCTGGCGCAGCGGTTCGTCCAGGTAATTTAGTGCATCTGCCAGATAATTACCAGCAAAGGAAGCAAAAATACCGCCATATAAGGGAAAATACTGTTTTTTAGAAAAACTTCGTAATATTTGTAACATTACCTGCGCGGCTGCGTCTCCATAAACAGTACCCAAACCAAAAGCATTAGCCAGTTGGCTCCAAATCACCGCAAAAGTCAAAAAAGTAGAAATAGATAGCTTGGAGCCGGCTTTGACGTTGTATGGTTGTTGGTCAAACCAGCAAACTAACCCTTGTTGCAAGTATTGTAGAATTAATGTTAGCTCCACCCAGTCACTGAGGTGAAAACCGGGCTGCTGTTGGACAAATTCTGCCATCGATTTTTCCATTGCCAAAGTGTGAAGCAAAGCTTGGCAAAACTCGTTGTTTGTATGCTTGGCCCAAGTTACCCAAGGCTCCCTTTTTTCTGATACACCGCCAAATCCCAAGGAATTGGGACTTTGTTCGTACATCCAGCTAACCAAACAAGTTTGCAGTTGTTGCCAAGCAACCAGACCGCGATTGATACCGGTGGCGATTTCCTGAAACTCTTCATCTGCTTGGGCAAATTGCTGTAAAGATTTTGATAGTTGTTGCAGCTGTTGTGCGTGTAAGGGATGTTTGTGGTTAGGATCGATGTTGCGCAAAAAAGCCGCCAAGCGTTGTGTAGCAGGAGCTTTTGTAATTTCTTGAATAGCAGTAACAGTTGCTTGTGCAGCTTGGTTTTGCTGTTGCAGGCGCCGCCATTGATTTTGGATAGTCTGCATTGCCTTGAGAGTGCGGCTGGCTTTTGCTTTTTTGAGCTCGTCTGGTTCGGTGTCTGCTTGCTGCTGGATAGTGTCAAGGCGATCGCTCAACACCAGCTCAAAAATTTCTCCCGTTTCCGGCGTTACTTGGTTAAGCAACATTTGATAGACCTGGTCGGCGGAACTAACCTTGCCTTTGAGAATAAGAGCGATAATTTCATCGATCAAAGCCAGATAGCGATCGCCGATGGACACAGAATCAGACACTTTCCAAACCAAGAACGCGCTAAGTTCATTGTAATTGTTTCTGAACAATCAAGCAGAAAGGTCAAGCAGCTTTTGTAAGGTCAACAATAATTCCTTGACGGTGTAAGGTTTGGCTAGAAAAACTTTAGCACCAGCATCAGATGCTTCTGCTAATTTACTGCTAGACATCAAACCGCTAGTAGCAATGATTTTGACTTTGGGATCGATTTTTTGCAAGGTACGAATAGCGGTGATACCATCCAGTGATGGCAGCATCATATCCATAAGTACAGCACTAATTTGATGTCGATTTTGGGCGTAGAGCGCGATCGCCTCAATGCCATCACCTGCTATTAGCGTTTTGTAATTATAAGCCTCCAGCGAAGTCTTAGTAATCTCCTGAATTCCAGGTTCATCATCCACAACCAAAATTAATTCTCCCTTACCGATGAGCGGTTCCAACTCTTGGGTTAACTGTACTTCTGTTTCCTGTACCGCTGGTAAATACACCTTAAAGCTAGTACCGCGCCCAACCTCACTATAGACGTTCACAAATCCACCGTGACTTTTGACAATGCCAATCGCCGTAGAAAGTCCCAAACCCGTACCTTTACCAAGTTCTTTTGTAGTAAAAAACGGCTCGAAAATTCTCTCTAAAATTTCCGGCGCAATACCAACGCCAGTATCGGTCACAGTAATCACTGTATAAGGACCAACTTTAGCTTCTAAATGCATGCGAGCATAATTTTCATCAACCGCCAAATTTTCCGCAGAAATGGTCAAACAACCACCACAAGGCATAGCATCGCGAGCATTAACACAAAGATTCATCAACACTTGGTGCAGTTGCGTGCTGTCTCCACAAACGGTCCACAGATCTTTTGGTACATCCATAAAAACTTCAATCGATTTTGGGAAGGTTTGTTTGACAATTTTCACCACTTCCTTAATCAAATGCTTGGGTTGCAAAGTCATGCGCTTACCTTCCACTCCCCGCGCAAAAGACAAAACCTGCTTAACTAGATCTGCTCCGCGTCTTGCACTATCTTCTAGGATTTCCAGCAGGTGTTGGTGTTCCGAGTCCAAGTCCGGGAATTTGAGCGGTAGCAGTTGAGCTACAGCCAAAATTGGTGTGAGAATATTGTTGAGGTCGTGGGCAATACCGCTAGCAAGGGTACCAATACTTTCTAAGCGTTGGGTGCGAAATACTTGTGTTTCGAGCTGTTTTTTCTCGGTAATGTCGGTATCGACGGTAAGAATAGATTTGGGAGAGTGGTCTTCATTACATACCAAAGTCCATCGGCTAGCAACTAACACTTCTTTACCACTTTTAGTCACTTTAGTTAACTCGCCTTGCCACTGACCTTTACTCATTACCGTTAGCATTGCTGTTCCTACTTCTGATAGAGGTTCATCTTTATACAGAAGTTGCGTGGCGTCTTGACCGTAAACTTCTTCCGAACGCCAACCGTATAAATTTTCAGCTCCTTTGTTCCAGAAGATAATTCTGTTTTCCAAATCTCGCACAAAAATTGCATCTGCGGTCACATCCAGCAATGCTGCTTGTTCGCGAATTTTTTCTTCCGCAAGTTTGCGATCGCTAATATCAATACTGGCACAGGTAATTCCCACCACTTCTTGCGCCTCGTTGCGCAGTGGTTCTACCGTCAAGTCGTAATAGCGGCGCCCTTGTACTGTGGTTATCGATACTTCCTCTCGAGTCCCCGCACCAGTTAAAAGCACCCGTTTTTTTATATCTGTCAAACGTTGCCCTTCTTCCCAATTCAGCAGATCCAAGTCTCGCTTGCCTACTATTTCCCTGTCTTCTTTTGTCAATCCCGGCGAGCTGTTGTAAACCCAGGTATAAATTAGTTCTTTGTCCTGAGTAGAAACAATAATGGGAGAATTTTTGAGAGCAACTCGAAATCTCTCCTCACTTTGGCGCAGTGCTTCCTCTGCTCTTTGTCGCTCAATGGCGTAGCGCATGCAGCGCACCAGCAAGTCTTCGTTAACCTGGCCTTTGACTAGATAATCTTGCGCTCCCTCCTGAACAGCTTTGGTAGCCAAACTTTCATCGTCTAAACCCGTCAGAACGATAATCGGTATAGCCGGCGCTTGTAAGTGCATTTTGACAAAAGTTTCCAACCCCTGGCTATCTGGCAAGGAGAGATCCAACAAAATTACATCAAAACGTTGTTGCTTGAGCATCTCCATTGCCTCGTCCAGTCTTTCGACAGGTATTAATTGAAACTGCGCAGAAGTGACATCCCACAGCAGCTCTTGCCACAAACGAACATCTGCGGGATTGTCTTCAACCAATAAAACCTGAATCGGTTGTTCTGCCATGGTAGTGTATTATTTTTATTTCCTTGTCTGGTCATTTCCTTGCCGCTGTTCCTCTTTTATTCTTCCTTCCGGTGGCAGTTTGACAATGGTAAACCAGAAATTTTCTATGGATTGTACAATTTTAACAAACTGATCGAAGTCAACGGGCTTGTTAATGTAGCAATTAGCAGCAAGATTATAGGCTTTGAGAACGTCTTCCTCCGCCTGAGAAGTTGTTAAAACTACTACAGGAATACGCCGGAGAAATTCATCGGCTTTAATTTCTGAGAGAACCTCAATACCGTCTTTTTTAGGCAAGTTCAAGTCCAGCAAAATAATGTCAGGATGGGGAGCATTGGCATAGCTATCTTGTTTGCGCAAAAAAGCGATCGCTTCTACGCCATCCTCAACCACACTCAAGTTAACGGAGATTTTGCTATCTTCCAAAGCTATTTTGGTTAATTCTACATCACCAGGATTGTCTTCTATTAACAAAATCTCAATAGGCATGATAACAGAAAATATTTATGACGGCGTACTGATTTTATCTGGAATCGTGAAGTAAAAGGTGGCACCTTGCCCAAGTTGCGACTCTACCCAGATACGCCCGCCGTGGCGTTCAACAATTTTCTTACAAATAGCCAAGCCAATACCAGTACCGGCGTACTTCCCTCGAGCATGCAAACGCTGAAAGATAACAAAAATGCGATCGCGATACTGCGGCTCGATACCAATACCATTATCCCGTACCCAAAACAACCATTCTGGGTGAAAAATAGAACAAATGCTACCAGTTAAATCACTGACGTTCCTTCTACCTTCTAGCGTCTTTTGTCCTCTAGTCTCTACCCACCTGACTCCAATCTCAATGTGCAAAGCGAGCTCGCCACAGCGAAATTTAATCGCATTACTAATCAAATTTTGAAATAGCTGAGTAAGTTGTGTGGCATCGCCGATAACTTGGGGCAAAGATTCACTTTTGGTGATAACTGCACCGCTTTCAGCTATGGCTATTTTGAGATTGGCGATCGCTCGCTGCAAAACAATATTACAATCAACAGTTTCAAAAGGTTGAGCTCGAGTGCTCACCCGGGAAAAGCGCAACAAGTCATTAATCAGAATTTGCATCCGACTTGCACCGTCTACAGCATAAGCAATAAATTCATCTGCCTTGCGATCAAGCTGGCTTTTGTATTTTTTCTCCAACAATTGCAGATAACTTATCACCATCCGCAATGGTTCCTGTAAATCGTGGGAAGCAACATAGGCAAACTGTTCCAACTCTATGTTAGAACGAGCTAATTCTTCTCGCTGGCGCATTTCTTGTTCTAAAAGTTGGGCTTGAGACAAAGCAATGCCAATTTGATTTGCCAGCTGTTGCAACAAGTCTATTTCAAAATAACTCCAGTTTCGCGGATACAAACACTGCTGGGCAATGAGCAAACCCCAAAGAGCATCTCTCAAAATAATTGGCACAACTATGTGTGCTTTTACACTTAATTTTTCCAAAAATTCCCTGTGACAAGGATGGATGTTCGCCGTGGCAAGGTCGGAAATAACGTGAATTCTTCCTTGGCGGTATGCTTGTTGATAGTCTTGATGAAAACAAGGCTCAAACAGCTTTTGTGCCAAAATAGAACTACACCCCGGTACTACAGCCTCCTGAACCACCGTTCCCGAACCGTCATTCCACAATTGAAAAATTAATACTCGATCTGCAGAAAGTAATTTTTGAATTTCTGTAACTGTAGTTTGGAGAATTTCTTCAGTTCGCAATGATTGACGGATCTTCAAGGTAATTTCCGCCAACAGTTGCGATCGCTGGTTTTGTTGCCTTAATTCTTCCTCAGCTTGTTTGCGCTCGCCAATATCGCTCAAGCTTCCCAACATGCGAATCGGACGTCCCCAAGTATCCCGAATGGCCTTTCCTCTCAGTAAAAACCAATTGTAAGTACCATCACCCCGACCCAAACGCAATTCCATTTGACAAGGTTGGTTGAGTTCTAAATGTTGAGACAGCAACTTTGCGAATTGTTTTTGGTCTTGAGGGTGGATTAGTTGCAAGAAAAATTCATAAAAATAATTTTGTTCTTCTTGTGGTGGCAAACTGAGAAATTGGTAAAACCGTTGCGAGCAAAAGCATTTATCAGAAACAATATCCCAATCCCAAATCGCATCGTCGATAGCATCAATCACTAACTGCAATCTTTCCTCACTGTGGTGCAACGCTAGTTGTGCTTGCTTGCGATCGCTAATGTCTTGAACAATCCCGGTAATACGAACCGGTCTGGCGCTGCTGTCATCAAATACTTTTCCTTGCAACACCAACCAGTGAATGCTGCGATGGTGCCAAACAATGCGAAATTCCACCTCAAGGTCTGTTTTCTGCTTCAAACAACAATCCAGTGCGTCCGCAACTCGCTTTCGATCTTCGGGATAAATCAAAGCTAAAAAAGCTTCCCAGGTATTGTCAAATGACTCGGAAGTCCCACCAAATAAGTCTTGGCTATTTTCAGACCAACTAATTTGGTTTGTCAAGACATCCCAGTCCCAAATACCCGTATTGCAAGCTTTCAAAGCCAGCCACAGTCGTTGTTCCCTACTCATGACACGCCGCATTTCCAAAAGCTGCATCACCTGCTTCCCCAAAATTTGCAAAGCTGCTATCTGCTGTGCACTTAGCTGTCGGGGTTGCCGATCCATAACGCAGAAAGTGGCGATCGCCTGTCCCTCGAACCCAAATAACGGTACACCAGCATAAAATCGCACGTCAAAAGGAGAGGTCACTATTAAATTTTTTGACCACCGCGGATCTGCTAATAAGTCAGGAACAATGAAAACACCATTCTGCTGAATGCAAACGGGACACACTCCGATCTCGTGCGGTAATTCTGCAAAATCCCAACCAATTTTTGCCTTTAACCATTGACGCTTTTCATCTAAAAAATTAATACAAGCTATGGGCGTACCGCAAACAATAGCCCCTAGTTCCACAAGATGATCGAAAGCTGCTTCCGGTTCTGTATCAAATATCTGATACTGGGCCAGCGCTGCTAGCTTCGCTTTTTCTCGGTCAAATGGTAAATCTGACATTAATATTCATTCCTCGAGCTTCAAAATCCTAACACTTCAGTCTAAATTATTACCAGCCCTACCCCACTCTGGCGGCGAAACGCCAAATTCTCAAACTCTTAATTTTTCCTGCTCGTGTAGCAGTAAATTATATTCGCCGTTTTTTTCAAGTATCCTTTTATTCATGTCCGACCAACTCACTACTTTTTAATTTACCGAATTAATTTCTCGCTGAAGATCTAGGTCAAATTATGGATTTAATTTGGGGAAACTTTCTAGCAATTTGTATTGGTATTAGCTTGGGATTAATTGGAAGCGGCGGCTCGGTTTTAGCAGTAGCAATTTTAATTTACATCTTAGATGTACCGCCCAAATCGACTATAGCGATGAGTCTATTAATAGTAGGAGTGGTAAGTTTAATCGGCGTTATTCCTCACTGGCAACAAGGCAACATCAATTTCCAAACCGCTGTTTTATTTTCTCCTACTGCTATGTTGGGTACCTATCTAGGTGCACGAATTGCGTCCCTTCCTATTATTTCATCCCAATTGCAATTATTTGCTTTGAAGAGCGTTATGATAGCAGCTGCTATCTTTATGATGCGCAACCACGGTCAGGAATTAGATCCTAGCGATCGCCACAACAATTATCGATGGTTAATCATACCAACAGAAGGATTGGGAGTTGGCATTTTAACCGGATTCGTTGGCATTGGAGGCGGTTTTTTGATTATTCCCACTTTAGTTTTATTAGGCCAAACACCTATAAAACAAGCTGTAGGTACATCACTGCTAATTATTGCCTTCAAATCAGTCACCGGTTTTGCCGGTTACTTTGGTAACGTTTCTGTAGATTTGAATTTAATCATACTTTTAACTGTAGCTGCTAGCGCCGGCACCATCACTGGTGCGTACATCACAAAATTCACCCAACCCAAGCACCTAGAAATTGGTTTTGGTTTTCTGATTATTGCTGTAGCTATGTATATAGTTACAAAAGAATTTATCCTGAAGATGATTTGATAACCGCTAAGGCGCTAATACTAAAGCAAAAGTAAGTATAAATTATTTCTTACCACCGCCGGCAAAAAAATATCATACCAAAGGTTGTTTCATTTTAGCGAGCATGCTTTGATCTAAAAAAGTTAAGGCAAACGAATTACTTGTAAACCCCAGGTACAAATGCATGTTCAACAAAACGCGTCGCATGTCTTCAACAGTCATTAAGCCACAGTCAGATACAGAAGACTTTTACCATCATCCCGGAACTCTACCAGGTACTTTGATCGTAAACGCAGATGCACCACCTCCGGTAATAGAGTTAATAGACTACGACCAAAATAATGCCATCCGCAGACAACTTGCAACTCCAGAAGAGTGCGCTGCTTATTTAGACACCGAATCAGTATCCTGGGTCGATGTCTCCGGTTTGGGTAGTGAAGATATTTTGCAAAGACTGGGTAAAGTTTTTAATTTACATCCTTTAGTATTAGAAGACATAGTCAATGTCCCAGAACGTCCCAAAGTAGAAGATTATGAAGACCAATTAGTAATTATTACTCGCATGGTCATACCAAAAGAAAAAAACCATGGTTTTCATAGCGAGCAAGTTAGTTTAGTACTGGGAAAACATTATTTGCTTACAGTGCAAGAAGAACCAAAACGAGATTGCTTTGAAGCAGTGCGATCGCGCATTTTCAAAAACAAGGGAACTATTCGCAAACATGGGCCAGACTATTTAGCTTATACTCTGTTAGATGCCATTATTGACGGTTTTTTCCCTGTCTTAGAAGATTACGGCGAATTGATTGAAAACTTGGAGGAAGAAGTAATACTTAAACCTACCCGCAGAACTCTCCTAAAAATATATCAAGTCCGGCGAGAATTACTGCAATTGCGTCGCGCTATCTGGCCAGAACGCAATGCAATTCATTCCCTCATCCAAGGTGAAAACAAATTAATTAGCGAGGAGGTACGAATTTATCTGCGCGATTGTTACGATCATGCAGTCCAAGTTATGGATATGGTGGAAACCTATCGAGAATTGGCATCTGGTTTGATGGATGTATATCTTTCCGCCATGAGCAACAAAATGAATGAAGTTATGAAATTACTAACCGTTATTTCCTCTATTTTTATTCCTCTAACATTTATTGCTGGTATTTATGGCATGAACTTCAATACAGAAAAATCACCCTGGAATATGCCAGAGTTGAATTGGTATTGGGGTTATCCAGCTTGTTTAACAGTTATGGCAGTAATTGCTGCCGGTTTATTATTCTTTTTCTGGCAAAAAGGTTGGTTGGAACATACTTCCACTCTCGATGATTAGTTTAATTCTGGAGCATATATAAATGGTAACAAGGGACAATGGCAGTAACTTAATAATTTTAACACTATATATTATTGGCATTAGTTATACTTTCAATCGCATGATTGATTCGATTGATGATAAAATAAAATTTAATTTTGAGCGAACAGCAGTTGAAGAACAGCTCCGGGAAAAAAATCTCCAAAATGATATTGGAATTTCCTTTAAACTCAATCCTTCCTATGATCTAAACGAATTAAAAGAATTATCTATAAGTATAGAAAATAAATCACAAAATTTAGCCATATATGTTGATTGGGACAATTGCTCTTTAGTTGTTGATTACAATAAACAATCTCGACGAGTCATTCGCAAATCACCAGACTTAACTCGCGATTTAGCCGTCCCCCAAAGTCCCAGTCTCATAGCCCCAAATAAAACTCTTTCAGTGGCGGTCACAGCAGAAGACGTTTTCCAACTGGATAGTAGCAGCGGAACCTACAAAGTCAACACGCCTTTAATTAATATCAGCGCTTTGGAAAAAGGACAAAAAGCTTTATTCAAAAACTTTATGAGCGGGAAAATAGAATTAAAATTTTCACTACAACTAGTACTGAGGATATCCGAGCTGCGTGTCGGTTTGGTTCCAGGTGAAGATAAACCTCCCATGTGTATTGTCAACTGTCCTTTCACTATTAGAAAACTACCTTGGTGGTATGCTCTTCCTTGGAATAAAAAACGATAAATGTTGATACTGCTTTGCGAGACTAAACTAGATATAAGAAGAGAGTTGGCGCCGGCGGTTGCAGACCAGTCTTATAACAAGCTGGTTTGAGGAAAGTCCGGGCTCCCGAAAGACCAAACCTGCTGGGTAACGCCCAGTGCGAGCGATCGCGAGGAAAGTGCCACAGAAACATACCGCCGATGGATGGATGTAAAAAAGCATCCATCACAGGTAAGGGTGCAAAGGTGCGGTAAGAGCGCACCAGCAGCGTCGAGAGGCGCTGGCTCGGTAAACCCCGGTTGGGAGCAAGGCAAAGGAACCACGGTTGGTCTTTTACCGGTTCCGCACAAACATAGCCGCTAGAGGCGTTTGGTAACAAACGTCCCAGATAGATAACCGCCCTCTTGCACAAAGAGAACAGAACCCGGCTTATGTCCAACTCTCTTCCTCACTATTAATATTTCCAGTCAGTCGCACGCACATAAGCCAAATAAATTGTCAATAAACTGATATGATAGAAACTTTGGGCGTAATTTGGCTTACCGTTCGCCTTTTATGTAATGAATGGCAACTGACCAATCATTCCTAACTGTTGACTAAGAACTAATGACTCTAGCTTATCCCCGCCGTCAAAGACAACTTGAAAACTTAGTCAAAAAATTAGGTTTGCCAACCAAAGCACCGATCAAATGGCAATTGCTAGATTTAGCCCTGACTCATCCCACTGTTTCCGAGTCAGCAAATTACGAACATCTAGAGTTTGTAGGAGATGCAGTAGTGCGTTTGGTGGCAGCAATTGTCTTGTGGGAGAATTATCCCCATTGTTCGGTGGGAGAATATGCAGCAATTCGTTCTGTACTCGTAAGCGATCGCGTGCTTGCCCAGCTAGCTCGTTCTTACGGATTAGAACTATACTTGCTTGTAGCCGGTAGTGCCACCTTTGACAAAGCTGGTCAACAATCACGCCTAGCAGATGCCTTTGAAGCAGTTTTAGGAGCACTTTACCTCAGTACTAATAACTTAGATTTAATTCGTCCGTGGTTAGATCCTCACTTCAAACAATTAGCAGCAGAAATTCGCCTCGATCCAGCCAAACTCAACTACAAAGCTGCTTTGCAAGAATGGACCCAAGCCAACTTTAAAGTTTTACCCGAATATAAAGTTGTAGAAATCAGTCAACCACAAACTCATCAAGAACGTTTCCTTGCAGAAGTTTGGTTGCATGGACAAAAACTTGGTGAAGGAAAGGGACGCTCTATCAAAGCTGCCGAACAAGCCGCGGCAAAAGTTGCTTTTTTAACTTTAGACAACCAAGAAAATACTGAACTCACGGGAGAGTGAACAAGCTGATAATCAGTTAGTATTCCTTCGTCATTAATTCCTGATTCACGTTCGCATTAGTGACGAAAACTATACTTGCTAGATTTGGAACTAATGACCGATCGAATTCAACTGGCTATCGTCGGAATCGGACGGTGGGGTGTAAATTTGCTGCGAAATTTTTTAGGGCATTCGCAAGTAAAAATAGTAGCTTTAGTAGATTTAAACGCAGACACTTTACAAACTGTCAAACGACAGTATCAATTGGATGAAAGTGTATTGCTGACAACTCAGTGGCAAAGATTAAAGCAAGTAAAAAATCTGGAAGCCGTAGTCATTGCTACCCCAGCACATACCCATTACTCTTTGATTGCTGACGCCTTGAATTGGGGATACCACGTTTTAGCAGAAAAACCCTTAACTCTCAATCCCCAACAATGCTGGAAATTGTGTCAACTCGCACAAAAACAAAAACGCCAGCTCGTAGTAGACCACACCTATTTATTTCACCCAGCAGTGGAACAAGGGCAAGCTATAGTAAGAACAGGAAAACTTGGTGATTTGCGCTACGGCTATGCTTGTCGTACCCATTTAGGGCCGGTTCGTCAAGATGTAGACGTACTTTGGGATTTAGCCGTTCACGATCTTGCTATCTTCAACAGCTGGTTGGGACAGATACCTGTAAGCGTCCAAGCAACAGGTAGAGCGTGGCTGCAAACAAAAGCAAAACATCTTCCTTGCTTACCCCAATTTGATTTAGTATGGGTAACTTTAACTTACTGCGACGGTTTCCAAGCTTACATTCACTTGTGCTGGCTCAACCCTGACAAGCAACGACGTTTGACAGTGGTAGGCACTCGTGGCAGCTTAGTTTTCGATGAAATGTCACCAACATCACCTTTAACTCTACTGCACGGTGAATTCGAAGTACAAGGAAACCAATTTGTTCCTACAAAGCAAAAACAACAAATATTACCAATAGCAACAACTGAACCTTTAAAACGAGTTTGCGATCGCTTTGTAGACTGCGTCCGTAACAATACCCCTTGCTTGGTTTCATCTGGTTGGATAGCAACACAATTAGTGCAAATTCTCGCCGCCATCACAGAATCTCTCAACCAAGGTGGAAAACCTGTTTTTCTAGACAAGGATCGCTATTTATCCTTCGGTTGCAAATCAGACAATTTATTTTTTTGAAATTGTAAAAATTAATATAATTTTTTTATGCCTAGCATCTCCAACCCACAAACACCGTCCCGCTTAGGGTACCGTCGGCGCGAAAATGACTGGCGGTTATTTTTACGTTTAGCACCCTACGCCCGCCGTCACCAAAAATTACTGGCGCTGGCCATATTACTACTTGTACCCATGTCTGTGGCTAACGCCCTGCAACCGTTTCTGGTCGGACAAGTTATTTCCTTAATTCGCAAAGAACCAAGTACTTACGAGTTTCTCCGCCGTTTTTCCTTTTGGCAGGGTTTGCAAGTTTTGGAAGTATTGTTAATCTTCACGGTAACGGTACGGCTGCTTTTGACCGGGGTTCAAGGCTACTTGGTACAAAAAGTAGGACAAAAAATTACCGCTGAAATTCGCCAAGAATTATTCAATCATGTGACATCTTTGGCCATACGTTTTTTTGACCGCACACCCGTAGGTAAATTAATTACCAGGCTCACCAGTGATGTGGAAGTATTGGGAGATGTATTTTCCACCGGAGCCATTGGCATTGTCTCAGATCTGTTTTCCATCCTGGTGATTCTCGGCTTTATGTTTTCTATCCAATGGCAGCTGGCTTTGTTGCTACTTGTAATTCTACTACCAGTATCAGCATTAATTATTTACTTTCAGCAGCAGTATCGCCAAGCCAATTATAAAGCTAGAGAGGAACTTTCAGCACTCAACTCCCAGTTGCAAGAAAATATTGTTGGCATCAATGTGGTGCAGTTATTTCGAAGAGAAAAATTTAATGCCGAGCTGTTTCGCCAAACCAACCGAAACTATATCAAACAAATAGATAAAACCATCTTTCACGAATCTGCTGTTTCTGCCACTCTAGAATGGGTTTCCTTAGTTGCTGTTGCTGGCGTTCTTTTGACTGGCGGTTATTTACTTTTGCAAAAAAGCTTGACTTTTGGAACTTTATCTGCGTTTATTTTATATGCAGAGCGATTGTTCCAACCCCTACAGCAGTTCGCAGAAAAATTTACAGTCATTCAAGCAGGTTTTACAGCCATAGAACGCGTCACCGATATTTTAGAGGAACCAATAGAAATACGCGATCGCTCCCACCCCAGAATCTCAATTTTCGATTCTCGATTTGGGTACATCGATGAAATAGCAGAAAATCTTAACTCCGCTGGCGAAAATTCCCACCCCCAGTCAGGAGAAATTAAATTCGAACATGTATGGTTCTCCTATAAAAATGATGGTGAATATGTCATCAAAGATTTAGACTTTACCATTCATCCAGGCGAAAAAGTAGCGTTAGTAGGCCCCACCGGCGCTGGAAAAAGTACAATTATTCGCCTTTTGTGTCGCCTGTACGAACCCAACAAAGGACGCATTCTCATTGATGGTATAGATATCCGAGAATTACCCCAAGCACAATTGCGGCGATATATGGCAGTAATCCTACAGGAAGCTTTTTTGTTTGCTGGCGATGTCAAAAGCAACATTAGCTTGGGAGATGGATACACCTTTGCAGAAATTCAACAAGCAGCCGAAAAAACCAACATCGCCCAGTTTATCGAAAAACTCCCCGAAAAATACGACACCCAACTACGAGAACGAGGTACCAATCTTTCTAGCGGTCAAAAACAACTTTTAGCCTTCGCCCGCGCTGCCATTCGTAATCCCCAAATTCTCATCCTCGATGAAGCCACCGCTAATTTGGATGTCGGAACAGAAGCCTTGATTCAAGAAGCTTTAAACAAACTATTGGTGGGACGCACCGCAATTATTATCGCTCACCGCCTCTCCACGATCCGCAACGTAGATCGCATTTTCGTACTCAAACGCGGTGAACTCATCGAACAGGGAAGCCACGAACAGCTGCTCCAACAAGGTGGACTTTATGCAACTTTACACAAATTGCAAATGTTAGGAAATTAAACAAAGAATAGAATGGTAACTTATTGACTGTTTCAACGCCTGGAGATATGTTTATTAGTGTAAGTGGGTATTCATAGCCTAATTCAATCCAGCAGCAGACACCACTAAAGTCAAAAAACACAAAGCTGGAACAGAAGCGGAGGAACCAATCCCCAGGGGCGAATCCCGCACAGGGAAAGACACCTTCCAGTCTTAGCCCGTCAGCTAACTCCGTCGGCATTGGAAGGAGTACCTTGCGGTCTCCTAGCTAACCCACCTCAACAACCGCTACAAAACTACAAAGGCTAGGACCATGAAACAATTGAATTCCCATTGCCACAGGTAAAGTTTTTGACAAGCAGCCTATTGCATAATTAATAATTAAGTTTAGGAGGGAAAATGCCAATTACAAATCGTGCTTTCTTTACTGATGTAGATTTTTTCCCCGACCATCAGTTTAAATTGATTGGAGAATGTGCAGGTAAAAAGCTTTTATTAGTAGGTAAAACTAAAGCTTACGGCGATCCGATTGTAGCAACAAGCGAAACAGACGAACCAGGTCATGAAGATTTATATGCCTCAGACCTTTATGAATTAATGAAGTTTGGCCAAGAACCAGTAAAAGTGACAGGAGAAATTAGCTGCTAAGTTGTGGTGAGGTTGAATACTGTACCCAAAAACCTGAGATTAATTACCGGACACCACCTGTAGAACTTTTGTAGTATACAGGTTCATTTTCTGGCTTCCATTTGATGTTGCAACCGATACTAGGTTTCTGGTTCCAAGCAACGCTAGGACGACTGTCGTCTAATTGTCCGCAACAGACAAGTTTTCGATTGGCATCAAACAGAAAAAAGTCTGGAGTACAAGCAGCAAAAAAGTCTTTAGGTGTCTGTTGGTTTTCGTCATAAAGCAAAGGAAAGGACAGGCTTAATTCTTGTGCAAAAACTCGAAGTGACTCCGGTCCGTCCTCGGGACAGGCATTGGCGTCTTTAGCACTAATGGCGATAATACCAATATCGCG
>Ga0272448_1000488_pt1 | contig 61660 bp, 57 predicted proteins | sample YNPCB0191_FD_202220 | JGI IMG/M metagenome (GOLD analysis project Ga0272448, IMG submission 202220) | Hot spring sediment microbial communities from Yellowstone National Park, WY, United States - YNP-CB-019-1 | ecosystem: Environmental > Aquatic > Thermal springs > Hot (42-90C) > Sediment... | reverse complement strand
CCTTTTCCACCTCTCCATACCGCTGATCTGTTTTTGCGGGCTTTAGCCGCGCAATGTTCACAATGCTAACCCGAAGGTTGGCACCACAAACCAGATCTCTGTCTGAGCAGGCTTGAACCCAGACAGCGCAATAATTTAAGCCTGCACAATTTTAATGTCAAGTTTTTTTCTTCGGCAGAACGCAACGACACATATCCAGTTAAAATCCCAATATCTAAATCCCAAACAATTTCCAATACTACCGAGTTAAGTAGACCTAAAAGTCTACTTTTAGGTAGAATTTTTATGACGGGTTTTCAGGGGTTATGTTATTGAAAGATAGCCGGTTAGGTTAAATTTTTCGGAATTTGAGACCCCAACCCGGATACTATCCCAGGGTTGGTTAGATGTTTTAGGTTCATAGTAGCAAGTTCCCTGCCTTGCCGAACCCTTTTTCAGGATGAGATTGCTTTAGGTTTCGTTGCCATAATGACAGGAAAAGAAAAGGCAAAACGCAATAGCACAGGCACGGGAGACTAAAAACCAATAAAATCGAGGAACTGTTTACTAATAACCAGTTTGAGACGGGTTGAGACTTTTAAACCAAAAGGACAGGACCGACAAAAGGTTGCTTTTCTCTTAATGTTGCTGTGTGACTGGCAGCGGGGCAACGGTTGTGAGTAGTGGTTGACAAAGCAGGAGTTTATGGCAATCTATTGATATGAAGCGAATAGAAGAGTTGCAGCATAAAGTCCGTTTTGTTGACCTTAAGTATTGCGACCTGTGGGGCAGGATGCGTCATATTTCCCTGCCGATTGAGCGGTTGAAGGATGCGGTTAGCAACGGAGTTGGTTTTGATAGTTCCTCGGTTGCCGGGTTTGGCAAGGTGGAACAGGGCGATATGGTGCTGGTGCCGGACCTGAATAGCGCCTTTGTTGAGCCGTTTGCGAGTGAATCAACTGTTTCCTGTTTTGCCAATATCTATGACCCCAGGTCGGGCAGCCGTTATGAGCATGACCCGAGGTTTATTCTTGAGAAGGCGGTGTCACTGGTCAGGCAAGAGACCGGTTGTGATGAGATAATGGTTCTGACCGAGTTTGAGTTCTACATTTTTAATTCGGCTGAGTTCTGGACCGATGAGAGTTCAGCGGTTTACCGGTTAGAGAGTGATGAGTTGAAGCATGATGACCAGAGCGGAGTGGCGCTGTTCAAGGGAACCGCATATCATGTGGCACCACCATTTGACCGCAGTTTTGAGTTCCGGGCTGAACTGGTCAGGCTGATGGAGGGGTGCGGATTACCGGTGAAGTATCATCATCATGAGGGCGGCAGGTTTTCTCAGGTTGAGGTCGAGCCTAATTTTCTGCCCGCAAAAAGGGCTGGTGATAGTGTGATGCTGACCAAATATCTGGTTCGGAATCTGGCGTTCAAGCAGGGCAAGAGCGCCACATTTATGCCCAAGCCGATTTTTAATGAACCGGGGTCGGGTATGCACATTCATCAGTTTCTGAAAAAAGGGGACAGGTCACTTTTTGGTGACCAGAAGAGCAGGACCGGACTTTCCCGGCTTGCCCTTTATTACATCGGCGGGATTTTAACCCATGTGCCCGCGCTCTGTGCCCTGACCAACCCGAGCACCAACTCGTATCGCCGGCTCGTGCCCGGTTACGAGGCGCCAACCGAGGCGTTCTTTTCGGTTGCCAATAGGACCGCAGCGATCAGGATTCCTGGTTATATCAGAAGCCAGAAGAAAATGGCGATTGAGTTCAGGATACCGGATGCGACCGCCAATCCTTACCTCAGTCTGGCAGCGGTGCTTCTGGCAGGACTGGATGGCATTAAGAGAAAAATTGACCCGGGTCTGCCCAAAACCGGGCGCGGGGGAACCAGGGAGATGCGTTCCGCGAGTCAGCCGGTGCCCACATCTCTGAGCCAGGCGCTTGAGGAGTTGAGGCGCGACCATCGGTTTCTCACCGCAGCCGGGGTTTTCACCGAGGAGACAGTGGAAAAATGGATTGAACTGAAGATGCTGGAGGTGGAGGCAATCGCAAGGAGGCCCCATCCCTGGGAGTTTAATCTTTATTACGGATGTTAAGAAAGGAGAAGATATGCTGAAGATGGTTTTTACCGAAGGGGCACCGAAGCCGGTCGGACCTTACAGTCAGGCACTAACTGCCGGCGGTTTTGTCTGGGCGTCGGGCCAGATTGGTATTGACCCCGCATCAGGGGAACTGGTGAAGGGGGACGTTGAAGCCGAGGCAGAGCAGGCGCTGAGAAACTTGAGCCGGGTGCTGGCGGCAGCAGGAACCGGGCTAAACCGCGTTGTCAAGACGCTGCTCTTTATTACCGATATGAATGATTTTGGCCGGGTTAATTCGGTCTATGCCCGTTATTTCCAAGAGCCGTTTCCTGCCCGTTCAACCGTTCAGGTTTCGGCGCTGCCCAAAGGTGCCCGGGTGGAGATTGAGGCGGTGGCGGTGCTTGAGCAGGAAAGATGAAGCAGACAGAGATGAAGGGATGGGCTCTTAATCCCTTTCTCCCCTTCTCTCTTCAGCCCTTTTTGCTGTGCTTATTTGCCCACTTACCGGCAAACGACCTTCTGAGTGAAAGGATTCGCCGGGCACGGGATTTGTGTTATCGGCAGGATTATCAAGCCGCAGCAGAGCAGGTCCAGAACCTGTGCGCTCAAAATCACCTTGACCCAGCCGGGCAATTCTGGTCTGCATGTCTGTTGCAGATGTTGATTTATGATTCAGGCAGAACCGGTTTGATTGACTCATTCTACAGGGTTAGCGAGCGGGTTCTTCAACTCTGTCAGAACCGACTGAATCGGAATCCGGCTGATGCCGAGGCGCACCTTTACTGGGGGCTGGCACAACTTAACCGTGCCAACCTCCAGAGCTGGCAGGGGAAAAAGTTGGCGGCATTTATGACCTTACTCAAGGTCCCACCGCATCTAAAACAGACGCTCAGTTCAGTCAGTAACCGCGGGCCGCGGGCAGAAGATCAGCACCAGAACCCCGTGTCTCGGTCTTCGGTCACCGGTCTTGATAAAAATTGTTTGAGCAACGATGCCAAGTTCGGTCTGGGAGTAATTGAATATTTTAAGGCAACCGCAGACCGGTACTGCCTGGGTCTGGGTCTGATCGGTTCAAAGGGGCGGGCATATCAACTGATGAATGAGGCGGCAAATGGCGACGGTTTGCTTGAGCCGATGGCGGAGTTTATGCTCGGTTTTATGATGAAGGAGGACCGGCGGTTTGCTGAAGGAATGAAAGTCTGTGAGCGACTGCTGGCGCGCTATCCGAAAAACCGCTCGGCAAGGAGGCTGTTGCGGGACATTTATCTGGAAATGCAAAGATATGAGCAGGTGATAGCAGTGGGCAGGGAACTTGAGCAGGACATTTGCAGCACCTTTCCTGATAATCGTTATGGCATTGCGGAAAACTGGCTTAAGATGGCTTATGCCTGGGCAGGGCTGGGGCAACGGGACAGTGTCCGGGTTTACAGCGAGCGGATTATCAACTGGGCAGAATTCCAGGATTCGGTGCCCTGGCTGAGAAATTATGTCCAGGAAGCAAGACGGCTGAAGGCAAAATGTAAATGAGCAAGGTCCTGGTCCTGGGCGTCGGTAACCGGCTCAAGGGGGATGACGGGGTTGGCTGCTGGGTTGTTGACCTCTTGAACTCATTGCCCGCACCTCAGGGAAAAGGGGCAATGGCAATTGAGGCAATTGATGCCGGAACCGTGCCGGAAAATTATCTCGGGCTGATTGTTGACCGGAAACCTGAACGGGTGCTGATTGTTGATGCCTGCCTTTTTGAAGGCAAACCGGGCGCATTCTGTCTGTTTGACCGTGCCCGTCTTGAAAACCTGATGTTGCCCAACTTCTCAACCCATACCCCGCCATTAAGTCTCATCGCCCAACTTATTTTTGAAACTACCGGCGCCGAGGTCTATCTCCTTGGTATTCAACCGCAACGGCGTAATTTCGGCGCAGGACTTTCCCAGGCCCTGAGCGCCGCCCTGCCTGAAATTGTCAGTTTTATCCAGGAATGGGCATCGAATGGGTAAATATTCCCTTAACCTCTACCTTTTCATTACCTTAACGCCGCCTGACACCTAAGGTATAGAGTTTTTTAATATTCCGCCTGGTGATGGCGTTACGGGTGTCCAGAATCAAGCGGCTGTGTTGCAAAATGAAGTCGTAGTCAAAACAGGAGTGGTCAGTAAGGATTACCACGCAGTCGGCAGCGCTGAGAATCTGTTTGGTCAGGGCACGGGCTATGAATCTTTTGCCGTCAATATCAATTTCCGGCACATAAGGGTCAACATACTCAATCTGGCGGACCTTGTCCACGAGCAACTGCATAACCTTGATTGCTGGTGAGTGCCGGGTGTCATCGACATTACGCTTGAATGCGGCACCGATGATAACCAGCCGTGCCTTTTTTGCCGGGATGCCGTTCGTGCCCAGGACCTCCATCAGCCGGTCAACAACAAAGAAGGGCATTGCCTCGTTGGTCTCGGCAGCCAGTTCAATAAAATTGGAGTGGAAGTCAAATTCCCGGGCTTTCCAGGCAAGATAGTAGGGGTCAATCAGAATGCAATGACCGCCAATCCCGGGCCCGGGATAAAAGGGCATAAAGCCAAATGGCTTGGTGGCAGCCGCATTGATGACCTCCCAGATGTCAATGTTGCCCATCCGGTCACACATCCGGGCAAGTTCGTTGACCAGGGCGATGTTCACACTCCGGAAAATGTTTTCCAGAAGTTTGGACATCTCAGCCACCCGCGGTGAGGAAACTGGCACCACCTGATCAACAAACTGGGAATAGAACAGGGCGGTGAGTTCAGTGCAGCGTCTGGTAACTCCACCGACAACTACCGGCGTGGTTTTGATCGTCCAGCGCTGATTGCCCGGGTCAATCCGCTCCGGAGCAAAGGAGAGGAAAAAATCTCTGCCAACCTTGAAACCGGTTTCCTCAAGTATGGGCAAGAGAATCTTCTCGGTTGTCTCCGGGTAAGTGGTGCTGCGCAGAATAATCAACTGACAGGGACGGAGATGCCGGGCAACCGCCCTGCCCGCATTAACAATATAGGAAACATCCGGGTCCTTAGCCGGGGTAAATGGCGTCGGCACGCAGATATTGATTATGTCACATTTATGGCAGAGTCGGTAATCAACCGATGCCTTCAACATCTTTGTTTTCACCACTTCGTTCAGTTCCGTTGAGGAAACATCGCCGATAAAACTCAAGCCCCGGTTAACCGCCTCAACCTTTTTTTTGTCAATATCAATTCCGACCGTCGGAAATCCGGCGCGGGCGATTGCCACCGCTAAGGGCAGGCCGACATAGCCGATGCCGATGACGCCGGCCTTTGCCTCGCGACTCTTGATTTTGTCAGCAAGTTGCTTCATTTCTTTCTCCTTTTTTTACCATACAGTCCGGTCAAAACTGCGATACTGAACCGCCTCGCTGAGATGGTGCGGTTGAATCTGTGCCGAGCCCTCCAGGTCGGCAATCGTGCGGGCAACCTTCAGCACCCGGTGATAAGCCCGGGTTGAGAGTCCAACCCGGTCAATTGCGGTTCGTAAAACCTCTTCACCCTCAGGGGTAGTGAAGCAAAATCGCCGAACCAGTGCCGGTGTCATCTGGGCATTGGCAAACACCCGCCGGCGCAGAGCAAGTCCACTGAAACGCTCCATTTGAATCCGGCGTGCCCGTTCCACACGTGCCCTGATTTCGGTTGAGGTTTCAGCCGGCTTTCTGCTTGCGACATCCGCATATTTGAGCGCCGGTACCTCAATATGAATATCAATCCGGTCAAGCAGTGGTCCGGAGATGCGGCTGCGGTAGCGCCGGATTTTCTGCGGCGAGCAGGTGCACTCGTGCCGGGGGTCGTTAAAGAAGCCGCAGGGGCAGGGGTTCATTGCACAGACGAGCATAAATCGGGCTGGAAAGGTCAGGGTGGAGCGGGCGCGACCGATTGTAACCTCACCATCCTCAAGGGGCTGGCGCAGTGCCTCCAGGACATCGCGCCGGAACTCGGGCAGTTCGTCAAGAAAAAGAACGCCATTATGGGCAAGGGAAACCTCACCAGGACGGGGAACCGTTCCACCCCCAATCATCCCTGATTCCGAGATGTTGTGATGCGGTGAACGGAAAGGACGGACGGCAACGATTGGCAGACCGGCAGGCAGGGTTCCGGTTACCGAATGAATTTTGGTGGTTTCCAGCGACTCTTCAAGGGTAAATGTGGGCAGAATTGTAGGCAGGCGCCGGGCAAGCATGGTCTTGCCGCTCCCCGGCGGCCCGAGCATTAGCACATTATGGGCACCGGCAGCGGCGATCTCCAGGGCGCGCTTGGCATGGGCATGACCATGAACCTCAGAAAAGTCAACCCCGAAAACCGCTGCCTGTTCAAACAACGTTCGTGCGTCGGTAGAAACATACGGAATCCGTTCCTGCCCTTTGAGATAGTTGAGCGTTTGAATTAGCGAAGTGGTGCCCAAAACCGGTAAATCCGGAACCAGTGCCGCCTCAGGGGCATTGGGTTCGGGAACAATCATTCCCCGGACACCGGCAGCACGGGCAGCAACCGCCATTGCCACCGCACCTTTAATTGGACGAAGCGATCCGTCAAGGGAAAGTTCGCCCAAGAGCACATAACCGGCAAGGGCACCCTGAGAGATGCCCCCTGCCGCAGCGATTATCCCGATGGCGATCGGCAGGTCAAACGCCGGGCCTTCCTTTTTGATGTCGGCTGGTGCGAGATTGACAGTTATCCGGCGGTTGGGGAATGTAAGGCCGGAGTTTTTAATCGCGGCCTGAACCCGGTGCTGGGACTCCTTGACCGCGGCATCGGGCAGACCCACGATATTGAAGACCGGAATGCCATAGGCGATATCGGCTTCAACCGTTACCAGGTAGCCATCAACCCCAAATACCGCGCTGGAAAGAACGGTAGCGAGCATCAGAAGGCTCCAGTGATGTGTTCAATCTGGATATCACGATCTTGAGGCCGAAAGAGCAGACTAAGGATATCAAATCGGACCGGCCAGGACTCCAATTTATGGTTGATTAGATATTCCTGGGCGAGGCGGCGCAGGCGTTCCTGTTTCCGGGTGTTAACCGCCTCAGCCGGGGCGCCGAAGGTTTCCGAGGTGCGAGTTTTGACCTCAACAAAAATAACCGTATCCCGGTTTTGACAGATAATATCAATTTCGCCAGAACGGGAGCGATAATTGGTGTCGAGGATTCGGTAACCCCTGGAGTGGAGAAACCTTTTGGCAATTTCTTCGCCCATTCTGCCCAGTTCAGCCCGGCGCATAACTTCAAATCAATGAGCGCGGCCCTTGAAGCAGGGTTCTGACCGGTTCAAACGTCCGGCGATGGATCGGTGAAGGCCCGAACTGAAATAGAGCACGGATATGTTCGGGTGTGCCGTAACCTTTATGCCGGGCAAAACCATAGTTGGGGAAGCGGCGGTCGATTCTTCTCATCATCTCGTCCCGATAGACCTTGGCAATAATTGAGGCGCAGGCGATAGAAAGACTTTGGGCATCACCCTTGGGGATACCTTGACAGGGTAGGCCTAAATCCGGTATTTCCCAGCCATCAGCAAGAACCAGGAGGTTAGCACTTATATTACCCAGCCGGCGCAAAAGTTTTTGCACCGCGCGCCGCATTGCCCAGAATGTGGCGCAGGCGATGTTATTATGTTCAATAAAACGGTGTCCGACCGCGGCAACCGCCCAGCCGCGCGCCCGGCTTTTGATTACCGGTGCCAACTGCTGCCGCTGTTTCGGAGTCAGTAGTTTGGAATCGTTGACACCTAATATCCGGCAGTTTGCGGGCAGAATCACTGCTGCTGCCACAACCGGTCCGGCAATCGCACCCCTCCCGACTTCGTCAACGCCGCAGATCAGAGTGGTTCTTCCCCTATTGAATTTCCGGTCCAGATTTCTCACCGGCTTTGCGTTCTTTGAGTGCCGCCTCCCGGCCGGCTTTTGTCCGCAGATAGTAAAGTTTCGCCCGGCGCACTCTGCTCTTGCGCCGGATATCAAGCCGGGCAATGACCGGCGCATTGACCGGGAAGATCCGTTCAATTCCGACCCCCCGGCTGACACGACGAACGGTGAATGTCTTACCCGCACCTCTGCCTCGGACTGCAATCACCGTGCCCCGGAATACCTGGATCCGTTCCTTATCACCTTCGGTGATGCGCAGATGGACATCGACGAGGTCACCCGGTTCCGGGGTCGTAGAACCGGTAATGACTTTATCTTTATCTGCCGGACGATTGATTTTCTCTTTGGATGTCATTGTTAATCTCCTTTTCCAACTCCTGATGGAGAAACTCCTGTTCGGCTTGGGTTAGGGGCAGGTTTTTTAAAAGGTCCGGACGGCGCCGGGCAGTCCTTAAAAGTGCCTGCTTGCGCCGCCACTCAGCGACCGCGGCATGGTTGCCGGAGATGAGGACCTCAGGGACGCTCTCGCCCCGAAACTCCCGCGGCCGTGTGTAAAGGGGCGCCTCTAATATGCCGGAAGCAAATGAGTCACTGGCCACCGAATCCTCATCACCGACGCAGCCGGGGAGAAGCCGGGCGATGCTCTCAATAATCACGACCGCCGCAGCCTCTCCACCGGCCAGCACATAATCGCCGATTGACACCTCTTCGTCAATCAGCTGGGTACGAACCCGTTCGTCCACCCCTTTGTAACGGCCACAGATGAAAATCAGATGAGGCAGTGTCCGAAACCGTGCCGCCATCTGCTGGTTAAACCTTTCCCCCTGGGGTGAAAGCAAAACAACCTTTGATTCGGGCTGTTTCACGCTTTCCACCGCCAGAAAGATTGGTTCCGGCTTCATAACCATACCGGCGCCACCACCGTAAGGATAGTCATCAACACTGCGGTGGGTATCGGTGGTGAAATCCCGGGGGTTAACCAGTTCGATTTTCAGCAGCCCCTTTTCCCGGGCGATTCTTGTTGGTCCACAGTCAAAGGGACCGACAAAGAATTCAGGAAAGATGGAAATGATATGGACGAGCACCGGTTTCTAACCGCCCTCTTCTGCGGCCGCAGGCAGACCCGAAGGAGCGTGGCAATCCACGCTACCGACTCTACTCGAGGATTTCGAGCTGGGCCCGTTTGCCGTGCTTCATCGCCGCTGCCGAGATAATCGCCCGGATTGACTTGGCGGTCCGGCCCTCCTTGCCGATGACCTTACCCAAGTCCCCCTGGCCGACACGCAGCTCGTAGATCAGCGTTTTCTCTCCGGCGATCTCCTTGACCTCAACTTTGTCAGGATGGTCAACGAGCGCTTTCGCGATGTATTCGATCAGTTCTTTCATGATGCCTCCTTGGTTAGTTTGCGGATTCGGTTTGGGTTATGATTTCCGGCTCGCCTTCCTGAGCAGGAGCCGGGATTGTTTTCCGATAACGCTTGATTAACCTGTCAACGGTATTAGAAGGTTGAGCACCTTTTGACAACCAGTAGTCCACCCGTTCAAGGTTAAGTTTCAGCACCTTGCGTCGAGGGTCGTAATGCCCGAGTGCTTCAAGGTATTGGCTGTCGCGCGCCCGCCGGGAGTCGATCGCGACAACTCGATAAGTCGGGTTATTACGAGCACCCAATCGTGTAAGTCGTATTCTGACCAATAAAACTCCTTTTTCGTGTTGAAAAGCATAAACAAATTTTCGGCTGAAGTCAACTACTGCCATGGCAGGAGCAGGACTGGTTTACTTGTGTGGCGAATACCGGCTCTGACGGTAATAAGATAGACACCGCCCGACAGGTCCCTGGGTCGGTGCCAATCAACGATACCACTGGAGTTTAACGGAATCAGGCTGACCAGTCGGCCTGTGGGGTCATAAAGTTCAATTCTCGCCGGTGTCGGGCTGACCATTATCCGTGCGGAACGGCCGACCATACTGGGCTGGATTCTGACTTCTGCTATTTTCTTTTCTTCTGCCGAAGACTCCGTGAGCCCGATGACATTTCTGCCGAGCATACTTGAGCCACTGACCCCGGCATAAACAGCTGTTTGCCGAGCGGGATGGCGGATGAGAAAGGTAATTGAACGGCCGGGTAGCCCGAGTGTGTCCCGGTCCCAGATGGCGCCATTGTTGGTTGTCCAGTAAAAGCCCTGGGTGTCGGTTCCTGCCCATAGCCGGTTGGGATTTGAGGTATCGGGCAGGACGCAGGTTACATTGGTTAGCCCGATGTTTGTCCAGTATATGCCGCTGTTTTCGGACTTGAATACGCCCACTGGTGTCGCACAAAACCAGATGGTAGGGTTGTTTTTCATTATCTTCAGGTCAAGAACCTGGCTGCCGGTGAGACCGGATGTTAAGGAAATCCAGTTTCTGCCCCGGTCTGTGGAACGAAAGATTGCCGCTTGGTTGCCGCTTTTACCATAGGCGATGAGCGTTTCTCCATACTCGGAAAGTATCAATTTCACACAGACGCCCCGGTCACGCAATAACACCTGGTGCCAGGTTTGTCCCCGGTCGGTTGAACGGTACAGGGCAAAACGGGCAGGATTAAAAGATAGTTCCCTTTTCCCGCCCCAGGTATAAATTGTATCATAACCTGATGGATGATAGGCGATACCAGCCGGTTCAAAATTACTGGCAATGGGAAATGTCTCCCAGGAGTCACCACGGTTCAGGGTGAGATGGAGACGGGAGTCAAATCCGGTGACGCAGATGACCGTGTCCGGATGGCGGGGGTTGATGTCAATTCCCCTGACCCAGCCTGACCCAGGAAAGATTTTGCCCCAGGGGTGCCAAGTAATGCCGGCATCGGTTGAGATGAGAATACCAAAACCATCAACGCCGGCAAGGATGGTATCGGAATTGGCTATCCGGATAAAGGAGACATCGAGGTTAGTAAAGCGGTTGGAGCGATAACTCCAGTCATAGCCGCCGTTGGTGGTATAGAAGAGGCCGTAACTGTTACCGGCGTAGAGTTCGAGGGGATGGTTGGGATTTATTGCCAAATAACGGGTGTTGGTGCCGAGGAAGTTGGTGGTATCACCCCGCCAGGTCCAGCCATAATCGTTGGAGCGATAAACTATGTTTTCACCACCGGCATAGGCATAATAGGGCGAAATCGGAGCAAAGGCAACTGAATACACTGGCGCGGTAAGCCGGCTGGTCCAGGTTTGGCCACGATCGCTGGTATAGTAGATGCCGGAGTCGGTGGCACAGACCATTACCAAACTGTCGTTGGGAAGGATTGATAAGCCATAGACACATCTGCCCCCAAGTCCCGAGGATTTGTCCTGCCAGGTGCCACCATAATCGGTGGTGAGAAAAAGTGAGGCACGACCCTCAGCCGAGCCACCGATATATACCCAGCCTGAACGGAGATGGTCAATTAGCAGTGTCCGGGTCTGGGATTCCAAGCACCTGATTATCGTGGAGTTCTGCCAGGTAACGCCGGCGTTGGTGGAGTAAAACAGGCACATCCCCACCGTATCACCGATATTGATTTCTGTTGCTGCCCATACCTCAGAGGCATTCCGGGGATTGACCGCGATTGAGCGCACCCAGACATTGCCCGGGATGTTGCCAGCCACCTGCCAGGATAAGCCGCCATTGGTACTTTTATACACCCGGCTGGTTCTGCCACCGGCGAACAGGGTGCGGACAGAATTAGGGTTGACACAAATGGCGTTTATTATATCCGGGATTGTTTCCGGCTCTTCCCAGGTATTGCCCGCATCGGTGCTATGGAGGACAAAACTGGGAAATCTACCGACGACAAGATAAACCTCATCCGGATAGCCCGGGACATTGGTTAATGCCTGCACATTAGCACCTGCCGGACCGAGTTGCTGCCAGCCGGCAAAGGCGGAGGAAATGCCCATTAACAGTGGGCCGATGATTCCAACAATGAGATGTTTCATTTGAACCTCCTAAATTATGACCCCTGGCCGCTGGAGTCAGGTTTTGCCTCTTCCAATTTCAGCGCCATCCGCTCGGTGAGACGCTCAAGTTCCCGCGCTGCATCCTCAAAGCGGTTATGGGCGTTGGTCAAATGGGTTCCGATTGTTTCAAATTTTTCCCTGAACCGGGTGATGTCGGCTTGCAACCGGTTCAGATGGTCAAGGATTTCCCTTGCCTGGCGGTCAATCTGCATACCGCGCAGGCCCAGGACAATCGCCTGAAGATAGGCGTAGATGGTTCCGGGTGAAACCAAGATTACCCTTCGGGCAAAGGCGTAATTCAGGACATTCTCGGTTTCCTCACCAGTATTGGTAATAATCTCATAGTAGACATTTTCCGCCGGGATATACATCAGCGCGAAGTCAAATGTCCCCTCATCGGGCAGAATGTACTTTTCAGCAATAGCATCGATATAGTTTTTAACTTTCCGGATAAACTGCCGATGCAACGCGGCACGCTCACTTTCATCTTCAACCGCCAGTAACCGCTGAAAGTCATCAAGCGGGAATTTGGCATCAATCGGCACCAGTCTGTCACCCAGCCGGACAACCGCATCAACCCTGTTTCCGGAGCGAAAGGCATACTGCAGTTCGTAGTTATTGGGCACCATCTCCTGAAGGATGTTGCCTAAGAAAATTTCACCCAAGAGTCCACGGGGTTTGGGTGCCCGCAGGATTTCCTGAAGCGAGGCGATGTCCTTGCCGACCTTGAAAATCTCCTCTGCCGACCGGGAGAGTTCGCCGAGACGAAGGTTGAGTTCACCGGTTATTCTTGAGGCGCTGTCCAGCCGCGTATTGATGGAACTGGTATTTTCGGTCAGGATCCGGCTGACCTCGGCAAGGCGCTGATTGAGTAACTGGCTGCTGGCGTCAAGGGCACGCGCCTGCTCCTGACGCAGGGCCTCAAACTGCTGGAAAAGAAGCGCGGTTTCGCTCGCGGCGGATGGCTTCCTGCCCCTAATTAGCAAAACAACCAAAATGATTATGGCGGCGATAAGAAGGGCAAGAGAAATGAGCACCAGGACAATCACCACTGGCGGCATAATTTAAGATAAAGGAATCCTGACCCGGGTCAAGGAAATGCGGGGTGGAATATTGGGCACCCAGATAAGTTTGAAGGTTAATGATGCAAGGATTCGGATGCAAACCCGAACGGAATCTGAAAAAGTTAAGATACATATGGGACATTGAGGTTTAACGGGAAAATGTCGCAAATGTATTGACTCATAGAAAAACTTGACTTTTGATTTTTAGCGGTTATTATTATTTGACCGGTTAGGACGGGCTCAAACCGGTCAGAAAGTTTAGGAGCCCGGATAATGCTTGTGGTCCGTTAGGGTCTGCGTCGGCTGAATTTTCTGTCCCCGTGGCCTGTAACGCTTCCCAAGCGTAAACCTTACTGGAGGTAAGTAAATGGGTAAGCGCGTATTTGTGGGAAATCTCCCATTCAACGCCACCGAAGACCGGCTACGCGACCTTTTTGGTCAGCATGGCGAGGTGACTTCGGTTGAGATAATCAAAGACAAGTTCACCGAGCGTTCTCGGGGATTTGCCTTTGTGGAAATGGCTACCGATGAGCAAGCCGCTGCTGCCATCGCCGCACTCAATCAGTTTGAGATGGACGGCAGACAGTTGACGGTTAATGAGGCACGTGCCCGCACCGAGCGTTCCCCGCGCGGTGGCTCCAGGTAGTTAACCACACTTTCAAGAGCGTAGTAAAAAGAGAGGGGCTTTGCCTTGACTGAGCAAAGTCCCTCTTTATACTAAATCTATGCCAGAACCGGCAAAGGCAGGTAAGGGCCAAGATGTCCTCTGGTTCCGCTGTTCGGGCTGCAGTGAAATAATCTATCGTAAAACCTTAGAATCCAACTTCTATGTCTGTAACCGCTGCGGGTATCACTTCCGTATCAGCCCGGAGGAGTACATCCGCATTCTCCTTGATGAAGGAACCTGGGCGGAACTGGATGCCAATCTGATGCCCGCTGACCCACTGAATTTTCCCAAATATCAGGAAAAAATTAAGGAGGCACAGCAGAAGACCGGTCGGAATGACGCCTTCAGTTATGGCCGGGGTGCAATGGCCGGCATTCCCGTGGTTTTCGGCGTGATGGACTTCGGGTTTATCGGCGGCAGTATGGGCTCGGTAGTTGGTGAAAAGGTGGCACGGGCCATCCGGCTGGCAAGGCAGGAAAGAAGGCCGCTGATCATCATCGCCACCTCGGGTGGGGCACGGATGCAGGAGGGAATTCTCTCCTTGATGCAGATGGCAAAGACCGCGGCTGAACTCGGATTATTGCGCCAGGCAAGGGTCCCTTTTATCTCGATTCCGGTTGACCCGTGCACCGCCGGGGTTATGGCATCCTTTGCCTCGCTCGGCGATGTGATTATCTCTGAACCCAATGCCCTGCTCGGGTTTGCCGGCCAGCGGGTAATTGAGGATACCATCGGCGAAAAACTGCCCGAGGGGTTCCAGCGTGCCGAGTTTATGCTCAAACATGGTCTGGTGGACATCGTTGTCTCCCGGCGGAATCTGAAGGAAACTGTTGCCCGGATCCTTGCGGTTCTCTGGCACCAGCCGCACTATGAGCCGGGTTCTGTTTAGAGAGGTTAGCAAAAAATTTTCCCGCCGGGTCGTGGCGGTTGACCGGGTGAGTTTTGAGGTCCGGGAGCGGGAGTTCTTTGTCATCTTGGGGCCATCCGGCTGCGGCAAGTCAACCCTTCTGCGCCTGATTGCCGGCCTCGAGCAGCCGGACGAGGGGGAAATTTTCATTGGCGAGCGGCTGGTTAACAACTTAGAACCCAAGGAACGGGACATTGCCATGGTTTTTCAAAACTATGCCCTTTATCCCCATATGACCGTATTTGAGAATATGGCTTTTGCCCTGAGACTGCGCCAGGTGCCTAAGGGGGAAATCAGGACCCGGGTTACCGAGGCGGCGAGGATATTGGGCATTGAAGAGCTGCTGCAGCGCAAACCGGGTGAACTTTCCGGCGGTCAGCGTCAGCGGGTAGCGTTGGGCAGGGCGATTGTCCGCAACCCCAGAGTCTTTCTCTTTGACGAGCCCCTTTCCAACCTTGATGCCAAACTCCGGGTCGGGATGCGCGCCGAACTCGCCCGGCTCCACCAGCGGCTGGGGACCACCATTATCTATGTTACCCATGACCAGATTGAGGCGATGACACTGGGTGAACGTATCGCTGTTATGAAGGAAGGCAGGCTGATTCAGGTGGCTGACCCGTTGACCCTGTACAACCGGCCGGTTAACCGGTTTGTGGCCGGTTTTATCGGCTCGCCACCAATGAACTTCTTTCCCGGTATTATCCGCTCCGCACCACTGCGGTTTGTCAACCCATTTTTCAGTCTTGAACTGAACGCTGATTTTGCCGGCCGATTGCAACCAGATCAGGAGGTGCTCTGCGGTATTCGACCGGAGTCAATCCAGATTGTCCAGTCCGGTCCGGTGCGGGCACGGGTTGAGGTGATCGAGCAGTTGGGCAATGAGGCGCTGGCCTATCTGAAAATTGGGGATGGCAACTGCGTGCTGCGCACCAGTCCGGAAAAGGCACCGGCACCGGGCACAACGGTCAGCCTGATTTTTGACCCGGCTGCCCTGCATTTCTTTGACCCCAAGACTGAAGACCGGCTGAATTAAAACCGGCGCCGGTGCTGAAAGAACTCCCAGATCACCCTGGTGGCATTGATGTCCTGAGAATAGGTGCCGAAATGGCTGGGCCGCCTTTCGCCGCCGGGCCAGATATGACCGCCACCCTCAATTGTGTAAAGGACAACCTCAGAACCATCCCTGCCCCCGGAATAAACCCTTTTTTTCACCCGGCCAAGTTCATTATTGACTGGCTCGGTTGCCACCGGCTTTGCCGTGCAGCCATTATTTTTGACCCAGAAATCAACCGTCTTTTCTACGGAAATTACCCTGCCCCTTTTGGCAAAAAGCCCGACCCCGCCGCCCTGATAAGGAACAACCGGGTCTTCAGTGCCATTAATCATTAAAACCGAAATCGGGGCAACCGGCTTTGATTCCCGGGCAAGTTTTTCCGGCAGTGCGGCCGCGACCGAGGCGATTGCCGCCAGCCTAAAGGAAAGTTCGCAGCCCAGCCGCAGGCACATCATCCCGCCATTGGAGATGCCGGCAGCATAGACCCGGTGCCGGTCAACTGCAAACCGCGCCACCATTGTATCAATCAGTGCGGCGATGAACCCGACATCGTCAACCCCCTGGCGCTGGGACCTGAATCCTTTCACCGCTCTGCCGTCGTTCCAGTGCCGGTTCACGGCCTGGGGATAGACAACAATGAAGCCGGCACTGTCCCCAAGCTGGCTGAAGCCGGTGAGTTTTGCCACCGTTAGGGGTGTCCCGCCCCCGCCGTGAAGGACAAAAATCAGGGGCAACCCCTTTTCCCGAGCCAGTTTTTCCGGGATATGAATTAGAAAATGACGCCGGATACCCTGATGGACAATTGAACCCTGCTGGTCCCCCGGGAGCAAAGTCAGTTTCGGCTTCTGCGCCCAGAGTATGCCGCCGAAAAGCAACAAAAGGAGCAGTCCGAAGATCACCAAATAGCCGAAGTGGTTCATCCCGAATCAGTTTATCTCCCGGCTCCAGCCGGTCAAGGATAAAAAAGGCGCCCGCCCGGGCGCCTTTTAAGGAAAACACTCCGGGAATTAGTCCTCGGCAACAATGGTAATTTCCTTTGCCTTGGACTTTTCCGACTTCGGGAGAACCAGCTCCAGGACACCCGCCTTGTAGGATGCCTTTGCCTTGTCGCCCTCAACCTCGGCCGGCAGGGTTACCGTGCGCTGAAACTTGCCATAGGCGCGCTCAACCCGGAAATAGGTCTTCCCCTTCTTTTCCGACTCCTGCTTCCGCTCGCCGGCAATGGTGAGGGTGTCACCGGACAGACTGACCTTGATATCCTCCTTGTTCATACCCGGCAGTTCTGCCCGGACCACAATGGCATCCTCGGTCTCTTCAATATCCAGCGGTGGTGCCCAGTAGGTTTCACCCCGCTCGCGCGGGAACCGGCCGAAGACCGAATCAAAGAGCCGATCCAGTTCATCCCGAAGCGAGACCATCTCCCGGAATGGATCCCAGGTGGTCAGATGCTTTGCCATTGCCATCACCTCCTTTTTATTTTATTCTTCTGCATCTACCTTATTAGACTAACTATCCCTTTTCGGGATTCACTCTCCGAGCCGAAAATTAAAACAAACCGCCTTACCCCGACCAATCTTTGCCTTTATGAATCTGGGACAATTAAGGCGCTGGTTTTGTTGACATCAGCCGGATGATGGTTAAAATTAGCCTTGCTTAACAATGTTAGAGAATACTAACAGGATTTACCCGACCGGCAGTCTGAGTGAAAGCGGCGAGGATTACCTTGAGGCAATCCTGATTCTCGGCAAAAACCAGCCTCTGGTGCGGGTCAAGGACATTGCCCGGTTCTTGGGCGTCAGCCGCCCTTCGGTTGTTGTTGCCCTGGGCGGACTTGCCGCCAAAGGGCTGGTCCGGCACGAGCATTACGGCGGGGTTGAATTGACGGCCAAAGGCAGGCAGGCCGCCGATGCGGTTTACCAGCGTCACCTCCTGCTTGAATACTTCCTCAACTCCATCCTCGGGGTCAGCAGGCGCACTGCGCGTCAAGATGCCTGTCGTCTGGAACATACCCTCTCGCCGGAATCGGTGCGACGGTTGATGAATTTCGTGGCCAGGACGAAGAATTATGAAAAGGTTAAGTGAACTTAAAATCGGCGAATGGGCGCGGGTGTTGCGTGTTGAGGGCGCACCGGTGCTCCGGCACCGGCTCGAGACGATGGGGTTTGTTAAGGGTGTGCGGGTAGGGGTAAAGCGGTGTGCGCCGATGGGTGACCCGCGGGCATATGAACTCTTAGGCTACTGTATTTCCCTGCGCCAGGAGGAGGCGGCAATGGTGCTGGTTGAGCCACTGCCGGTTTATCCGCTGAGCGCGGCGCCTGCCGGCAGGTTGAAGGTAATCCAGGTCAGTGGCGGACCTGGAATGAGGGGAAAACTGGCCCAACTCGGGGTGGTTGAGAACGCCCTGCTCACCCTTCACGGCGCCGGCGCACGCGGGCCGATAACATTTGAAATTGACCACAGGAGGTTTCAGCTCGGCCGGGGAATGGCACGCCGGATTCTGGTGATGAAAGAAGAGAATGCAGAGCAAACGGCAGATTAAGGTTGCCATTGCCGGCAACCCGAACTCGGGCAAAAGCACCATCTTCAATTACCTGACCGGCAGTAATGTGGCGGTGGGTAACTGGCCCGGTGTAACCGTAGAAAGACACGAGGGCAAGTCAACCTATCAGGGCCATGAGGTAACGATTGTTGACCTGCCCGGGACCTATGCCCTTGACGCCTGGACGATTGATGAACGTATCGCCCGTGACTTCCTGCTTAGCGAACAGCCGGACGGCGTGATTGCGGTTGTTGATGCCAGTAACCTTGAGCGCAACCTCTATCTGGTGGTCCAACTTCTGGAAATGGGGGCACGGGTGGTGCTGGCGCTGAATATGATGGACATTGCCGGCGAGCGCGGACTGGAGATTGACATTAACCGGCTCGGTGCCGTACTTGGGGTTGCGGTTGTGCCCACTGTTGCCGCAAGCGGCAAAGGAATCGCAGAACTCCGCTCGGTCATTCACAATCTTGGCCGTCAGAAAGAAGTTGTGCCGCCCCTGCACATCGATTACGGCTTAGAAATTGAGCGGGGGATTGAACGGGTGGCTGCCGCCTTAAAAGGGAAGGTTCAGGACCGGGAACTCCGCTGGTGGGCGCTGAAACTTTTGGAGGGCGAAAACCCGGCACCCAGGATTGCCAAGGCCGGCAAAGTGGCGGCGGCGGTCCGTGCCGAACTGGCCCAGCGGCACAGGCACGACGCCGGCAGTGCCATCGTTGAACGGCGCTACGGTTTCATCCGGGGCGTTTTGCGCGAATGTGTCCGGACCAAACCGGATATCGCCCGCGGACTGCTTCTATCAGAAGCGATTGACAACATCGTGCTCAACCGCTGGCTCGGCATCCCCCTCTTTTTCCTGATGATGGCGCTGACCTTTTATCTCATTTTTGCCCTGGGCACACCCCTGGCCGAGTTCATCCGCCGTCTCTTTGACTCACTGGGCAAATTGACCCTCACCGGTCTGGGCCGGATTTCTGCACCGGAATGGCTTGGCTCACTTCTTGCCGACGGTCTGATTGCCGGCATCGGCACGGTTCTGAGTTTTACCCCCAATATCGCCATCCTCTATCTCATCATCTCCCTCCTTGAAGACTCCGGTTATATGGCGCGCGCCGCTTTTGTCATGGACCGGTTTATGCATCTTTTCGGGCTGCACGGCCGGTCCTTTATTCCCCTGATGATGGGCTTCGGCTGCAATGTGCCGGCGATTCTTGCCACCCGGACACTGGAGGCGCGCAAGGACCGGATATTGACCATTCTCATTAACCCGTTTATCTCCTGCTCTGCCCGTCTGCCCATCTACATCCTTTTCACCGCTGCCCTTTTCCCGAGCCGGCGCGGGCTGGTGGTTTTCTCCCTTTACCTCACGGGCATCATTATGGCGGTTCTTGTCGCCCGGATTTTCCGCTGGCTATTTTTCCGCACCGAAACTGCTCCCTCAATTATGGAACTGCCGCCATATCATACCCCGACCTGGCGCACCGTTTTCCGTCCCACCTGGCACCGGACATTTATGTTTATCCGGCGGGCAGGGGTGATAATCGCACCCGCAGTTGTGCTCGTCTGGATTTTAGCCCGCCTGCCCTGGGGTGTTCCTTATGCCTCCCAATCAAGCATCCTCGGCAAAATTGGCACGGCATTTGCTCCGGTGCTGAAACCGGCGGGATTTGGCTACTGGTGGGCGGCAGTAGCGCTTATTGCCGGTATCGTGGCGAAAGAACTGGTTATCGGCACAATGGCAACCATTCACAGCCTGGAGGGACCGGGACTGGCTCAATTCATCGGGCAGAACTTTACCCCGCTCTCTGCCTATGCCTTTATGGTGATGTCCTTGCTTTACATCCCCTGTGTGGCTACCTTTGCAGCAATTCGCCGGGAACTGGGCTGGCACTGGGCAATCTTCACCGCTGCCTATACCCTAATCTTAGGCTGGCTCACCGCAACCATAATATATCAGACCGGCAGGATTTTTCTATGAACCAGCCCTCCCCGCTCATAACCAACCGCAGGCACTTCTCGTTCCGCTGGCTCTATCTTCTGATACCCCTGATTATCATCGGCCTGGCACTTTTAATTGCCTTTCGGCCCCGGCATCCCTTGTTTCCCTGCGGTCCGGAGTTTCCCTGTTCTGAATCAACCTATTATGGCGGCGATGTCTTAAAACCGGGTGAGGTCCTTGCCGGTCTGCTTGCCCGCTGGTCCATCCCGAACGATAAAATCAATGCCATCTATGCCGCACTGGCCACAACCGGATTCAACTTCCGGCAGATGAAGCCCGGTGATTCGGTCTCCCTGATTTATCAGGGCTTGCATCTGAACGGAATTGATTACCACCAAAACCCGGTTGTCAGTTATGAGGTCCGCTTTGATACCACCGGCAATGCGCGAGCGCAGAAAATCACCCTGCCGGTTGATACGGTAAAATGCGCAATTAAAGGCACGATAGAAAACTCCCTCTGGCACTCGCTACTCAAACTGGGCGGGACACCGGAACTGGTGGTGGAGTTTGCCGAGATTCTCCGCTATGACATTGACTTCTTTACCGAATGCAACAACGGCGATACCTTTGAACTGCTGGTTGACCAACTGGAGGCAAACGGCAGATTCTACCGTTACGGCCGGGTTTATGCGGTCCATTACCGGGGCAGGACTGACAATGTCTACGGGTTTTACTACTGCGACCCTTCCGGACGCTGGGATTACTACAACGAAAAGGGTCAGTCCCTGCGCAAAACCATCCTGCGTTCGCCTTTGTCCTTTGCCCGGGTCTCCTCCTATTTCGGGATGCGTTTTCACCCGATTCTCAAAATCGTCCGTCCCCATCAGGGTGTTGACTATGTCGCACCAAAAGGAACCCCGGTCAGTGCGATTGCTGACGGTGTCGTGACGATGGCGCGCTGGAACGGCGGCTATGGCAAGATGGTGGAACTCAGGCATTCGGGCGGTCTTGCTTCCAGGTATGGCCACCTTTCCCGCTACGGACCGGGAATAAAAGTGGGCAAAAAGGTTCACCAGGGTGCAACCGTCGGCTATGTTGGTGCCACCGGCCTTGCCACCGGTCCCCATCTCCACTTTGAAATCCGCCAGCACGGCAATCCGGTCAACCCCCTGAAGGTCATTCCGCCCCGGGCTGAACCGGTCCCGGCAAGATACCTTGCCGACTTCCAGCGGGTCAGACAGGGTTATCTTGACCTGATAAAAAGGCTGACCACGCCCTTAGCAGCCGACTCAATTACCACTCATATCCCGATTGCCGTTTCCAGATAAAAACTCCGGCCTGGAACCGGATAACCCTTGATGGTCTGATACCGGCGGTCAAACAGATTCTGGCACCCAAAACTCACCACCGCCGACATTGATTGCAAATTAATCCTCAAACTGGCACCGGCATCAAAAATCACTGTGCCTGGCACCCGCTCGGTATTTTCCTGATCGCTCCAGCGGGATGAAAAGCCCCGGCTGGTAAAGAAAATGCGGACAATTTGATTGCTATCTGATGGATAGGTAAACCACAAATCGGCCTGTCCTGAAAACCTGGGCCGATAGGGCAAATCGGTGGTCTCGGCACGGCAGACTTGCCAGGTGCAACTGCCTGCTAAGCCCATCCAGCCCAACTCCAACCGGGGTTCAAATTCCAGACCGGTGATTGTGGCGCGGGCGATATTGACCGGCTGATAAACAAAGTTTTCATCAGGCTGCCACTCAATCAGGTCTGTTACCCGGGAATAAAAAACCCCGGCCCGGATTAGACCCAACCTGCCCAGTTTCAGACCCGCACCTCCATCCCAGCCTGTTGCCCATTCGGGCCGCAGTTTCGGATTGCCTCTGGTCCAGGCATCCGCGGGCCAGAACATTTCATTAAAGGTCGGATTGCGAAAAGAGCGGTTCAAACCCAGATAAAAACTATAGGGCTGAAACCGGCTGATAATCAGCGCCAGTCTGGGGCTGAACGCACCATAAGTGGAAACAACCGCCCGCTCACCGCCTAAAACCGTTTCCCCCCTCTCCTCTATCAGGTTCTGGATCAGTTCGTATCTGAGGGCGGGACTGAGCAAAAATCCTTCCGCACCGATCCCGGTCTCAACATAAACAGCACCGGTCAGCCGTGCCGGCCTGCCCACCGTCGTGCTCCTAGCCTGTTCATAATCAAAATCAAAACCGATCAACCCGTCCCCATCCAGCACCGGGCTCTGACAATTGAGCCGCTGGCTGAGATTAAACCCGGTCCGGTTAACCTGATGGGTATCATTGGCAGAGAAATACCCGGACGGGTTGCGGTACTCCTGATACATCCGCTGATGGAAAAACCGGCCACTCAACCGGGCGTTATCGCTCTCCTGAAGGTCATAACCGGTAACGAGCAGCAACCTCCTGTCACCCAGCCGGGCACTCTCACTCGGGAAAAAAACCGGGCCCGGCGAGCCCCGGTCGCAATCACAGAAACTGAGCGATAATGACAGATGCTGGCGACCGCCAAGGTTAACCCCGGATTTAAACAAAATACTGGCACGGGTCAAATCGGCATTGGTCCGCACCCGCACCGAATCAAGGCTATCCCGGAACCAGAAACGGTTGTCTGCGCGGATAAAACTGCCGGAAATGGCATAATCAATTCCGCCGGGAACCTGCAGACTGACACCGGCATACCGCTTACCAAAAGACCCAGCACCGCAATTCACCTCATAATTAAGGCGGGTTACCGGCGGCGTGATAATATTGATCACACCGCCAATTGAACTGGCACCGTAAAGGGCAGATGCGCCACCCCGGACAATTTCAATCCGATGGGCAAAATCAGGTGCAATCAGGGTCAAATCCGCCTGATTGTTCAAACTGGAGTTGAGCCGGACACCATCCAGCATAACCAGCGTCTGCTCCGCCGTTGCCCCGCGCAGCGAAATGGTGCTCAGATTGCCATAATCCCTTAATATCACACCCGGGGCACGGCCAATCAGACCGCTGATGTCAACCCTGCCATTTAATTGAGAAGGCTCATTCTCAATCACCGTTGCCGGCACACAAATCTCCGGTCTCAACCTCAGCCTGGTTGCGGTGCTGGTAACACCGGCAATTGGAATCGCCCTGGGCAGAAGGAAAAGCGTTGCCGGCTGAGCGGTGCTGACCTCATTCCAGACCCTGGGCTCATAACCAACCCTGGACCCGGACACGGCAACCCTTGCCGGCAGTTCTGCCGCCTCCAGACAAAAAATGCCGTTGGAGTCGGTAAAAACGGTCAAACCCAGCGGCAAAACCTCAATCTGAACATAAGGAACCGGCTCCCTCGTGGCGGCATCAACAACCCGTCCCTGAAAAATTACCCCTGAGACAAGGAAAAACAGACCGAAAACAGGACTCATTGCGGTTCTCCTCTCTGCGCAAGTTAAACCGACCACAATGCAGCGGCAAGGTCTCCTGACTTACGGCAAAATCCATCGCCTTCCCGGTTTTCACCAGTGGCATTGATGGACCAAAAACCGCTCACAGTGGGCGAGACCGCCGCCGATTCTCACGGCGTTCCCTGTGCCCGCTTCGGGCAACCCGTTACACCGGGTCTACCGCTGCAAAATAATTATAACCAGCGCCCGTGATTTGTCAAGAAAGATATTTTCTCAGGTGATAACTTCAACCCAAAACCCCTGATTCATATTGCGCCTATTTCTGATTAAAATTCAGGGGAAAATTGCCCTGTTTAATTAGAAAAAGGTTCCCACAAATGCGCTCAACATATTCTTCAGGATGATTTCCAGCCCATTGCCAAACTTAATTTAAAATCAGATATCAAAACCGCTCCCGGCAATATTATTCCCTCTGATTTCACAACCCATCCGGGCTGAAATTCCAACGCTGAATTTGGCAAACCTGTTCATATTTACCCGACATTAAAAACAAAAAAAGGAATCAAATAGGAGACGGTGGGGTAGACCGGAAACTGCGGTCATTTCCTGAGGGCATTAAGTCCCTAACTATCTGAAAAAACAGGGCTTGAAAAGATTTTAACCTTAAGGTTAAAAATTCAGCGTTAATTTCTGCCATTTTCGGGGTCTAAATGGATATATAACAAACAAAGCAAATCCAAGGCAGTAGTGGCAAAAGTTGCTTTGCTAATCTGCAATAAGTATTGACAGACCGAGGTCCGCAACTACGATTAAAATCTTGATTCATTGTTTCAATTGACAGCGAGTTTCAAAAACTTATCATTATATTATGTTAAAGTTAAAGGACTTCTATAAGAAGTTCCTTAATATTTCCCAACCTTATTCTTATCAAGAGGAGGTCTGGAGCAAATTTACGCAGGGGCGTTTTCCCATCCTGATTCGCGCACCAACCGGTTCGGGCAAGACCGAGGCGGTATTGGCACCATTTCTCGCCCAATTTTTAAATAATAAATTTTCTCTTGCCCCAAGGCTAATTTATGTTTTGCCAATGCGGGTTCTGGTAAACAGTGTCGCCGAACGGATTAAGAGATATGCCCAGAAAATTTCACCCCATATCTCGGTAAATATTCAGCACGGTGATGTCCCAAATGCCCCATTTTTTATCGCCGATATTGTCGTCACAACCCTGGACCAGTTTCTTTATGGCTTTGCCCGGGTAAGTCAGCAGGTTGGTCATCATCTGGATATGCCCGCGGGCGCAATCGCCTCCTCAATTGTTGTCTTTGATGAGGCACATATGTACCGGGATGAGTTCACCTTCTCAATTATGCGCGCCCTGATGGAGATTTTGCACAAAAGTGCAATCCCCTTTGTTGTAATGACCGCCACAATGCCTGAAAGTCTGGAGAAAAGCCTGTTTGAGAACATCGGACTTAACGACGCGAGTAAAATTACTGGTGAGAAAGTCATCAATTCCGAACTGAAAATTACCATCTATGACCAGCCGTTATACTCAGCCAGCCGGGTAAGCATTGACGACCGTCTCTTAGAAAAAATCAAAAAGCGAAAAACCCTCATTGTGCTCAATCAGGTGCAAAGGGCGCAAAAGGTATATGAAGAGATAAAAAATAGATTAAAATTAAATGAAGACCAGATTGTCCTGCTTCACTCCCGGTTTACACGAGAAGACCGGCAGCAGCATGAGCAAAAGGCACTCTCCTTAATTCCTGGAAAAGACAGAACTCAGCCATCCAGCCTTAAAGGTGCCGGGGTGGTGGTTTCAACTCAGGTGCTGGAAGCAGGAATTGACTTCTCTGCCGAACTACTCCTGACCGAACTTGCTCCAGCCGATTGCCTAATCCAGCGGGCAGGCAGATGTGCCCGTTATGAAGGTGAAAAAGGGGAGATGATTATCTTCCCGGTAGATGATGACAACGGACACCCGCCCTATGATAAAGAGCATTTAGAAAAAACCACTGAATGGCTCAAGCAAAATCGTCAGTTTAACATTAAGGACTTTAATCAGGTTTGCGACTTCGTTGATATTCTTGATTATCAGGCAAATGACTATGAAGCCCGGGACACATTAATTGACCTATACGAATGCGTCTTATATGCAGACAGCACACCAGCAAACATCCAGTTGCGCAAAGGCAAACCGGTAACCCTGGTGGTAATTGAAGGGGAAACCCAAAATGAGATTGAACAAGAAATCAAACGCGATCCGGATATTTTGAAAAAAAATGCTCTGGAGGTTGATATAAAAGTTGCCTGTTCTCTGTCTCTTTTCCAAGACAAAAACCGGCCTATTCAATGGGAAATCCAGTGGCGGTACAACCCCGATAATAAAACTACTGAATGGAAGCTCAATAAACTAAAAGAACTAAAAGACAACAAAGCCCCTGGTAATGAGGATGCCCGAATTGCACCCTTCAGAACCTATATTCTAACCCAGAACTATTATAATAAAGAAAAGGGGATAGAGAAAGATGTCTGCGCAATTGTTTAGTGCGCCCGATGAGGAATATTTAGTTCATATCAAACGGTGTGAAAAAAAGTTAAACACCATCTACCCCTTGTTTGCGGACACGATAAAGAGAATTTTTAAAAACAATTTAAGCCCAACAGCGGTCAAGAAGTATTTTTCCGATATGATTTTATTCCATGACCTCGGCAAACTGACCACTCGCTGGCAGGAGACTTTAGGTAAAAAACAGAAATCTCCTGCCCATGCGCCAATCGGTGCCGCCTATCTTTATAAAATGTTTACCGGGCAAAATATCCCTGACGATTTTAAAAATGCCCTTTGCTTTGCGGTTGCCATCCATCACACCGATAAAGGCGTTCTGGGCGACAATATTGAGCGACCTGATGTCCAGGCAATCACTGACCAAATCGTTGATTTTGCCGGCAATATCATCTGGCATAGCGAGGTTCAAAATTTAGATGCACCCTATTTTCCAAAAGATGCATTGCCCCTTAACATTCAGGATTTGAAGGCGATGGCGCGGGGATTCAGACTCTGGGCAAAAGGTTGCGAATTGATAATCCAGCATCAAAGAAGGGTTCAGGCAGCATTTGCCCATCATATTTTAAAACTCTGCGATATCTCAGCGGCAACGGAAAGAAAAGAGTTTAAAAAGGAAGACGAGCAGGACTATTATGGCGGAGGGCTGATGGTGGAAAATATAAAAGATTATGTAGCAAAAATCAGCGCCCGGGCAAAGCGATGATTACCCTTTATACGCCGGCAACCGGCTTTCCTGACCTGGAAATCAAAATCGCCTATGGCTTGGCACGGGTGGGAATTGAGGCATTCGGGATGGAAAAAGTTACTATATATGATAATGGTGGCTTCTATACGGTTTTAATTGATACTAATGAGAAGGAATTTGCCCAACTAAACAAAACCTTTAATATGCTTTGCAAAAGATTGCTTTCATCACCGTATATCGCCTACAACACTCCTGGTATAACAGGAAGAAGTGCTGAGAAAATAAGCATTGCTGAAGAAGAAATATTCTCATTAGATACCTATAAATTTATGAAATATATTGCTAAAAATAGCAGTTCTGAAAATGTCTGTCGTCACAACATTAACTCTGTCGGCAATGTTATAGGATTGACTGCCACAACCTCTTATCACCATAAACGGGACGGACTTGACATTTTAGTTTGGGAAGATACACCAAGGAGACCGACAAATCCCCAAAATATATGTAAGATTTGCGGCCTGCTCTCATTAATTGGGATATGGTATGCCTCTTTTATTTTTTCTGTGGCTGGTCGCAAGGTTGTCGTTTTACCGATTCCCAGGCAAAAACTAACCGGTTCTAAATTACAGGCGATATTTGCCCTGCAACATCAGTTAAGGAAAGATTGGATTAAACAAGAAATTCCCCAGGTGCTTATACCTTTAACATTTTTATCAAAGATTCCCTCCTCGGCAGATATTTTAAATGGCTTTGACCTGTTTATCGCGGTCTTGAGCCGCCAGCAGGTTTATCATGTTGATGGACTTTTCCTAATCCCGATTGAGAATTATTTAAATTTCATCCGTCACTCATCTTATAATGTCGCCAGCGTTGAGCTCATTTTAGCAAAAGAAGCCTATGGTTCATTACAGGAATTAAACAACGCAATTTATTATCGCAAGATAGACTCCCTCGCCAAATTTGCCCGGGTTTATGTTCAGGAAACATCGCCGAAAAAGGGAGAATATGTTAACCTTTTATATCCAGAAACAGCAAAATATCTTTTAAAGGAGGTCGCAATGATCAAGAGTGAAATAATTGAAAACCAGGCGTTGAGCAGCCTGGCAAGAACCCTGAGATACTTTATCCAGAAGAAAAAATATGGTTATGCGGATGACATCAGAAATGCCAGGAAGAACTCCGGAGATTTTGAGGACACGATCGCCAAGATGCTGAGAGAAGGCAGATTGAGACTTGAACAAAAGGAAAAAATTCATCTTCCCAACGATGAAGAAATCAAGGAGATATTCAGGTTAGCCAATGAGGATTTTGAATCAACCAAACTTGCCCTGGTCATTCTTGCCTTCTCATTCCCGGCAAAGGCAGAGCAGGCGGGAGAGGAGGAAAATGGCTAATGACATCGCCCGCAAACTCAGAAAACACGCCCGGGAGATAAAGGAAAAATTCTTTGTCAAGGAAATCGGGATTTTTGGCTCGCAGATAAGGGGCAAGGCGAAAAGGAAGAGTGATATTGACATACTCGTGGAGTTTGAAGAATCAGGCGAGACCTTTGACAACTATATGGAACTGAAACTCTTCCTGGAAAAGATTTTTAACAAAAGGGTTGATCTGGTGTTGAAGGATGTGCTGAAAGAGGAGATCAAGGAAGCCATCCTCGCTGATGTGGTCTATGTCTAAAAGAGGTTATCTTCATTTCATCAACGATATCCTGAAAAGTTCGGACAAGGTCTTATCACTTACTCAAAACACCACCTTTGACGGGTTCATTGCCAATTGGGTGGCGGTTGATGCGGTTATCAGAAATCCGGAGATTATCGGTGAAGCAGTGAAGCGCATTCCCGCCGGAATTAAGCAGAAATATCCGGCTATTGAATGGAAGAAAATAGCGGGGTTGCGCGACATTCTTATCCACGAATATTTTGGCATCAACTATAAAATTCTCTGGGATATTGTAAAAAACAAGATTCCTGAGTTAAAAGCGCAAATCGCTAAAATCAGCGAAGAAATAAAAAGTAAATAGGAGGTCAAAATGCTTGATTTTGTAACCCTGGCGGTAAAAACCCAGTTAAATGTCCACGACCTCAACAACGAGGCGGTGGCAGGCAATGTTACTGACATCAGGATAATTGAGTTTCTAAACGAAAACGGGGAACGGCGCGAGGCTCCTGCGGTGTCAGGCAGGATGCTCAAACACTGGCACTATGAAGGAATTAGACACCTGATTGTCAAGGGCTCATATTCATCAGTGCCATTATGTGCGGGCTGTAAAACAGGTGAACCGATGAGACCCGGGATAGCATCCGGCGGTAAATTAGCCCAGATAAACCCACAAAGACTTGAGGAGGAAAGGAACTTTATTACAAACTGTGCAATTTGTGATATCCATGGCTATCTGATAGCCCTGGAAGGTAAAACCGAACAGGCTCAATCTGAACCTGAGGAAGGTACTAAAAGCAAAGGTAAGAAAAAAGGCGTGCCGATAAGAAGGACATCGCGGGCGATGTTTTCCTGGTTGATGCCGGTGCTGGGTTCTGAGTCCGCACAAAAACAGGTCCTTCATACCCGCGTCTCCAGACAGCAGGAGATTGCCGAAGGTGAAAGTCCTGCCCAGATGATTTTCAACAAATCCTACGCCTCTGGTATCTACGCCTTTGTCTCCGCTCTGGATATTAAACGGATTGGCGCTGTGGAACTGTTGCTCGGCAGTGACCAGGAGTATGCAGTTGATCAAACCCAACGCAAGCAAAGGGCAACGATAGCGATTGAGTCATATCGGCTGATGATTTCCGGTCAGATTGGCGCCTCCCTTTCTCACGCCTTACCCCACCAGAACCCACGGGCAATTCTCGTCGCCTATTCTGAAAACGGACCTCTGCCCTTCCCGGTCTCACCGATGTATCCGGATTATCTTAACCGCACCGTCGGCTTATTCCCGAAAAATGCCAAATTCCTTTACTGGGGTGAAGAGAACAAACTGCCGGAAAATGTCAAGCCGGTTAAGACGATTGATAACATCTTTGTTGAGTTGATTTCAAAATTAACCTGAATGCTGACGGCAATATCCTTTCCGGTCCGGCTTAACTCCCTTTACTCCATCCGAATTCCTTTCACCTGGCAGTCGGCTCTTACCTATCCGATTTTACCACCATCAGCGGTTATCGGGATGCTCGCCAATGCCCTCCAGCGGTATAAAAACAATAATCGCCCTCTGGAATACCTCAATCGGGTTGAAGATGCGCTGGTCTGGGCAGGTTCCAGTCTGGTAAGCCCGGTGGTGCTTAAAAGTTATACCCTCTCCGCAGTTGTGAAATGGAAAGACGTTATCGGCGGCAAATTCACCAATGCCCTGAGCCGACAGTTTGCCTTTACCCGCGGTCTTAAGATTCTCGCGATATTTAAAAATTCCTCTATTCTGGACGACATCATCGCCGGCTTGCAATCATCCCCCTTGACCTGTGGTGATAGCGAATCACCCGCAACTGTTGACGGCGAAATTGTCAAAAGCAACTGCATTGATATTACCGAAAGGGTAAAAGACCAGGAAATCACCACCCATTTTCCGGTGCCTTTTGACAAAGACACCAAAATCACCGACGGTGATGGCGCACTGTATCTGATGCACGAGCGCTGTCGTAAAACTAACGACCAGTTCCCCCTCAGGAGTTATCTTGTCCCGCTCAAAAAGGAAGGGCAAATCATAGAACCATCGTTCCTGAAATTAAAAGTGCAAAATGAAAAGGTATATGAGGTTCATAAACTTGGCTATGTGGTTGCACACCCGTTAGCACTCCCCGAACCCAAACCGAAAAGGCGAAAAAAGGCAAATCGTGAAGGTTAAGACCCTGATTTTGAATCTGAAACCGGGAAAGCCGTTGATTGGCACACCAATGCAACTGCGCGGTTTTTTTGCTGATAACTTTGGCAACTGGCATCTGCTCCACCAGCATCTGCCTGACGGCGGACTTCGCTACCGCACACCGCTGATTCAATATAAAATCCTGATGGGTGAGCCTTTTGTCCTCGGCATCAACGAAGGCGCTGACATCCTGCAACAGATTTTTCCGGAAATAACCCACCTCAAGGTTGGGACCGAAGAGTATGACATAACTGAAAAAAGGCTTTTTATCCGCACCGATGAGTTTGGCACCACCGCCGATTTTATCCCCTACGCCTTTCTGACCCCCTGGCTGGCACTGAATCAGGAGAACTACGAAGCCTATCAGAAATACGGCAGCTGGCAGAAACGCCGGGAACTTTTGAGCAAAATCCTTGTTGGCAACATCCTTTCCATTGCCAAAGGCATCAACTATACGGTTACCGAACCAATCACCGTAAAATTTGACCATCTCCGTGAAACCCGCACCACTTTAAAAGGGACACCGATGCTGGGTTTTCTTGGTGATTTTCAGATAAACTTTGCCATCCCGGAATACTGGGGAATTGGCAAATCGGTTGCCCGGGGCTTTGGCACAATCGCCAGATGCAGCTGGTAATCAACAGTTACGGCTCTTATCTTCAGAAAAACGGTGACCTGTTCCGGATAAAAACTGACGAAAAAATCTACGAGGTCTCGGCAAAAAAGGTTTCCTCAATTCTCATCGCTACCGCCGCCTACCTTACCACCGATGCTGTAAAACTGGCAATTGACAACAACATTGACATTGTGTTTATTGATGATTTTGGTGAACCCTATGCCCGCATCTGGCATTGCCGTTTTGGCAGCACCGCAGCAATCAGACGCCAGCAAATAGCCGTTGCTGAAAGTGACGCTGGGTTGGAACTTGCCCTTGGTTGGGTCAAGCGGAAATTAGATAACCAAATAACCTTTCTTCTCCATTTACGCACTACCCGCACCCGCAAATCGGCTGAAATTACTGAATATCTTGAGAAACTGAAAAACTGTCGGCAGGCATTGGAGCATATCACCGGCACGATTGAGGAAAAACGGGCAACAATTATGGGTATTGAGGGCAGTGCGGGCAGAATTTATTTTGATGCCCTCAGTTTCATTATCCCCGACCCGTTCAAATTTACTGGCCGCTCCCGGAATCCAGCACAAGACGAGTTCAATGCCCTTTTAAACTATACCTATGGCATGCTGTATTCCCTTGTGGAAAAAGCCTGCATTATTGCCGGCCTTGACCCCTATGTTGGCATCCTTCACACCGACAACTACAACAAAAAATCTCTAATCTTTGATATAATTGAAAACTATCGCGTCTGGGCAGAAGAGACGGTTGTTAATCTCTTCGCTGCGCGCAAAGTTAAAAAGGAATACTTTGACCGACTGCACAATGGCGTTGTTTTAAACAAGGAGGGCAGAGCAGTTTTGATTGATGCCTTTACCCGTTTCCTTGACGAGTCAATCCGCTACTCTAATAGAAACATAAAAAGAAAAGACATCATCCAGTTTGACTGCCATTCAATTGCTAACAGCATTATCGCGAAAGAAAAATGAGCCGGAATAATCTTGTTTGGGTAATTTACGACATCAGAAAGAACCGCACCCGCAACCTGATTGCCAAAGCCTGCAAAAACAAAGGACTATACCGGGTTCAAAAAAGTGCTTTTCTGGGTTCTCTCAATCTCACGCAAGTTGAAGAACTAAAGACAATCTGCGCAGATATAATTGACCCGGAGGTTGATTCGGTTTATATATTTCCCCTTTGCGAAGAGGACTTCAAAAAGGTGCGCCTGCTTGGGAATGCATTTGACCGGGATTTAGTCACAGATGAGGTCAAGGCACTATTTTTATGAATCAGATTACCGAAGATTTTGAGTTTGACACTGAAGTCACGCCAATGCTCACCACCACCGAAATAATGGAACATATCTTCTGCCCCCGTTTTACCTACTTTATGAACTGCCTGAAAATTCCCCAGCACGAAGAGCACCGCTACCTGGTATTAAAGGGCAGAGAACTACATCATGAGCGCGAAAAACACAATGCTAACTATCTCAGAAAGCGTATTAATTGTGTCAAAAAGGAGTTAAGCGTCTATCTTGCTTCACCGGTAATTCGGGTGCGGGGTGTGGTTGATGAGGTTTTAACCCTTGCTGATGGTAGTATGGCACCGCTTGACTACAAATACACCGAATACCGTGAATACCTGTTCCGCACCCATCGTTATCAATCTGTGCTCTATGCAATGCTGATTCGGGAAACATATCACCAGCCGGTACATCGGGGTTATATCTGCTATATTAGAGGCGGGGCAAAATTATGCGAAGTTCTTTACAAAGAGGAGGATTTTTTATATATTAAAAAGATAATTGAGGAGATATTTAATGTCATTCAACTCTGCTACTTTCCCAAAAAGACCAGATTTACCGCCCGCTGTATTGACTGCTGTTACAAAAATATTTGTGTTTAGCGAGATGAAATTATATCTGCTTGACATTAAGTCAGTTATGGATACAGAGCGATGCAGAAGCGGTCACAAAATTGCTAAAATCGGCAATTTTGGGCAGGTTTTTCCGGCAAAATTAGCCAGACAAAAAATGAACCAACCAGTTGAAAAACAATTAGATAAAGCAACAGTGCGGTTATGATAGCACTTCCACCAAAACAAGGATTGAAACTGAGAGACCGGGTTGATATTCACTGAGTAAAAGTTGTTATGATAGCACTTCCACCAAAACAAGGATTGAAACGAAAAATAATTCCTGTAAATAAAACTGGTGGCTTTAAGTTATGATAGCACTTCCACCAAAACAAGGATTGAAACTGCACCTCTTTAATCTAACACGCATAGGCATAAGGAAGTTATGATAGCACTTCCACCAAAACAAGGATTGAAACTTGCTTGCCCTGTGCAAGTTTTATACGAGCCGGATAGTTATGATAGCACTTCCACCAAAACAAGGATTGAAACTTTTACTTATGTCGTAGTTGACTTCTTAATCCACTTGTTATGATAGCACTTCCACCAAAACAAGGATTGAAACTCAGATTGACACCTGAAACTGAAGAAGAGTTAAACAAGTTATGATAGCACTTCCACCAAAACAAGGATTGAAACGTCATATACCAGCAATAAATGGTATATGGGTTGAAAGTTATGATAGCACTTCCACCAAAACAAGGATTGAAACATTGACGAGGCAGGATACTGGCAGACACCTTATTATGTTATGATAGCACTTCCACCAAAACAAGGATTGAAACGCGTATACTCGTTGCTCAACACCATTAGCAAGATTGAGTTATGATAGCACTTCCACCAAAACAAGGATTGAAACAACATCCGATTATATGCTTGAAGTTCTTTTTCAAGGTTATGATAGCACTTCCACCAAAACAAGGATTGAAACTTTAACAATGCTTGGTAATCTTGTGTCAATTTTGGCGTTATGATAGCACTTCCACCAAAACAAGGATTGAAACTAGATTGAGGGTTCAGCCCAGCAGGTTTTGCCCAGTGTTATGATAGCACTTCCACCAAAACAAGGATTGAAACAATTTTAACTGAGAGCGGTTTTAATGTTATCAAGGGTTATGATAGCACTTCCACCAAAACAAGGATTGAAACGATTTAGAAGATGAGGATGAGAATGAAGACGAAGAGTTATGATAGCACTTCCACCAAAACAAGGATTGAAACTGTGTCGGGAAACACGGGCAAGCAACTTGACCTGTCGTTATGATAGCACTTCCACCAAAACAAGGATTGAAACAGGACCTCCTGCGTCGCGACTTCTTTCGGCACGATGTTATGATAGCACTTCCACCAAAACAAGGATTGAAACAGCACGCCCGAAATTTTGCCGAACGAAACATACAACGCGTTATGATAGCACTTCCACCAAAACAAGGATTGAAACAGTCTCAACAGCGCATAATCAAGCGCAGTTGCCTCAGTTATGATAGCACTTCCACCAAAACAAGGATTGAAACCGGTCTATCGCTGGTCTGCCTCGCCAGCCGAAGCCGTTATGATAGCACTTCCACCAAAACAAGGATTGAAACTGAAGACTGATGCGGTTTTCGTGTGCCTCAAAACTTGTTATGATAGCACTTCCACCAAAACAAGGATTGAAACTATAACACCGCCACAGGACACCCCACTGGATTAGTGTTATGATAGCACTTCCACCAAAACAAGGATTGAAACCCTGGGTGGTGTCAACCGCCCTCACCCATTTCGCCGGTTATGATAGCACTTCCACCAAAACAAGGATTGAAACGATGCATTTCCGCACGTTTCGCACCCAATCGTTCCAAGGTTATGATAGCACTTCCACCAAAACAAGGATTGAAACATTCAACACCTCTGAATTTCACTTTGTCAATACCATGGTTATGATAGCACTTCCACCAAAACAAGGATTGAAACTATGACTTCTGCGGTGGGAACGCTGCCGTCGGGCAGGTTATGATAGCACTTCCACCAAAACAAGGATTGAAACCAATTGGGAGCCGGGCAAACTCGGTAACTACAGAAAGAAGTAGTGGCAAAAGTTGCTTTGCTCTCTTACAATATGTATCGGCAGATTAGGCTCTGGAATTACAATTAAAACCTCTATCGGGGAAGAGGCAAGACAAAGGTCGAGTTTAAATTGGGAAATGACAAATGCCGAATCGGAATTTATGTATCAGGAATTATTGGCCATTTTAAACCGAAAGTCTGCCCGGTATCACCGGGATTGAGCGAGCCGGTAAGGGTTGTTGTTGACCATAGGAAATCCGGAGTTACTATAATGGTAATGTTAAAAAAGGAAGCCCAATGAAAAGGATAATGTGCGGCTGTATTCTGGCGCTGGTTTTGACCGGCATTGCCCCTGCCGGCTGGCTGCCATTTGAACCGGGCAGTCCTGAACAACCGGCTGAGTTCCGGGTGCTGAGTTCCAATCAGGAAAGGACGGTGGTTGAACTGAACCTCACCGGTATTTATGTTGATTCCATTTATGCCGAGGGCAGGCTGTTTCAAACCCTGCATCTTGGTATCGCTGGAGGCGGCGTGCTTACCGAGCAGGGTGCGCCCGCTTTGCCGGTGGTGGCAAGGTTTATCGCCATTCCTGATGACCGGAATGTTTTTCTGCGGGTCGTTGCGGAAGAGACTCTGACCCTGGCCGGGTTCAATGTCTATCCTGCCCAACCACCCCTGCCCGAAGGAGGTGAAACCCAGCCTTTCGTGATTGATGAGAAGCGCTATGCCACCGATGAGTTTTACCCGGACATTTCTGCCCGGCACAGTGCGCCGATGATTATGCGCGACTTCCGGCTGGTGCAACTGGTCCTGCAGCCGGTCAGGTTCAACCCGGTTTTGGGTAAAATTATCGTGGCACGCCGGCTCCGGGTGGAGCTGCGCTATGAAGGTCATTCCCGGATCAATGTCAAGGTCCGCCGGAGTGAGAAAATCTCCCGTGCCTTTGAGCCGCTTTACCGGTCGTTCATCGCCAATTACCGTTTTCTCGGACCGCGGCAGCGGGCTGAGGATGGCAGTTATCTGATCATTGTCAATGACAGTTTTGCCAGCGCAGTTGAGCGGTTTGCCAACTGGAAGCAGCGGAAGGGCTGGCGGACAAAGGTGGTAACCACATCCCGGGTCGGCGGCAACGATACCGCCCATATCTATTCCTATATCAATAACGCCTATAATAACTGGCCCTATCCGCCCGATTATGTGCTGCTGGTCGGTGATGCGCCTGAATATCTACGCTGCAACCACTGGCCCGGCAATACCGACGCATCTGACCTTTACTATTCGCTGCATGAAGGTAATGACATCCTTGCCGATTTGTTCATTGCCCGGGTCTGTGTCCGTAACCGGGCTGAAGCCGAGTCGGTGATGAATAAACTTTATAAATATGAGATGGAGCCTTATCTGGGTGATACCGGATGGTTTAACAAGGTTTGCGCCCTTGCCGGCTATGAAGGAACCCCCCGTTTCTGGAGCGTGGTGATCAGAATCAGAAACTATGTCCTGAACAGGCCCTTCACCCAGTTTGACACCCTTTTTCAGCGCTGGGGTCTGAACACCGCCCAGGGGTTGACCGATTCCCTTAACCTTGGCCGTGCCTGGATGCTTTACCGCGGTCATGGTGATGTTGACGCCTGGGCAAATGTCAGCCCCTCCTGGACCAATGCCAATGTCTATAATCTGAATAACGGCCGAATGTTGCCGATGGTGATTGCGCCCACCTGCCTATCCGGTAACTTTGATGAAGCCAGTGACTGCCATGCCGAAGCCTGGCTGAAGGCGGGTGAGCAGAAGGGCGGTTGCGGCTACTTTGGTTCATCTGAGGTAAGTTACTCCGGTTATAACGACTCCCTTGCCGCCGGAACCTTTTTTGCCTATGTTGACAGCCTTGCCTATACCTTTGCCCAGTGCACGCAGTGGGGCAAACTTTTTATGCTCCTTGCCTATCCCCTGCCCGATGAGATTTCTGAGGAGGAGATATATATGTTCAACAACTTCGGTGAGCCGGAGTTGAATGTCTGGTCAAAAACACCTACGGAGTTGAGTGTTGAACATCCGGCAACCGTGCCGATCGGCTCATATTCATTTCCGGTAACGGTAACTGACGGCACCAATCCAATGCCCGATGCCCAGGTCTGCGTGATGGCGAAAACCGATACCTCGGTTTTTTATGTTGGTCATACCAGCAGTTCTGGTGAGGTTGAATTTACGATTCAGACCACCCTGCCCGGCGATTCACTTTATGTTACCGTTACCGGCAGAAACCTTCAGCCCTATCTCGGTGCAGCAATCACAATTGCGCCCAACTCCGCCTATATCATCTATCTTAAAAGCACGGTCCGGGACTCGGCGGGCGGCAATAATGACGGCATTATCAACCCCGGAGAAACCATTGAACTGCCGGTCTGGGTAAAGAACTGGGGTTCGGTTGGCGCCAGTTCGGTTACCGGCAGACTGCGCACCACCGACCCGAATATTACCATTACCGACTCGGTCCGGGCTTTTGGCAATATTGGACCCGGTGATTCGGCGTTAACTGGTTCAGGCGGTTTTGGCTTCTCGGTTGCACAGAACTGCACCAACGGCTACAGTTTGCGATTTTGCCTTGAATGCCGGGACGGACTGGACTCGGTCTGGAACTCGAACTTCACGCTCCGGGTCGGCACCCCGGTTTTCCAGTATGCCGCAGAAATGATTGCTGACTCGCCGCCAGGTGGTAATGGCAATGGCAGGCTTGACCCGGGTGAGAGCGCCCGGCTGTTTATCACTATCCGCAACACCGGGCTGGGCAACGGCTACAATGTCAGCGGCATCCTGCATTCCGGCGATGCACGGCTCCAGGTTCTGGACTCGCTGGCGGAATTCGGCTTGATACCCCGGGACACAACCGGCACAAACTCAGCCGACCCGCTTTCTGTTTATGCCGATGGCGCCATCCCGTTGGAGACCGAGATTCCCTGCACCCTGCTGGTGAGTGCCGAGCAAGGTTATCGCCAGACTCTGCCCTTCAAAATCACGGTGGGCGAAATCCGCGCCGTTGACCCGATTCCGGACGGTCCGCGCCAGCCCCCACTTTACTGGGCTTATGATGATGCCGATTCTCTTTATATCCAGCACCCCGAGTTCAACTGGCTGGAAATCAGAAATCGGGGCACCAGACTGGTTTATCCCCAGAATGACAGCGTCCGGGTAATTGCCCTGCCCCAAGGGTTCGGGCCTCTCCGCTTCTATGGCCAGGAATATGATTCACTTTCCATCTCGGCTGACGGCTGGCTCTGTCCGGGCTATTACCGCATCCCGAACTATACCAATCAGCCTCTGCCCAGCACCCAAACCCCACCCGGTGTTATTGCGGTAAACTGGGATGACCTTTATCCTGATTACAACAACACCGGGTTTGTCTTTTACTTCTATGACACCAGCCGGCACTGCCTGATAATTGAGTATGACAGCGTTGCCTATTACAGCCCGACCAGTCTGCGAGACAAGTTTCAGGTGCTGATTTACGATACCACCATTGCCACTCCCAGCGGTGACAATATGATTGTTTTCCAGTATCTGACCGCCAACAACTACTCAAGTTCCACAGTCGGGATTCAGGACCAGAGCCGGACAATCGCAATTCAGTATCTGTTTAATGGCACCTATCACCGCGGGGCTGCAGGTATCGTTGCCGGACGGGCAATCAAATTTGTCACCGGCACTCCGAATACCGGCATTGGTGAAGCCGAAGCGCGACCAAGTATCAGCCGCCCGGAACTGAACCTCCTCCCCAATCCCCTGCGGTCAAACACCCTGATCAGTTTTACCGTTCCTAATCCGGCAACGGTCAGGCTCGGGGTCTTTGACATCGCGGGCAGAGAGGTGAAGAGACTGGTCAATGCCCGGGTTAATGCCGGCAAATACACCCTTCTCTGGGATGGCAGGGACGAGCAGGGTAATGACCTGGCTCAGGGCATCTATTTTCTGCGCCTGAGCCTGCGAACGGCTGAACGCACGAACGACCTGATTACCAAGGCGGTGCTGATTCGGTAGCGCTCCGATGCTGTCAGTACGGCTGATGCAGGAGGCAGACCTTGACCGGGTCTTAAGGATTGAACAGGCGACCTTCCCCAACCCCTGGCGCCGCTCCTTCTTTCTTGCCGATATTCACCGGCCCGACTCACTCTGCATCGTTGCCGAGAATGAGGCGGGTGTTTGCGGCTATCTGATTGCCTGGGGCAGGGAGGAGGTTCACATCGCCAACATTGCGGTTGCACCCGAATTACGGAATCAGGGGATTGGCACGGAATTGATGAAGCGGGCGCTGGAGTTTGCTCAGCACCAGGGTGCGGATAATGTCTACCTTGAGGTCAGGGTGTCAAACACCGGCGCCCAGCGGTTTTACCGCCGGTTCGGTTTTGTCCCCACCTATCTCCGCCGCGGCTACTACGAAAACGGCGAGGATGCGATCGTGATGGAAAAGGGGGTCTGTTAACTTGTTGGCCAAGCAGTTGGACAAGCACCCCAGCGGTTGTAGCAGACAATTTCCTCAATCGGGCGCCGGGGTCTCGGTTGTGACTCCTGGGCCGGATAACCGAGCGGGGTCAGAGCCACCGGTTTGACACCTTCCGGAATCTGGAGCACCCTTTTTACCTCTGCTTCAATAAAAGCACCAATCCAGCAGGTGCCCAGACCTTCGGCAGCCGCAGCAAGAATGATATGCTCAAGTGCGATTGCTACATCCACCTCGGCACTTGACCAGTAACCGCCCATTCCCTTCCATGCCTGGTCTAAAATTGCACAGGCACAGATTACAATCGGTGCCTCAGCGATAAACCTCTGATTCCGACAGGCGGGCACAAGTTCCTGCCGGATTTTTTCGTCCTTGACCACGATAAACTTCCAGGGCTGATAATTTTTTGCCGAGGGCGCCAGCCTGCCCGCCTCAAGGATTCGGCTCAAAGCCGGCTCCGGCACCGGGTCCGGTTTATAAGCCCGGACGCTCAGCCGGCGCTGAATGACCCCATAAAAATCCATTTCTGCACCCCTTTTCATCTGCGAAAGCGCCCGAGGAGATTTGAACTCCTGGCCTGCAGATCCGGAGTCTGCCGCTCTATCCAACTGAGCTACGGGCGCACAGATTTAATGTAACCGAAGCGGCTGAAAAGTCAAGCCGATTGCATACCCAAGATGGTTTTCAGTTTTCGTTTGAAAGCAGACCTGAAGGTCTGCCCTACATCATTAGTGGTTATCTAAAACTATCCTTATTGAAGGGTTGGTGAATTGAGCAATTGGGGCGGTGGTATCTGTTGACATTACCGATTGTACCGTTTAATTTATTAAATGCTCAATCTTATTCTCGCCCAACTGGTCTTCGGTTTCCTGCCGGTTTCCGGGCCTGGTCTTGGTGTCCCTGTCCTGAAAGCAGACCTGAAGGTCTGCCCTACATCCTGGTTATCTGAAACCACCCGGCTTGAACATTCATTTGGTGCTGGCATTGACATTCCGGTCACCACCGGCAGGATAACCGCATTTGCCGCTGCCGCTGACCCGACTAATAGAATCCTGGTTGCCGTGGCCTCTCCGGACAGCCTGCTTTCCATCTTCTCCTCTGAAGACCAGGGCAGGACCTGGCAGCCACAGTTTACGCTCAGACTTGGTTCGGTTCCGACCCAACTGGAACTCCTAGTGCCGGGCACTGGTAACTCCCCGGTGCTCTTTGTCTTCTGTCTGGTCCCGGAAAATTATGGCGACCTTTTCCTCTTGCGCATCGCTGCCGATTTCAGCCAGTGGGTCCAGATTCCTTTGGCAACCGGCCCGGATACAATTGACGACTTCTCGGTAGCAATTGACCGTGAGGAGTCCTATTACCTCTACTGCCTGTTCGTTAATGAACACCGAACCGGTAAAAACGGCGCCTTTACCCGTTCTCTTGACCAGGGCTTTACCTGGGAGATGCCCCAGGACTTTTACAACTGTTTTGACCCTTGCCTTTCATTCGGTTCCGGCTCAGTTCTGCACTGCATCTGGCGCTATGGCCTTAATGGCCGTGAGATTCACTACAGCCAGAACCGTCATTATGGTGCACCGGCACGCTGGGACTGGCTCCGGGTCCTTTCCGCAACTGGGGAAAAATGTTTTCATCCGGTGGTTGCTCAAGCCGAAACCTCACCACCCTGGCGCGCACCGGTCTGGGCAGTCTGGACTGTTGCCCGTCGTGACACCGAAATGCTGGATGTTGTTGTCTCCTGCTCAAACGACGGTGGCAACTCCTTCAGTTCGCCCCAGAATCTGGGTGAGATGTTTGTTGACGAATGGTTCCCGGACCTCAGCGCGGATAATAACTCCGCCTGTCTGGTTTACAATGCCGGTGGCAAAGGTGCCAATGACCCCACAGTTATTTACTGGCGCTACTGCCGGCCCTGGTCACCTCAGGTCTGGTCAGCACCATTAATAATGAATGATGCCCGTGCCAATGCCCTTTTTGAAGCCGCCCGGCCCAGAGTGGTGCCCGGTTTCCGGTTCCAAATCTCAGAAACCAAGAACCGAGGACTGATAACCAAGAACTGCTTTGATGGTGTGCTTTTCAGCTATTATCGCCCAGAATATGCTTGGGGACTCTATTTTGATCAGCCCTTTCCGATGGCTGAACCCATTCATCATTTACTACCTCCAGCCACATTGGTTGACACAGAAAACCGGCAATTTATATTTGATGTCTTAGGCCGGCGGGTTTTCAGTCAGAAACTATTGCCCGGAGTTTACTTTATTTACGAAAAAAAACGGTCGGGGAAACTGGTGGTAATCAAAAATTCTGCCCAAACCCCGGATAGAAGAAGAGACAGGGGGATGGAGTAAAAAAGAAGAGATGGGATGATGGGTCCTTAACCCCTTTTTGGGGGGCAGAAGGCAATGATGGGTATGGGGCAAGATTGAATTGCCCAAAGGGATAGAGACTTTGTCTCTCATTATCTTAATATCTTAACTTGACTTTCATTTTAATTAGTTAAAAATAAATCTGTGGACCGATTTCTGATTCGGGGTGGCAGACCGCTGAAAGGCAAGGTCAGGACCGCCCGGGCAAAGAATGCGGTTCTACCCCTGCTCGCCGCCTGTCTTTTGACCGAGGAAACCTGCACGATCACCGAGGTTCCTCTACTTGAGGATGTCAATACTATGCTCAAACTGCTGAAGTCAATCGGGGTTCAGGTTGAGGTGAAGAACCGCCGGGTGCATATCAAAGCGGTTGGGCGGCTCAATCCCGAGGCACCTTATGACATCGTGCGCAAGATGCGGGCAAGTTATTATGTCCTGGGCCCTTTGCTCGCCCGGTTTGGTGACTGCCGGGTCTCTCTGCCCGGGGGCTGCGCCATCGGTCCGAGACCGGTTGACCTTCATCTCAAGGGAATCGCCGGCCTGGGTGCGCGGGTCAGGATTGAACGGGGCTATATCCGTGCCCGGGCAAAAAGCCTGCGCGGCAGCACGATGATGCTTGAAGGACAGAAGGGACCGAGCGTGGGCGCAACCATCAACACAATGATGGCGGCAACCCTTGCCCGGGGTGAGACCGTAATTGAGGGCGCAGCCTGTGAACCTGAGGTAGAGGATGTTGCCCGGTTCCTTAACGCGATGGGGGCAAAAGTTTCTGGTGCCGGCAGCCCGCAGGTCATAATCCAGGGGGTTCGGCGGCTCTCGGGTGCGGAGCACACCCCGATTCCGGACCGGATTGAGGCCGGGACCTTTGCCGTTGCCGCGGCCATCACCCGGGGCCGGCTCGAGATCACCAATTGCCAGCCAAAGCATCTGACCGCGGTTATAACCAAGTTGCAGGAAATCGGCGCCCGGGTTGAGACCGATGAGAAGAGCATTATGGTGGAAATGAAAAACCGGCCGCGGGCAACCAAGATCTCAACCGCACCCTTCCCCGGTTTTCCTACCGATCTCCAGGCCCAGTTTACCGCGCTCTTGAGCATTGCCGCCGGCACCTCAACCATCACTGAAAATATATTTGAGTCCCGTTTTCTCCATGCCCTGGAGTTGAACCGGATGGGTGCGTCCATTGACATAACCGGTAATATGGCGGTAATTCATGGCGTCGAGAGACTGGAAGGGGCCCAGGTCATGGCATCGGACCTGCGTGCCTCAGCCGCCTTGGTGCTTGCCGGGCTCGCAGCCCGGGGCCAAACTGAAATTCTGCGTATTTATCATCTCGACCGCGGGTATGAAAGGCTGGAAAACAAACTGATCCCCCTCGGGGCGGAAATAAAGAGGCTAAGGTAAAGACATGCCGCGAACCCATAGAAAGGGATTGCCCCGCCACTTGCGTTCGCAATGACTGAACGAGGAGGGCGCATACAAATAGGCGGGAGAGAAGTGCGGGTAAAGACGGAGGAAGGAAGGATGAGAAAAACCATCCCGGTTAAAGTTGGCAATCTGATTATTGGTGGCGGTGCCCCGGTTCGGGTGCAGTCAATGACCAAAACCAGAACTGATGATGTCCGGGCAACACTGCGGCAAATCCAGCGCTTGAAACGGGCGGGATGCGAACTGGTCCGGATTGCCGTCCCGGATGAAAAAAGTGCCGCCGCATTACCCTCGATCAGGGAACGGACCGACCTGCCGCTAATTGCCGATATCCATTTTAACCATTCATTGGCGCTACTGAGCATCAGAGCCGGTTGTGATAAAATCAGAATCAACCCGGGCAATATCGGTGCCCGCTGGAAGGTTGAGGAGATAATTCGTGCCGCTGCAGATAACGGGGTTGCCATCCGGATTGGGGTCAACTCGGGTTCAATCCCCAAAGAAATTCTTGCCCGGTATCGGCATCCGGGTGTTTCAGCGCTCATCACGGCGATGGAATTGGCGCTTGAGCCCTTCGCAAGGCTTAATTTCAAGGCACTGGTTCTTTCAGTAAAGACCACCCGGGCAGAGGATTTGATAGCTGCCAACCTGGAGTTGAGTAAACGCTATCCTTATCCGCTCCATTTAGGTCTGACTGAAGCCGGTCCGCCTTTTGAAGGTGCCGTCCGCTCGGCAGCAGCACTCAGCCCGCTGCTGCGGGCCGGGATCGGCGACACCATCAGAATTTCTCTGACCGGTGACCCGGTGCTGGAGGTCTGCGCCGGGTATGAACTGCTTGCCGCCTTAGGGTTACGTTCAGTTGGCCCGATGATTTATTCCTGCCCAGGCTGTGGCCGAACCCGGGTTGACATCAGCCGGCTGGCTCGGGATGTCCAGAGGGCCCTGCGCCGGGCAGGTGTGCAGGTACCGATGAAAATCGCGGTGATGGGGTGTGTTGTCAACGGTCCTGGTGAGGCAAGAGAAGCCGATGTTGGAATCGCCGGTGGGAGGGGCCGCGGTGCAATATTTGTCAAGGGACGGGTGGTCCGCACCGTTCCTGAATCCCAACTGGTCACTGCCCTGCTCGCCGAAATCGGGAATAGAGGGATGAAGGGATGTGCTCTTGACCAATTGACCGATTCGTCATTCGTCATTCGCCCAATTCCCCGGTCAATAGCCCCAATGACCAATGACCAATAATCCCTTTTCCCTTTTCTCCCTTTCCTCCCTCATCCCTGTCATCGGTTATCTCTCACTTTCCGCCTGCACAATCGGTGCCTTCAGTCCATTCGTAACCCGGGAAAATCGACCCATCCTCTGGAAGAACCGGGATGTTCAGAACCCGGACCAAGAGGTGAAATTACTTTCTGGCCCAAGGTTCCGGTTTGTTGCCAATGTCTATGCCGGTGAAACCCTTGATGTCTGGGCGGGAATTAACGAAGCGGGCTTTGCGATAATGAACTCCAATTCCTATAATCTCAGCTGTGAAGCCGGTAAGAGCATTTTGGCGCGCACTGCGCCGGCAAGGTACGCAGGCACAAGCGATGACGGCAATATTATGCGCCTGGCATTAGGCAGTTGCGCAACAGTTGAGGATTTTGCCCGGCTGCTGGATTCTTTAAACGTCATCGGCAGAGAGACACCGGCAAATTATGGCGTGTTTGACTCAACCGGCACCACCGCCATATTTGAGGCGAGCAATACCTATTACACCCGCTACGATGCCAACCTTGATCCCCTAAGGTTTCTTTTACGGGCAAACTATTCTCTGTCCGGCGGTCCGAGCCGGCTCTTGGGCAAGAACCGGTTTGAACGGGCGATGCAACTCTGTTCGCTCCAACAACAGCAGGGTCCAATTTCAGTTAAGTTTATCATCCAGACCCTGTGCCGGGACCTGGGCCAGGTCGGCTTTAATCCATACCCCTTACCCTTCTTAAGTCGGCTTGAACCCCTGCCTTATGGCTATCTGCCCACTGATACCACCATCTGCCGTCACCTCACCCGCTCAGCAGAAATAATGGTTGGACCGCAACCAGGTTGTAGTCCGAGAACTACGATGATGTGGATCCTCTTAGGTGAGCCGGTGGCAACCCTGCCGGTTCCTTTATGGGTCCAGGCCGGGACTCCTCCCGAAGAACTGGATGGAGATTTGACCGCTAAGATCTGTGACGAGGCGCAGCAACTCTGTGCCTGGCTGTATCCCGAACCCGAATTTCCCAGAGCGATAAACACCTTCCGGCTTGCCCGCTGGCTTGACTATATTGCGGAGACAGAATCAAAACTGTGGGCTCTTTTTGAGCGGAATGAGAGCCTGTTTAGCGAAACCGGTCCGGACTCGGCAACCGCTGCCCGCCTGACTCAAGAGTGCTGCAACCTGCTCATTGATGCCTACCAGCACTTCTGGAACAGTGTCGAACCGGAACGAACCCCGCTTGAACTAAAAACCAGACCTAAGACCATTCCCACCCTGCAAAATTCATCCCTTAAACTTGACGGCGCCTGGGTGCTGTTTGACGCTACTGGCAGAAAGGTAACCACGCCCGTAACTGCCGGTCTCTTTTTTCTCATTGACGGCGAAAAACGGCTGCGGGTTGTGCGGTTAAACTGATGCCAGAAGTGCCGCCCCTAAGGCGGCGGTGAGCATCGGCATCCTGGCGCACTGCACCGGCATCCTTAGCGCCCGTTCCAACGCCAGCCTCAGCCCCTGATTCAGTGCGGTGCCGCCGGTAAAAATTACCTCGGGACGAACCTCCAGTCGCAGCGCCATATTCACCACCCTTGTTGCCAGTGCCTGATGCAGACCGGCAATGATGTCCTCTCGGGGCGTATCAGACGCAACCAGCGACAGAATTTCCGATTCAGCCATCACTACACAGAGACTTGACAGCATTACCGGTTTCTGGGAGTTAAGGCTGATTTCGCCAAACTTTTGAATCGGTATTTTTAGCGCGCGGGCGATAAACTCAAGAAAACTGCCGGTGCCGGCTGCGCACCGGTCGTTCATCAGAAACTCCTTAACCATACCCGCCTCGTCCAAGGTCAAAACCTTGGAATCCTGGCCGCCGATATCAATCACAGTCCGGGATGATGGATGCCAGTGCCTGATACCCCGGGCGGTGGCAGTTATCTCGGTAACGCTCTCAGTTGCAAACCCAACCGAATGGCGGGCATAACCAGTAGCCACAATGCGCTTGATTTCTGCTCGGTTTATTCCCGCCTTTTTCAGGCACTGATTGAAAGTCTGTTCTGCCTGCACTCTGGGTTTCATTCCGGTCCGGGCAACTGAATAAGCCCGTATCTCGGCGCCCAGCACATCATACACGACCACCTTCGTATTGACCGAACCGACATCAATACCTGCATTCAGCATAACCCCTCCAACTCATTTTAATGTTTGGGATAATCATAACCGCCCGCCCTTTTTACCGCCCGGACAAACGCCATCAGATTCTCTCTTGGTGTTGCCAGCGGCACCTCGCAGCCGGTTGCCGCCACATAGCCGCGGGGACAACCCTTGCCTGATAACACCATTTTCTCCACCTGTTCTTCAATCACCGCTGGCGTGGCCAGCCACAAATCTGATGTGTCAAAATTACCGATGAGTCTAACCTGCTCACCCACCGCAGTAAGCGCCTGCTCAAGGTCAATCTTATCCACACTAACCAGGTCGGCACCGGTTGCGGGCATCAGGCTGATAATGCCGGTGGTATCACCGCAGATGTGCAGGACCACATCCAGGTCATAACGGTGCCAGTAGTCAATTACCATCTTCTCTGAGGGCAGGGCAAACTGTTGATATTGCTCCGGGCTCAGAACACTGCCTGAAGCCAGCGGGTCAACGAGGATCGGCAGCGCCCCGGCCCTGATTACCAGGCGGGAAAATGAAATTGCTGCTTCGGTCGTATACTTGAGCAGCTGAAGAATCAGTTCCGGACTGTCGAGCAGGCCTAAAAGAAATGCCTCGGGTTCAACAAGTTGCTGGGCGGTTGTAAACGGAGCCGGTATATAGGCAAGGATTGGTACCCGGTCGCCAATGGCTTCATAGGCATAATCAATCGCCTTTAGATATACCCTGAACCTTGTTTGACCGGGGAAGTGGCGAATGGCCGATGATGGATCCGGGTTTGAGCATTTCTGTAAGTGGTCACTGGCTTCCTGCAGTGTGCGCCACCTGGGACGGGAAAGAATCGGGAGGTCATCTTCAGGATAGATAAACTCCGAACCGAGTGCCTCGGCAAGGATGCCGACCTCAGAGAAGATGGAGATGAAATCGGTCTGTAAGAACTCCCGTGCCTGTAACTGGCACCTGGCCATTGTTTCACCTGTGGTGTAGTAATCACGGAGGGGAACGCCACTGTAAGTCGCAGCATAGGATGTCAAAAGTGGAAATAGCGGCACCCGGTCAGGAACCTCATCAATCACTAACAGCCCGAACCTTTCCCTTGGGGTTAGGATTTCTGACATCGCCGACTCCGCAATACTTCAAGAAAAGCCTCTATCCTTGTCCTGGTCTGACGGTCAACCTCTTTCGCAGGAGGCGCAACATCAAATTCAAGGATGGGAATGTTGTGGCGTTGTTTGATGTGTTGGGCAATCAGTTTTGACTCCATTGCGCAGTGTGAACCGCCTAAAATACCGGAAACGATCACGCCTTCCGCCTGATTGGTTCTTGCCTGAGTAATAAGAAGCTCTGCCCGCTGGGCTGAGGTTCCGTTTAGGGAACCGGCAAGGGTGGTCCGGGCGATTCCGGCTAAACCAGGCAATGATTCGTCAATTATGCTCAAAGCCTGATTTATAACATATTCAGTTGCCACGAGCCGGGCATTATGGTCTTCGACAAAGCAGAGGAGGAGCGGGTCGGCGGGCGGGGTGAGCCAGGCGATGCGCAGACTCTCCGGGTTTAAAACCAAAAGACCGTTTTTTAAGCGGAACTCGGCGGTGCTCAAAAGATGCTCGAGGATGGCGGTCCATTCCGTAATGTCTGAGTAGTAATGGAGGCACCCGAACTCAACCATCATTGTTTCCAGTGCCGGCAGGACCCCGTGCTGATAGGCAAGTTGGCGCAATCGGCTGGTGAGATGGCGCACCCGGTTTGCCCGCCGGATCCCATCTTTGAGCATCGTTCCGGTCAGACGGGTCCCGGTCAAATCCTCAAGTGCCGAGACAACCCGGTGGTATTCTGCCACTAAAAAGCGGATTAACTGCTCATTCTGTCCAGATAAGCGCAAGGGTGTTTCAACCCACTTTACCCGCCCGGTCAACTTGGCAACCAGGCTCTCCACCCCGGAGTAATCATCACAGGATGCGCCGGTTGCAGCAAGAATTAGATCCGGGTCCGGAAAGTAACTGTGTTTGGCAAAGGCACCCAGTGCCGCCCGGGAAAAGCAGGTCGCCTCGCCAATCCCGAGGCTCGCCGCCGCATCCAGCAGCACCTTGCTTTCCATTGCGAAAGGCGTCCACCACCAGCAGTCCGGATAGAATGGAATACAGTCCGGGAATGAGTTGACAATCACCGCCAGCGGACCCAGGTCGCCCATTACCGCAATAACCCTTTTGCCCATCTGACGGGCACGGAAGAGTCGCTCTGATTCGTTGTTAACAAAACCCCAGAGCCGTAGCGAAGCAAGGGAGTTATCAAATTTGAGCCGGCGGAGGTGGCGAGCGCCGTAAATGGCAAAGGTCTGGGGCGGGAATAAATATTTTGACCAGGAAAATGAGTTGGGGGGGAAGTAATGAAAGCGGTCAATTAATTCATCCGGGATGCGGGCAAAGAGTTCATCCCATTGCTCAAAGGTAATGCGTGCCGGCTGGGGGTCCTGATAACTCATACCTTCATCCCATTAAACTTTAAAATTCCCCATCCGCCTCCTGATGCTGACCGAGGGTTTCAATAAACGCCTCGATTCGGGTGCGCAGTTGCTCAATGTTGGCACCAGAATAATCGCCGTCAATCTCGAGGACCGGGATTTTGAGCATCTGCCGGAGGTGTTTTGCCTCAAATCGCCATGGGTCACAGTAAAGCAGGGTTTTATAAATTACCCCCTGGACCCTTCGTTCTTGAATTAACTGCTGGAGATGTTCATAAAGCAGGTCATTGGGCCGGCGATAGGCACAGGGAATTCGGTTGAAGTAAAAACGGGCAATTGCCCTGAGCGGGCCCTTGTCCAGTTCGATCTGACCGGCAAAAAACCTAACACCGGTGCAAAGTTCATCAGCAACGATGTCCGCCTGCGCCTCGAGCATTTGAATCACCTCACGGTCATCCTCGGTTAAAATGCTGCCGGCAATCATAACCCGGGGCCGGAATGAAGGGGGCCCGAGCTCTGGGTTTATGTCTTCGGTCTTACGTCGAAGGTTTAATGCATTAAGTCTCTGGCTAACTTCGGTCAATAAATCGATCGCCTGTTTGGGTGACAGAAGCCAGGACAAGGCAACAATGTCAAGGATTTCACTCCCTTTGACCAGCGGGGGCAGGGTTTGGCGCGCGCTATCAATCCGGGTTAGCAACGCCCGGATGAGGTTGTAATCCTTAATCGCCGTTAGTAAACGGTGGTCATCCCAGTTTCTGCCAGTAAGATTGGTCAAACCATCCCGGAGCAGAGCAAGTTGTCGTTCAAACTCCTCAATCCGATTGAGGCAGGGCTCCGAGTTCCTCGGCAGATAGACCTGAAAAACGGGTAAATTCTTTTGGGCGCCAACCGCCTCGGGTAAGCGGCGCATCATATCGCAGGTGTTGACAAACACCAGGGCATCGGTCAGCTGATACAGGGGATCGGTCTCAAATTTACCAAGACAGGACTTGCAAAAAGGGCAGGCATCGGCGCGCAGAAATTGTTCACCCAGCAGCGAAGAAAGGTAATCAGCCCGTGCCAGGCGGACCCCAATCGCACCTGCCGCCTGAATTATTTCCACCGGCACATATTGGCAGATGTAACCGACAACCTTCTGCCCCTCAGACCTGATTCTTTTCAACTCCTCAATGCGCTCCCGGCGCAAACGTTCAATCTCTGAATCCGCAATTATTGCCAAGGGGCAAGCTCCATTGAACTAATAAAGAATCTTTCAAAATCAGGGTGTTCGGAAAGCAGAATTTCCCTGGTGAGACAGGCAATATGGTTGAGCCGGTCTTTCTGGTCCAGATAAACCGTTTTGAATGCTCCGGTCAGTGCCAAATCCGGGTGTTGATGGATGAACCTTCTGGGCAGTTTTGGCAGTAGTCCGATGCTAAAAGCGGTTTGCGGATTGAGCCTGCCACCAAATCTGCCGGTGATAAATACCCGCCCAAAAAATTTAAAGTTTGGAGTTTGCTCTGACCATTCCTGGATCAGGACCTTTATTCCGGCAGCAATTGCCGCCTTGGCAAGCTGGACCTCCCGGATATCAGCCTGAGTCAGATATATTGAGTTCGACCCTTTTCGGTAAATCTCAAGTCGGTCACCATCTTTCAGCCTGCCCGACCGCAAAATTAACCCCGCCCTTACCCCCTCCGCCACCGCATCCAAGACGCCGGAACCGCAGAGGCCTATTGGTTCAAGAGCGCCAATGGTTTTTATACGCCAGTTGCCGTCACAAAATCGGCAGGAATGGATTGCGCCTGGAAGAGCAAGGGAACCGCAACTCAACGTCGCTCCTTCAAATGCCGGGCCAGCAGCGGTTGAGCAGGCGATGATCTGCTCGCGGTTACCAAGAACCACCTCACCGTTGGTGCCGGCATCAATCAAAAGGGTTCGAATGCTCTTGCGGTCCAGACCGGCAGCAAGTATTGCCGCGGTGCAATCGCTGCCCAGGAATGAACCTAAGAGCGGCAGGGACTCAAGCAGCAGACCGTTTAAGCGCCGTTTGAGCACCGTTTTTAAAGGCAGGCGGGAGTGATAGGGATAAACGCCAAGCGATGACGGATTTTCACCGAACAGAAAGTGCATCATTGCCGTGTTGCCCACTACGGTAATCCTCCGTCGCCGGTCCAGGCCATTGGCGCGGATGAACCGTAAGAGAAGGTCGGTTATTCTGACTCGCCGGACCAGGCGCTGCCGGCTGATTCTAATCATCACATCTGAGCCGAATCTGATTTGCGGATTGAGCACAGTCTGGCTAAAAGCAATGCGCCTGCGCTCCCGGTCAACTGCCGCCAGCGCGATCGTGGTCGTGCCGATGTCGGCAACCAAGTTAAGGTTTCCAGGGCATTTCCCAATTCGCCAATTTCCCAATGCCCAGTTCTCCAACTGGTCATTCATCTTCGGGTATTTCCTCAATTGCTCATTGGTCATTTCTCCCACTAAAACCCTGACCGGTCTTTTCGGGATAAACTGGCAGGCGAGAACGGTCCGGACTTCCCCGGCTTCAATAATCTCCACCCGGCATTTGCCGCATCTCCCCCTGCCGCCGCATTCACCCGCCGAATTAAACCCTATTTTTAGCAGCAGTTCCTGCAGGGTCTGGCGCCCAGCTGGTTCTAATGAAATGACCCGACTTCCTAGTTCGTGATTGGTCAATTTTCTCTCCAGTTTCTTGCGGTGCGCACCATAGCCCGGACATTCTCCGCCGGTGTGTCAACCGGGACATCGCAGGCGGTGGATAGAATCAGTTTAGGCAGACCTGCATTCAGACACTCCTTTGCCGACTTTTCTACCACCGGCACACTTCCTTCAAGAATCAGCCGGGTTGAGATATTGCCCATAATCAGGATCTCCTCCCCCAGTTGCCTTCGAACCAGATTCATCGGAATCTCGTCAATGCTCAAAATATCAGCCCCGCTTTCCTTCATTAAACTGAGAATTTTTGTTGTGTCGCCGCAGATGTGCAGCCCGGTCCAGCTGTTCAGGGCATGGATTTCGGCAATCAGTTCCTTGAGATAAGGCAGGGCAAAACGGGCAAAATGTTTCGGGCTGATGATACTACCAGATGCCATCGGGTCGCCGATAAAAGGCACTCCGCCTACATTGACAATCGCCTGCGCATACCTTTTCTGACTCTCGGTCGCCTTTTTCAAAAAATCATCTGCGGCTGATGGTTTTTCAACCAGATATTCAAAAAACATTCCCGGTCCGCAAAGGAAACTGGCAAGGGAAAAAGGTCCTTTGAGCGAAACCAGCACAAAAACATCCTCACCCACCCTTTTAATCAGCCGCCTTGCCGCCTCAATAACCACCGGCATCCTGCCATCCCTTTGCGGGTCTGCCAGATGCGCATTTTCACCCGCCGGTCTTTTTAGAATCGGTGGCTCATCCTCCTGAACCCCAACCCCGCAGCCCATCGCCTCTGCCTCAACCAGCACATCGCTGAAAACCATTATCAGGTCATAGCCGAAAATCTGATATGAATCGTATAGCACCCGGCTCAGTACCTCGGGGTCGGTCATCGCCCGGGAGAGTTTTTCACCGGCAAGTCGTGCAGCATAATCGGCAACGACCATCGGAAAGACCACTGGTGGGAAAACCCGGCCGGGCTTTGTGTTCAAAAGCCCATTAACCCTGAATCTGGCGCTTACCACTTATCCTGGGAACCGCCGCTCCTGTGCTTGCGCACCTGCCTGCGCATTTCCTCAACTGCACGATGAGCATCAGGGGCATAACCATCCGCGCCAATTCGCTCGGCAAAAAGTTGATTAACCGGCGCACCACCAACCAGCACCCGCACCCGGTCCCGCAATCCCCGCCTTTTCAATGCCTCAATCACCCTTGCCATATTGGGCATCGTTGTGGTCATCAGCGACGACATTCCCAAAATCCCGATGCCATCCTGCACCGCATTGACAAACTGCTCAATCGGCACATTCCTGCCCAAATCAATCACCTCAAAACCGGATGCCTCTGCCATCACCTTAACAATATTCTTGCCGATGTCATGGATATCACCCTGAACAACACCCAGAGCCACCCTGCCCTTTCTTTTTTCTGTCCTGGGCAAGTGCTCTTTTAAAATATCAAACCCCGCATACATCGCCTTCGCAGCCAGCAGCACCTCCGGTACGAAATACACCTTAGCGGCAAACCTCTCACCCACCAGCCGCATCCCCTTTGCCAGCCCCTTTTCCAGCGCCTGATCTGCTGGAATCCCTTTGTTCACCGCCTCCTCACACAACCGCACTACCTCCTTAGGCTTGAGGTCCAAAACCGCCTCCTGCATCAGGGTAAACAAATCCTTTTGTGAATCCATCAGTAAATCATAACCAACAAGCGAGCCAGCTGCAACCACCGCTTAGAGATGGAGGGAGGCAGACCTCGCTCCTCGTCAGTATCACTGGACAACAACCCTTCCCGTTCCTTTTGTTACATCGCCAATCGGGCAGGCATTCTCAACCCCCGCCTGTTCCAGCCCTATCAGCAACCGGCTAACGCGGCCCCTTGGCACCGAGATTAGCAGTCCACCAGAGGTCTGGGCATCGCAAAGGACCAACCTTGCCGATTTGGTTAGATGACGGTCGAAACTAACATAGGGCTTGATAAACCGGTAGTTTTTAATCGTGCCCAAAGGATAAAGTTTTTTAGCGGCGAGTTCCTGCACGCCGTCAATCACCGGCACCCTATCGGCAGTGATTGTTAGATTGACCCTGCTTGCCCTTGCCATCTCCCAAGCATGGCCTAAAAGCCCGAACCCGGTGATATCGGTTGCCGCATTAACGCCGACACCAACCATAATATCAGCCGCGGCCTTGTTCAGTGTTGTCATCAGCCGGTTCGCAATACGGACCTGCTCCTCTGCCGCACGGTTCATCTTGAGTGCGGTGGTGACAATCCCGGTGCCGATCGGTTTGGTGAGAACCAGAACATCGCCCGGACAGGCACCCGCATTGCTAATAAACCTTTCCGGATGAACCAGGCCAATTACCGCCAGGCCGAACTTAACCTCCACATTCTTGAAGGTATGACCGCCGGCAATGACCGCACCCGCCTCCCGCACCTTGGCAACCGCACCGGCAAGGATGGCGCGGACTTTTTTATGTTCAATCTCATCAACCGGAAAGCCAAGCACGGAAAGGCAGGCAAACGGTCTGCCCCCCATCGCATAGACATCAGAAAGGGAGTTTGCCGCCGCAATCTGACCAAATGTCCACGGGTCGTCAGCTATCGGACCAAGGACATCAACGGTTAAGACCAGTGCCGATTTATTGCTTAAGCGATAGATGCCGGCGTCATCCATCCGCTCACTGCTGACCAGCAAATCAGGGTCACGGAATTTGGGCAGACCGCTGATAACCGCAAAAAGGTCTGCCTGACAGGCCTTGCCCGCACAGCCCGCGGCAAAGGCAAAGTCAAGGAGCCGTTTTCGGCGCAAGGTTTAGATGAGCAACAGTCTGAGCCAGATGCCGCCCCGGTTGAAGAGGTAAATGCCAGGGCCGAGGTTTGTCAGGCTATTGGCACCCGGCTTTAACTGGAGCACCCTTCTGCCGAAGATGTCAAACAGACCCCCGCCCTGGACTAAGACAATGAGACCCTGGCGCCGGTTTATGAGCCGGTGGTAAGGAAGAGAAAAGGATCCGGTCTCAGCCTGACCCTCGGTGATTGCGCCCGCGGTAATGGTTCTGGTGGTGATGGCTTTATTTAAAGACGGGTTGCCGAGCGAGCGCGCGGTCAGAACCACAATTGCCTCACCAGGGGTGCTGGAGGTATAGACGGTAATATCAATGCTTGTGTCCGCCTCACCGCTGAGCAGGGAATCAAACATCGGATTGCCCGGCTCAAGGCATCGCCCGCGCAGGCAGTAGATTACGCTCCAGTCCGGGACAATGCTTATCACCACACAGTTCAATTCATAGACATCTGGTTGGGTGCCGGTATTGGTCAGGGTAAAGGTGAAAAGACCGAGCCCGTTTGGCGCCACCTCCTGGATGGTGTCGGTTCGGCAGATTAGGTCAAAGTTGTAATCCGCGGATGTGCGGCCAAAGAAGATAAGCGGTAAAAATAACCAGCAATATTTTTTCATTTTTTACCTCCTGATAATCGGGCATTGGGCGGTTTGTAAAACCCTTCCGCTTGATGGTTGCTGGATAAAGGCGACCGCATTCAGACGGCCCTGGTTCCAGAAGCGCCGGGGTTGAAAGTCAATCGTAACGGTCAGGGTCTCGGCACGGAAAAGCCGCACCTTTGCACCCGCCGGTTCGGGCAACAGGGCGCGCATCACATCATTAAAGACCGAGTCGGTAGCACCAGGCAGGCATTCCCGGATTGAGTCTTCGGTGATGACGGCAAAAAGCAAAAGGGTTTCCGCCGGGGTTGAGTCAACACCCCAGGCGCTGATGGTAATCCTGCCGGTATTGGAGTCCAGACCGGCTTCAACATTAAGTTGGACTCTGGGGATGAGGTTCTTGGCGCCTAAAATATAATTGCGGAAGGTCTCATAGTTATATTCTGGTCCGGGCGTCCGGACCACCTCGCCACCGTCAAACACCGCGGCCGGTTCACCGCCCGACTGGTAATAAACTGCCCGGCGCTCCTCAACATATTCCGGTGAAAGGGTGTCGCCGGCAACCCGGCGGTGATAGGCAATAACCACAACGCTGTCATTGAATTCCCTGACCAGGCTGTCAAGGGTGCGGGCAGCATAGGGGCAGTAAACGCACCGCTGCCAGGTGAAGAACTCAACCAGAACAATCCGGTTGGTCGGGACAAGCGGCACTTCCGGCGCCTCAGAGCAGCGACTGAAAAAAATGGGCAGGCAGAAGATAAGAATCCTCCACCTGCCCTGCATCTGTTGACCCTGCCGATTTATCGCACCACAACTATCCGGTCGCTGTCCTTCTGGTGGCAACGGAGAAAGTAAACACCGGGTGCGAGACGGCTGATGTCATTGACGCCGGAATTGAGGTCCAGCACCCTTCTGCCACTGACATCAATGAGCGTGGCGGCAGCCGTCCCTCGGCCCGCTGTTTCGGGCAGCACCAGCCGGTGCCGGATAACCGTTGCCCGCGGTTTGGGTTTAACCGCACCAGCAGCATGCTCGGTTAACGAAAGCGGTATCCCGGCGGCAAAGTTGTCAATGTACCAGCCCTCATCAACCTGATTATAGTCGCTGATAAACCGGAACCGGATTTGCACACTCTGTCCATAAAACGGGCTCAGGTCAAGATTGACCAGTTCCCAGGTGCCGCTGCTGCCGGTAAAACTTGCCAGTTCCTGCCAGAAGGGCGAACCGTTATTAATTTCCACCAGGCAGAAATCATAGTTATATTCGGTCGCATAGTACTGCCAGAAACGAACCCAGCTGGATTCACCAACGGTAAAGAAAGGGGTGTGAAGCCGGGCGTCCTGCTCGTTAATGTACTGATGCCCGGCTTCATTGCCGCAGTACCAGGAGTTGGTTGGTGAGACGCTGCGATAAGTTGAGCGGTGCCAATAGTCCCGGATGCCACGATGGGTCCAGCCGTTTTCTCCGGATTCCATATCATCAGCAAAACCAGGGGTGGCGGTGATGTTCAATGGAAAGACAACCGTATCCATCGCCAGGTCGCTGGTCGTGATAACCATCTGCAGTTCTGCCTGATGCGGGTCAGGACAAGAAGAATCAACCCGAATCGTAAACGGACTGTTGGCAAAGACATCCTCACCAACCGGGATGGTGTCAAAGGTGGTGGTCGCACTAATAATTGTGATATAGGGGTCACCGGTCACAAGGGTGGCGCTGGCACCTGCGGCAGGAGCACTGCCGATGTTGCGCAAGCCCACGGTCAGGTCATAACTGCCTCCAGGCGCGGGCAGAACCGGCTGATAACCGGCAAACTCAAGTGCCGGTCTGGGAATGACCGCAGTCATTGCGCCCTGATGAATCCAGCGGGTGGAATTGTCCTGAATAAACACAACCAGTTCGCAGTTTTTTGCCACCCAGTTGCTGTTGATGGTGAAGTCACGGGTGCGGATGAGGGAATCACCCGGGCCAACGGTGATCGCCTCGCCTGATGCATTGGGCAGCATCGTCCGTTCCACATCGTGCAGGCTGTCCATTCCCTGCCAGGGGTAATAGATGTGACTTTCAATCAGGGCGGTGTGCAGTTGAGCCGAAACGCTGGCACTGCTCGTGTTCTTAACCACAATGGTCAGGGTGCCGTTGCGGGAGGTGGAGTCATAACTGACATCCAGCCGGATTGCAAACGGGCTGGACTGGGTCTTTCTTGATTCAAAGTAACTGCGATAGGTTGGATACATTGTGCCATAGTGCATTCCGCCGACAATTGAATAACCGCCGTCAATTCTCATCGTCGGATAGCCGCTGATACCGTAATAACTTGCCCGGCTTGCCGCGGTAGCGGTGTAGAACGGGTCGCTGCTTGACGAGTGATAGGCGATAACCACCACCGAATCAAACGCCCGGAACTTCAACTCCTCTGCCCCTCTTGCTGCACCAGGACAATAGGTGCACCAGGTAGCGGTGAAGTCCTCCATCACCACCACCCGCTGGGTTGCAAACAGTGGGATGATGGTAATTAGGGTTAATAGTGCTGCTTTTTTCATATTACCTCCTTTTTATTTAAACCAGTCCCATACAGGACAAACAAATTTGAGAACTGAAATAAAGGATGCGGCCAAAGCCGCCGGTCATGGCACCGATTACCAGTGCAATGATCCCGATTGCGGCGAGCAAAATACTTAAGAGTCGCCTCATTATCAGCCTCCCTGATTTATTGCACTCAGTGCCGCGCCCAGCGCACCGACAATCTGGGGCTCCTCGGGCACATTTAGTCTGGTGTTTAACCTTTGCTCAAGCAACGCCCGAATGCACGGATTACGGGCAACACCGCCGCAAAGCACCACCGGCGGCACAACCCCGACCCGGCCCGCAAGTGCCAGTATCCGGCTGACAATTGACTGATGCAGCCCAAGCGCAATCTTTTCTTTTCTGACCCCTTTGGCAATCAGGGAAATCACCTCCGATTCTGAAAACACGGTGCACATTGAGTTTATCGCTGCGGCAGCCTCTGCCTTGAGCGCAGCGGCGCCAAACTCACTCAGGGTCCAGCCCAGGGTTGTCGCTATTACCTCAAGGAATCTGCCGGTTCCTGCCGCACACCGGTCATTCATCTCAAAGTTTATCTGCCTCCCGTTTTCCAGCCGGATAACCTTGGAGTCCTGGCCGCCAATGTCAATCACGGTCCGGCAGTCCGCAAAAAACCAGTGCGCACCCAGCGCATGCGCCTTAATTTCGGTGATGACCGGCGTGCCCAGCCGCTCCCGTAAAAGATGCCGGCCATAGCCGGTGGCAACCAGCCGGTCAAACCGGTCTCCTTTCAAAAGTTCCTCTGCCTGCAGCAGCGGCTCGGTGCCGGTATCGACAATCCGGTAATTGACCAGCCGTCCGTTTTCAACCACCGCCAGTTTGGTGGTCCGTGACCCGAGGTCAATACCCGCGGTCCTGATTTCTCCTCTCCTATCCTAACTGCTCAATAAAAGCCTCAATTCTTGTCCGCAACTGCCCGGTATCCTCTTCCGAATAGTCGGTAACAATCTTCAGCGCCGGAATTCCCGCCTCTTTCAACGCCGTCTCAACTCGCAGCGCCTCAATGTTATAGCCGTGGCAGGTCTGAAGCACATACTGAACCACACCCTTGACCTTGAACTCGTTTGCCCGCTGGACAATTGCATCAATCCGCTCCTGATTCGGGGTAAAGCAGGCGCAACTGATTTTGAAATAGCGCTCGGCAATCGCGGTAATCTGACCTTCAAGGTCCCGGGCGGTCTCATCAATCAGATGTTCAAAATAGCGTGAGCCGGTGCAACTCTCATCCCAGACCACCGCCCCACCCGACTGCTCAATCAGCGAATGGACCTTCCAGTTTCCCATCACCGCTGGACAGCCCGCCATCATTATCCGCCTGGCATCTGGTGCCACTGCCGAAACGCCCTTTTCACTTTGCTCCCTCAACTCCTGATTCAACCCCTCAACCGCGCGGGTGAACCTGACCGGCTCATCATTCAGTGCTGCCTGCATCACCACCAGCCCGTCAAGCCCGCTGATGGGCGGCGGTTCTGCCTTGCGCAATTCAGCCAACTCCTGCAATACCCGGCGCTTGGCATTCATAATCCGGATGGTTTCCGCCAGCCGCTCTGATGTGACCTTGGTTCCGGACAGAGCCTCCAGTTTCTGCCGGAACTCATCCACCGCCTGGCGCCAGAGGTCAAAGTCAATTTTCTCCTTCTTCTGCGGCACCTCCATCACATGGAAGTTCACCCTGCCGGCAAGAATCTCCCAGGTCTTCTTCTTGGCATCGCAGGTGGTTTCACCAACCGCCAGACTTTTTATCGGCGCATACGGGCAGGTCTTGGAAAATGCCAGCCCGAGGGTTGATTTCACCAGCGGGCAGATGTCGCGGGGAAACATCTTTTCCGCATAGGGAATTGAAGCCTGAATCCCGCCGCAGAGTGCGATCGGCACAGTATTGGCAGCCAGTGCCAGTTCCTCTGGCACATAGATGCAGAAGGTGCCGACCACCTTCCTGCCGTTTTTCTTTTCCTCAACCAGTTCTGCCACCCGCCTGCCATGCGCCTCGTGGAGGACCTGGTCAAAATATGCCATCTCCTTTGGTCGGTTCTTCTGAGCACCTACCGTCTGCTCAAACAGCCTTGCCATTGACAAAAGCATCTCATCATGCAAGGGGATATCCAGCCCCAGTTCCTTCAGCAACTGATTATACTCGGACATATTCAACTCCTTTCAGGGCAGTTCTGCCTCTAATTCCTACTTCTGCCCGATATAAAAGCCTCTGCCGACCTGATGGTTATGCGCCGCATCCCGCCACAGGTTAACCAGATTCACCGCAAACTTGAACAGGTCTTCACCAAAGTTCTGCAATATGGTCGGCTTCAACTCCTGCTCCACCTTCACCTTATATTCGTCAAAGCATCTGGCGAACTCATCGGTCTGGTCCTGCGCCTCAAGGATTTTGAAACCCGCCTTTTTCAAAACCTCCTGCCAGCCCTCAAAGGTCTCCATATACGGAAACGCCATTGACTCATAAAGTTTTGCCAGCAGGTCCTCTTCAACTTTGCCGGTTATCACCCAGTCGGTGAAGCCAATCTTGCCGCCCGGCTTCAAGACCCGGTAGCACTCCCGTGCCAGCAGGTCCTTGTCGGTAACATAGCACCACGCCTCCTGACCCCAGACCACATCAAAGGTGTTTGCCTTGAACGGCATATCCAGGGCGTTACCCTCAACATAGGTTATCAGATGGTCAAGACCAGCCGCCTTTGTCCGCTCCCGTGCCTTTTCCAGCATAGTCTTGGTGAAGTCAAGACCGGTTACCTTCACGCCGTAGTTTTTGGCAAGCTGTCTTGCCGGCGCGCCCAATGCACTGCACACATCCAGAACCTGCAGCCCGGGCTTCAAACCTAAAGCCTGAGCCAGCCGGTCCGTCGCCTCTGGCCCGCCGGAATGAATCTGCTCACCCATCACCGCTTCCCAGAGCAGCCCGCCCGGACCATCATAAACCTCCTGCACATCCTTACCGGTATAGTCGTATCTCTTTGCCATTGGACCTCCCTTGGTTTTTAGGGTTTATTAAGGTTAAAAAAGGTTCTTTTGTTATATCCCTGACCGGCAAAGCATTGGCAATGCCCTGACCCAATATTCGCACAACCCGGCTCCTCCACGGGCAGACCGCCCGAAAACCGGTGTTCATCTCCTGCCTCCTGAATTGACGCTGAACCCGGGCCTATGACCGGTCAGAGAATTTTTATCGGGATTTAAAAAGGTACTGCCTGACCCTGCTGCCTGGAGCGAACCGCCCCGGAAATGGAGCCGATTCATCTTTGCCCCCTTCCGGGAACCATACCCGTCTTCCTGAAACTAATCCGGATAGACAGGTGCGACTCCAACTGAAGAATCAGGTCAGACACAGTTAATAATAACTTCAGAGCAATAACAGTCAAGTTTTTTGGGTAAAGAGATTATAAAATGGCACAACCCTTTCGCTTCAGAAACGAATCAGCCGGCAAAAAGGATTAAGAAAGGAACTGATACAGGGATAATGCCAATACAATGGGAAATAAACTGAAAAAGAACCGAACAAAGGCAAAGAATAACAACCGGTTAAAGAACGGTAAGTCAAACCAGAACCGGAATATAAAACTGAAACTGAACCGGAACGGTTAAAGTAATTTAATTGGCAAGCAAACAGATTGCAACTCTGACAACGATTCAAACCGGGCAAATTTGAGCCTTTAATATAAAGAGAAAAACAAC
>Ga0272448_1000487_pt1 | contig 61729 bp, 42 predicted proteins | sample YNPCB0191_FD_202220 | JGI IMG/M metagenome (GOLD analysis project Ga0272448, IMG submission 202220) | Hot spring sediment microbial communities from Yellowstone National Park, WY, United States - YNP-CB-019-1 | ecosystem: Environmental > Aquatic > Thermal springs > Hot (42-90C) > Sediment... | reverse complement strand
AAACATGCGAGAAATTGATTGAAGGGTGTATCCCATGGTGTGTTTTGATCGTGCAGGAATATCCAGTCACTATTATAAACGCCGTAATGCCGTAATGCTTTGATGATTTCCTCGTAGCGTCCATGTACTCCCCGCTGAAATGGAATCCCGAGATAAGCGATCCGTCGATGCCCGAGTTGAAAGAGATGATTGACGAGCATCTGTGCAAGTTGCGCTTCATCAGTCCGTACGCTATCAATGGGCAATTCGGATTCCGTGGCATCCATCGCCACCATCGCGACATTATTGCTGCGGGCTTCCAGTACCCACTCCGCCTTCAACGGCATCTCGAGGCCGCTCCAGATCAGGATGCCCGCAACCCGCTGTTCGATCAGCGAGCGGATCGCCTGGCGAAGATACGTCTGCTGATGTCTCGTTTCAAGGGTGATGACATGGAATGATTCGGTGAACGCTGCTTCTAGCACCCCTTTTAACACCTGACAACAATAGGCGTCGTCCACCGTTGGCAACAAGTATCCGATAGTATTGCTGTAGCCGGAAAGAAAGCTCTGTGCGAGCCGGTTGGGATGGTAGTGGTAGAGTGCGGCTAATTCCTTGATGCGATTTCGCGTCGCCACACTGATGCGTGGATCATCGCGCAACGCGCGCGATACCGTTGCAATAGAGACACCGGCAAGTTGTGCAAGCAAGCGAACCGTCGCCATCAGCAATCTCCGAAAGCAATGCAAGAGAGTCTAAGCACAGAAACCATCTCATCGGTGACTTTAGATCACCGTACCATGAATTGCTGCGTATTTCAATAGCCCACATCTTACGTACAGCCGGGTCAACGATGACGCGTGATAGCGAGGGGCCGTTACCCAGGTCTGCTGGGTAACGGCCCCTTTGCTGTTCATGGATCATATGCCGTTACGGTTGGGTGATGCTCACATTGTCGAAGGTGACCGTCTTGGCGGCACTGGTGCTGCCGCTGGTCACCGCCAGGCCGACGTAGATCGGGTCGGTCATGGTCACCGTCGTCCCATACCCCAACGCGGTCCAACTGGTGCCGTTGGCAGACATGTAGGCCGAGAGCGTATTGCTGCTGCGCACCAGTTTCACCCAGTAGGGGAACACCGCAGCGGTGCCACTCGTGGAAGAGGTGCTGCCGTTTGCGGCGGTGCGTCGCAGGAAGTAGGCGTAGTAGGTGGACGTCGGCTTGTACAGCGACGAGGCTTCGATGCTGCCGGCGATCAGGTCCTGGCGTATCATTACCCCCGCGCGCTCGTTGGTGACAGCACTGGCTGCCGTCGCCACACGGGCGACGATGGTGGTATTGCCGCTGAACTGGCGATAGACGAAACGGAAAGCATCCGCCGTGCCGGTGACGCCCCCGCCCGCACCGCTCACCGTGAAGGTACCGGAGGAGTAACTGGCACTACCGGCGATGCCGACGGAGCCGACATCGCTAGTGCCCCAGACGATGATATTCACCGCGCTGGAGTTGGTGGCGACATTGTAGTTATCGTAGGCTTTCGCCGTCAGGCTGTAGTTGCCCATGGCCGCATTGGACCAAGTGTAGTTGTATGGGCTGGTGGACGCGGTGCCGAGGAGCGTGGCGCCCTGGTAGAACTCCACCTTGCTGATCGTCCCGTCGCTATCCGACGTTGTCGCCGTCATGGCCACGCTGGCCGGAGCAATGTAGTTCGTATTAGCTGCTGGGGCGGTTAGGCTCACCGTCGGCGGGGCATCGGACACCACATTCACCGCACCGGAGGTGGTGACGGCATTCATGTTGTCATAGGCTTTGGCGGTCAGCGTATAGCTGCCAGCTGCGACATTCGTCCAGGTAAAATTATACGGACTGGCCCAACAGGTTCCGAGCAACGTGCCACCGTTGTAGAATTCCACCTTATTGATCGAGCCATCGCTGTCCGATGCGTTGGAGGTCAGGGGGATCGTCGCCGGGGCGACGAAGGCAGCGCCATTGTTTGGACTGGTGATGGCGACCGTGGGCGGTGTATTCGGCGTCGAGAAGAAGATACCGCTGCAGACGCTGTTTGGCCCGACGGTGTTAATGAAATTGATCTTCACATGTCCGGTGATGTCCCAAACCAGATACTTCCCGGCAGAAAAATCGGAAAGGGTGCGGCTATCAAGCAGGTTGTTCGTGTTGGCGTCACGTACCTCGACGGTGAGCGAACGCGACTGGTTATCCCAATCCAGGCAATAGAAGGCCACACGATGGGGGTTGACGTCCGCAATATTCATGTCAACGGTAAAGGTGGACGCGTTGTACCAGCAGGCGGCTATGCGCCCGGTGGCTGCACGCTGCAGCGCGCGCACGTCGGTGGGAGCGGCATCCCATGTCCAGTTCGAATTGCCCGTGGCGCTGACTGTGGCGTAGGCCGGATAGCTCGTGGCATCATTAATGACGTTATAGCCATCTCCACCATACACGCCTTTCCAGTTCCCTTGTGTGCTGCTGTCAGTGGTGACAAAGGTGACGGGTCCGGAGGTGAGCACGGAGATACTTACCGGCGTAGAGGTGGTAACCGCATTAAGGGTGTTGTATGCTCTGGCGGTCAGCGAATAACTGCCTGCGGAGATGTTCGTCCAGGTGCACTGGTATGGACTGCTGCTGCAGGTGCTTAACAGCGTGCTTCCCTGGTAAAATTCCACCCTGCTGATGGTGCTGTTGCTGTCGGTGGCTGTCGCACGCATGGCGACCGATGCCGGCGTCATGTAGATCGACCCGTTGAGCGGACAGGTAAGACTCACCGCCGGCGCATCCACGATGAGATTGACGGCGGTCGAGGTGTAGCTGGCCCCCTGGTTATCGAAGGCGACGGTGGTCAGCGCATACGTGCCGGCAGGGGCATTGTTCCAGGTGCAGCTATAGGGGCTGGTGGTCGATTGACCCAGCCAAGTGACTCCTTGGTAGAAATCCACCTTGCTGATGGTGCCGTCGATATCGACGGCATCGGCGGTGATGGTGACGTTGCCGGGAGCAATGATGGCATTATTCACGGGACTGGTGATCCCCGTCCACGGCACAGCATTCCCGATATTGGACAGCGTGATGTCGTCATAGCTGACGCTATCGCCCGTGCCTTCCATGGTAAAGCCGGGCGCATTATTGCCATACCACACGGTCGGACCAAAGTTGAAGGTCCAGGTTGCCGGTTCCTGGCTGCCGACCGGCCAGATCTTGCCATTATACATCCAGTTGCTATAGCTGCCCGACTGGCCGACGTAGGTGCGCTGTGTTTTGAACCAGTACCAGGTGCCCGGCGACCAGACGAAGCTCTGAAGGTCACCCCAGGTGATTTGCGAGGCCATCAGCGCCGCGTGTGTGGCATCGGTAAATACCAGATTCAAGCCGTAGGCCGAACAAATGCCTGCCGGGCCGACAAAGGGGGCATTTACCCGCACCTTGGCGGTGATCTGCAGATTACCGGTGTTGTAGCCCGGGAGTTGGAGCGACGCGGGGCCGGTTCCGGTCATCACACCGCCGCTTTCCGACCAGCTTCCGCTATAGAAGTACCAGGCGGGATCCACCACCCCATCGTTAAAATCATCTGTGAACAATGCGGTGGCATTGACTAACATGCTGCCACTTCCGGTGTTGCCGTAGCTGTCGTAAGCTTTGGCGATGATGTTATGCACCTGGCCATCGTTCATCCAGGTGGTAGATACCGAACAGGGGCTGGGCCGACCGCAGGCCGGCACGCGGCTGAATGGTACGGTTGCGGCATCCAGGAAAAACTCCACGAAATCGACGTCATTATCTTGATCGGTAACCGTCGCGACCAGCGTGTCACGCTCACCACCATCGAAGACATTACTGCTGGTTTTCGCTATGGTCACCGCCGGGGCATGCTGGTTGGCGGGCATCGGTTTGATCCCCACCCAGGTGCCTGGGGTGCCGGCCACCGTGCAACGGTCTTCGGTGGCAATCCCCACCTGGGCATTGAGAAAATGTACAATGGGGCGATCCTGCTGCCAGAAGACGGTGTTGGATGGGCTCTGCCCACTCGCGAGATTCTGGTGCAGACGAAGGGTGGGATGCAGTAGCAGCCAGTCAGCCGGGGTGCTTGCCGGATTGTTATTTCGATTGCCGTTGATCTGGCTTTGATACAGCAGGTTGCTGTACTGCACCACATCACCACTGTTATAGGTGGTCGCGGCTGACCAGAGCGGGGTGCTCGCTTTATACCAGTTGTTCACCGGGGTACCGGAGATACAATCGTAGACATCGCCGGTCAGCTCCGGATCGCTGTTGCGGATGAAGGCGTCGATAGTGCTGCCGCTGTAGCTCACCCCGGCCATATCCAGGCTTTTATATGGTCGGCCACCGAGCGTGCCGTTTTTGCAACAATCGAAAATTGCGGCGCCGGGTCCCATGTTGGCGAATTGTGCCCCGTGCATGCGGATGAGCGTGGGGTAAATATGGGTGAATTTGATGGCGCCCAACGAGGGATACTGCGAACCGCTGGCGGCGGTCCCTACCAGGTTGGTGAAATATAATTGGCCGCCATATGTCTGCCCATCATGCGCCAGGTAATACTCCGTCTGACGTGACACCGGATCGAGGAAGGTGACGTTTTCGAGATCGGCATTGGAGCCGCAGAGGTAGATTCCGTAGCGCCCGCATTTGTCGATGGTGACATTCTGCATGCGCACGGCGCTGTAATCGCCATAATAGCCGGCCTGGGTGCCGGAGAGTACGCAATTCTGCAGATCAGCGGTGTAGGTGCAGCCGTACCACAGGTCGCCGATGGCGTAAAACCCGCCATGAATGTCCAGGTTCCACAGCTTGGTATCCAGCCCCTGCCACTTGCAGACGCCGGCGCCCCAGATGGGGCCGGGCACGATGGTCATATCGCTGATGCGGTGATTCGTGCGCCCGCTCATCGCAGCACCGGGGCAGAGATAGCCGTAGCCGATCTTGCCGCTGTCGCCGGCTGCCGCACCATGAATCTGCGTCACCAGATAGCCGGAGTTCTGCAAGTCCGCTCCGTTATCCGTCAGTGGCAGGTAAGCCATGGTATTGGCATCATTGGTGAAGTAGCAGAAATTGTCGCTGGGGGTGCTCCCGCTGCCGAGGACGGTACAAGTATCCGCATCCGTGTAGCGCACCGCATTCGACATGTGCAAGCCGCACAGCGTGCGATCGATCGGCGGGTTTAGAAAAGGACCATTGCCGTAGGGATCCCCATTCGGATAGCCGGCAAACACGAATGACGTCTTTGCGCTGGTTTGAAAATGTGCGCCGGCCGGGAAGTAGGAATCGTTGCGATGATTGGCAATGCAGGTGAAATTCTGGCTACCGGGCGCCTTGACCCATATGCGCAACACGGCATTGGCGAAGTCGAATTGCGCGATCACGCGATACAGCCCCACCGCATCGCAATTCACCGATGACTGGATCTGCGGCGAGATGCTGCTGCCGTCCGCGCAAGTCAGGGTGTAAATCATACGCAGATTGCCCATATAGTTATCCATCGTCCAGATGATGGATTGGACACTCTCGCCCCATTCCGTTCCGGCAATCGGCAAATTGGTATTGGCGTGATTATTATAGAAACTCAGGTCCAGGGTGTAGGCCGACATGCCGCTCCAGTTGCTGGCACGCCCTTTCGTTGCATCATACGCGCCGGCGGAGAAGGGGTCCATGGAGAAATAGACATCGGACGGCACCTTGGCGACCCAGTAGCTTTGCCAGTTGGCGCCGTAGCTGGGCTGGTTGGTCGCATCGGCGGTATGCGCCGTCGTGCAGACGTAAATCACGGTCGCCGCACCGATGGCGACCTGCACCGTATCGTTCACGGCATACGCCGTGCCCGAGGACCAGTTGTGCCCGGAATTCAGCACCAACAGGTGGTCGCCGCCTTGCGGCAACTCGGTGTAGGTGCGAATGCCGTGCAGACCGGTCGGGGCCGTCGAATCCAGCACGCCATCCAGCGAAACCCAGTTGCCGGATTGCAGTGGTTGGTAGGGGAAATAGCGCGACATCCCATCAGCAACCATTTGCATGGCGGTGAAGCCAGAGGCGGCCTGCAGATACGTCACACCCTTGCCGGCGCCAACCAATTCCACACTGTGCATGTCCAGCACCAGCGGCTTATTAATATACCAGGTGCCGGCGGGGAGGTAGACGCGCCCGCCGCCGGCGTTGCTGACGTAATCCAGCCGCTGCTGGATCGCCTGCGTGGTTGCCGCGGCATTCGCCTCTCCCTGCGCGGCGATGGCATAGCCGTTAAAGGCCTGCGTGACATCCAGCGTGGTGAAGACCGCAGTCGCCGAACTATATTTCATTAATAACGCACAACAGACCAGCGCAAGGCAGAGCCGCCGGATGATCCGTGTCGATGTGTAGCTCATCATGGTCTCTCCTTTCATCAGAGATTCGCGTTGCCGCGCTTAATTCACCGGATTGCTGCCGGTCCACACGGGCGGTGTCGCGCCGTACGTGCCTGTCTGCGTGCACGTATATGTGGTATATTTCGGCGTTGTGCCAAGGGTGGCATTCGGCATCTGGATGATATGGCATCCGGCCAGCCACGTGCCTGAAGTCGGCAGGCCATCCAGGTCAGTCTGGTAGGTGATGATATGGCACTGGCCGGTGCCGGAATAGGCAATCGGTCCATAACTGAGCAGGGAGTCCTTCATTGGAAGGGCGAAAACCGATCCATACCAGTTGGATGAACTGCAGCGCACGAGGCAGTAGGGGTGTTGGTCTGTACTGTTCGGAATGCTGAGCTGTTGCAATATGAGAGTTCCGCTCGGTGCTGGCGTCGGATTGCCCGGCGCATCGGCCAACGTGACCACCGAGTGGTTCAGGCTGGTATACATGCAGCCGTCGTAAATCTCCGCGACCGTCAGCACATTCCCTTCCGGTCCCGGATTGAGCGACGGTTCAGCGTAGAACAGTGCGCCATTCAACTGCGGATTGTTATAGCCTTCATTGTCAAAGCAGACATTGGTAATACTCAATGGCCCGCCGTAGGGACCGGAATGCAGTACGAAATACGCTTTGTCGGTGCTGTCGGTATCTCCCAGCAGCAGATAGCGGATATCACCGCGGCACCCGACCAGGCGAAAGCCGGCATAACCGGGGCGCCCGATAAAGAAGCGGATATTGAGATCCTGCGATTTGCCGTAGTACTGCGCTTCGATAGCATCAAAGGCGACATCATTGAGATCCACCGGGCAATTCGGAATATGGCATCCCCAATCGCTCACGCCGTGGGCATTCATGTCGCACGCACGTACACCGGAAATGCTGACATGGCTGGCTTCGCCGATGACGATGGGAGCGCCGGTGGCAAAGGCTCCCGTCGAGATGCGCATATCACGGACCGCCACGGTGCCGCCGGTTGTGTTCAGCGACAATGCCCGTGCCGGGAGCCAGTACCCGTAGAAGGACGCGCCATCCGAGCGTTGCCCGCATCGGACCATCGCCAGGTGCTTGCTGATCCCTGCGACGGGGGCAGCACCACTCCAATAAGCGATACAGTTGGCATCGTTATTTGAATTGTATACGCGGTAGGCATCATTCAGCGTGCCGGCGTCGGCGCGCGTTTGTGTTGTGCCCAGCGTGGCGTCCAGCGAATACCGTACGCCATCACCCAGTTGGAAGCCGGCATATGTCCAGTCGCCGTTGACCGACGTGCCGTCGTTGGGGGTGCCGGTGAACGGCTGATCGGTGACTGCGCCCAGCCGAAAAGCGCCGTACTGGAAGGCTTTGAAATGATAACCGGTGCCCAGGTTCAGGCAGGCGGTGAGCACCGGGGTGACCGGGGTATTGGTGCTCAGGCTGAACCAGGCGCGCCCGTAGCCGGCATTGAGATCGATCTGCACGGAGATGCGCAACACACCTTGCCCCACTGGTGAGGCGGAGAGCAGCAGCGACTGGGTAGACTCCACGCCGTTGGCATCCAGGACCTTGAATTTGAAGGACAGATTATTTCCGGTCGTCGGGTCACTCTCGATGGTCCAGATGGTGACGGGATCGGTGATATTGCCGTTCGGACCGTCGCCATCACCGGCTACCGTGCCCTTGATCACGCCGGTGCCGTTATTCTTCATGATGAGATCGAACGTCAGGCTGTTGTTGGGATCATCGCGATAATGGCTGCACAGCGTTGTGGCGTTCGACTTCCGGGCGCCCAGCGAGAGCGGACAGAGCGGGAAGTAGCCCGCAGTACGCACGGTGCCATCCGTGGTGCGCAGGCCGTAGGCTGTTGGGCAGGAGTTATCCAGGATTGTCGGCGTCTGACTGCCCACAGCGGGAAAATGGGTATCGGAGAGCGGTGCCTCGGGGTAGGCATCCTTTACACCGAGCAGGAAGACGGAACTCTTTGCCTGTTGATTGATAACAGTGCCCATTCCCTGGCCGGTGACCGTCACTTTTGACGAACCGACAAAGATCGGGCGGGAAAGATTCCAGGTCGACGTACTGCTGGGGATGACCACCGTCCCTCCATCACTGTTGGCGGCGACATCGTTCACCGCTTGCTGCATGACACTCGACATATCGCCGACGCTGGGGTCCGCGCCATAATCTGTCACCAGATTTTTCGTGATTGGCGCCGCCCACACGATCATCGCCGACAGGAAGAGAAGTCCGAACACCGGCAACATACGGTGCCAGGGTAATGATACGCGCATAGCACTCCTCCATTCTGTGGGTAGTGTGAGAAAAGGTTCAGGTCAAACGGCTTACTAATTAGACGATATCACAAAAGGTCGGGAATGCAAGCCGCGGGTGGCACATGAGGCTGGTTAACAAGTTGCATAACGTGGCATCATGGACTGGGTCAGAAGGATTCAAGCAGATAAGGGGAATATGTGAGCCACTCCAAAACAGGAAACCATCTTGATCTTTTGTGCCGTACTGAAGCGCCACCCCGTTTTGTGGGTATACAGGAGATAGCCGGGTAAGATATAATCTATGGACTCGGTGGGCCGCAGTGCCCGAACGCCGAAACCCCGGTTGAACGCTGAATTGCGGTACATGAACCCGATGGATGCGAAAATAGCCGATCCACAGCTTGCACAGCAGAATACTGGTGATACTGGAAACGTACAGGGAGCCATTGCTTCGGAGCTGCCGGTGACCATCATCCAGCCGACACGGGGGTGGCGCGCGCTGCACTGGGCGGAGTTGTGGCACCATCGCGAGTTACTGCTGTTTCTCACCTGGCGCGACATCATTGTGCGGTATAAGCAAGCCGCATTGGGGGTGGCGTGGGCGGTGCTGAACCCGCTGCTCACCATGCTGGTGTATACGATCATCTTCTCTCACCTGGCGAAGTTCGAGACGGAGAATGGTATTCCGTATCCCGTCTTCTTTTACTCAGCCATGCTCCCGTGGTCGTTCTTCGCCGGTGCTGTGGGGCGCGCGGGGAGCAGTCTGATTAACAATGCGCAGTTGTTGAGCAAAGTCTATTTCCCCCGCCTGCATATTCCCATGGCAGCCATCCTGGCGGGCATCCTTGATTTCGCCATCTCCTGCGCGGTGCTGCTGGTGCTGATGTGCATCTATCACGTCTGGCCGACCTGGCGCGTGCTGCTGGTCCCCTGCCTGCTGCTGGTGATGATCCTTGGCGCGCTGGCGCTCGGGCTCTGGGTCGCCTCCATCAGCGTGCGGTATCGCGATGCGCAGAACCTGGTGCCCATGCTGTTGCAAATCCTGATGTTTGCCTCGCCGGTCATCTATTCGCAAAGCAAGATATTTTCACCGACCATCCGGCTCTTGTATAACTTCAATCCGCTGGTGGCGCCGTTGCAAGCCTTTCGCTGGGCCTTTGCCGGCGGGATGCCGCCCACGCCACTGTCCATCGTCGCCTGCGCGGTGATCACCCTGGGGGTGCTGGCCGGCGGTCTCTACTATTTTTCTCGCGTGGAGTCGACCTTTGCCGACATGGTATAAACCCGATGAGTGATCTGGCCATCCGAGTGGAGCATATCAGTAAACGCTATCGCATTGGGCGGCGCGCGGAGACCAATGCGCGCGAGGCGCTGACGCAGCTCATCGCCGCGCCGTTTCGCCGTCACGCCGGAGAACAACCGGATGAGACGGAGTTCTGGGCCTTGCGTGATATCTCCTTTGAGGTGAAGCCGGGGGAAGTGGTCGGGCTCATCGGGCGCAACGGGTCAGGGAAAAGTACGCTGCTCAAGGTGCTGTCACGCATTACCGAGCCCACCAGCGGGCGCGCGGAGATTCATGGCCGCATCGGTTCGCTGCTGGAGGTCGGCACCGGCTTCCACCCCGAACTCACCGGGCGCGAGAATATCTACATGAACGGCGCTATCCTCGGCATGCGCAAGGCGGAGATCGACCGGAAATTCGATGAGATCATCGCCTTTTCCGAGGTGGAAAAGTTCCTCGACACCCCGGTGAAACGCTATTCCAGCGGCATGTACGTCCGCCTCGCCTTCGCCGTGGCGGCCCACCTGGACCCGGAGATCCTGCTGGTGGATGAAGTGCTGGCGGTGGGCGATGCCGCGTTTCAGAAAAAATGCCTGGGGAAGATGGGGGAGGTGGCGCGGGGGGGGCGGACGGTGTTGTTCGTCAGTCACAATATGGCGGCAGTGCGTAACCTCTGCGGGCGTTCGGTGCTGCTGAATTCCGGTTGTCTCTTATCCCAAGGACCGACCGAGCAGGTAATGGAACAGTACCTGCACGAGATCCCGCGTGCTGATTCACATGCATCACTCAAGCAATTGATCGATAATCTGCCGGCCGATCCGGCTTTTAAATTACTTGGCATCCAGTTACGGCAGAAAGGGATGCCGGTCTACGAATCCGTGCTCAACAGCTTGCCGCTTGAGATTGAATTTACCTATCAAGTGTTTCAGCGGACCAGCGGATTACGGGTCTATTTTGACTTATTGGACGCTGAAGGCATCATGTTATTTCGCTCCTTTAATGATGAGGATGCCGAAGGTATTCCGACCATCGAACCTGGTACGTATAAGTCGATAGGCGTGATCCCGGAGAATTTGCTCTCACCGGTCCACTATGAATTGAGCCTCAATACGACAATTTTCAATGTGCGCAGTTGCACGCCGGAAATACGGGTCCCGATTCATGTGCAACGAGCGGGGAGGGCGAATCGCGCCTATCCGTCCGAACCCATCCGCGGGAAACTTGCCCCGGCGCTTCATTGGGAAACGACCAGTCTTGTGGCGGCACCTTAATTCTGTTCAGGAGAAAGACCGGTTTGATGTTAAAAAATATAATCCGCAACAGGCTGCGCCGCTTTCTGGGCTTGAATGAATTTCAGTGTCTGCAGTCCGCAGTCATCGACTTGAATTCAGCCGCTGAATTGCGCAAGGTATTCTCCTGGGAGCAGCAACCGTCGCTCGATATCCCGGACCTGGATACAGTTGCCTATCTCGAGGATGCCAACGAGCGGCGTTTGCGTGATGCGGAATCGATTGCAACAGTGATGAAGAATGCCGCGCCGGCCATCGCTCTGGAAATCGGGACCGCCGGGGGGCAGACGACCGCCTTGATGGCCCTCAATGCCCCCGCCTCGCAGGTCTACACCATCAACATCCCGCCGGAAGAGATCATTGCGGGAGAAGGCGGCACCTTCACGACGATAGCGCTGGAGCGGGAGAAGATCGGGGCATATTACCGGGAGCGCGGTTTGCAGAATATTACGCAGATTCTGGTGAACTCCGCGAAGTGGGTACCGAATATCGGTACCATCGATGTCGCGTTCATCGATGGCTGTCATGACACCGACTTTGTCTATAACGATTCAAAGAAAGTGCTCAGCGCCATGCGGCCGGGGTCATTCATCCTCTGGCACGACTTTAATCCCTCGCTGGTCCACCAGTATCCCTGGATTGCCTCGGTCTGTCGCGGTGTTGAGCAGTTGTTGGCGGAAGGATTGATCACCGGGCGCATTTTGCATGTTCGCGATTCCTGGGTGGGCATACACCAGGTAGGCAAGAGGAACGCATGAGCGATAAGCTGAAGCTGGGCTTAATCATTGATCCGGAGTTCTACATGCTCGAGCGCAGCGTCTGTGCGCTGACGCCGCAGCTCATCCGCGCGTTCTGCCGAACATTCGATACACGCATCATCTGGGATCAGCGCCGCTATGATGAGCTATGCACGGAAGTCGATTTTCTCGTCTCCTTTGAGCCGAAATTCGCGGCGCCACTGTTGAAATGGCAGCGGGTCGGCCTCTGGCATAATACCCTTCCGGCTTGCCCGTGCTATGTGATGATGAGCGACCCGCATAACGACCCCTGGCGGGAATCCTATTTTCTCTCCCAGGGGCTGGATTTCATCCTGGGGCTCTATTACCATCCGACGCTGCGCCACTTCACGCAGATCTCGCCGTCATGCCTGGTGCACTTCCCCTGGCCGGTGCCGGAGCAATGGATCAACACCGATGCCATTCGCTATCGCGGGCAGCAGGAGATCACCATCTTTGGCGCCGCGCAGAGTGATGCCTACACCGTGCGCAACTGGTGCCGCCAACAGCCCGGCGTGCATGCCTACGCCAACAGCGGCGTCGAAAATAAGACGATGGACGACCAGGAATTTTTCGTCTGGCTGCAGGGATTCGACGCGGTGATCGCCGCCGGTTCGGAAGACCCGCGTTACCGGCTGACTACCCCGAAATATTTCGAGACAGCCGCCGCCGGCAGCCTGCTCTTCGCGCAGGCGACCGATGACCTTGAGCGGTTGGGCTTCCGTGATGAGGTGAATTGCCTCGTGTTCACCCAGGCGACCTTTTCGGAGAAAGCAGCCGCCTACCTGGCTAACCCCGCCAACGAGCGCTATTTGCGCATCCGCCACGCCGGTCGCGATTTGATCCTGGCCCGCCACACCATCCAGGCGCGCTTGCAGGAACTCGACGCCCATGTCCGCAGTTGGAAAGGTCGATAACACGATGGGCACGGCAAACAAGCGGGGCAGGGAGGAGTCGATGAAATGACTAGCATTCGGTCACATATTCTCCGTGCCATCTCACGGTTACTGTACCCAACACGACCGGCAGTGGACGAGTTCATCCCTCCCGCTGGCCTGTACATGGGAACTGGGTGCCGCGTGCTGGGAAAGCCCTGCATTCACACCAAATACAATGCGGAGATCCATTGCGGCAATGAGGTCGTGCTGAATTCCAATCGGGAAGGCTATCACGCGGGCATGGCCTTCCCGGTGACATTGCTCGCTGACCGACCCGAAGCGCGGATCACCATCGGCGATGCGAGCCGCCTGCATGGCTGTTGCATCCACGCCTGGTCGCAGATCACACTGGGGCGCAAATGCCTGGTGGCGGCGGGAGCGCAAATCCTCGATGCGCACGGGCACGCCACCGAACTGGAGTATGCCAGGCTCCGCACGCAAATCCAGGATGCCCCGGAACCCATCATCATCGGCGACTTCTGCTGGATCGGGCTGGGGGCGTTGATCCTTAAAGGCACACGGCTGGGGGAGGGATGCATCGTCGGGGCGCGCTCCGTGGTGGCCGCCGGCGACTATCCGCCTTTCAGCCTGCTGGTGGGTATCCCGGCGCGGGTCGTTCGCACCATCGACCCGGATCAGGTGCTCCCGGAGGATGCCGATATCGCCGCCTATGCGATCAATGGGAAGCGCATGGACCGCTATTAACCCGGTCGAGAGGATGCAAATGCGGATCTTACTCGGGTACTACTACTATCCATTTGACTTCGATGTGCGGCAGCGTGTTGAAACCTGGCTGGCCCGGTTGCGGTCGCATGGCTACGCGGTCGATGGATTTTGTTTAACCCTGAATCCGCCCGGTCCACGCCTGCACTGGCCGGAGCTGGATATGCGCTGGCGCACGGGAGACGCGGAATTATACGCACTCTACACGGACCTGGTTACCCGCTTGCAGGATTATGATGTGTTCCTCAATTGGAACGGCATCAACACCCACCCGGAATTCGTCCGGCAACTGCCCACCTTCAACGTCTACACCTGCAACGATGATCCTGAATCTTCGGAAGATCTCTCGCACCCCGTCGCCTGGGCATATGACCTGTGCATGATCGGAAACGTCGCCGCCGTCGATCTGTACCGCGCGTGGGGTATCGAGCAAGTTGAATTTTGGCCGCTCGGATTTTTCGAGGAAGACTACGACCACGCGCTGACACGCGAAGCTATCCTCACTGGTGATCGACCAGTCGACATCACCTTGCTGTGCGAGCGGGAAAGCGGGTGGCGGCGTGAGCGGCTGGATCAACTGGTCGCCGCCTTTCCCAACGGCGCATATTATGGGAAAGGGTGGCCGAACGGCTTTCTGCCGGAAGAGGAACGCATTCCGCTGTATTGCCGAACAAAAATCGGCATCAATCTGCATAACAGCACTGGCCCGATCAACTATCGCACATACATGCTGCCGGCGAATGGCGTCATGCAAATCTGTGATAACAAATCCCACCTTGGTCAAATCTTCGCGCTGGACAAGGAAGTGGTCGGCTTCGACACCCTGGAGGAAGCCATCGAGAAATGCCGGTATTATCTCGCGCATGATGCCGAACGGCGCGAGATCGCCGTGGCGGGATGGGAGCGCGCGCTGCGCGATTACAATGAGACGCAGATCTTTCAGCGCCTGGTGTCCGCCATCGCGCAACGCTTCACCCCGACCGCGCAGGCTCGCACGCAGGAAGCTTGTATGGCGCTCAATCACTGGCTACGCAACCGACAGGCCCGGTGCCGGATGAAACATTCGACCGTGACGCTTCTGCGAAAAGTCGGCTCGTCGGGGAAGCGGTTCATCCGGCGTCTGCTGCCATAGTGTAGAGCGAACATCTCCCGCTGATCTGTGAACCGAAGAATAATAACTGATTAAGACTTGCATAGAATTTGAGAATACCCTAACATCGCTGTCCTGGTGTGTAATGCAGATGAAATAGTCCATTTCTCGCTTATGTTTACGATATACTAGTGTATCTTCTTGCCGAAATTAGGCGCATTTCCTCAAATAGGGGATCCGCAAGCAATTATTACTGCGTGGCTACACCGTCTGTCCGGGGCTATTCGTATAATGAGGAACAAGATACAATATGACCCCATGAGGCAGTGGGGATGGTAATGGGCTGGACCGTCTATTTGTGCGCACAGCCAGCGGGGGACAATTACGGAGTCTAAACGCTCAATACAACCAGAGATTGGACATACGGTTGGTCTGGGGTGGTTGCCATCCTCCGCCCGGCAGAGTCGCAACCCATACGGCGACCTCACGCAATTGCGTAAAGCAGTGCGGGCGGCGCTGTATGCCGTGGGACTGGGCAAACGCCATCCGGAAATCCCGTTCGCCGATATTGTCGCTCCCGGCATGACGGTGCTATTGAAGCTCAACTGGGTGAATCATCTGAACTTGAGTGGCATGGGGATGGAGTGTGTGGTGACGCATCCCGCGTTCGTGCTGGCCGTCCTGCAAGAAGTGTTGGGCGCGCGGCCCGGGAAAGTCGTCCTCGGCGACGCCCCCATTCAGGGGTGTGACTTGGAACAGTTGCTCACTCCGACGTTGCGCGATGCTATCTTCGGCGCGTCCTCGGATGTCCCCATCGAAATCGTCGATTTCCGGCACCTGGTGCTCGTTGATGGGCAGCAGCGCGAACAGCACAGTTCCGACCGGTACCAATTATTCGATCTAGGCGCAGACAGCCTGTTGGAGCCGCTCTCGCATCCCGCCGGGCGCTTTCGCGTGACGATGTACGACCCGCGCAAGCTCAAGGACAAGCACCAGCAAGGATGCCACCAATTTCTCCTTGCCCGGGAAGCTTTTACCGCGGATGTGATCCTGAACCTCCCGAAGCTCAATACCCATTGTAAAGCCGGGTTGACCGGCGCGATGAAAAATGTGGTCGGATTGAATGGGCTGAAAGATTACCTCCCGCATCACCGCGTCGGCGGTACAACACTCGGCGGCGATTGTTACGCCGGTTTCGCCCCGCTGAAACGGATGGCAGAGTTCTGTCTGGATCAGGCCAACCTGCATATCGGCACCAGAGCGCAGAAATGGTGGCATGGCCGCGCCTACCAGTTCCTGGCGCTGCATGTACACCTTGGGGGCGACGACCAGGTGGAAGGCGCCTGGTATGGCAATGAGACCGTGGCCGCGATGGTGCTGGATTTAAATCGCATTTTGCGGTATGGTATGGCGGATGGCACGATGGCGGATACGCCGCAACGGACGATCTGGTCGCTCACTGATGCCGTGATCTGCGGCGAGGGCCGCGGCCCGCTGGCGCCGGAGCCGGTCTACCTGGGGGCGGTGACCTTCGCGAGTTCCAGTGTGGCGGCGGATTATGTGCATGCGGCGTTGCTGCACCTGCACAGCCGGTTCATTCCGTTGCTTGCCCATGCCGTCAAACCGTTCCGCTGGCCATTGGTCGAGGAGCCGTTCATGCCGCGGGCGGTGACGATTGGCCGCGAGTACACGCTCTACGAATGCGCAGAGGAACTGGGTATCGATGTCAAACTGCCCGCGGGGTGGCAGCACTATTGCGAGAGGTCATAATCACAGCATGCTTATTGGGATACACCCGGATCGGATCGGTCAAGAGAGTTATTCTGATAAGTGGAGCGAGTACTTACGCGCACGCAACGTCGAAGTCCGCATGGTCAATCTGCTGGCACCGGACGCGCTGGAACAGGTACGCGACTGTGATGGGGTCATGTGGCGCTGGGTGCATACCGAGCAGTTCAAGCAATCGGCGCAACGTATTCTCTACGCCATCGAACACTACCTGCAGATTCCCGTGTTCCCGGACACGCCCACGGCCTGGCACTACGATGAGAAAGTCGCGCAATACTACCTGCTCGATGCGCTGCAGGCACCCACACCGCAGGCGTGGGTTTTTTGGAACGCTGAAGAGGCATTGCACTGGCTGGAGACGGCGCCGTATCCGCTGGTGTTCAAGCTGTCCGTCGGTGCCGGCGCATCCAACGTGGTGAAAGTGCTGCAGGCCGGGCAGGCGGCAGGATTGGTGCAACGCGCGTTCCATCGGGGTATCTTTCCCATGACCATGAACGAGTACCGGGAATCGGCCGGTTTCCCGCGTTCGCGTGCGGCGATGCTGGCGTTATTGCGCCGCATGAAAGATGCCATGCGCTATATCCTGTATAATGATTACCCGCGCTTGCACGAGACATGGTGGAAGCCGGAGCACGGATATGCGTATTTCCAGGAGTATCTGCCGGACAACGCCTTCGATACGCGGGTGACGGTCATCGGTGAGCGTGCCTTTGCCTTCCGCCGGTTCAATCGGCCTGATGATTTTCGTGCCTCCGGCAGCGGCTTGCTCGATTACGACCAGCAGGCGATCGATCCCCGGTGCATCGAAATCGCGTTTGCAGTGTCGCGCCGTGGGCGGTTTCAGTCGATGGCCTACGATTTTCTCTATCGGCAGGGTGAGCCGGTGATCTGTGAGATCAGTTATACGTTCCTGGATCGCGCTGTCTATGCCTGTCCTGGTCATTGGGATCGGGATATGCGCTGGGTTGCAGGGCAGCTCTGGCCTGAAGAAGCCCAGGTGGAGGATTTTCTGACAACCGTGCATGCAAACCGGGCTCGGAGGGGATAATCAATTCGTGGCTATGCTCGAACCGAAAACATCAGACGTGGTACTCGCTGATTCGTCGCTGGCGGGGAAGCATATCGTCATCTGCCTGGAAAGCCTGGAATTGGGCGGGGCGGAGCAGCAGGCATTGCTGCTCGCCCGGTGTCTGCGCGAGCAGTATCACCTCAATATCTCCGTGGTGGGCTTCTCCAACCCCGGCCGCGCCGCCGACCTGTGCGATGAGTACGGCATCCCCTGGCGGATCATTCCCGTCACCTGGTCCGGCAGTCGCCTGCAGCGGATCAAGTCGCTGCATCGCCTGCTCACCACCCTCCGTTCGATGGCGCCGGACATCCTGCTGCCCTATACGGTGATCCCCAATTTGCTCTGTGGTTTGGTCTGGCGCTGGACAGGCGCCCAGTTATGCGTCTGGAATCAGCGTGATGAAGGCCGCCATCTGTCCGGACGGCGCATCGAGCGCCTGGCCGCGGGAAATGCCTCCTTTTTCCTGTCCAACTCGCAACATGGCGCCGAATTTCTCATGCAACACCTGGGGGTGCCCCGCGGGCACACCGCCGTGGTCTATAACGGGGTGACGCCGGCGGCGCCGAAACGCAGCCCGCTGGAGTGGCGCTGGGAACTCGGGGTGAGCGATAATGTCCTGCTCGCGTGCATGGTGGCGAACATTCATGAGTACAAGGACCATGAGACCCTCCTGCGCGCCTGGCGTGGCGTGCTGGACCGGTGGGAGGGGCACCGTGACCGGCCCGTACTCCTGCTGGCGGGACGTCCACATGCGATACATACCTCGCTGCGCGCGCTGGCCTTTGATCTCGATCTGGGCCGCTCGGTGCGTTTCCTCGGCAAGGTCGGCGACATCAGCGGGCTCCTTGCCACCTGCCATCTGGGCGTGTTCAGCTCGCGGTATGAGGGTTGCCCCAACGGGGTATTGGAGTGTATGGCCGCCGGCCTGCCCATCGCCGCCACGGATATTCCCGGCATTCGCGAGGCGGTGGGAGAGGATGGCCTCTCGTACCTGGCGCCCCCCGGCGACGCGGAAGCGCTCACCGAGCGCATCTGCACCTTGTTGGGCAATTATGTCTTGCGCTCCCATCTTGGGGAGCTCAATCGCCAACGGATTGCTGAGCACTTCTCGCCGGCGCGCTTGTGTGAGCAAACCGTTCAACACCTTATGGAACACATGCAGTAATGGGAGCAGCAATGACGACGACCGGTACCGGTGAGATCAAGGCATTGGTACTGCAGCAGGCTGAAAAGAATTGGGCCGCGTTGCCGGAAGATTTCCTCTCCCGCCATCAGGATCTCGTGCTCACGGTCGTGATGCTCTCGCATGGACGACCCGATTGCACGGTGCGAGCGCTGCAATCGCTGGACGAATACGTTCGGATCCCATACCGGGTCATCCTGCTGGATAATCATTCGGAGCCGGAAGTACAGGCGCAACTGCAGGCATATTGCACCGGGCGCGAGCAGATTACGCTCATCCTGCTCGATGAAAATCTGGGCTGTGGCGGTGGCCGCATGTATGCGCTGCCGTTCGTTGAAACCGAACTGGTGGCCTTTCTGGATAATGACGTCGAAGTCTTCCCCGGCAGTATCGAGCATCTGCTGTACCAGATGGAACGCGCGCCGGAAACCGTCGCCGTCACCGGCATGTGCATTCTGCCAACCGGAATGGTGCAATACTGCGGCGGCGATTTTACCGTCGATGGGGGGATGTTATTGCTGGGCTACCCGGGCGCATCCTGTCGATTCGATGCCCCGCAAGTTGGTGTTTCCGGCCCGTGCCGCTGGGTCAGTGGGGGCGTGACGCTCTATCGAAAACGCTACTTACACGAAAATCCCTATGATCCTGCCTTACGTGGATATTTCGAAGATATTGAGTGGTCGTACCGAGTAGCGAGCCTCGGGGAAGGCCGGTTTCAGCGCTGTGTTGAGGCACTGTTTCTGCATCATCATGAAGAACGCTGGCGGTCATCATCGCTTACCAGCGAAGAACAACATGCGCTGATCATGCCGCATCTGGAAGCATTGGCCCAGTTCTATCGCCGGCATGATGTTGTCCTTCAGGCGATTATGCCATTGCTCCCCGAATATACGGGAGTAGATCATCGGTTTGTCTACGAGCCGGGGAGGCTGCTGTTCATCCTGCTCCTGACCAATGGGCGGGAGTGGTTTCTGACGCAGTGGAACCTGGGGGTGTTGGCACCCCTTATGCAATACCCGGTACTTGTTCAGGAATCTCACATAAATGCCGCGCACGCTCGCTCGTTAAGCAGTGTGAGGAACAACTTGATCCGGCGCTTAGGTCGATGGGGGAAACAGATGGTCAAGTCGCTGGTTACCCGCCATTGCGAATAGCATTACCATGAGATCAAATACGGCCTCCGGAGGCGCTGTGCCAATACGTGTTGCCTACGATATTTCAGTAATCGCCAAAGAATTTGCGGTGCAGAAGCATACGTTCGGCATCTTTCGCGTCGTTGATGAAATCTTACGGGGGCTCCGCTCGTATGAAGACCTCGAAATCACACCGGCTGTGTTATGCCTGCCGCCGTTGCTGGCGTATGCCGAGGCGTTCGAAACATATCTGACGGAATGGCAGGGGATGGAGAAAGGCCAATTCTTTACCCGGCGTCATGAACGGCGTGCGTTAAAACAGGCCATCAATTCGCTGGATACCCTCTGCAATGCCCCCTGGGTGACCCGGCACCCGCGCCTGATGCTGCCAGTAGCGCTGGCATTCAAGGCGATGCGGAAAGCGTTGCGCGCGGTACCGGTACGTGAAGTGACCTATAGCAACGAGCGCAAATCCTACGATATTTATCACTCGACCTATTTGCCATTTCCCTCCCGTCGCGCCACTGGCGCAGGCCAGCGCATCCTGACGATCTATGATCTCATTCCCGTCATGGCCCCCCAGTTTTGCATCGATCCCATCATTCAATCGTATAAACAGTTATTGAGCAGCCTGGTGCCGCAGCAGGATTGGGCAATCTGTATTTCCGACTTTACGAAGCAGGAACTCTGCGCTTATACTGGTATGGCACCGGAACGCGTATTTGTGACGTTGCTGGCAGCCGATGCCAAGTTTTATCCGGAGCAGGATGCGGAACGCATTGCAGATGTCCGGCGGCGTTATGGTATTCCCGCGGGGGAGTATTTTCTTAGTCTTGCCAGGATTGAAGGGCGCAAAAATTTCGTTCGGCTGCTCAATGCCTTTGCACGTTTATTGCGTGAGTCCCCTGATCTTCCACTGACATTAGTGCTGGTGGGGGAACTGGGTAAGAACTATGAAGACATTCTCTCTGCCTCGGACGATCTGGAAGCCATTCGTGGCCGGGTAGTATTTACCGGATACGTCGAGGAGCAGGATATCAGTGCCGTCTACAGCGGCGCGAAGGCGTTTCTCTTTCCTTCGCTTTATGAGGGATTCGGCTTGCCGCCGCTGGAAGCGATGCAATGCGGTGTGCCGGTGATCACCTCGAATACCACCTCGCTGCCGGAAGTTGTGGGCGATGCCGGCATCATGGTCGACCCGACCGATATGGATGCGTTGTGCGCCGCGATGCTGGAGGTCGCCACAAATGATCAGCTCTGTGGTGAACTGCGTGAGAGAGGATTAGCCCGCGCACGGCAATTCAGTTGGGCGAAGAGCGCACAGCAGACAGCGGAAGTATATCGGTTTATCATGGCCAACACCTAGCGGGTAGGACGGGAATGATGCTTGAGTATAATTCAAACGAAGATATTCGCGATTACCTGAAGCAGAGCATGTTGACCGATGCCAACGCACAGACGCGCATTGAGCTGGGAAATTATGTCGATGATGCGTTAATGCGTTTTCAGGCGACCTTGGATTATCTCCCAACAGTCGGTGAGGATGTCCTGGAATTAGGCGCCAACCCGTATTTCTTTACCCTGTTGATGAAAAAGTTTCGGAAGTTCCGTCTGGAATTATCAAATTTCTTTCATCCGGATCCAGATGGTAAGACCATCTATACACAGATAATCTGCAATGAGAAATATGGCGAAGAACATGAGTTCTCGTTTCGTCAGTTTAACGTCGAAAAACAAAGATTTCCCTATGCTGATGCCTCTTTTGATGGCGTATTGTTCTGCGAGATACTTGAACACCTGGTTGAAGATCCGGTCGCTGCCCTCGCCGAAATACATCGGATACTCCGACCAGGCGGATGGTTATTGCTTACCACGCCCAATATTGCTTCTGTGAAAAATATCATGCGGTTATCCCATGGGCAGAATATCTATGATGTGTATAGCGGGTATGGATACTACGGTCGGCATAATCGTGAATATACGCTGTGCGAAGTACGTGATCTGCTTTCGTCACTTGGCTTTTCGGTGAGGAGAATTGCTACGCAGCAGATCTACCATCGTCGGCGCAGAGATATCATCAAGATGAAGCTGCAGTCGCTATTCATCAATGCAAAAGAGACGGAAGATAACATTTTCTGTCTGGCGGAGAAAACCGGATCATGTGGGTCCGTCAGGCCTCCCTGGTTGTACCGCAGTATATAGCAGTAGAGTTCATAGAATGATGAATATCCTGTATGACATTTCCATCCTGGGGAGTGGTCAGCTACGCCCGTATGAGCGGGCGGGGATATTTCGCGTCGTCGAGGAGGTTGCTTTCGGTCTGGCAGAGTCAACCGAATGTCAATTGGAGTTCAGTGCGTTCTACTCAAACGAGATCTTACATGCCGCACAGCAGTACCTGCAGGGGCAGGATCGCTTACGACATATTTCGCTTCCGGCACCCCCGATTCATCCGGTGATCGGTCGAGCGCTTCACCAGGTAGCTGATCGTACAGTTTGTACATTTGGCGAAGGAAATTTCTGCGCACGGAATGCAAAGAGAGTCGCCAATAAAGTCTGCTCCATCCTCTGGCGCACTTATCCGACGGTCGCCCCGCGTAGTTTGGCAAAGGCGGAGATATTTCATTCACCATTTCACGCATTCCATCTGCAGGTAAACAGCAACCATTCATTCACGCGCTTTTTGACTGTCTACGATTTGATCCCGATCAAATTTCCCCAATTCTACGGGGAAAGCGGTCCCAATATGCAAGCGCTCATGGCGGCCAATATCGCCAGTGTGCAGCCCGCTGATTGGGTGCTCTGCATCTCCGAGGCTACGAAAAACGACCTGTGTGAGTATGCGCCGCATCTCAACCCGGACCGGGTGGTGGTCACCCATCTGGCGGCCTCGGAACTGTTTCATCCGATCAGCGACCCGGCAGCACTCGCGGCAGTGCGGCAGAAATATCACCTCCCCGATGCCCCATATATACTCAGTGTCAGCACACTGGAACCTCGCAAGAACATCGATCATGTGATCCGCGCTTTCGTCCGCTTGATCACCCAGGAACATCTCGATGATCTCTACCTGGTGCTGACCGGGTCAAAGGGGTGGAATTACGAGCGGATTTTCAGTGAAATCACCGGCAATCCTGCTATCATTGACAAAATTATCCTCACCGGCTATGTTGCGGATGATGATCTGCCGGCGTTGTACTCCGGAGCGCTGGCCTTCGCCTATCTCTCGCATTATGAAGGCTTCGGGCTGCCGCCGCTGGAAGCGATGCAATGCGGGACGCCGGTCATTGCGTCGAACACCTCATCATTGCCGGAGGTGGTCGGCGACGCCGGCATCATGCTTGCACCGACTGACCTCGAGGGATTATGCCAGGCGATGCTAAGGCTCTATGCGAATGTCGATTTGCGCGCTAATTTGCGGGCGAAAGCTATGGAACGTGCCGGGCATTTCTCCTGGAAACGCTGTGTCGACGAGACGATGGCCGCATATAAATTGGCGTTAGCAGAACGCGGGAAATAAGCGACTGATTAATGATGTCTGATTCACGCTTACGACTACTATACGATATCTCAGTCCTCGGAAACGGTCATGCGAATGTCCTGGCCCGCACGGGTATCTATCGCGTGGCAGAGAATGTCGCCCTCGGGTTAGTGGATTCTGCACAGGTCGCGATGGAATTGTGTGCATGTTCCTCCCTCGAGTTATACTTCCATGCGAGAGATTTTCATGCGGAATCGGCGCGATTCAGGCCGCTGCCATTTTCGACGCCCCCGCGCCCGCGTACCCTTGAGCACCGCCTGCAGTATGCGGTAGTCGAGAACACGCTGAAGCATGGCTACGCGCACCTCAATACCAGGATTATGCGGAAGTTCACCCGGATGGCGTTCCCACGCTCGACCGGCGCCATGCCGTTATTCGACCCGGCATCCGCCGAAGCGGCGCAGATCTACCATTCGCCGAACTTTCCCATCCCCGAGGCCATGCGTGCGTACCCGAATCTGCAGTGCTTTTTAACCGTATACGACCTGATCCCGATCAAATTCCCGCACTTCTTCGGCGAACTGGCCGGCAGGATGAAGGCCGGCTCGGAACAGACACTGGGCAGCCTGCGACCGGAGGATTGGGTGCTCTGCATTTCGGAAGCGACGAAGCGTGACCTCTGTGAGTATCGCCCGGACCTTGCCCCGGAGCGGATGATCGTTACCCCACTGGCCGCCTCGCGAGACTTCTATCAGGTGACTGATCAGGCAGCAATCCAGCGAGTCAAACAGAAATATCATATCCCTGATGGCCCATATCTGTTAAGCTTGAGCACGCTGGAGCCGCGCAAGAACATCGATCATGTCATCCGCGCCTTCGTGAAGCTGGTGCAGGAGCAGCACCTCCCCGACCTCTCCCTGGTACTGGTGGGGGCCAAAGGCTGGGATAGCGCGCGCATTTTCTCCGCCATCGACACCAGCGGGGGGATCATCGACCGCATCATCGTTACCGGCTATGTCGAGGATGCCGACCTGCCGGCGCTCTACAGTGGCGCTTTGGCCTTCGCCTACATGTCGTTTTACGAAGGCTTCGGGCTGCCGCCGCTGGAGGCGATGCAGTGCGGGGTGCCGGTGATTACTTCCAATACCTCATCACTGCCCGAGGTGGTGGGAGAGGCAGGGTTACAGCTTGACCCGTGTGACCTGGACGGGCTCTGCCAGGCGATCTGGGAGATTTATGCGCATGCATCTGTGCGAGAAGCGATGGCGTGCAAATCGCTGGCACGCGCGCAATCGTTCTCGTGGGACGGCTGTGTGGCGAAAACGATCGCAGCCTACCAACACGCCTGCAATATCGGAGAGGCCATAGCCCAATGATAACCGATCCGCTATCCGTTCTATATGATATCTCGATCCTCGCGCATGGACAAATTGATGTCCTCGCGCGCACCGGCATTTACCGTACCGCGGAGAACATCGCCTTCGCGCTGGCCGCTTCCGACCGGATCGCGCTGGAATTTTGTGCCTGCTCCTCGCTGGAATTCAATAACTATGCGCAAAAGTACCTGGCGAAAACGCCGCAACTGGCGCATGCGGCATTCGCAACGCCCCCTGAGACGCAGACGTTGGAACGCCACATGCATGACGCGGTCTTCGCCATGAGTTCCCGCTTTGGGGCGATGAACTTCTGGACGCGCGTGCTGCGCAAAATCACCAGCATGGCATTTCCACGCCAGAGCAGCAACCTGCCGTTGTTCGCGCCGGAATCCATCGAACGGGCGCAGATCTACCAGTCGCCGAATATCCCCATCCCGGCGGAGATCCGTCGTTACCCGCACCTGTCCTGCTTCCTCATCATCTATGATCTCATCCCGATCCTGTATCCCGAGTATTACGGCGCCCTGGCGCCGAAAATGCGCGCCTGGATGGAGGAGACCCTGCGCAGCATCACGCCGGAGGATTGGGTGCTCTGTATCTCCGAAGCGACGAAGCGTGACCTCTGTGCGTATCGTGCGGACCTGTCCCCCGCGCGGGTCATCGTCACCCCGCTGGCCGCCTCGCGGGACTTTTACCAGGTGACCGATGCGGAACGCCTCCGCCAGGTGCGCGCCAAGTACAAAATTCCCGATGGCCCGTACGTGCTGAGCTTGAGCACACTGGAGCCGCGCAAGAACATCGATCATGTCATCCGCGCTTTTGTGAAACTGGTGCAGGAGCAGCATCTTACCGACCTCTCCCTGGTGCTGGTGGGGGCCAAAGGCTGGGACAGCGCGCGCATCTTCTCCGCCATCGACACCAGCGGGGGGATCATCGACCGCATCATCGTCACCGGCTATGTCGAGGATGCCGACCTTCCGGCGCTTTACAGCGGCGCTCTCACCTTCGCCTACATGTCGTTTTACGAAGGCTTCGGGCTGCCGCCGCTGGAAGCGATGCAGTGCGGGGTGCCGGTGATTACTTCCAATACCTCGTCACTGCCCGAGGTGGTGGGCGACACCGGCGTGCAACTCGATCCCCGCGACCTGGACGGGCTTTGCCAGGCGATCTGGAGCCTGTATTCCGATGCAACGCTGCGACAGGAGCAGGCCCGGCGCTCGCTGGCTCGCGCACAGCGCTTCACGTGGGAGCAGTGTGCTGCCGATATCATCGACGCCTACTGCCTCGCGGCGGCGGAGAAATGCGGGGGAGCGAAGGTGGGGGCGAGATAGTATATGGCTGAACCTTTGAAAGTCATCATCAACGCTCAGCTCGTATCCGGCTATTACGGCGGCATCGAGCAGTTTCTGATCGGATTGGTCAGTTCGCTGGGGAAACTGACCGATGGGCCGGAAGAATACCTCATCATCACCTCCTGGGAAGACCCCCACTGGCTGTCGCCGTATCTCGGCCCTAATCAGCGTATCATCAGCGCGCCGAAGCCGGGTCTCACCGGGCGCATGCGCGGGTACCTTCGCCCATTTCGCACCCCGCTCCTCCGCTTGCGCCGCCAGTTGCAGCGTTTCATTCCATACAATGCGCAACCGAAAATCCCGATCTCGGATGGGTTCCTTGAATCATTCGGTGCCGCGCTGGTGCACTTCCCGTACCAGCAATATATCCGCTGTCAACTTCCATCAATTTACACGCCGCATGATTTACAGCACCGGCATTATCCCGAGTTCTACACGCCGGACGAACTGGCCATGCGGGAGAGCATCTATACCGCCGGGTGCCATGAGTCAGACGCCATCATCGTGGAGTCGCACTCCGCCAAGGAAGACATCATCGAGCAGTACGAAGTGGAGGCGGGGAAGATTCAGGAAATCCGCTGTGGCGCACCCACCGAGTTATACAGCCCGGTGAGCGCGGATATCAAGGCGCAGGTCAGCGCAAAGTATCACCTCCCTGAGCAGTTTGCCTTCTACCCGGCACAAACCTGGCGACATAAAAATCACCTCGGCTTGCTGGAGGCGATTGCCCGCTTGCGCGATACGCGCCAGTATCGCTTATCCCTGGTGTGCGCCGGGCGGCAGAACGATTTTTTCCCGGTCATCCAGCAGCACATCGACGACTTGCACTTGCGTGATCAGGTGCAATTCCTTGGCTTCGTCTCGGAGACGGAGTTGCGCACACTGTATCAGCTCTCGACCTTCATCGTCTTTCCGAGCCTCTTTGAAGGCGCCGGTCTGCCTGTGCTGGAGGCCTTTCGCGAGGGGAAAGCCATCGCCTGCTCGAACGTGACCTCGCTGCCGGAGTATGGCGGTGAGGCGGTGTTGACATTTGAGCCCGGTTCAGTTGAGGCGATTACCGAAGCGCTACGGCGGATGGCAACGGATGAAGCGTTGCGGGAAACCTTGCAGGCGCGCGGGACCGAGCGCATCCAGCTCTTCACCTGGGAACGCATGGGGCGAACCGTCCGCGCGCTGTACCGGAAAGTTGCCGGGCGGCAACTGACTGCTGAGGACTGCCAGCTTCTGGAGGGGGAGACGCATGGGTGAGGCTACTTGTGCAACTGCGGCGGAATACGGTAATGTGTTGGCTATGCCTTCACAACCGTATATCGTCATCATGGCCGGGGGAAGAGGGGAGCGGCTGTGGCCGTTCAGCACCCGTTCGCATCCGAAGCAGTTCCTGCAGTTCAATGGCCCGTCATTCCTGCAGATCACCGTGGCACAAATTACAGAGATGGTGCCGGCTTCGCATATCTTCGTCGTCGTCAACCAGGAGCATGCCGAGTTGGCTGCACAGCAGTTACCCGAGCTTCCGGTGGAGAATATTCTCTGCGAACCCGCCGGCCGGGGCACGGCAGCTTGCCTGGCCTTCGCCGCGCATATCCTCGAACGTGAAGACCCGCACGCGGTGATGATAGCGCTGGCCAGCGACCTGGTCATCCCCGATAAAGCGCCGTTTCAGCACTTGTTGCAGGCCGGAGCCGATCTGGCGGCGAGGGAAGAGGCATTCGTCTTGCTGGGCGCCACGCCAACGCACCCGGCCACGAACCTGGGCTACATCGGCTGTGCCGAGCCCGTCGACAACGCACAGGGTGTCCCGGTGTATCGCGTCGCGCGGTTCGTCGAGAAGCCGGATGCCGCCACCGCCGACGCCCTGCTGCAGACCGGCCAATATTTTTGGAATTGCGGCATTTTCGTCTGGCGGGTCGACCATTTCTGGCGCGAGATGGCAGAGCATCTTCCGGCGTATGCCGCGGCATTCCGCAGTATCCCCGCCTGGCAGCATCGCCGGGAACTCCCGTCCTTACTTGCCGAGGTTTATTCCGGTCTCACGCCGGTCACTATAGATTATGGGTTGATCGAGAAGAGCGCGCAGCACTGCATTGCGCTGGCCTTGCCGTTCACCTGGCATCATGTCGGCGATTGGGAAGCCATCGGCGTGCTGCTCCCGCAGGATGCGTCCGGCAACGCCGCGCAGGCCCGGCACGTGAGTATCGATACGGCTGGCTCGATCATCATCGCGGAGAACGCGAACAAGATTATCGCCACCATCGGTGTCGAGGACCTGGTCATCGTCGATACACCAGACGCGCTGCTGGTGATGGACAAACACCGCGCGCAGGAGACACGGCGGATCCTGCAGGAGATCCAGCGGATGGATGGATAAGGGAGCGATTACGTTTATGTTGAAGCCGGAACGCATTATCAATTCCTCTGCGCCGATTCGCATCTGCGACATCGGTGGTTGGACCGATACCTGGTTTGCCGAATACGGCAACATCGTCAACATCGCGGTGCGCCCGTTTGTCAACGTCCAGTTATTCGTCTACTCGCGCTTTGATGTGGAACACCGCATCACCCTCTTCGCCGAGAATTATAACGAGCGCTTTGCGGTAGATTGCGACCAGTTGCTGCTGGATGGGAAGTATGCGCTCCTGGAGGCCGCCTTCTCCGTGATGCAGGTGCCGGAGGATGTGGCGATTGAAGTCCACGTCTATTCCGAAGTGCCGCCCGGCGCCTCCACCGGCACCTCGGCAGCGGTAAGTATCGCGTTGATCGCCGCGCTGGATATGCTCACCCCCGGACGCATGTCGCCCGCCGAGGTGGCGCAGATGGCCCATCGCATCGAAACGGAGATCCTGGGCTGGCAATGCGGCATCCAGGATCAGTTGTGCTCGGCCTTCGGTGGCATCAATTATATTCAGATGACCGACTACCCGCACGCCTCGGTCTCGCCGCTGGTGCTCCCGTTACCGCTGCGGCTGGAACTGGAACGCCGGTTGATGCTCATCTACCTGGGTTCGGCGCATGTCTCCTCCAGCGTGCATAAGCAGGTGATCAGCGGGTTCGAGCAATCCGGCAAAGACGACCCACGCCTGATTGGCTTGCGCCGGGAAGCCATGCGTGCGAAAGATGCCTTGCTGGAGGGGAACCTAGAGCTCTACGCTGAGGTGATGAACGCCAATACCGCCTGGCAGGAGCGGATGCACCCGGATATCCTCGGGGAGCAGGCGAAGGCGCTGATAGCAATTGCCCGGGAGACAAATGTCTGCGGGTGGAAGTTGAACGGCGCCGGCGGGAATGGCGGTTCGGTCACGCTGCTCTTCGGCGAGATGAATCACGACAAGCGGCGTTTTAAAGAAGCGCTCCGTGCGGCCTTGCCGGAGGCGCAGGTGATCCCCATCTCCCTCAGCCCGAGCGGCGTGCATGTTTGGGAATCGGTGCCAATCGGCCATGCTGCTGCCGTAGGGCAGCGAGCCAGCACTGCTTACGCGGGTGGAATATTATCCTGAGAATGGAACAGACGCACGCCATCACATTGAATGACCTTCCCCCTCCGCCACCGGGGCGCACCGGCTGGCCGTGGGATGTCGCCGGTGCGCCAACGCCGGCGGCCATGCCCGACGGCAGTCCCTGGCCGCGCATCAGCGTAGTGACGCCGTCCTATAACCAGGGGCGGTACCTGGAAGAGACCATTCGCTCTGTACTGCTACAGGGGTACCCGAACCTGGAGTATTTCGTCATGGATGGCGGCAGCCGTGATGAGAGCGGTGAAATTATTCGCAAATACGCCCCCTGGATCACGGGGTGGGTGAGCGAGCGTGACCGGGGGCAAAGCGATGCCATCGCGAAAGGATTCGACCGCGCGACCGGTGAGCTCATTGCGTGGCTGAACTCCGACGACCTCTATGTGCCGGATGCCCTCACCGGCATCGCGATGGCGCGGCAGCAGCATCCGGATGCCATTCTCGCCGGGCATGTCATTAATTTCCTCGATGGTGCAGGGAAAGAGACGCTGATCGTGCAGTCCGGCATCGCCCTGGAGCACATGGTGAAATATTGGGAAGGCCGATACCGCTGGCATCAGCCCGGGCTGTTCTTCCCGCGCAGTGCCTACCAGCAGGCCGGGGGCATGGATATCACGCTGCAATATGCCATGGATCACGACTTGGTCTGCCGGTTGCTGGCGTGCGGCACCCCGCTGGCCTATGTCGACCGCGTACTGGCCCGGTTCCGGCTGCACGCCGTCTCGAAGACCTGCTCGCAGCAGCAAGGCATGATATTGGAGACGAGCAGGGTTTCGCAGCGCTACTGGTCGCTGGTGGGTGAGGTGAAGCAGGCGGATCACGATGCCTATGTCTTCGGGGAACTCTTTCGCCATGCGGCGGCGAACCTTCTCGCCGGGCGCCCGACTCAGGCTCGTGAGCTGATGCGACTGGCCTATGCGCCGGAGCGCGGCGTCACGCCATGGAGCGCGCCGTCCGCCTTATGGCGCTATGCCGGGTGGCGGATCGGGCGTTTTCGGCGCTTTGCCACCCAATAACGATTACAGGTATTTTCATGACCCAACCAACGGTTTCCATTCTCATACCGATGCGCAATGAGCAGGACTTCATCACCGAGTGCCTGACCTCGTTGCGCGGCCAGGATTATCCCGCCGAATGCATCGAAATTCTGGTGATGGATGGCGAATCCACCGACCGCTCGTGCGAGGTGGTGAACGGGATCGCGGCGGAAGACCCGCGCGTGCAGTTAATTACGAATCCCGGGCGCTGTCAGGCCTCGGCGATGAACCTGGGCATCGAGCAGGCACGCGGGGAGATCATCGTGCGCGCGGATGCGCATGCCATCTATGGGCCGACATACGTCTCCACCTGTGTGAAGCACCTGGCGGAGGGCAAAGCGGAGAATGTCGGTGGGCTGCAGCGCGGCACGGGCACCACGCCGTTCGGCCGTGCGGTGGCCGCCGCGCTGAATACTCCGCTGGGGGCGGGCAACGCGCCATACCGGTTGGCCACCGCCGTGCGCTATGCCGACACGGTCTGGTTGGGCGCCTGGTATCGGAAAACACTTGTTGAGCTGGGCGGCTACGATGTCTCCATGGTACCGAATGAGGACTACGAGCTTAATTATCGCCTGCGCGAGCGCGGGGGGCGCATCCTGCTCGATCCGTCATTACCGAGCACTTACTATACCCGTTCATCACCAGGGCGGCTCTGGCGGCAGTACTTCCGCTACGGGAAGGCGAAGGTCCGCACCTTGCGCGCACATCCGGACTCACTGGTGCTCCGGCAACTCCTCCCGCCGGTTTTGCTGGTGACGCTCGCCGCACTGTGCGCGTTGCTCCCACTCTCCCCGCTCCCGCTGGCTGGTATCGGCGGCCTGTATCTGCTCGCCATCATCATCGGCAGCGTGCAGGCGGCGCGGACTTCGGGGTGGGCCTGCCTCCCGTTTCTCCCGTTCATCTTCTGCACCATCCACTTCGCCTGGAGCATCGGCTTCATCTGGGAGATGTTCCGCCTGCGCACCTTCCCGATCCACCTGCGCCATCTGCCGGCTTCCGAGCGGGTGGTACAGCAGGGGACGACGGATAAAACGCCGGCAACGCGGTAATATTAGGGGTAAAGGGCCTGGTAATCTGAAGTCATTGCCCCACAATACCGTGTTCACGGAGTAATAACTTCAAACGCTCGATTTCTGTTTGCGCTTCGTCGCGTTCACGTTTGGCGTTGTCGCGTTCACGTTCGGCGTTGTCGCGCTCGCGATTCGCTTCATCGCGCTCCTGTTGATACTCACGCGTCTTTTCTTCGATCTCGCGTGCCAGCGTCTCGAACATTTCGTCTTCCAATGACATGGCGCGTTGCACCTCCGGTTTTTCGATCAGCCTGGTCAACGTGCGGATGATGCGTTTGAGTAATAGGCTATGCGGGCTGTCTTCATCGATGACCAGCGTGTGTCCGTATTCATCCGCGGGACGATCCTGGCGGAATACGGAGAGTAACTCCTCGACCTCATTCCGTTGCTGGTTCCCGAGTTTCGGGATCTGCACGGCATAGGCATCGTGCGTCAAGCGTTCCATCACATCGCAGCGTGCCGAGAGCTCCTCTCCGGTGATGATATCGACATAACGGCGATCGATTTTGAAGGCGCCGGGCAGCCGGGGATCGATGGTGTAGCCGAAGAAATAGACGGTGATGATCGGCAGCCCAAAGCGCCTGATTCCACCATCCGGGTACGGCACCTCGCTCACAGTGCGGTATTCCGACGCCAGGTAGGAGCGGAAGCGATCGACATCCGAGGCCAGCCGTGCTTTTTGCAATTCGATCAGCACGTCCTTCCAGCCATCGGTTGTGCAGATTCGCGCTTTGAAATCCAGCCGGAAGAACGTCAGTCTCCCGTCATCGGTCGCCGTCGTGAACTCCTGCGAGGCGAATTCAAGCTGCTCGACCTGGGTGTTGAGAATGCGCTCAAGCACTCCCCGGGCAATCTCCGGGTCTTCCATTAGCTTTTTGAATACGACGTCATATATCGGATTAGCGATGAGCATGCTGGTTCTATTCCTGGTCCATTAATACAAGCCCTATTATACATCATAATGGGGTAGGGGTGGTGGAGGGAATCGGGACTGCCATTACGCCTTCTGCTGCGCTTCCCACCAAGCTACCGTGCGGGCGATGCCTTCAGCGAAAGATGTTTCCGCCTGCCAGCCGAATCGCTCGCGTGCCCGGCTGACGTCCAGGCAGCGGCGGGGCTGCCCGTTCGGCTTGCTGGCATCCCAGACGATCTCGCCGGCAAATCCTACCTGCTGCGCAATCAATTCCGCCAGCGCGCGCATGGAAACCTCCTGGCCGCTGCCCAGGTTCACCGGCTCCGGGCTGTCGTATTTTTCGGCGGCGCTGACAATGCCTTTGGCACAGTCTTCCGCGTAAAGGAACTCGCGGGTGGGACTGCCGTCTCCCCAGAGGACGACCTCGCTGGCGTTGGCATCGCGCGCCTCGCACATTTTGCGGATCATCGCCGGGATGACATGTCCAGTTTCCAGATCAAAGTTGTCACGTGGGCCATACAGGTTCACCGGCAACAGGTAAATGCCGTTGAAGCCGTATTGCTGGCGATAGGCTTGCAACTGTACCATTGCCATCTTCTTCGCCAGGCCGTATGGCGCGTTCGTCTCTTCCGGATAGCCGCCCCAGAGATCGTCTTCCCGGAACGGCACCGGGGTGAACTTCGGATAGGCGCACACCGTGCCGACGCCGATGAATTTCTCCACGCCGGCAAGGCGGGCTTCTTCGATAAGCTGGGTACCCATCATCAGGTTGTCGTAAAAGAACTGCCCGGGCGAGCGGCGGTTGGCGCCGATGCCGCCGACCACCGCGGCGAGATGGATGATGATCTCAGGCCGGGCATCCGTCAGACAGCGGCGAATGCCGTCGCGCTCAATGAGGTTGTATTCTTTGCTGCGCGGCACGAAGATATGCGCCGCGCCGCGCCGTTGCAGCTCTTCGATGACGAAGGAGCCAAGGAATCCGGCACCGCCGGTGACACAGATGCGTTTTTCCGTCCAGCAAATCATGCGAGACACACCTCTCTGGCGATGCGTTCGAGATCAGCCTCGACCATCATCGTCACCAGTTCTGCGAAACTCACCTCTAACTGCCAGCCCAATTTCTGCCGGGCTTTGCTGGCATCGCCGACCAGCCGGTCGACCTCGGCTGGACGGTAGAACTGCGGATCAACCACCACGTAGTCTTCATAATGCAGACCGACATGTGCAAAGGCGATCTCGCAGAACTCGCGTACGGAGTGCTCCTCGCCGGTGGCGATGACGTAGTCATCCGGCTCGGGCTGCTGCAGCATCATCCACATGGCGCGCACCACATCCCCGGCAAAGCTCCAGTCGCGCGTCGTATTCAGGTTGCCCAGGCGTAACTCGTCCGCCATGCCGTATTTGATACGCGCCACGCCATCGGTAATCTTGCGGGTGACGAACTGCATTCCGCGCCGTGGTGACTCATGGTTGAAGAGAACGCCGTTATTCGCATGAATGCCGTAGGCTTCCCGGTAGTTGACGGTCATATAGAAGCCGTAGACTTTTGACACGCCGTATGGCGAGCGCGGGTGGAACGGCGTTGTTTCCGTCTGCGGCACTTCATGCACCTTGCCGAACATCTCCGAGGTGGACGCCTGGTAGAAGCGGGCATCCGGCTTTTCCCGGCGGATCATTTCCAGGATGCGGGTGACGCCCAGCGCATTGCACTCGGTAGTGTAAATCGGCTGCTTGAACGATACCGGCACAAAGGACTGCGCGGCTAGGTTGTAGACTTCGTCCGGTTGCGTTTTGCCGATGACCTCGTACAGGCTCAGCTCATCGAGCATGTCCCCTTCGATCAGGTGGATATCCGGCAGCAGGTGCTTGATGCGTTCATCGTTCTGGTGAGCGACGCGGCGGACCATGCCGTAGACTTCATAACCCTTCTCGAGCAGGAATTCGGCCAGATAGGACCCGTCCTGTCCGGTGATGCCGGTGATTAATGCATGTTTTGCCATTATTGGTGTTCCTCCATATCCGCGGTCAGCCGGATGATGTCTTCTTCGCCCAGCATATCGCCTTGCTGGATTTCGATGATGCGCAAAGGCTCGTGGGTGCAGTTTTCGAGCCGATGCACCGTGCCGGGCGGAATGACGATGCTCTCGGTGACGCCGATATCAGTCAAGTTGTAGTCGCGCATGACGCGGGCGGTGCCTTCGAGCACGACCCAGTGTTCAGTATGATGTAGATGGCGATGCACGCCGGAATAGGCGCCGGGTTTAAGCTCCAGTAGTTTGATTTGGAAGCCGGCGCCTTTCAATAAGGTCATCCAGCTTCCCCAGGGACGCAGGCTCGCGCGCGGTTCCAGAATCTCCTCCGCACCGATGGTCTTTAGCGCATCGACGACCAGCCGGACATCCTGGCAGCGATCCTTCGGGCAGACCAGTGTGGCGTCCGGCGTATCAACGACCACCATCTCCTGCACGCCGAGTAGCGCGACCAGCCGGTCGGATGAATAGACCAGGTTGTCGTGCGAATCGATGTCGACGCCGCGCCCCAGACGGGTATTGCCGTGGGCATCCGGTTCCGCGAGCAATTCCAATGCGCGCAAGGAGCCGACATCGCGCCAGCCCAGCTCGGTGGGGATCATGACGACGTTGGGCGAGAGTTCAAACAACGCGTTATCAATAGAGACGGATGTCAACGCTGCGAAGCGCTGGCGGACTTCGTCCGACGTCCATTCCGCGCGTGGGATAGTGGCGATCCAGCGGCAGGTGTCGACGATTTGCCGGCCCGCCTCACTTCGCTCGCCCAGTTCCGCCAGCACCTGTGCGGCGCGCGCGATGCAGATGCCGGCGTTCCAGTAGTGCGTGCCCGACTCGACAAAGGCTTTCGCGCGTGGATACGAGGGCTTTTCGACGAATTGGTTGGCTTTGCGCGGTGCTGCAACGCCGAAGTTGTACTGCGGCAGGGGATCACCGGCCTCGATATAGCCATACCCCGTCTCCGGGTGTGTCGGCTGCACGCCGATATTCACCAGGTAGCCATCAGCCGCGAGGCACGCGGCAGCGGTAATCGTATCCGTCCACACCACACCGTTATCGAGCACGTGATCGGAGGGCAGCACGATCATCACGGCATCGTCGTCTTCCGCCACCAGCTCAGCCGCGGCCAGTGCGATAGCCGGCGCGGTGTTGCGGCCCACCGGCTCGACCAGGTAGTGAACTTTCCGCGAAGTATTCTCAAAACACGTTAAATGCTCCTGGAGCGCACCCAGGAGCCGCTCATTCGTCACGATACGGACGGAGCCTCGTTGTGGATCTATGAGGGGAAGAATCCGGTGCATCGCCTGCATGAGTAATGACTCCGTGCCGAATACCGACAGCAGTTGCTTCGGATTCAACTCACGGGACAACGGCCAGAATCGCATACCGGACCCACCGGCGAGTATGATGGCAAAAAGATTGGGGATGTAAGCGCTCATGTCTGTCCTGTCGTTGTCGCGGGTTCGCCTCGATTTCTTGTTAGTCTAACAACTTTTTGCCGGCGAGACAACTCTTTCCAGCAAGAGGATACCCTTTAGTCGTCGGAATAAACTGAATTGGGATGGAGGACGGAAGAGGGGTTGAGGAAGTGATTCGCTTTCCTATGATCGTCCCTCACCCCCAGCCCCTCTCCCAGAGGTAGAGGGGGGAGAGCTACACATAAAGTACCAGCGTTCATGTATAACATGCTCCCCTCTACCCCTGGGAGAGAGGCTGGGGGTGAGGGACGTCGACAGTTGAGCTTATCTAGATGCGCTCCATCCCAATAGCATACGTCGCTTCGACATTCACCTGCACACAGCGCTTCACGCGCCAGCCGGTCTCCATCAGGATCGCACGGAGATCAGAGAAATTGGTCAGTAGCCAGTTGAATTGCGGCCCGCACTTCCCATCGTACTCTATGCGCTGGCCTATCGCGCCGGGGTAGCGACCGCGGGAGACATTCCAGCGCTGGTAGCGTAAATGACCCGGGTCATGCGTGGCAGTATTATCATTGATATCCGCCAGTATCTGCCCCCCAGGTCGGACGATTTCATGGAGTCGCCGCAACAACGTGCGCAAGCCATCCGGGGTGCCGGCGATGCCCAGGTTATTTCCGAGCAGTAATACCGTATCGAAGCTCGCGGGATCGAACTGCAGGTCATGGGCGTCCATCAGGTATGCCGACTTCACCCCGCGTGCCCGGCATACTTCAATGGCCCCCGGTGAGGCATCGATGGCGACGACCTCCAGGCTGCGATTCTGCAGCGCCAGCGTATGCTGCCCCGCACCGGCGCCAATGTCCAGCACGCGGCCATAGGCATGATTGAGCAGGCAGCGCTGATGCGCGGGCAGCTTCTCCCAGGAACGGAAATAGCGTGACGTGCTGTCGCGCTCGACGGTATTGTCATCCCGGCGCAGGTAATATTCCTCCGCGCGCCCTGCGGCAAAGTCCATCAGCACCTGCCCGAACAAATCTTGTTCGAGAGGCAGCCGGGGTAGGGAAACGTCACTCACTGATTGTGCAACCGCTAACATATCATCCGTTCCTTTCTGTGCAGAGATGAAAAAAAACACCGCAGGCTGCTCGCCTGCGGTGTTCTGGGTTTTTCCTATGGATGCCGACCTTACCCGGCCGGCGCCACCCAGGCGAGACGCGGTGTATAGGTCGTAAAGTAATACCAGTACCAGCTATTCATACGAACCATGACCGGTCTCCTTTCCTGAGCGTTAGTGATTTAAGTATAGTGGTGCTGCTGTCGGCTGTCAAGGCATAAAGAGGGGAATTATTTACACATGATTAAGTTCGCGTCACACCGGCAAAGCTAAGATCACGGTCGGAATCGACAAGGATGCTGCCACCGGATGGCGAATAGTCAGAAGTAAATCCCATTACCCACGACAGGAACACCATGCAAACAGAGACACAACTGACAATGCCGGCGTCCATCTATGGCCTCGGCCCGCTCACCGATGATAGTATCATCCCGCTGCCGGAATACGATTTCGCCGGACTAGGATGCAAGCGGGTGGGGGAGGATGGCGTGACCGCGCTGGCGATGACGCGTGACCGCAAGGCGGTGTTGCTCTCGCACGGCGAGAACACGCTGGTCTACCTGCCCACTAATGTCGGCATTCCCACTTTCTATCCGTTGAAGCCCGCTCCGCTGCCGCAGCGGGTGCGCGCTGTGCTGATGGACTTGGACGGCACCAGTGTGCACAGCGAAACCTTCTGGATCTATATCATCGAGCGTGTCACCTCACGCTTGCTCAATGATCCGAGCTTCCGCTTCACCGAGCGCGATCTGCCGTATGTCTCCGGCTTTAGCGTGTCCGAGCACCTGGAATACTGCCTGCGCACCCACTGCCAGGGGGTAGCGGGGGCGACGCTGGAACTGGCCCGGCGCTATTATTTTGAGATCACCGAGGAAGAGATGTCCGCCATCCTGGCCGGGCATGGGCGGAAGGGCGCCTTCACGCCCTCCCCCTGGCTGAAAGAGTTTTTGTACCACCTCAAAGAGTGCGGTGTGAAGATCGGCCTGGTCACCTCCGGGCTGTTTATCAAGGCGTGGCCGGAGATCCTTAGCGCCTTCGACGTGCTGGAGATGGGCGATCCGCTGCAGTTCTACGACAGCATCATCACGGCAGGCACCTCGATCAAAAAGGGGCAGGCCGGCACGCTGGGCGAACAGCAGGCGAAGCCGCATCCCTGGCTCTACTCCGAGGTGATGATGCCGCTGGGCGTACCGGCAGATGAAGTGATCGGCATCGAAGACAGCAGCGCGGGTGTGCTCTCTATCCGCCTCGCCGGCATCTGCGCCCTCGGCGTGGAAGACGGCAACATCGTCGCCGGCGGCGCTGCGCCGTTTTGCAACGTCATCAAGCCGAACCTGAAAGCGATCTGGGACGATGTGCTGGCGGAACGCTGCTGATTATGCGCACCCGTAAGGGGTGCGGCTATGAGGTGAGCCATGGATTTGAGTGTGACTCCGCGCCGTCGCCTGACACCCGTGCCCTTCACGCGCGTGCGCATTGATGACAGTTTCTGGGCGCCACGCCTGCAGGTGAACCGCGAGCAGACACTGCCCGCCGAATATCGCCAGTGCAAAGAGACCGGGCGCATCGATGCCTTCGCGCTGGACTGGCAGCCGGGCATCGAGCCGGTCCCGCATATCTTCTGGGACTCGGATGTGGCGAAATGGGTGGAAGCGGCCAGCTACAGCCTGGCCACCCATCCGGATACGGCGCTGGCGGAGCAACTCGATGATGTGGTGGATCTGATCATCTCCGCCCAGCAGCCGGATGGGTATCTCAATATCTATTACACCGTGGTGGAGCCGGAGAAGCGCTGGTCGAATCTGCGCGACTGCCATGAGCTCTACTGCGCCGGCCATCTCATCGAGTCGGCGGTGGCGCACTTCCAGGCGACCGGCAATCGCCGGCTGCTGAACGCCATGTGTCGCTATGCCGATTACATCGCCTCTGTGTTCGGCGCGGAGCCGGGCAAAAAACGCGGCTACTGCGGGCACGAAGAGATCGAGCTGGCATTGGTGAAGCTGTACCATGCGACCGGCGAGGAGCGCTACCTGCAGTTGAGCCGCTATTTCGTGGATGAGCGCGGGCGGCAACCGCACTATTATGACCTCGAAACGCGAGCGCGCGGCGAGGCGCCGGAGGATTACTGGGCGAAGACGTACGCCTATTGCCAGGCCCATCTACCCGTGCGTGAGCAGACCGAAGTGGGCGGGCACGCCGTGCGCGCGATGTATCTCTACAGCGCCATGGCCGATCTGGCCGCAGAGTTGGGCGACGAGAGCTTGAAAGATACCTGCGAGCGGCTGTGGACGGACCTCTGCCATAAACGTATGTATCTCACCGGCGGCATCGGACCATCGCGGCACAATGAAGGCTTCACCGCTGCCTTTGACCTGCCTAATGAGACCGCTTACGCGGAAACCTGCGCCGCCATCGGGCTGGTCTTCTGGGCACACCGCATGCTGCAACTCGACGGCGACGGGCGGTATGCCGACGTGATGGAGCGCGCACTCTACAACGGCGTGATCAGCGGTGTTTCGCTGGATGGCCAGCGCTTCTTCTATGAGAATCCGCTCGCCAGCAACGGGACACACCACCGGCAGGATTGGTTCGGCTGCGCCTGCTGCCCGCCAAACCTTGCCCGCCTGCTCGCCTCGCTGGGAGGCTATATTTACTCGCAGGATGCCGAGGGTCTCACCGTCCATCTTTACATACAAGGTGAGACGCAGGTGACGCTGGCGAACGGAGCCACAGTTACACTGCAGCAGCAGACGACGTACCCATGGAGTGGCAAAGTGCAATTGCGCTGCGAGCTGTCTGCGCCTGTGGAATTCACCCTGCGCCTGCGCGTCCCCGGCTGGTGCCGCCGCTACAAGCTACGCATGGATGATTATACCTTCGAGCTCCCCAGCGAAAAGGGATATGTCAGCCTCACCCGCGAATGGAACAACGGAGATGTCCTCGAGCTGGAGCTCGACATGCCGGTCGAGCACTTGGTGGCTCATCCCGCCGTGCATGACGATCGCGGGCTGGTCGCCTTGCAACGCGGGCCGCTGGTCTATTGCCTCGAAGCCGTCGACCATGACGTGAATCTGCGGCAGATCACCATCCCGGATGATGCCTTCTTTGGTATACGCTACCTTCCGGATTTGCTTGGCGGCGTAGTGGTGCTGGAAGGAGAAGGATGTGTCGCCGATGAGCGCGACTGGCAGGATATCCTCTATCAACCGCTCCACTCGCTGCCCTCCACGCCGGTCGCCGTGCGCGCCATCCCGTATTGCACCTGGGATAACCGCGAACCCGGCGAGATGGCGGTGTGGCTGCAAAGGATCTGACCATGCGTTCTCGCGATCTCAGGCACATGATATTCGTGCTCTGCCTGATCGGTGTACTTAACGCGAATATCGCGTTCGCAAAGGATAAACAGATGGAATACTATATCGCTCTCAACGGGAATGATGCCTGGGCTGGCACGAAAACTCAACCATTTGCCACGTTAAATGCCGCGCGGGATGCCATCCGCAAATTGAAGACACGGCAGCAGTTCCCAGCGGAAGGCGTTACCGTGTATATGCGTGGCGGGTGTTATTCGCACTCCAGCGGTTTCACTCTGTCGGCGGAGGATTCGGGAACGCCGGAGGCGCGGGTGATTTATCGCGCTTTCCCCGGCGAGCAGGTGCGGTTGCTTGGCGGAAAACGCCTGCAGCACTTTGCTCCGGTCACCGATGCGGCCATTCTCGACCGCCTTGACCCACAGGCGCGTGGTCATGTGGTGCAAGTTGATCTGCGTGCGGAGGGAGTGACGGATTTCGGCAAGCTGCAATCACGCGGATTTGACCGTCCGATGACGCCGGCACACCTCGAACTCTTCTTCAATGGCAAAGTAATGCAGCTTGCCCGCTGGCCGAACGAAGGCTCTGTACAAATTGCCGGCATCCCGCATAATGCGGGTGTAAGTGATGGCATGGGACAGACCATCGGGCAACTGGAAGCCGGCTTTCACTATGCAGGCGAGCGACCTGAGCGGTGGAAGAAGACCGATGACATCTGGGTGCATGGCTATTGGGCGTGGGATTGGGCGAATTCATATGAACAGATCGCTTCAATCGATACCGGCGCGCATTTGCTGAAAACCCGCAAACCCTACGGGCAATACGGCTTCCGCACCGGTCAACGCTTCTACTTCCTGAACATCCTCGAAGAGCTCGATCAGCCCGGCGAATATTATCTCGACCGCACAACCGGTATCCTCTATTTCTGGCCACCTGCAACCATCGAGAAGGCGGAAACGTATATTTCACTATTGGAAGCACCGATCATTGCGTTGAAAGGCGCTGCCTTTGTCACCGTGCAAGGCATCACGCTGGAAGTGACGCGCGGATGCGGCATCACCATAGACGGCGGTGAGCAGAACATCATCGGCGGTTGTATTGTCCGGAATATCGGCAATTACGGCATCATGATTGAGGGTGGCAGCGGGCATACCGTCAGCGGCTGTGATGTCTATGCCACCGGTGACGGTGGGGTCATGGTGCATGGGGGTGACCGTAAAACGCTGACACCGGGCAAGCATAATGTGGAAAACAATCATATCCATCATATCGGCCTGTGGTCGCGCTGTTACCAGCCGGGGGTGATGGTCAGCGGCGTCGGCAATCGTGTCGCGCAGAACTGTATTCATGATGGACCGCATAACGCCATCCAGCTTAGCGGAAACGACCACATTATTGAGTATAACGACATCTCCCATGTCTGCCTGGAAACCGGCGATGTCGGGGCGTTTTACATGGGGCGCGACTGGACGCAGTTGGGCAATATCGTGCGCTATAATTACTTCCACGAGATCGGCGGCATCGGCATGGGATCCATGGCCGTCTACCTGGATGACTGCAGCAGCGGCGTCACCATCTACGGTAACATCTTCTATCACACCCAGCGTGCGGCGTTCATCGGTGGAGGTCGGGATAACATAGTCGACAATAACGTCTTCGTCGAATGCATGCCGGCCGTTTGCATCGATGGACGTGGTCTGGAGCACAGCCCCGTGTGGCATGACATGGTCTACGAGACGATGCGGAAGCGTCTGGAAGAGATACATTATACGCAACCGCCATATTGTGAGCGCTATCCCAAGCTGGCAGAGCTCACGCCCTATTACGCGAAAGCAGATGGCGTGCCGCCGGAAGGGAATGTGGTGCGGCATAACATCGCCGTCGGTGGGCAGTGGCTGGATATCAGTTGGCATGCTGATGCGAAGATGGTGGACATGCACGAGAATCTCGTCGGTCAGGATCCCCACTTCGTCGATGCCGGCAAGCAGAACTTCCAGCTACAGGACGATTCACCGGCGTTCGCACTGGGCTTCAAGCGGATACCGGTTGAACAGATTGGCTGTTACCGTGATGCATATCGTGTAACGGGAGTCGAGGGGAAGTAGCGATGAGCGTGAAACTATGCTGGTGCTGCCTGGTATTCATCTGTCTCTGCGGGTTAGCCGTTGCCGATGAGGTCGCCACGGTCTCACTGGCGCCGCGTTGGACGGCGGACCAATTTGTCGGAGCGAAGGCGATTGAGCGGGAAGTAATTCGCCTGACGAATGAAGAGCGCCGGATGGAAAATCTCTCGCAACTCTCGCCAAGCATCGAACTGCAGACAGCCGCGCGCCAGCACAGCCGGGAGATGGGCGAGAAGAAGTATTTCGCGCACGAATCGCCGGTCGCCACCTGGCGCCTGCCCTGGCAGCGGACCTATTGTGCCGGCTACTGGGGGTGCCAGGTTGGCGAGAACATCGTCGAATTCACGCTCGACGGGGTCGCCTCCCCCGAGGCACTGGCGGCGCGTTGCGTGAAAATGTGGCTGGACAGCCCCAAGCATCGCGAGAATATGCTGGAGCCCAAATGGTCGATCATCGGCATCGGCGCAGTGCAGGTGGGCGACATGCTATATTGTACGCAGCTCTTTGCCGCACCATTGGTCACACTGGAAGGGGCGACGGTCACCCCGGTCAGCGGCGAACTGGTCACCCTGAAGATCGACGGCACGCTCAATACGGGGGTGGCCACCCTCTGGGCCAACGAGCTGTTGGCGGATACCATGCTCCCCAAACTCGGCAATTTTTCCACCACCATCAGTTATCCGCGGAAGAGTGGGAAATATAATCTGATGGTCGGCGTTGGCAACGAGGCGATCTGGATGGCAACGCTCGACACCGACCGCACCGGGAAAGATGCCCTGGAGGTAACGCGGGTCATTCGCGATGATGTGGTGACGAACACCGCCATAGCGGTCACTCCCTTCACCGGCCTGCGTCTCACCGGCACGATCATCTCCCCCGATGGGCAAAAGGTCGGCTTCTTCCGCGACGGCACCCTCACCTCCTACCTTGCCACAGACAAGAATCGCCGCGCAACCTTCGATATGATCCTGCCGAAGCGCGACAAAATCTACACCCTCGGCTTCATCATCAACCGCAAGCCGGAGGATATGCTGTTTATCGATACCAATGAACCGCTCAAGGATGCGTTTCATTGCCGGCCGAATTAAGCCTTATCGCTATGTTGTCCCTACACTGAGCCGAGTATCTGAACCTCCAACCTCTTGCGCAATATCCCACCGCACCGTCGTCAGCCGCTGCAGAAAGCGCAAGTCGTGGCTGACGAGTAGCAAACCGCAGGGGCACTCCTCCAGGGCGGCTTCCAGGCATTCGATGGCCGGGAGGTCGAGGTGGTTGGTCGGTTCGTCCATGATGATCAGGTGCGGGCTGCGGGCGACTCCGAGGGCGAGCAGCAGCTTGCGGATCTCGCCGGGGCTGGGTTCGTCGCTGCTGATGAGCCGGTGCGGGCGCGAGCCCAGGCCGCTCACGATGGTCATCAGGTGGCCGTAGTCGGCATCGGAGAGGGCGCGCACTTCAGCCATGATCCCGCGTGCCGTTGCCGCCTCGATTTCCTGCGGCAGATAGACCACGCGCTCCGGCGGGAGGTTGAGTTGTGGCAACAGGTGGCGCAGTAACGAGCTCTTGCCCGAGCCGTTGGCACCGGTGAGCGCAATGCGATCCTGCGGTGCCATGGTCAGCTCGGGGAAGTGCAGGCGGCGCCCATCGCCTAGATCCAGCGTGCCCGCCCGGAGGCTGAAGAGGAAATCGCGCTTCGAGCAAGCGCCGGGCAGCCAGAACCCGAGGCGGTAGGTCTTGTTGACGTGAATCTTGTCCAGCGCCTCCTGCGCCTGGTGCAGGCGACCATCGAGCTGATCCGCGAGGCGGCCCGCTTTGCCGTCTTTCCCGCTGATACGCAACAGGTTGATCTTGCCTCGACCATCTGAATCGCCGCGTGCCAGCCCGCGTTTGGTGGTTTTTAAGTTCGCCTTGGACGTCTGTTGCCGAGTGACGGCTTCGGTGCGGATGTTCTGGTACGCCCGCTTCGCCGACGCCCGCTCCTTCCGCAGGTGCTCTTCGTCGACCCTGGCCTGCTCCGCGGCAGCGGAATAGCCACCCGGGCGCATGACGACCGACGGCGGTTCGATGAACAGGCACTGGTCGCACAGCGTATCGAGCAGCTCACGATCATGGCTGACCAGCAGGCCGACGCCGGCGAAGGTGCGCAAGGCCTCAGCAAGCATCAGCCGCGCATCCCGGTCGATATGGTTGGTCGGTTCGTCGATGGCCAGCACCACCGGTTGCTGCCACAATGCCACAGCGATCTGCGCGCGTTTACGCTCGCCATGGCTCAGCGTCTCCCAACGACTCTCCCATTCGGGCAGGATACCCAGCCGCCCGCGCAGCACGCAGGCCTCGGCATCCGTGGCGGTCAGGAACTCCGCGAAGTCGAATGGCGCCTCATCCGTCCGCTGCGGGCAGTAGACAACCTGTCCCGCCGTGCGGATCTGCCCTTGCTGCGGCTCCAGTTCGCCGTACGCCAGCCGCAGAATAGTGGTCTTCCCCGTGCCGTTCGCCCCGACCACGCCGGTCCACCCGGTGGAAAAATGTATGGTAATATCCGTGAAGAGCATCTCCGGCGACGTCTCGAAGCCGAAGGATACATGCTGAAAGGTCAATGCCATTGTGCACTCCTTATCTGCGAGTTGCATTGGCGACCGTTTCCAGCGAGATCATGGGGTGGAGGCATAAAAACGCCACGGAAACCCCGTGGCCGAAAGTGCTTTTTGTAAGCCCACGGAGATCTGCTGGAAAGGACGCACTGACATGCCACATCGCTTGATGTGGCTGCCTGGTTTTGCTCACCGTGCGTCTCGATCCGTTAGATTCTCACTCCGCGGCTCCTTTGATGTGTGATAAATAAAGAGTATCGTGTCAACAGCATAGCGTCAAGTCCAACTACTTCATAATCTAACAGGGTTTGCGTTGTCCCTCACCCCCCCAGCCCCCTCTCCCAGGGGTAGAGGGGGAGTGCTCAAACGGTGTTGGCGACATCGAAATCCAGTGCCTCTACTCCCCTCTACCGCTGGGAGAGGGGCTGGGGGTGAGGGACAGCGAAGCTCCATAATATAATCGAAAGATATTTTCTCTGTTGTGAAGGAATCGCGACAGGAAGCGGAGAATGAAATATAGACCGCCTGCTGGTCGTCATGGCGATCCATGGTCACCAGGAGGTGTTTTCACGTGTGTACCTGCCGGACTCCTTTATGAGTCCGGTTCATTTTGATCCTGTGGAGGAAATTCTGTGGCTAATAAACATGTCTACTTATTTGCCGAAGGCAATAAGGAATGGCGAGATCTGCTGGGTGGCAAAGGCGCCAACCTGGCGGAAATGACCAACATCGGGCTGCCCGTGCCTCCGGGCTTCACCATCACGACGGAAACCTGTAACGAATACTATGCGAATAACAAGCAGGTGCCGGCCGGGCTGTGGGACGAAGTGGCCGCCGCGTTGAAGAAAGTCGAAGAGCAGACCGGCAAGGGGTTCGGCGATGCCAAAAACCCGCTGCTCGTCTCCGTGCGCTCCGGTGCGAAGTTCTCCATGCCGGGCATGATGGACACCGTGCTCAACCTCGGCTTGAACGACCAGACACTGCAAGGCATCATCGCCCTCACCGGCAACGACCGCTTCGTCTACGACTCCTATCGCCGCTTCCTCATGATGTTCTCCGACATCGTGCTCTCCGGTGACTACCCGAAGCTGAAAAAGCATGAGTTCGAGCACATCTTCGATAAGCTGAAGCACGAAGCGGGCGCCTCCCAGGATACCGATGTCGATGCCGCTGGCCTGAAGAAGCTCTGCGAGCAGTACAAAGAGTACTTCAAGAGCGTCACTGGCGAAGATTTCCCGCAGGACCCGATCGAGCAGATGCATCGTGCTGTGCTCGCCGTATTCAAGAGCTGGATGAACGAGCGCGCGATCATCTATCGCCGCCGTGAGAAGATCTCCGATGACCTCGGCACCGCCGTCAATATCCAGACGATGGTCTTCGGGAATATGGGCAACGACTCCGGCACCGGCGTGGCCTTCACCCGCAACGCCGCCAACGGCGACAACCACATCTTCGGCGAATACCTGATGAACGCGCAGGGCGAAGACGTGGTGGCCGGCGTGCGCACCCCGCAGCCGGTGAGCCAGCTCGAGGCCGAGAACCCCACCATCTACAAGCAGTTCATCGACATCGCGAACAAGCTCGAACAGCACTACAAAGATATGCAGGACATCGAGTTCACCATCGAAAAGGGTAAACTCTACATCCTGCAGTGCCGCTCCGGCAAACGCACCGGCGTCGCCGCGGTGAAGATCGCCGTCGACCAGGTAGCGGAAGGGCTCATCACCAAAGAGCAGGCCATCGCCCGCATTCCGGCAGAAGCGCTCGAGCAGTTGCTCCACCCGCGCCTGATCAACCCGGAGAAGATTACCCCCATCGCCAAGGGGCTGAATGCCGGCCCCGGCGGCGCCGTTGGGCACATTGCGCTGGATTCCGAAACTGCGATCAAGTTCGCCGGTGAAGGCAAAACCGTCATCCTCGTCCGCAAAGAGACCAACCCGGACGACCTGGGCGGCATGCTGGCCTCCAAGGGCGTGCTCACCCAGTTGGGTGGCCGCACCTCCCACGCCGCGCTCGTCGCCCGCCAGTATGGCATCCCGACGATCTGCGGCTGCGGCGCCGTGCGCATCGATGACAAAACCCGCACCGTCGAGATGAATGGCAAAACGCTGAGCGAAGGCGACATCATCTCCATCGACGGCACGCTTGGTGAAGTCTATGACCGCGCGCTGACCACCACGCCCGCCACCGTCACCGGCGACTTCGGCACTTTCATGGCCTGGGTCGACGAGCTGCGCAAGTCCAAAGGCTATGGCGTGCGCGCCAACGCCGACACCCCGGAGCAGGCCGCGCAGGCTATCGAGCTGGGTGCGGAAGGCATCGGCCTCTGCCGCACCGAGCACATGTTCCTCGGCGACCGCGTGCCGGCCGTGCAGGAAATGATCCTGGCCGAGAACGAAGAAATGCGCGACGCGGCGCTCGCCAAGCTGCTCCCGCTGCAGCGCGAAGACTTCGTCGGCATCTTCAAAGCCATGGGCGGCCTTCCGGTCACCATCCGCCTCATCGACCCGCCGCTGCATGAATTCCTGCCCAGCTTGGAAGAGCTGCTGGTGGAGACCACCGAGATGCGCGTGAAGGGCGACACCGGCGCCGAATACCAGGAGAAGATGCGCATGCTGAGCAAGGTGCGCGATCTGCACGAGCACAACCCGATGCTCGGTCTCCGCGGCGTCCGCCTCTCCATCTACTTCCCGGGCATCGTGAAGATGCAGACCGCGGCCATCATCGGCGCCGCCTGTGAAGTGAAGAAGTCCGGCCTCGACGTGCATCCGGAAATCATGATCCCGCTCATCGGCCTCATCACCGAGTTGACGGAAGTGAAAGGCCAGCTCGAGCAGGTGGCGAAAGACACCATGGCCGCCGAAGGCATCGAAGTGGACTACAAGTTCGGCACCATGATCGAGATCCCGCGCGCGGCGCTCACCGCCGACGAGATCGCCAAAGAAGCCGAATTCTTCAGCTTCGGCACCAACGACCTGACGCAGATGACCTTCGGTCTCTCCCGCGACGACGCGGCGAAGTTCCTCCCCGTCTACCTGGATAAGAAGATCATCTCCGTCGACCCGACCGAGACGATCGACCAGAAAGGCGTTGGCCGCCTGATGGAAATCTGCGTGAAGGACGCCAAAGCCGTCAATCCGAAGATCAAACTCGGCATCTGCGGCGAACACGGCGGCGATCCCGATTCCGTGAAGTTCTGCTTCAAGATCGGCCTCACCTACGTGAGCTGCTCCCCGAAACGCCTTCCCGTCGCCCGCCTCGCCGCCGCCCAGGCCGCGATCGCCGGTGGCGCAGCGCAGGATAAATAATAGGCAGTTAACTGTAAGCAGTTAGCAGTGAAAGGCCTGCCCCGGGGAGTGATCTCCGGGGCAGGCTATTTGGTGGTGTTTATAGAAACAAAGATTACGCAGATTTCGCAGATTAGGAATGCAATAATGCCTTGCACAGCCGGTCAATTATCTGAAAGCCTGGAGGTCAAATGATGGATTCGCAAATCAAACAGAGCACAGAGATCGAAAATACTGACGGTGATCCACAGACTTATGCTGTGATCGGAGCAGCGATGGAGTTGCATAGCTGCCTTGGTCCGGGATTTCTCGAAGCTGTCTACCGGGAAGCACTGGCGATCGAGTTGGCCGTACGTAAAATACCATTCCAGCGAGAAGTTATATTACCTATTACCTACCGTGGCCAGATGCTCTCATGCGGTTATCGGGCAGACTTCATTTGTTACGATGAAGTTATCGTCGAAATGAAAGCAATCGAACGCTTGACCAAAATTGAATATGCTCAGGTGATCAATTATTTGAAAGCAACCGGTTATCGCCGTGATTTGTTGTTGAACTTTGGTGAGATGAGCCTATGCCATCATCGGTTTGTTAATAAGTTTAATGTACGCCGAATTGGCGTTTGATGGATCTACAGTGTTGATACGAGCACAGATAGGCGACGGATACCCTCCATATAAATCTGCGTAATCTTTGTTTCTACTTAAAACTACGTGATATTTCCCCCGATTTTCTGATCTATATGGTAACACCGAAGCACGGAGAACCAGAAGATGGACGATAATGGGTTGGTGCAGGCGATTCTTCGCGGGGACCTTGCGGCCTTCGAGGAGATGGTGCGCAAATATCGACAGCCGTTGACTGCTACGGCGTATCAGTTCATCGGCAACGCGGAGGATGCGCAGGACCTCGCGCAGGAGACGTTGATTGACGGCTACCGGCATTTGCGAACACTGCGCGACGGCAGCCGGTTGCGTGCGTGGCTGTATACGATTCTGCGCAATAAGTGCTACCGCTATCTCGAAGCGCATCAACCCGAAGTGTGCTCTGTCGATGACTACGCCGAAACACTGGCTGCCCCATCGAACGATGAAGATGGCCGAGTACTGGAACTGCTGCACAGCCTGCCGCTGGCAGACCGCGAAATGCTCAGCGCACGCTACCTGCAAGGGCTGGAATACAGCGAAATCGCCATCGCGCTGGGCGTCAACATCCACGCGGCGCGCATGCGCTGTGCGCGCTCCCGCGAAAAATTACGTGCGCTGCTGTCGAAAACAGACGAAGCCTCAACCCGGCAGTTGCTGCAGCGCACTATGAGCCTCCTCTTTCCCGCCGTCCTCGCTGAAACCTTCGTGCATCGGGTACTTCAGGAGGTAAAGATCGGAATGGTACCAAAGATGACAACAGGCGCGCCGGCAGCAAAAGGCATGCTGGCAACATGGAAGATGGTGGTGAGCATGCTCGCGGTCACCCTGATCATTGGATATGGGGCAACATTGCTCCATGGAAAGATGCTCAAGGCACTGCAAGGACAGGAGATGGCGGTCCCGGCGTTACAAACAAATTGTGTCCAGGTCGCGCTGGGCAAGCGCGGGCAACGCGATCCGTTTGCCAGCTCGCTGGCGATCGATGCTCAGGGGAACATCCAATACAATGATATCAATGATCCGGGCATCTCGACCTATGATCCGAATGGTAAATATTTACGCCACTGGGGAGACTCGGGACAGGTTTACAGCAGCATCACCGCTGACCAGCAGGGGAATATGTACCTTATCAACGAAGAAATGGTGAAGAAGTACGACCCCAACGGCAAACAGTTGCTTACCATCGGTGGGCGGCCGAACAATCCACTTGGGATCTATGGGCGCATTCAGGCGCTCGCGGTCGATGCCGGTGGAAATATCTATGTCCTGGCCACCAGGAAATCGCAAGTACAGAAATATGATGCCAATGGCAAATTCCTGCTCGCCTGGGGCACAAAAGGCAAAGGTCAGGGGCAATTCGACGGGGAGTCCAGTATCACGGTGGATGGGCAAAATAACGTCTATGTAGGAGAGATCAACAACCGTCGGATTCAGAAATTCACCAATACCGGCGTCTACCTGGGAGCGATCAAGCGCGGTCCTCACTTCTATCCCGCATCGCTCGTCACCGATAGCGCGGGACGTATCTACTATACAAATGATGACAGCGACATCTATATTATCGATGCCAACGGCAAGCCTTTGGGACGATTACATACACAAACACGACCTCAAGGGTTGTCGGCGATCACGGTCGATAAGGCCGGCTATATCTATACGATTTTCGGCAAAAACAACACCCTGCTGCGCTTTGATCCGTTACCGGTCAGCAAATAGTGTCGATAAGCAGACCCTTGCGAGTTCAATAGCAGAAAGTTGCTCCAACGGCATCTGGAGATGAATACCTCCAGGTGCCGTTGTATTTCCTCAACCCAACAGCTATAATGGTACTATTCACAGGAACGGATCACTGTCCATCAAACTGCCAGGAGGTCCCCCATGCGTCTACTCTTGTTATGCTGTGTCCTGCTACTGGTCATCCCGGTCTTCGCGGCGGAGGCGCCGTGTGTTATTGTGGAGGGCGGCCAGCCGATGGTGCCGTTGCGCCTGGTGGCGCCGGTGTGCGGGCTCAGTATCGAATTGATCCCCAAAGGTTCCGTGTCGATCAGTCCTGGTAACGGCAGGACTGAGACGGCCGCGAATCTTGCCACCCTGCGCAAAAAAACTGCACCGGGTGATCCGCACGCGCGCTCGTCGGATCTGGCCATCTGGCCGCAGTATGGCGATATCATCTATATCTCCCTCCCCCAATTGCATTCGCTTTGTGGAAGCGGCAGTGAGGCGACGGCCGTTTTCGAGTGGGATGCGAAAACCGGTGAATTCTTTGCATTGGGCATGGAACGAGGCAAGACGCTCACCTTGCATACCGGCACGACGTTCACCACCACCGCCCCACTCCCGAAGGATGATACACCGGCGGGCTGGGAGGACGGCATGCTCGAAGCCATCGTGACCGCCCACCCGCGCATTGTAGAATCTGCCGGCAGCCAACTGCTGATGATGGCTGCCGAATTCGGTGACGAACGCAGTTTGGCATTGTTGCTGGCACGCGGGGTGAATCCGAATTCCCTCAATCCCGAGGATATTGCACATGGCGTACCATCCCCTGCGCTAGCGACAGCATTGCAGTATAAATACAGTAAAGTCGCGATGCTGCTGCTCGACCACGGCGCGAAAGTCTCCACCGATCCTGCGTACCCTGATGGGACGCTGGAAGCTGCCGTGGAGTGCGGTGATCCGGCGTTGGTGCGGGCGTTACTGACACACGGGGCGTTGGTCAATTATCCGCCCGATAGCCATATAGATAGCCCGCTGCACGCCGCAGTGACCAGCGGTTCGCTGGAACTGGCTGCGTTATTGCTGGAACATGGCGCAAATGCCAATGCATTGGGTGGGCGCAATCTCGCGCGAACGGACTTCGGGCATGATACCCCGCTGGAACGTGCCATCAAATATCTCCCGGATTCTACCGCGATGGTCGATCTGCTGCTGGCACACGGCGCAGATCCGAATGCTCCTGATGGCGATGGCGCTGTCGCACTGCACCACGCGGTGGTTTATGGCGGCGTGCCGATTGTGCAGCGGTTGCTCGATCATGGCGCCAAAGTCGATGCGAAAGTCAAAGAAGGCAGTACACCGCTGCTGCTGTTACTGAATGCAGGTGCAGAGGCACTATTATTCACGCAGATCATTACCGAGGAAGTCGAACGAGTAACGCATTCGCCGAATCCGACTGACGAGGAGCGGAGAAATGCTGCGATGATGACCAATATGCTGAAAGTCAGCAAGGAATACCCGCAGATCGTCGCTTTACTGCTTTCCAAAGGGGCGGATCCCAATGCACATTGCCCGTATGGCCATAGGGGAAGTGGCATGTTTGCCATCGGCCCGTTTGGCCCTGCCCCGAGCGAGGAGAAGGAATGTGCCGCGCTCTTTTTCGCTGCGGGGATGGGCCAGCCTGATATCGTTCGCCAGTTACTCAAGGCAGGAGCAAAAGCGGAGCAGGCACCCGGAGCGCTACATATCGCGGCGGTATCCGGCAATGCGGAAGCAGTGAAGCTCCTGCTGGAGCACGGCGCCTTTGCCACAGCACCATTCGGGCGCGAGGCGGTTACGCCGCTACAGTGCGCCGTACAGGAGCCGGATGCACGCAAAGCGACGAACTGGTGTTTACTGCCTGACTTCGGCCCGGAAGGCGTGACCGGGGTTGTGCGCAAGTTGCTCGATCACGGCGTCGACCCGCAGTCGAAATTCAAGCACCGCAAGCAGGCAATGCATTTCGCAGCGGAATATGGAATCACCTCGCTGGTGGCGCTGTTGCTGGACCGCGGCGTGCCGGTCACCGCCGGCGACGAAGACGATACCACCCCGTTGGACTTCGCCGCCCAGGAGGGGCAGGTTGAGGTGGTAAAGGTATTGCTGGCGCATGGCGCGCCGGTGAATCATCAGGACCATGTGGGCAATACCGCGCTGCATTATGCGTTCCGCAGATATGGCGTGGACACCGCCTCGCTGTTGATCGAGAAGGGTGCCGACGTCAATGCGCGCAATCTGCTCGGGCAGACACCGCTGCTGCTCGCCGCCAGACTGAAGAAGCCGGAGGGTGAGTATCACCCCGACAAATTGGAAAGAGACAGAGATGAGCGATTTGCGCGTGCCAACGCAGAGGCCGTGCGCCTGCTGCTGGCACATGGCGCCGATGTGAAGGCATGTGATGTGGACCACCGGACACCGTTGCATATGGCAGTCACATGCGGAGCGGTGGAGATTGCGCAACTACTGATCGAACACGGGGCAGATGTCAATGCCCGGGCGGCAGACGGCGTTACACCGCTGCATATTGCGGCTGCTCGTGGTGATAAGTCGATCATCGCATTGCTGACGCGGCATGGCGCGAATATGCAGATGAAAGATGGCCATGGAAAAACTCCACGAGACTATGCGACCGGTGGTGATAGTGATGACACCAGAATGATGTTGCTGCAGTACGATGCCACAGAGGGGATGAAGTGAACGAGAGGGGATATGATGTCGAACCTGCGACGTTTTCTGGCAATAAGTTGCCTGCTGCTCTGTGGTATCGAGGCTGCCAGGGCTGCCTTGGGCACGCCGGTGCTGCAGTCGCCGCCGGATGGCGCGACGGGGCTAGGCGCGCACCCGACGATCAAATGGTCGGCGGTGGCTGGAGCCCACAGCTACGAGGTAGAACTGGCAAATGGTAGATACACCATCACACATGATTGTGAGAAAACGACGTGGAAGTTGCCGGAACTGGTCATCGGCCTCACCTATCATTGGCGCGTGCGCGCGACAGCGGGTGAAACACCTGGTTCCTGGTCCGCCAGGCGCAGCTTCACGCTTGCCCGCCCATCGTTGCCTGGCAAGCTGGTGTTCGTCGGCGACTTGCCCGGATGCAAATCATTATTCCTCATCAATGCCGACGGCACAGGATTGCGTCGGCTCACGTATGGTGAGTTCGATACCACCCCGGTGATCTGTACGGACGGCAATAAAATCGCTTATCAAAATGACACGAACGATATCTGCATCATCAATGCCGATGGCAGTGAGGCGCGCTGTCTGACGCGCCATGATGGGAGGCGCCACTCTTGCCCTCTCTTTAGTCCCGATGGCCGGCATCTGGCATTTTATACCGACCCTCCGCCGCTACAGCATTCAGTACAGAGGGACCGCAATATTTCCATCATGAATTTCGATGGAAGTGACTGGCGTCAACTGAAGACGGGGGGCGATCCTGAGTGTCTGTGCTTTAGTCCGGATGGTCGTTATCTCGCCTTTCTGCAGCACGATCAGGAGAGCGATGAGAAGGAAGCCATCGCGGCCTTTGTGATGCCAGTTGAAGGCGGACAGCCGACGCGAGTGGCGGGTGGCGTTGTCAGAGAGGACGGCATCTGTTTCAATCCGGACAGTACCCAGGTTGCCTTCACCTGCGCCAATAGCAAGCTGGATAAACAATGGGTCACCTGCGTTAATCTCGATGGGAGCCATGCCATCGCGGCATCGACGACTCCCACTGGCGAGGATCGATCGTCATGGAAAACGCCGGATGGTCATCCGGTTTACCTGCTGCGTACGAAGTCAGAAGACGATGTGCGATTGTATGCCGTCCCGTTGGCAACTGGTCTACCGAATTGCTGGCTCACGGGTCAAGAGAGGGATGCGTGGGATATCGAATATTGTGCGTCTATGTTAAGTGTCAGCCCCGATGGTCGTTTTGTCGCGATTGTCTTGCGCAATGCGGAAGATAACGGCTCAGATCGAGAATTCATCGACCTCCGTGTGCGTGCGGTCAATGGCAGCGTGCAGTACCGTATCACCGCACTCGATGACCTGGTGCACAATGACTTTGCCTGGGGACCAGGTCGCGTGCCCCCGCCGGCTGTGCGGAAAAAGCCGTAATATGGCGGACTGATTCGTATTGCCATCCCCCGCCCCCGGCAGTACAATGCAATTATGTTTGATGAACCGCTTGAGTTATCCGATGTGCTGGCGAAGTTGAAGCGCGCTGATGAGTCGCTGGCGGAGTTTATCGCGCCATTGTGGCCGGGCGTCGTGCTGGCGGCGGCGTGGATTGAGGGGAAGCCGCGGCTGTTTTCCCTGGAGGGCGTGCCGGAGGATCGGGAGGGGTATTTCCTGCTGGGCATCGACGAGGAGCGCGCGCGGGTGCTGCGGGAGGCGGAAGAGGACGAGATTCGGCGCTATCGTGGGTATCTCACCAAGGCTACCGTCATCCTGCTGGAGGACGGCCTGGCCTACCCGGCTAGCTCGGTGGAGCGTCTGCAGGGGATCATCGCGCCGCGCCCGATTCATTTTGCCGAGGGCGTCCCGCTCACCAAAGTGAAGGCGCGCTATGATGGGCTGAATCTGCTCTTTGACAGCGAGCAACGCCCCGGGAAAAGTTTATCACCGCTGGAAGACCTCTTCGCCGGCGTGCCCACCATCACCCCCGATGAATTGCTGGGCATCCCTGGACCGGATACAGCGGTCGATGAGGCGAAAGAGGCGTTATGCCGGTTGCACCAGCAGCCCGACCTGGCCATCGAATACCGGTTGAAGGCCGTGCTGGATGTCGGCGGGGCGACGTTGATTGATTGGGCGAAAACCGAGGAGGGCATCCGCGTCCACTGGGGCCGCCCGGATGAAGAGCACACCGTCACCCTGCGCACCCCCAACGCCCCCATCACCAGCGGCATCAGCCTGGCCGGCGCCCGCGCCTTCGACCCAGCGACACTGATCAGATTGTTGATTGAGCATGTGTTGGATGCGTGGCGGTAGGGTGATGTGTTTATCGTTTCCGGTCTTCGCGTAACAATGAGTCCCGATAGGGACGATAGCGTTTAGCCACGGGTGAAGCGAAACGGAACCCGTGGATAGGTTAGCCTCTCGATCAGTAGAGTCCCGAAGGGCCGACAGCAGCGTTATGTCTGTCGGCCCTTCGGGACTTGGGGCCTATCTTCCCCACAAACCCACGGGTTTCACTGCGTTCCACCCATGGCTAAACGCTGGCATCCCTTCGGGATTGAATATACTCGATGCCCATTTTTGTTATAATCATCCCATGCAGAACGAAAAGACTCAGCGCGTCGTGTGCGCCATGTCCGGCGGGGTGGATAGTTCGGTGGCGGCGGCGTTATTGATTGAGCAGGGATACGACGTGATCGGGGTGACGATGCAGATCTGGCCGGATCAGTCGGCGGAGAGCGAGCGCGCTTGCTGTTCGCTGTCTGCGGTAGAGGACGCGCGGCGGGTGGCGGCGCGGCTGGGCATTCCGCATTATGTGCTGAACCTGCAGGAGGAGTTCCGCCGGGCGGTGATCGACGATTTCATCGCCGAGTATCGTGCGGGGCGCACGCCGAACCCGTGCATTCGCTGCAACCGCTGGATGAAATTCGATGTGCTGCTGGAACGCGCGCGCGACCTGGGGGCAACGTTCGTGGCCACCGGGCACTACGCGCAGGTGGTCTTCCACGAGGACGTGGGTCGCTGGAGCATCCGCCGTGGCGTGGATCGCGCGAAGGACCAGTCCTATCCTCTCTACAACCTCACCCAGGGGCAATTGGCGCACACGCTGTTGCCGTTGGGCGGGCTGGAGAAGACGCGCACGCGCGAGATCGCCGCAGAGCTGGGTTTTCGCGTGGCGAAGAAGCCGGACAGCCAGGAGATTTGCTTTGTGCCGGACAACGACTACGGCAATTTCCTACGCAGTGAAGCGCCGGAGATGGTGATGCCCGGACCGATCGTGGATGGGACCGGCACACACCTTGGCACGCACGAAGGCGTGGCGCTCTACACCATCGGGCAGCGCCGCCGCATCAACATCCGCACCAATCAGCCGCGCTATGTCATCGGCCTGGACGCCGAACACAACAGGGTGATCGTCGGTGGGAATGAAGAGCTGATGCGGCGCACCGTGGTGGCGGAGCAGGTAGCTTTGGGGAAATTCGATGCCGACGCGCTGCGTACCTCGCGCCCGGTGACGGCCCAGGTACGCTACAAAATGACCGCCCAGCCGGCCACGGCGGTGCTTGATGGCGAGCAACTGTGGGTGACTTTCGACGCCCCACAACGCGCCATCACCCCTGGCCAAGCGCTGGTGTGCTATGACGGTGATGATGTAGCGTGCGGCGGCGTGATCACCCGCGCTGAGGCCTGAGCGGCGCGCTACGCCCGCGTGTAAGCTCGGGCACGCGCCGGGGTGGCCTCTGCCGTCGTATCCGGTGCGGCCGCCTGCGCGGGCTGTTCGGCGCGCAGCGAGGAGACGTTCAGCAATAAGCCCCCGAGCATCAACGTTGAGGTGATAGAACTGCCGCCATAGCTGATGAACGGCAGGTTAACGCCGATGGAGGGCAGGCAGTTGAGCACCATCGCCATATTGATGATCGCCGGGGTAAGCAGCATGACCGTGCAGCCGGCGGCGACCAGCGCGGTGTACTCATTGGGCGCCCGGTGCGCGATGGTGAAACCCCGATAGGCAATGAAAAGGAATGGCAAAAAGACCAGTGCCAGGATGCCCAGAAAGCCCCATTCTTCGGCGGTGATGGCGAAGATGTAGTCGTTCTGCGCGGCGGGCATATAGAACCACTTCTGCCGGCTCTGACAGAACCCCATGCCCAGCAGCCCACCGGAGCCCACCGCCAGTAGTGAGACGCGCGGGTGGTAGCTGGCCGGGTTGCTGATATCCTCGGTATTCATCCAGGCTTTGACGCGGCTGCTCACACGCTCCGGCGCATGCCCGCTGGCCAGCAGCAGCCCGATCAGCCCGAGCCCCACGAGCAGGGGAATGCCGATGAAGCGGAACTTCGCGCCGGAGATGAGCAGGATGGTAGACATCGCGGCGCTCACCACCAGCATGGTGCCCAGATCCTGCTGCAATGCGATCATCCCGGCGGGGATCAGCAGAAACCAGAACGGGCCGGACCACATCCCTTTCCATGTCTTTAACAGCCACGGGCGTTGCGAAAGGAACGTCGCCGTGGTGAGCACCAGCGCGATTTTCACAAATTCCGACGGCATGAACTGCACGGGGCCGATGACGATGTAGGATTGATGGCCATGCTTGGCGCGCGCGATGACCAGCGCGAACATCAATAATGCGCCGGCAATGCCCACCAGCCCCCAGAACATGCGACGTAACGCCGCGAGCGGGATATACATGCACCCCAGCATCAGCACAATACTGACGGCGGCGAAGGCGATCTGGTGGACGACAAAGTACGAAGCATTGCCGCCGGTCTCGTTCGAAATGAGCGCCTTGGGGTAGCTGGACGAGAAGATGAAGATGATCCCTAACCCCGCCAGGATCAACAGGCAGATAAACAGCGGTATGTCGAAGGTTTTGGTACGATGCATGACGGCAGACCCCTGGAAAGACTACGGGTGCGATTTGGGGACGCACGGCACTTCCCGCTTGATAGTAGCAAGAAGTCGCCAGTTTCTTCAAGGGGAAAATGGCTGCTGGTGGAATTATTTTTTCGGTTCCATGTGGCATGGGCTTCCAGCCCATGAGTCGCCCCGACTTCCAGTCGGGGCACGTGACAATATTCCGATACTCGCCTCGGCTTGAAGCCGAGTTGACGGCGCATGGGCTGGAAGCCCATGCGACGCACGGTCAGGATGACCGTGCCACATCCGTTACGGCGGCGAAGAATTCATCGTACAGTGTGCGCACGGCGGCAGCCATATCGTTCTCGGAGATGCCGAACATCATGCTGACTTCGCTGGACCCCTGGTTGATCATCTCCAGGTTGATGGCGGCATGGGCGAAGGCGCTGCAGGCGCGGGCGGCCAGGCCCACGGCGTGGCGCATACCTTCGCCGACCAGCATGACCAGCGCCAGGCCGCGCTCCACGGAAATGCTGTCCGGCTGCAATTGCGCCTGAATCTTGCCCAGGACATCTGCTTCCACCGCGGGGGTGAAGGCGGATTCGCGGACGATGACCGAGAGGTTATCGATGCCGCTGGGCATATGCTCGAAGGGCAGGCCAGCTTCTTCGAAAATCTGCAACAGGTGGCGGCCAAAACCGACTTCGCGGTTCATCATATATTTGCTGACGTAGACCATGCAGAACCCGCCGCAGGCGCTGATGCCCGCCAGCGGAGCCTGGTTGGCTTCGCGGGTCATCACCAGTTGTGTGCCCGGTGCGGAGGGATTGTTGGTATTCTTGATCGCCACCGGGATGCCCGCCTGATAGACCGGCTCCAGAGCCTCATCGTGGAAGACGGAGAAGCCGGCATAAGACAGCTCGCGCATCTCGCGATAGGTGATCTCGCTCACCGCTACCGGGTTATCGACAATGCGGGGATCGGCGGCGAAGACGGAGTCGACATCGGTGAAATTCTCATAAGTATCGGCCTGCACCCCGCGGGCGAGGATGGCGCCGGTGATATCCGAGCCGCCGCGCGGGAAGGTGACGACATTGCCTTCGCGGGAATAGCCGAAGAAGCCGGGGAAGACGATGATGCCCGGCAGTTCGCGCAGTGCCGCCAGCCTGGCGTAGGATTCCTCCAGCACGCGCGCGTTCCCCGGTTCATCGGAGAGGATCATGCCGCCGTCTTTCGGGTTAACGTACATGGCATCATGGCCAAGGGCGCGCAGGTATTCGGCCACCAGCCGCGCGCAGTTATCCTCACCGGCGGCTTTCAGGGTGTCCAGATAGCGCCCGGCGTTGGAGGTGTCCGACAACAGGCAAGCGCGCAGGTTCTCCGCGATTGCTGCGGTGGAGGAGGGCGGCAGTCCGAGTTCGGCGGCCATCGAGGCATACCGCTCCAGCACGCGCGCCAGCTCTTCCTCGCCGGACTGCCCGTTCAGCCGGGCTTTGGCGGTGGCGATCAGCAGATCGGTGACTTTAGTATCCGCCTTGTCCCGTTTCCCCGGGGCGGACACCACCACAAACTTCCGCTCCGCATCACCGGTGACTATCGCGCACACCTTCTGCAATTGCGCTGCCGATGCCAACGAACTTCCGCCAAATTTCACGACTTTCATCAGAACGCTCACTCTCCCAGCAAATTCATCCTCATTTATATACTATGAATACGACCTATTCGGCAAGTTTCCTGCGAGATTTCTTGAAGTTGTATAAACGACGAAGAGCGCAAAGGGATGAAGTTCGCGCTTTGATGTCAGTCAGACATGTCGGATTTATCCGATAAGGCTAAAACCTTTTGACGCGTGAGCGTTGTGAGTGCTACAATAATGGCAGTGTTGCCGGAGCGCTTGCGGACCCTCTTGCCGACGTTACACCATTCTGCGCTCCTGATTGAGAAACGAGGAGCTCGCGCTATGCGCCTGACGGTCAGCCTGCTGGTTGTTGCCACCCTCTGCTGTCTCACTACCGCGCTTTTTGCCTCTGATTGGCCGCAGTTCCGCGGCCCGAATGCCGACGGCATCTCCCCGGAAACCGGAGTGAATACCGACTGGACAGTGAGGGCCCCCGCGCAGCTTTGGCAGACCGAATTGAGCGACAATGGCTATGCCGGGCCGGCGGTGGCGGACGGCAAGGTGTTCATCATCGATCACCACGGCAGCCAGGATGTCGTGCGAGCGCTGGACCTGAACAACGGCAAGGAAATCTGGCATTTCGCGTATGATGACTCCAGCGAGGACAACTTCGGTTTCGCCCGTTCCACGCCGGCGATCAGCGAGAACTGCGTCTACACGCTGAGCAAGCTCGGTACGGTGATGTGCCTCAATACGAAAACCGGCGAGAAGGTCTGGTCGCGCAATATCATCAAAGATTTCGCCGGGAAGTTGCCGCAGTGGGAACTCGCCATGTCTCCCCTGGTTGACGGGGACCGCGTGATTCTCTGCCCAGGCGGGGAGAACGCGGCGGTGGTGGCGTTGAATAAATATTCCGGCGCCACGCTCTGGCAGGGTGGCGGGAGCGATCTGCCGGGCTATGCCACGCCCGTCGCGGCGACATTCGACGGCGTCCGGCAATACGTGGTGCTCACCGCCGCACGGTTACTCGGCATCGAGGCGGACAACGGCAAAGTGCTCTGGTCGTACCCCTGGCAAACCGGCTCTGATGTCAATGCCGCCACGCCGGTGATCATCGGGAACGCCGTTTTCCTCACCTCCAGCTATCACCACGGCTGTGCGCTGCTCGAGATCGCCGGCGGCAAGCCGCTCCTCCGCTGGCAGAACGTCGAAATGCAGTCGCAGTTCAGCACACCCATCTATTACAACGGCTATCTCTACGGCACCACCGACTACCCCTATGGACATCTCGTCTGCCTGGACAGCAAAACCGGCAGCGCGATGTGGAAATGGCCGGGCTTCGAGAAGGGCGCCGGGATCGCGGTGAGCGGACTGCTGATGATGGGAGTCGGCGATAGCGGGGAATATGTGCTCATAAATATGACGCCGGTTGGGTATATGGAGCTTGGCCGCTTCTTACCGCTGGGCGGGCGCAGTTGGACGGCGCCTGTCCTCGCGGAAAGAAAATTGCTCGTGCGCAATAAAAAAGTGCTCGCCTGCTTGTGGACTTTCGCTCTTTGCCATCTCGTTTCCTGCTGAGAAAGGGGTTCATCGGCCCTCCCGCGTTCACGCAACCCGGGACACCTGGTCGATCAGCAAGTCGACGTCCTCGGCATTTTTCGCAAG
>Ga0272448_1000486_pt1 | contig 61765 bp, 53 predicted proteins | sample YNPCB0191_FD_202220 | JGI IMG/M metagenome (GOLD analysis project Ga0272448, IMG submission 202220) | Hot spring sediment microbial communities from Yellowstone National Park, WY, United States - YNP-CB-019-1 | ecosystem: Environmental > Aquatic > Thermal springs > Hot (42-90C) > Sediment... | reverse complement strand
CGCAGGAGGCTGTCCCGAGTTCACGGGCAGAGGGTGAAAGCACAAGGACAGCCTCCCTTCGGCGACTCAAAATCCCAAGTCCCCGTTTACCGCCGCTTCCTCCAAGCATAGCAAAGCAGCCCGACCAGCCCACAACCTAGCAGCACCAGCGCGCCCGGCTCGGGAATATAGTTTCTATCCACGCGGACGTTGTCCAGGCTCAACTGGTAAAGGTTAGAGGTATCGGGCGGAGTCGCCTTAAATACCACATACAACGTTTTACCAATCGCATCGGGGAAATTTCTGCTGTCGAAAGTGCAACTCCGATCGACAAAATTGCCGGCAGTAGGGTTGCCGCTGTTCTGATCGACAGACGCCAGCACTGTGCCATTGTACCCCGAACCGCCATAGCGCAGAGACAACTCCCAACCCGATGGGAAGGAAGTGTAGTCTAAGCGCATTCCTATAGCAGCCGTAGCCCTATAGTAGTAGTTAGCCTCAACTGTTCCCAGGCTCTGGTAAAGATAAGTCGCAGATGAGGTCCAACTGGCGCTTTTGCCAACATTGACGTAACAAAATTGGAGTCCATCTGCCGGCGAAGGCATGTATCCTGGTTGTTCCGGACTGACGTATGTCGTCCCCGAATACTGCGAGTTTACTGGGTTTTGAAGCCCAACATGGGTTCCAGAGCCAGAAACGTACATAGTCCATCCGGTTGGAGCTCCCGACGACCAACCTCCGTCAGATAACGCCGACGACTCAAAGCTGTAGTTAGTGACGGTCATCGGTATCCAATCTGCATAGGACGGAACAGCCAGGCAAGCAATCGCAGCCAAAGCTATTGCACCTGCGACAAAACGGAAACACTTTCTGCAAGACATGACATTTTCTCCCTTGCTTGTAAAAAAACTTAAAACTATCGGAAATCTAAGACACGAGCGCCAAAACGCTTCTCACCGTTTCATCCCCTTGCTACCCTCCTTTCTTCATGGTTTTGCAGGATCAAGATTGCCACCTTCCTTACTGGGAACCATTTCTAAAATGGGGTCCCCCAGTACGAACCAATCAGAGAAATAACCATTTCCGCCGTCAGAGCAGACAATAGTGAGGAACTTGTCGCCGGCGGCAAGCTCCAAGTCTATGCTAAAGGGGCCATCGGAAGGGCGAATATGTTGTCGCTGAAACTCCAGACGACCGTCAACAAAAATCCAAAAGTCCGCCAAACCGAAATCCCGCGGCTCGAACCGGCCGGCATCGGCCAACCCGGCGGTAGCGCGAAAACGTGCCGGTCGAACCCCAAAAAAGGTCTTACGTATGGCCTCAAGACTGAAGGTGATGCCGGCATTAGCATGTAAACAAAGCAATCCCCGCCCTTCGGGCATGAATTGCTTTCCCTCGCCCATTACATATATCCAGTACTGGGCATCCTGGTTGTGCTCTTCCGATCGCAGCTCTGCGGCACGAGCCCAGATGCCGCCGAAAACTTTGCCCGATGTTTCCGGGAAACCGTCATACGTGTGTCCCGCCGAATCGAGTTGCAACGAGCCGGCTCGTCCATCGGGAACAAACACGCCGTCGATCAAACGATGCCAACCGATGGGCAAAAATCTGAAACTGCTGCGGCGATGTTCCGGCTTGAATGTCGAATCTGTGAGTCCGCTCGAAGGGTCGATGCCGCGCTCACGGCGGTTGCCCGTGCCGTCGCCGCCGGCCACAATGTCCAACAGATCCAAAACCTTCGGCGGCTCATGCAGGCGTCGGGCGAACTTCGCCGCATACGCGGCGGCTTCAGACGCATCCAGCTTCATCACACGCGGCTTGCCTTCCTCGCCGCTGCGTTCGACACGGGCGGATTGGTTGGCGCCGAGTACGATTACGCGGCCTGCTTCTCCAGAAACGTCACCGGCAAGGCGGACTTCAACATGGCCCTGAAAGACGTGAGAGAAAGTGTTGCGGTCCTCGTCCACTTCGACACCGAACTCCGTGCCGAGGTCGGTGATGATGGCGGTGGGGGTACGGATGGCGAATTTGGAGATTTGGAGATTTGGAGATTTGGAGATTTCGGATTTATGATTTCTGATTGCGGATTTAAGATTTGTTGCCGGTGATTTAGCACTAGCCGCTGGCCACTGGCCACTAGCCACTCTTGCGGTGAGTTTGCCGAGCGTGAGATAGCCGCCGGAGGGTGACTCGACTTCGTAGGTGCAAGGGCCTTGCAGGATGACTTTCGCCCCGGTGGTGTAGGTGATTTCCATGAGGCCGGAGGCGAGGGCGAACTTCGCGCCTTGCCGGATGCGGGGAGCAATGGGTTTTAAAGATGGATCAGCCCAGCGGCAACTGACCATGCCGCTAATATGGCCGACAACAGGTGCTTCTTCCTGCTTCTTCGGTTTAGCCTTCTCGTCAGTTGCCAACGCGCCGGATAATCCGCCGCCGCCGCCGCCACTGCCACCGGATTCGTCTTCACTTGTTGCCGCCTGACCGGTGGCAATTTCGTAGTTGTGTGTAATCTGGACCACAGCCCCGATGCCGATGGCGATAAGCATTATGAGCGCGCCGAGAGTGTAAGCAATCAGCGGCAGGCCGATAGGCGAATTAACGCTATACCAGGGAATCGGCGTCGGCGGCGATGTTTCGATCACCACCTTCGGCCGTGGCTTCTCCCAGGGTAAATCATAATCCGGCAACACCTGCGCCGGCGGTGCAGAAGCTGGCAATTGCATTTCCGCCGAAGCAGTTTCAATCGGCGCAGGAGGTGAAGTATCCGGGCCGGAGGTGATTTTGCTCAAGCCTGCCGCACGAGAGCGTTCGCCTTTCCACCACAGGCGGATTTGGGTGCGCAGGCGGATGTGGTCCAAGAAGATACGACGTGCAAGCGGACTGCGCTCCAAAATGGTTTCCAGCTCCGCCATTTGCGTGCTGCTTAATTCGCCGTCGCAAGCGGCATCCAAAAGCGGCCAGAAATCGTCGGGAAGCTTGGTTTGCTCTTGGTTCATCGACGCTGCTCCTGATTCAGTGCTCTCTCGATGCAGCCCAATAAAACCAAGCGGATGCGACGGAGAGAATTATGTACGCTTTGCGGCGAGCGACCGAGCTGGACAGCCGCTTCCCTCACCCGAACCCCTTCTCCGTAGCAAAGTTGAATCAAGCGGCGGTCGCCTTCACTAAGCTTTTCGATGCAATCGGCCAAAGCCGCCAGACCTTCATCGTCCGCCGGATGGCGCATGTCGGCGAGTTCGGCAATTAACAGGTCTTGGAGTCGGCGGTTAAAAAACGCCTGCCGGCGAGCCTGGGCTTTCTTGAAATCCAGGGCCTTATGCTGCGCAATGCGCAACGCCCAGGCGATAAAGTTCGTGCCGGACTGAAACTCATCAAACCGGGACCACAGGACCAGGCAACATTCCTGAAAAACGTCCTCCGCGTCATCCCAATTCAGCAGTAAGGCATTGAGGTAGTTCAGCAACCGGCCGGTATGACGTTGCAAAAGAGTAACAAATTCGTTATAGCGTGCAGGGTCCGGCATGAAGCAATTTCCTAAGCCCGACTATTCTCAGCACGGAGAAACTACTACAAAAGGAGAAAAGCTGAGAGCTTTCCCTTATCATAATTAGAATTGACAGAGAGGGCGTTTTTTTCACCCAAAAAACGGGGCGATTCCGCATCAGGCTGTAAACCCTTGCTGTATAATGTGTTCCGTTTAACACGCTCGCACTCCCTACCGGCGTATTCGTGGGACTTTTTACCGGTAGGGAAGCAAATTTTCGGCGGGCCGCGCGCAAAGGACGTGTGCGGTGGGCTGAAAGAGCAGCGGAAGTGCTAGGGCTGTTTGCTTAGGCTGAAGATAGGCAGCATCAGCGCCAGCCCGATCGTGCCTACTACCACGCCCATCACGCTGATCATTATCGGCTCGATGAGACTGGTGGTGGCTTTCACCGATGTTTCCAATTCGCGGTCGTAATACGTGCTGACGCGCTCCAGGACCACGTCCAGCTTGCCGGAATCCTCGCCGGCGGCAATCATCTGCACCAGGACCTTGGGCAACAAAGGATGGCCGCGTAGAGTCTCATGAATGCGCTTGCCGGCGGCAACTTCATCGAGGACTTTCAGCCAAAGCTGCTCGTAAAAATAGTTGCCGGATACGGCGGCGGCAAGACGAATGGCGTCCATAATCGGTACGCCGCTGGAAAGCATGGTGCCCAGTGTGCGAATACCCCGACTGATGCTCACCTTGCGAAACATGGGTCCGAGAATGGGCGTATGAATCTTCAGCCAGTCGAGCATCATTCGGCCTTGTGCGGTTTTGCGGCCATACAGAAAGCCCACTACCGCAGCCAGAAGCACCAAGAGCCACAGCCACCAGTAGCCCAATATCACGTCCGACAGGGCCATGAGCAGTAAGGTGGGCCGGGGTAGCCGCGTCCCCTTGGACTTAAACAGCGGCATAAACTTCGGCAAGATATAAGTCAGCAGGAAGATCGTTACTCCACCCGCCAGGGCCATCATCACAATCGGATAAGCCAAGGCAGCACGGACTTTGCTGCGTGTTTCGGCTTCCTTGCGAAGATAACCGGCAATGCGATCGAGCATCGTTCCCAGGGTGCCGGTAGCCTCGCTGGCCTTGACCAGCGAGATATAGGTTTTATCGAAATAGCGGGGATGGCGCGACAATGCGGTGGAAAAATCCTGTCCGCCCTCAACGGCGTCCTTCAAGTCTTTCAACACCCGGCGCAGCGTCGGGTTCGCCTCTTGCTCGATAATACCGCCGAGAGCCTGGGAGAGCGTAATGCCCGTCTCCACCATAATCGCCAACTGGCTGGTAACGTAAATCAGTTCGTTTTTCGAGATGCGTTTGGGTAGGAGGGCTTCTTCTTCCTCGACCGGCTCCAGTTCAATGACCTGCCAGCCGTCGCGGCGCAACTGCGCAGCGGCCTCTTCCGGCGTAAGCGCTTCCAGCTCGCCTTCGTGGATGCCACCGATAGGATCGCGGGCACGATAGCGAAAATTCATGGCAATTTCTCGTTCAACTACAATCCGCCAAATGGGTTATGGAAACAGCAACTCGGGCGATGCTAGCCTTCTTTCATGGCAAAGCTGCCGGCGTCGCCGACAACCTGAAATACCTCCTCCGCCGTGGTAATGCCTTCGCGGACCTTGCGAAAACCGTCGTAAGCCAAAGTAATCATGCCGGAGCGCAGGGCGATTTTGCGAATGTTGTTGATCGTCGGGTCGGCGACAATCACATCGCGCATTTCGTCGCTGACGACAACCAGTTCATGCACGCCGATCCGGCCCCGATAGCCGGTGTTTCGACACGTGCGGCAGCCCATCCCTTTATAGAACTCCTTGATTTCAAAGCCCAGCCGTTCGAGTGTTTTTCGGATGGTTCGCGGGGGTTCATAGGGGGCGCGGCACTTGGAGCAAATTCTGCGGACCAGGCGCTGCGCGAGCACCATGTTCAGGGCGGCGCCGATCAAATACGGCTCTACGCCCATATTGATCAGCCGCGTGATGGCGGAACAAGCGTCATTGGTGTGCAAGGTGCTGAAGACCAAATGGCCGGTCAGTGCGGCCTGAATGGCGGTGCGCGCGGTCTCTTCATCGCGGATTTCGCCGACCATGATGACATCCGGGTCTTGCCGGAGCAAAGTGCGCAACGCCTTGGGAAACGTCATGCCGATCTTCGGCTGCACTTGAAACTGGTTGATCAGCGGCAGGTGATACTCAATCGGGTCTTCCACCGTGCAGACGTTGTTTTCTATGGAGCTAACGGCGTTCAAAGCTGCGTAGAGCGTGGTCGATTTGCCGCTGCCGGTCGGGCCTGTAACAAGGATTATCCCGTTCGGCGCCCGAATGTTCGCCTGGAATGCGCCGAGCACATCCTCCGCAAAGCCGAGGTCTTCCAGATTGAGCGAAACGGTGCGGGTATCGAGCACGCGGATGACGGTTTTTTCGCCGTGCGTGGTGGGAAAAGTGCTCACGCGCAAATCGATTTTCCGGCCTTCAAGCATCACATGCACCCGGCCGTCCTGCGGCAAGCGCCGTTCGCTGATGTCCATCGAGCCCATGATTTTCACACGGCTGGTTACCGCCGGCAGCAGATGCAAGGGAACTTCCAGAGCCTTGTGCAAGCGGCCGTCGATGCGATAGCGCACCCGCATACAGCGTTCCGCCGGTTCGATGTGAATGTCGCTGGCTCCTTCCTTCACCGCGTTGAAAATGATGTAGTTCACCAGACGGATGATCGGCGATTGTCCGGCAATTTCCTCAACGTCGCCGATGTCCTCGATGGCCTCTTCGATCAACGTTACGTTGGCCGTATCCGAGTCTTCGATAATGTCGTCAATCACGAAGACCTTGGAGTTGGGCAGCGAAGCGATCATCCGCCGGATGTCTTTTTGCGTAGCGGCGACGATTTGCACGCGCTGGTTCGTCAGGCCGCGCACCTCGTCGATGAGAAACAAGTTCGACGGCTCAGAAACGGCCAGGGTGATGACGCCGCGCACGAGGAACAAGGGCAGAACCAGATTTTTTTCGATGTATTCACGAGGCAGAATATCGACGATCTTCTGATCCACGTAGCGGGCATCGAGCTTGACAAAAGGCACGCCATACTCTTCGGCGAGGCATTCGACAACCTGCTCCTCGGAACAATAGCCCATCTCCACGAGGATTTCGCCGAGCAACTTTTTTCGGCCTTCCGCCTTTTGCTGCTCCAGGGCGGACTGCAACTCGCCCTCCGTGAGGTAGCCTTTTTCAATCAACAGGTTGCCGAGACGACGGGGAGCAAAAATGGCGGTATCCATAAGCACACGGATTATTGAAAGCTTTTGACCGCCTCAATCACGCTGTCGAACACTTCAATCTGTTGATCGAGGCGGGTGATTTCCAGGATTTTACGGTTCACCCCATTGACGGCGGCAACCTTCATGTCGCCGCCCCGCCCGCGCAGCGTGTCTTGGGCATCCAGGAGCGCTTCCAATCCTTGGCTGTCAATGGTTTCGGCAGGCCCCAAATCCAGCACTACCTTATGCCGATCCAAGGACGACACGTAGTTGACGAAAGCCTCGCGCTGCTCTGCGCCAAGCTCTTCCGGTGCGTGAAGAACAACTACTTCACCGAAGATTTCCGTTTGCAGGTTCATGCTCCACCCTTCCGTAAGACCGTCCGACGACCGAAGCCGCCGAAAAAGTTCAGCACTTCGTCGGCGCGGGTTGTTCTTCCAGGACGGCTTGTACTTTTTCCAACAATTCGCGGGGGCTGAACGGTTTGGCCAGCACCGCCAGGACGTTCCACTTCTGCGCTAACGCTTCGTGCGACAGTTCGAAGCCCTTGGCCGTCAGCATGAAGATCGGCAAATCGTGCAAGTGGAGTTCTTCGCGGACCTTCTGCACGAGTTCCAAGCCGTTCATACGCGGCATCTGACAGTCGGTAATCAACACGTCCGGCGTTTGCCGCTGAAGGGCTTCCCAGGCTTCTTGACCGTCGTTGGCGATGCAGACTTCGTAGCCGGCTTTTTTCAACTTGAACTCCGCCGCACGAAGAATATGGATTTCGTCATCGCAAATCAGAATGCGCTTGTTCATAGCTTCACCTTTGCAACATTTTTGGTTCGGATTCACTTCGGCGGCCGGCGGGCGTCGGCTCAGGCGTGGCCGGCCAAAGGCAAGGTCACAATAAAGGTGCTGCCCTGGCCTAGCTTGCTTTCCACGGTCAACCGTCCGCCATGCACGTCCTCGACGATATGTTTTGCCAAGGGTAAGCCTAAACCGGTCCCTTGAGCCATGTTTTTGTCTTTTTGAACGCGGTAAAATTTCTCAAATATCCGCCGGCAATCTTCCTCACTCAACCCTACGCCGGTGTCTTCGACCTCGAACCGCGCCTGTTCGTCCGTCAGGCGGCTGCGTAGCGTAACGCGACCGCCGTTCGGCGTATATTTCACGGCGTTGCTCAACAGGTTGATGGCCGCTTGAAGCATCATGTCCCGATCGACCAACACGCCGAGATAAAGCGGACTGAGGTCGGCGACCAATTGAATTTGCTTCGCTTCCGCCGTCGGCTGCACGACGCGCAGCGCCTCTTCCAACAATTCATTCAAGGAGCGGGGCTGTTTGCTTACCTGAACGACGCCGGCTTCAATCCGCGCCAAGTTCAGCAAATTATCCACTAATCGCTGGAGCCGGTCGGCCTGGCTGTTTATGATTTGCAGGAATTCTTCGCGCGTGGCCTCATCTTCTACGTCCCCATCAGCCAGCAGCTCGACATAGGCCTTGATGCCGGCTAGGGGGGTTTTCATTTCATGGCTTACGGCGGAGACGAATTCGGCGTTGCGTTTTTGAAGATTTTTCTGGTCGCTGAAGTCGCGGAGCATGACGAGGGCACCGCCCTCGTGCTGCGCGCCTTTATGGGAGGCACTCAAGTTCATGGCTGTGGCCTTGAAGCACCGCCCTCTACCCGATGCATCTGTAATCTCAATTTCTTCAGTGCGTGCAAGTGCCGACCTGTGCCGGCGAGTGGAAAGCAATAGCTGGGCAAGTTGTCGGCAGTGGAGTACTTCGCTGAGCACCTTACCTAAAGCCGCATCCATGTCGAGCTGGAATAACTCCGCCGCGCCGCGATTGGCGAACAACAGACGGTCATGCTCATCCACGGCCAGAATCGGCTCAGCCAGCGCCGCCAGCGCTTGTTCCATCTGTTCCGCGCGCTCGCCGGCGCGCAGGCAACGAACTTCCCAGGCGGCGCGGGCGTGTTCCAGGTCCTCTATTCGGCGGTAAAGTTGCAAAAGCCGCTCGCCGGCCATTTCGCCAAGATGCTTCCACAAAGGGTCTTTGGGGGGACGCGGCAAACCGAGATGTGCTGTATCGGCAGGCACGCTTTGCGGATCGACTCGGCAGAGGGCCTCGAAATAGTTCCGGCACGCCTGCTCTTCGCACCGTTTCCGATAGTTCAACCACCAGCAGACGCCGGCCACGGCCAACGCACACAACGACGCGCAAGCCGCCTGCCGGAGCAAACTCCCGCCGTCAAATATCCAGTCGCCCAGCCAGCCGGCGCCAAAAGCAACAGCAGCGGGCAAGAGAGTTTCCAGCGGCAGCTTATTGCTGTTCCCAATGCTCATGGCAGTCTGAAGTCAACGCCTCGCGGTTTTGCTTGACGTTTGGAAACATCAGGGCGCAAGCCTTCTCCCTGCCCGGAAAGCCTGCCCAATTGGAGGAAGGTACGCCGGCGAAATCAACGCACAAAACCGTACTTCGCATCAAGCGCATGTGCTTGGCGCAGGTAGGGTTCGGCGGCCTCACGGCGACCGAGTTTCGCCAAAGTACACCCCATCAAAAAGTAGGATAGCGCATCGGATTTGTCCACCGAAAGCGCTTGTTGGAGAGCAGAATACGCAGCGGTATAATCGCCCCGACGATAGAAGGCCACAGCCAACGCACGATGGATTTTTGCGTCTTTGGGGAATTTTTCCGTGGCGACGGAGAGCAATTCTATCGCTAATTCCGGTTTGTTGGCCCTTAATGATGCCGTGCCTGCCAAAAGGGGGACTTTTGGGTTATCGGCCTCCAGGGCGATAGCACGAAGAAAATAATCTTTTGCAGCCTGAAGATCGCCCTGAGCCAGGGCCCTTTCGCCTGACAGCAGCAAGTTGTCCATCTCGCTCAACTGAGCGGCAGAACCGTCAGCCTCGTTATAACCGGCAGAAGAGAGATTACCCCTTTCGCCGGCATCATAGCCGGTTTGGTTGACGATTTCGTGAGCAGCCTCGCGCGCGCTTTCGTAGGCGGCACGATAAGCCTCATTCGACGGCGCCATCTTAGAGGCACGTTCGTAATAGCCCAGGGCGTCGGATGTCCGGCCAAGAGCGTCCAAGACCGTGGCCATCGTGTATTGCACCTGCGGATCGTTGGGCCACTCGTCCAGGGCCTTTTTCGCATGTGTGTAGGCTGCCGGCGCGTCATTTTCCGTCAGCAACAAATCGGCCAACAACAATCGGGCGTCACGGTGTTGGGGATTGCGGGCCAGGAGGCGTTCCAGAACTTCGCGGCAGCCTTTCGGGTCGTTTTGGTGCAGCCAGCGATTCCTGGCGGCTTCGAACTCGGCGGCGTCGCGCTGCCGCTCAAAGCTCCGCACGGCCTCCTCGTTGCGCTGCTTGAGTTTAGGGGCGACATCGTTGTTGGTGATGACCTTCGGCACGTCCATGCCCGCACAGCCGCAGATCAACGCCAACCATAAGCAAGCCAAACTCTGAGGCCACGAATGCTTCATTGCAGGCATATCCACCTTCACTCAAACACCTTCGGCTTCACTAAATCTACATGGCGGCCGGGTACGCCGGGGTCCAGGGGGTGAGAAGGCACAATCGGCGCCACAGGACCGTTTTCCAAATCTTCAATCAGCCAGTCCGGCAAGGCTTCGCCCTCCAAAGGATTAGCTCCTTCGGTTTCCAGCGGCATTGCGCCGCCGGCGGCATGTTCTTCATAAGGCTTGTTCAGCCAGATGTCGCTCCGTAATTCCAAAGCGGCACGATTCAAGGGATCGAAATGCACCGCCATCTCTGCAAAACGCAAGGCTTTGCGCATCTGACCGGCGGCATAGGCGTTCTCGGCCAAGCGGTAGTAACGACGGCCGATGGAACGCTTGCCGAAGATGCTCATCTTGTCGGCATAGGTGCTCTGCCGCCGCATGAACTCACAGGCTCCCTGTTCGCCTTCCTGGCATGTGCCGGGCTCGTAAACGATCCGCGGCGTAATCAACACCAGCACTTCCCGGCGTTCGATAGCTTCCTTGGATTGCCGAAAAACAAAACCGATGAAAGGCAAATTGCCCAATAGGGGAACCTGCGTAGTCGTCGTAGTCAGTTGCTCGCGGATCAGGCCGCCGATGACCACCGTACAACCATCGCGGACCATGATATTGGTGGTTACTTGCGTCAGTTCTTTATTGGGCAGGGTAATGCCGCTCGGATCCACCTTTACGTCGCCGTCGGAAAGCTCAGGATGGACTTCGAGACGAATCAGACCGTCGCTGGAAATAAACGGCCGCAAGCGCAACTGCGCACCCAGGTCAAGAAACTCCACACTCTGGGTGGAAGTGGTTTCCGTAATGGTTTGACTGATGTAGCCTTTTTTCTCACCGATCTGGATTTCGGCGCGTTGTTTGTTGAGAACCATCAAGCGGGGATTGGCGATGACGTTCGTGTCGCCCACCTGCTCCAGGGCTTCGAGAAACGCGCCGAGGCTGGTGTCCAGAAAACCGAACTTCAATCCGCCGTCCAGCTTGATGCTGCTGAGCGCGGCCGGCGGCGAGCCGAGGCCGAAGCGAATACTTGATTTATCCCGCAACAACTGAAAGTTCACGCCGAAGTCGTCTTTATCCTGCAACTTCACGCTGAGAATCATGGCTTCGATGGCCACCTGCATCGGCCGCACATCCACTTCCGCCACAAGCTGGTCGATCTGGCTGAGAACGGCTTCATAGTCGCGGACGACGAGAACTTCGCTGCCGGAAAAATTATTCCCCCCGGCACCGGAGTCATTCAGCCCGATGCCCGACTCGGCCGGCGAAGAAACGCTTACCACGCCGACGCGCTCGGTCAATAACGGCGTTATCAGGGCTTTGAGTTCGGCGGCGGTTACGTAGTTCGGTCGATAAGTGCGCGTCCCGATGCGGTCCAACGCTTGTTCAAGGCTGTTGAACTCCTCCGGCGTCCCAATATAAAGGCAATTGCCTTCACGCCGGCAGACATAGCCGGTGGACTTGAGTATCGCCCGCAGCGCGCCTTCCACGTCCACGCCGCTCAGTGAGGCAGAGACTTTTCCTTCCACGCTTTTGCTGGCAAGGATATTCAAATTGCCCTGTTCGCTGAGCATTTCCAGCACTTTGCGAACATCCTCGTCATATATCCGGATATTGAACTTTCCGTTGTCATCGGCGGTCACGGGCGGCTCTTTCGTGTCAGGCTGCTGCGGAGTCGTAGGCGGCGAGGACGCGGTATCCAGCCCTTTTTTCAGCAAATCCAGCACCGCCGGCAACGGAACGCCGCTAGGCGGCGGCACGACTTCCTGACCGTACCCTGGCAAGACAGCCATCGGAAGCAGATTGGAACCATAGGGCGCCGGCACGAAATTGTCGGCCTTTGCTTGATGATCGCCGGTTAGTCCCGCTTGGTTAAGTGCTTCATCCGCTCTGACAGCAAATGGAACAGCAGACGGTATTGATGAGGCCGGTTGTACTTCGGCGGCATCTTGTGGGACGAGCTTTGCCGCGGTCTTTTGAGGAGTAACGGCATGACGCCACATCTCCTTACGCTGCACTTCCGCCGGCGGCGCCTGGAAGGTGACACCAAGACAGATTGCCAGGCCTACACCTGCCGCAATACAGCAGCTTAGTAGTATTAACCGGCCGGTAGTATTCATCGTGGCTCGTCCGTGAGGCCAATAAGGTTAGAAAAGAAAGTTTATGTGGAAAAGTTATTTTTGTTCCAAAGGAATAATTTCAATTTTGTCAGAACTGGGTTTCGGCGTCGTCAATTCGTAACGGTTGTCACCAAGCTGCAATACCACCTTGTAAGGTTGAACGTCAATCACGGTAAAAGCAATCGGTCCTCCGAAAGCCGGCTTGTCAACCACAACGGTTTCGCCTTCTTTGTAGCTCTTGCCGTTAATGAACACTACACGACGATTAGGACCAATGACCGTGCCGGTGAGCGTTAATCCGGCAGCGTCAGGCGTGATTGCTGCGGCGCGAGCCTTTGCGACAACGGCTTCTTCCGCTTGTTCGTCTTTCATCTCGTCCGGTGAGGCCGCAAAGGGGTTGCGCACATTTTGGAGCAAGGGACCGACTTTGGTTCGAGGGTCTTTCTCCATCCAGGCGGCTATCTGCTCCCAACTAGGTTGATTTACACCAGGCGAAGCAATCGCGGCAGCCGGTTTTACTGTCGCCTCAGTGGCGGAAGAAGCGGCCGGCGGAGTGCCGGCAATCGCGCCGATTGGGGCACTATCGGTTGCTACGTCGGTTGTGTCCGAAGAAAAAGCTTTTCTCAGCCACTTCCAGGTCAATGGCGCCCAGAAGTAAAGTGCAACCAGCACAACAATCCCCAAGATCGCCGCCTTCTTAGGGTTGGCAGCAGCTTCGCGTTTTAATCTTTTACCCAGATTGCTCAAATTCACACGATGCATCCTCCTAAAAGGCACTCTCTCCGCCTATAATTCCGCTATCGCTCATCACTCTATCGGCTAATTTGCAGATTTTGTGCAATCGGAATTCTCAGTGTTTTCGAAAAAAAACTCCAAAAGCATATCACACTGAACGTTTTTATCAGAGTTTTGCATCTTCTCTATTTTCACAGAATTCAGCCATATTGTGGTGGGAAGTTGTTCTATGCTCCGAATAAAGTCGTAAATCTGAAAGAACTGACCTGTGCAACTTACGGCAATCGACTTTTCCGAGATCTGTTGCAACGCCGTGGTTGACTGAGGGTCAAAGCAGACGACAGTAACTCCGGCTTTTTCGGCCAGGGTGTTGATCTTCCCGAAGAACTCCGGCAATTTTTTCTCGCTGGGTGCGCACTTCCGCCACTGTTCCACTACGGCCTGAACTTTTGCAAGTTTTTGTTGCGCGGCCAAGAGGCTCATGGCCGACGCCGCTGCATTGGAGACGTATTGCTGTTTCAGGTTGATTTCTTCCGCCGTTTGCCGGATGGCCCGATGTCCTGGAAGCCATATCAGAATCAAATACAATACGGCCGTCAACGACAGCGGCAAGGTAAGCATCCAACTGCTTTGTCGAAGTTCCGTGTGCGGCATCTCAGTACATCTTTTCTTCGCTAGTGTTACTAATGGTTTTGCGATTCAATACCGACCGGCCCACCGGGCTGACCATAACCCGGCGGCACAGTCAGCACCGCCTTAAATTGTATGCCGGCATCCTCTTTCCCTTTGCCGACGCTGCTAAAGGAATCCAATTCCGCGCGGTCGAAAAAATCCGTGGCATCCAAACTGCTCAGATAGCGGTGCAATGCATTGCTTTCGCGCGACGTTCCCAACAGAATCATCATCGTTTGTGTCGCATCGCATCGGCTTCTGAGCTTAGCCAGGTCGCGCAGGGCAGGCGGGGCGGATTTTAGTTTCTCATTTTCAGCTTTTTCATTTTGCAGCGGACGCGGCTCGGCGGTTCCTGACATCCGTTTCGGCTCGCGTATAATTTGTACTTGCTGAAGCGTGATTTCCGGCGGCAACGGCTCGACCAGCGCCGCCAACATTCGACTCCGCGGCCACGGATGGTGCAAATAGGTATATAATTCCGCTTCGGCCGTAGCGGCAGACAATTGCTTTTGCACTTCAGTCAAACGATTATTCAGCTTTACGGCATCTTCGTAAGCCGGCAACAGCGCGGTCAGTGTTTCTATGCTGCGATGTCGGCGATAGTATTGCGACAGAGCGGCTATCATCAGGAGAGTAAGGATGGCCGCGGTCGCCACGATGTGCCACGGTTGGGCCTGACGCCGCTGATACTTCTGGCGATATTCGACGGGCAGGAAGTCCAGCTCACGCATCTTAGCTTACCTCCTTCAGCGCCAAACCGGCGGCAACATCCCACTGTCCGAGGCGACCGGCGGGCCGTGCCTGCTGAAAAGGGCGCAGCGGATTGCCCAATTCACAAGGCAATTCCAGTCGGGCGGAGAACCACTGGGCGATACTCTCGTTGGCCTCCCCCCCGCCGAGCACCAGCCGGCTGACAGGTTGGCCGCGAAAGGTTACGCTGTAATACCGCAGACACAAGGACAATTCATGCGCGAGCTTGTCCAGCACCGGTTGGAGCGCGCCGTCAAGGCTGCGGGCAATTTCCGGATCGCGCTCCCCAGCCAACCGGTCGCTGTCGCGCCGTCGGAGGGCGGCAGCTTCGACCAGCGGGAGTTTCAGACGATTTGATACCGCCTCGTCAAAATTCTTTCCACCCAACTCAATGTATTTGACAAACATCATTTCCTGGCCATGGGCGATGATGGCCATGGTGCTCGAAGCGCCCATATTGACGAACATTACCCGACGTTGTTGATCGTCGTCGCGGCGGAACTGTCGGCTGTAGCAACGGAGAATGGCCGCCGGCTCGACATCGATGGCCGCCACGTGCAAACCGGCCTCGTCAGCTACGGCCAGCAAGCGTTCGATGCAGGGTCGATGAGAGGCGAAGAGAATCACTTCCCGGCGGAGCGAATCACCTTGCTTTACGTCGCCGACTTCCAGAAAACGGACTTCGGCTTCTTCGCCGGAAAAGGGCAAGCGGCCCAGGGCCTCGAAATGAACGATCTTCGCCAATTCCTCTCCGGTTGCCTGAGCGACGCGGAGATTTTGCACAAAGAGGTTGCTGCCGCCCAGGGAAAAAATGACTTCGCGGCCGCGGAAATCCCGGCCTTCGCGCGCCCGGCGCAAGGCTTCCACCAGCCGTTGTTCGCGGCGCTCCGGTCGATGACCCGGCTCCGGCGGAAGGTCCCATCGCACCGCTTCCCGCACCTGGGTGCGTGTCGCGTCGAACTGTAACAATTTCAGCGACCGGTTGCCGAGGTCCACACCGATCGGGCTGCATCGTTGTCGAATCGGCCACGCAAGTTTAATCATGGGTCGCACCAAAAACCTCTCTTACAACGCCGACGCCGGCGGTGGCGTCAGGGAACACGTTCCGCAACGGACAATGCCTGTTACGGCGTCGATTTCCAGGGTAATATACCGTTGTTCATTGCCGCTGCCGGCCGTCAGCCAGATAGTTGTCGGTCTGCCGGAGGTTAATTGCCCTAAGGAGCCGAATTCCACTGTGGTTGTCGCCTCCGGCGGGTCGCCAGCGCCGACGGCGGCCAGATGCACCAGCGGCCCGACGCGCGGCAGTTCGTCCAAATCCACCACATGTTTGGTCGGCGAATCGCCCGGCAGCGAAAACGGCGACTTCGGTAACGTGTGCAACGCGGGGTTCGTACCGCTATGCTCCAGCACATAGCGATTCTTTTTCAAGCTGAACGTAATCTTGTAGGTGCTATTGTTACTTACGGCAAGGCTGCGGGCGTAGGCCAAGTCGGCAGACAGTAATCCGGCCGTAGCACGCAATTGTTCCACGACCGCCGGTTGCCCGCTGGTTAACACCAACGCCAGCAATAATCCGGCCAGGGCGATCACCAGCAGCAATTCCAGCAGCGAAAAGCCGCAGCGGAACGGCCGGGCGGCGCAAGCCCCGCGGATTAAAGCCGAGCGGTGTTCTCCCACATAGTCGCCGGTCATCTAAACCACACCTTTCGCAACAGTAACGGTAAGGCAACGCTTTGATTGCCGGCGGAGGACGATTGCCAACTGCACAGGGCACGAATACTCGCCGACGGCTTCGGCAATTGTGCATCATTTGTCGTTCTTCGGTTCGACGATAACCACTTTCACCTCGCCGGAACGGAGCAAAGCATTTTGCTCTCTCAGCAGGTTTTTGATTTCCACAAGGTTGGCAATCATCTCCTTGCGATCTTCCGGGGCGTTGGCCAACGTAGGCCGCGTCCCGCTTTGAGCGTTGCCGGTCTGGTAAAAGCTTAGCACGCAGCAACATATACAAAGAACTAAGGTTATCGCGACCGGCCACCAATTGGTGCGTTGAGACATGCTTGGAACTCCTTATCTCAATTGGACTTAAATTGACAGTTGCCGCTTATTTTCTGTTCGGAAATAACTGGGCTCCCAATTATACGATTATTACGCTTATTGACCTTCGGACCAGCTTAAGAGGTTCCAACGCAAGCCGCCATCGTCAGGATGAGGAACAAAAATCGGATTGTAACTATTCGCCCAGTGGTAAGTTACTGCTGTATTCTCCGGCTGGAAAACCAATTTGGGAACCGGACTTCGCTCAAATTGGGCCATAAGCTTGGGAAAATACGGCTCTGAGTAGGCCGGCGGCCAAGTTAGTTGCAACAGAAAATAATTGTAATACGCTTCCCAATCCAGCGTGTCCCATTGAGAACGTTCTTTGATAAAAAGTCTGCGCGTAACGAGTCGGCCGGCTAGGGAAAAAGTCATTTTCTCCGAGCCTTTTTCGATTAGAAAGGTATCAAACACAGCTAGCAAGCCGGTAACTTGTCCTCCGCCGCCGGCTTTGACGGTTGTGTTCTGGGAGCTGATGGCGGCCAGCCGCAGCGGTGAACTTGTACCATGCAGCGGCGGCAAAGCCACAGGTTGTATGACAATGTTCGTGCCCGAAAAACGTACTTCATCTCGGCAAAACACCGACCCTACAATCGTTACATCGCTATTGAGCGTCAAGCTGCCGTCGCGATAGAAGATGCCCAACGGGTTGACGGCCGTATCCGGTTGGAGAGTGGTGGATTGCAACGAATCGGGCAAGGGTTGCACAGTGTACTGCGGCCCGCCGGGATAAATCCGGTAGCTGATGAGCGTGGAGGGTTTTGTCCAATCGGTTACTGCTTCTTGTGAAAGGCTATCGACAATTTCGGCGCCGGAGTTCACGAGCAGGTTGTAGTACGTAGTTTCCTGTTCGCTTTTCGGAAGATAAACCGGGCCGGTAAATGGTCGATAATCTCCCTGACCGTTCAGCCGCATCTGGTTCAAGTCGGAGAGGTATCGGGTACGGGCGCTGTTATAGTTCGGATAGTTTCTGGCTATGCGGAGTTTTTTCTGAAATTTGGCAGGCCCCGTAAAGCGACAAGGAATATCTATTTCCACGTCTTCCCGCCTTGTCTGAAACACGGTGAAATTTTGCATCCTCACCCAATCGGAAGGTTGCGGGGCCAGGCGTCGAGGAATCAGCCGGACAACGGCTCGGATTTGATAAATGGCGATAGACGCGGGATTATCAGGATCGGCGGCATAGCCTTTGGAAAGCAGCGTAACACGATAAGGCTGCTCGGGGTCATCGGCCGCGAGCCGAGAGTCACCGGCTGTGAAGGTGAGCAGATAGCTTTCGTTTTTGCCCAGAGCACCACTAAGCGATGTATTCACGCCCGACCAATCGCTGGAATGGATTTTTTTTAGTCCCAGCGTCATGCCGGTCAGAGCGGCTTGACGGGCGGAGGCGAGTCGATCGGCGTTACGCTGTATCACACTGGCGGTAAATCGGCTGCGCACAGCAGCATAGCAAAGCCCGACGGTCAGCGACAACATGAGCAACACCATCAGCAGAGCCATGCCCCGCCGTGATCGCTGCAAAATGCCATGATGCGAACTTCGGCCCTCGTCGGCTGAAAGATTGCCGGTTGCAGATTGCGGGTAATTTTGCGGAACGTATCTGCTCATGGGTGGTTCAATTGGTAATAGAGTGTTGCCGAGCCAAGAAAGGGCACGGCCGGCAGGGTGCTTGAATTCGATGTTCGGCCAGGCGAGGCCGGCACGAGTTGCAATTCGCTGCGCAACCACACTTGACGCATCCCCGTCTGCGAGCCGTAGATGCCTTGCACCCACGGCATGTTCATCCAGGTAACGGCGCCGCTTTGATAGGCCGCCCAATCCGCCGCCGAAGGCCGCAATTGAACTTCAAACCGCACCGCGCCGCGGCTTTGGGCGTTATTGCCGGTCGAAAGGGATACCGTCCGCAATAAATCCGTAAGCACTACCACCTTCGCATCGCCGGCGGACTTGATGGCGCTGAGTTCCGCACGCCACTGTGCTTCGTCATCCACCGGCGGGACAGTACGGGCGTCGTTAGGGACGGTTAGCTCTACGAAACGATTCGGCGCGCTTGGCAGCGGGCAATATATCACCAATTCACAGTATCGCGGCAAGCCCGTCGGAGATGCCGGCGAACCCTGCGGCCGCCAGATAACGAGAGTATCGGGCAAGCGGTGGGAATTGACGTAATCCGGTATGACAAGGCAGCCGGGAAATTGCTCGTTTGCCGTGGCTTGCGCCAGATTTCGTGCAATCCGGTCAAGGATGACACGTGCATACTGTACGGCGGCCCCATAGCCTTCGCTATACTCAAAGCCTTGCTCCACGGTGCGCGTCAAACCGCCCAGGGCGCCCAGAACCATCAGCATCACCGTTACCGCGAGCATGAGTTCCAGGAGCGTCATCGCCCGACGGGTTTTAGGCCGGAGGCGAAAGTTAGCGGCAGCCTGTCGGCAGATTTTACTGGACTTGCAATGGTGGAACATAACACACTACCTGTCGAAGCTTGACCAGTTCGCGCGGGCCGCGAGTCGCAGCGACATACACTATCCTTACTTCCACAAGGCGATAATCGCTTGTCTGCCCCGACGGCAACGGATTCACAGGATTGGCTTCGCTTACGTAATACACGTTCACTTCCGCGCGCCAATTGTTGAAGAAATCCGCGCGACACCAAAAAGCCTCCGGCCGTTGTCCGCCGGCGCCGTCGTCCGTTCCCAACGGCACGCCGAAGGGGTCCGTAGGCGGCTGGCATCGCAGGCCGTTGTAGTCGTCGATGTCATCGAATGTGTAGCGGTTCGTCGCGCTCTCGCCGCTTTCGGGACCAAGATAAGGGGCATAGGGGTTTGCGCCCGGCTCCATATATCGGCAGCCGAGGATTTCGTCGAGCAATTGCTGGGCCATGCCCTGGGCGATAGTCTGCCGCAAGGTGTCGTCCGTAGTTTGCAGGGCGGAAGAAATGCCCAACAGTAAGGCACTGCCGGCGATGGCGGCCATAGCGATTACCAGCAACGCTTCGACGAGTGTAAACGCCGGACGGGCGTTGTGTACCGGCGTGGCTCGTGATTGGCTGAAAACAGGCTGTGAAAATCGGCCCATGTTCGGCGTCAAGGGGGGTGAAGCGAAGGTGGTCCAGCGGCTAAAAAACCGGCGCGGCGGCAATCCCCATGTAAACCAAATCCCAGCTAGCCCCGCCGCGCCGTATGCGACTTTCCTGCCCCGCTTTGCATCACCGCACGAAAAACTATAGGCCGCCGCATCCGACAGTCAACCGAAGAAAAAAACATAGCCTGCTCCCTGAAGCCGACATGCAACAACGACGGAAAACGGCAACGCGGGGATGTTGCCTTTCCACCACCAAGGGAAGCCGAGTAGAAAAGAAGACGCATCAGGGCAGCCAATCCAAACCGAGGTCCAGAGCCGGCGCGGATTTCGTTATGGCCCCAATGCTGATGCGTTCCACCCCGCTTAAGGCTATCGCCCGAACCGTACTCAGGTCCACGCCGCCGGAAGCTTCGAGTTCGACGCCGGGATTCAGCTCATTGCGGCGTGCCACTGCCTGGCAAAGTTGCTGAGGCGTCATATTATCCAGCAAAATCAGGTCCGGGCCTGCTGTCAGCACGGCATCAAGCTGCTGAAGATCGTCCACCTCGATTTCCACCAGGATCGGCCGTTCAGAAGCAACGGTCTGAAGATACCGACGGGCGTGTCGCACGGCTTCATCAGGCGTAAAACCGCGGCCGCAACAAAGCCGCGATCCCAGGGCCAGATGGTTGTCTTTTATCAACACCGCCTCGTTGAGGCCGCAACGATGATTTCGTCCGCCACCGCAACGCACGGCATATTTTTCCAACCTGCGCCAGCCGGGGGTAGTTTTTCGCGTATCGTAGATTCGGGCATTAGTGCCCTGAACAGCGGCGACATATCGTTGCGTAAGCGTGGCAATGCCTGAAAGCCGCCCCAGGATGTTCAGCAACGTCCGCTCGGCGGCAAGCAAAGCGTGAGCCGGCCCTTCGAGAATCCCTAACCGTTCTCCTGGTTCGATGGGCTTGCCATCGCCGGTCAGCTGCGACCAGGGCAAGCGGGGATCGAAAGCGGCCAAAATCGTCCGTACTCCCCTCAGCCCGGCCACAATGCCTGACTCTCGCGCCACCAGTTCCCCCCGGCCCGGAGCATCTTCGGGGATAAGCGCCTGAGTAGTCAGATCGCCTTGCCGGCCCAGGTCCTCGGATATGGCCGACGCGAGGATGGCACGCAATTCATCCTCCAATCGTTCGTCCCATTCCACTTGCTGGAAATCTTCGTGCATATTTGATAGCATACCAGCCGAAGGGCGCGAAACATACGGGGGAGTGAAGGTTTTTCACATCTTGCCGCAGATTTCTTATGTCCGAAAAAGCTCCTCAACATCGGCGGCTGCTGCGCTGGGCGGATCAAACGGCTGTGGCCGCCTTGGTCTTGCTTGGGCTGACTGCCACAGCCTGGTGGTGGCTGCGTCATGGCGGCCGGCAAGGCGCGCTAATCGAAATCGAGCAGGCCGAACCGCTGGCGGCCGACTTCCGCGTGGACATCAATGCCGCCGACTGGCCGGAAATCATGCAACTTCCAGGCGTAGGCGAAACCATCGCCCGACGAATCGTCGCCTGGCGGGAGCAACACGGCCCGTTTCACTCCCTCGAAGACCTTCGTCGGGTTCGCGGCATCGGCCCCAAGACATTGGAACGCATCCGGCCCTATCTGCTCCCGCTCCGGCCGGATACTTCCGCCGCACAAGGACCGACCCAACCTTAGGCAAAGCCCCTTGCCAACTTATCCCTCTGCGAAGTAAACTCAAGCCTTCCAGGACGTATAATCACCTGTTGCAGCTTTGCCGGTAGAGGAGGTTTTCTGAAGGCAATTTTTTTGCTGGGGTGGCAGTGCGATGTCGATTCTCGTGCAAAAGTTCGGCGGCACGAGCGTGGCCGACAGCCGGAAAATTCTCGCGGCTGCGCGGCGCGCCATTCGCGCCTTCAAGGAAGGCCGTCAAGTAGTAGTGGTCGTCAGCGCGATGGGCGAGCAAACCGACCGGCTGATCGAACTGGCCGAGGAGATTTCCGAGTTTCCGCCCGCCCGCGAAATGGACATGCTCCTTTCGACCGGCGAGCAAGTTACCGTCGCCCTGATGGCCATGGCCATTCACGCGCTGGGCCATGAAGCCATCAGCCTGACGGGAGCGCAAATCGGCATCGTTACCGACAGCACCTACACGAAGGCCCGTATCCGTTCCGTTTCCACGGCGCGGATTCGTCAGGCTCTAGCCGAAGGTAACATCGTGATCGCCGCCGGTTTTCAGGGCATCGACGAAGCCGGCAATATCACCACACTCGGCCGCGGCGGAAGCGACACCACGGCTGTGGCCCTGGCCGCCGTGCTTGGAGCGGAGATGTGTGAAATATACACCGACGTGGACGGCGTTTATACCACTGATCCGCGGATTGTGCCGGATGCCAGGCCTTTGCGGCAGATTAGTTACGACGAAATGCTCGAGTTGGCCACAGCCGGCGCGGGCGTGATGCACAATCGGTCAATTGAATTTGCCAAGAAGTTCCACGTGCCCATCCATGTACGCAGTAGCTTCAGCGACGCTCCAGGGACGTTGATTTCCCATTGGCCGGAGTCTGCCGAAGCGCCTGTATGTGGTGCTGCGGTCATCAAGGATGAAGCTCGACTGGCCGTACTCGGCTTGCCGGATGATCCCATGTCCGCCTCAAAAGTACTAGCCCAGGTGGCGGCGAAAAACATCTCCCTGGATATGATTGTGCGCAACGAGACCGGCGACGGGCGTTGCGATCTTTCGTTTACCATCTTCCGCGACGACCTGCGCGAGGCGCTTCAGGCCGTTCGTCAAACAGTCGAAGAGCTGAGCGCCGAAGGTTGCACATACGATGAAAACGTATCCAAGGTTTCTGTGGTCGGCCTGGGCATGGCGACTCGGCCGGGCGTGGCGCTGCGGATGTTTCAAGCGCTGGCCGAAAAGAAAATCGACGTGCATATGATTTCCACCAGCGAGATTAAAATCTCCGCCGTCGTGCCGAAGAAGTCGGCACAAGAGGCCCTGCGGACCGTCCATGAAGCCTTCGCCCTGAATGTTGCTCCCGCTGGCGACGGCCAGGTTCAACCGGATGACTTCCGCAAGCCGCTTTCCAATAGCAATGTGGACCTCCTGCTGAAACGCATGGAGCGCATGGAAGACCTGCTTATCGAGAGCGTGGATTTAGACCGTTCCCAGGCGCAAATCACTTTTCACGAGCTGCCGGACGAACCGGGGCTGACGGTGAAGGTATTTGAAGAACTGGCTGCCGCCGACGTGGTGGTAGATATGATTGTGCAGAGCGTCGGCCGCGAGAATCGCCTGGACATCGCCGTTACCGTGCCGCGAGACGCCTTGCCGCGGGCTTTGGCAGCGGCAAGGAAATTGACCGACACTCTCGCCGCTCCACCGCCGCGATACCGTGCGGAAGCGGCAAAGATTTCCTTAAGCGGCGTGGGCATGAAAAGCCATGCCGGTGTGGCTGCGCGGATGTTTCAAGCCCTGGCGCAAGCCGGCATCAAAGCCGAACTGGTGAGCACCAGCGAAGTGCAACTTTCGGTCGTTGTCGATGATCAAAGAGGGCTGGAAGCCCTGGAAGTGCTCAAACGAGAGTTCGCCGATGCCATGTGCTGAACAAGTTCGCCGCCCTTCATTCTACGTTGCTTAGCAGGGCAACGGGAAAGTCAGCAAACACGTCGGCCAAAGACAAACGGTCATCGTGGGGCGTACAAGTTCGTCCGGTAAAGATATTCTTCCAGGGGCTCGCCGGCAATGGAGCAATGTTCAATTGTGTATCGCCCCACACGTCCCCTCCCAACGGCGGCCGAGCCACAGGCGGCCCCTCCTGGGCGAGTGCGGCCAAACGAATCAGCAATCGCGGTACCACAACGATGGCCGCTTCTTGACCGGCGATGTCCTCTTTCGGCCTGCGCCAAGCAAAAGCGCAAATGTGCTCAGCGCCGGCGCCTTCGGCGGTCAATACTTCATATCTCCCGCTCTTGAACAAAGCGGCATGACGGCGACGAAATTGCAGAGCCCGCCAGGTGACAAGCAGCTTTAGCCTACTGTCGCGGGGATGGGCAGCCAAATCTCGCACGAAGCGCAGTCGCGCATCGTCGTCTTGCGAATATGCGGCCTCCAGCTCCGCCAGCAGGCGCCGGCGCAACGCGAAGTCCGCAGGTCGGCGGTTGTCCGGGTCCACCAACTGGAACTCCCATAACTCCTGCCCTTGATAAATATCCGGCACGCCCGGCACAGTCAGCTTCAAGAGGGTTTTAGCGAGGGCGTAGAACAGCCCCCAATCCACTGTATGTTCGAGAAAAGTGCGCACCTCAGTCAGGAACCGGTTTCGCGGCCTCTCTTCCAGTGCGCTTGCTACAAACTCGCGCACGGCCGCTTCGTAGTCCACATTAGGATTGATCCAACTCGATCGCCGCTTGGCTTCACGGGCGGCTTTTTCCATATAGGTTTGCAAGCGGGCGATAAATTGCTCCGGCAACGGCCCCGCGATCGCCTCCAAAGGCCAGACGCCGACCAACGTTTGATAAAACAAGTATTCATCATGCGGGCTGGGAGCAGGCAGGCCATCGACTTCGCGGCGGAAACGACGATTCAGCCTCGCCCACCGGTTCACTGTTTTTCGCCAGCGATCCGGCATTTCGGCAAGAACGTTAATCCGCGACCGAACGTCCTCACTGCGTTTGGTGTCATGCGTGGTGGTAGTAACCAGGGATTCGGGCCAGGCCGCCAGTCGTTCGCGGTTTTCATGGTGAAACTCGGCCACGGAGCCGCCGCCTTTCGTCGGGTCGCCGCCGACCTCATTCAGCGAAATGAGCGGCAGGTAAACGTAGAAAGCGGTATCCTCGACGCCTTTGGCGACCAAAGGGCTGGTAACCTGCTGGAAACGGCCGACGAACAACTCCCGTTCACGCCGACCGGCCTCGTCCAGATTCGGCGGCTGCTCCAGCAACAAAACATCGCCCACGAAGTCGAATACGGCGGCATCGCGGGCGGGATTGCGTCGTTTGGCTTGCACCACCGCACGGTGGACCATTTGCCGATCGCGGTCGGAGATACGGCCCTCGCGGATGTAAGTCCGATAGACCGGAAAGCAAGTCAAAATCTCCCGCAGGGCAATCCGCAAACTGTTGAGCGTGAAGTCGCGCGAACGCCGGTGCCGCTCGGAAATGCGATTCAGGCGATGGGCGAGCAATTGCAATTCGCTGGACATCGCCACCCGTAAAATCAGCAATTTTGCCTGATAAACCACTTCCGCGAAATCGCTGTAGTCGTCGGTAAATCGCTGATAGGTGTTGACCATTTTGCGGAAGCCTTCACGGTCAACAAACAGTCGATTTACCAGGTTGAGGAAATCATATCCGGTCGTGCCGGCCGCGGGCCATGAAGGCGGCAAAGGCTCGTCGGGACCAAGAATTTTCTCGACCACCACGTAAACCGGTAGCCGCGGAAAGTCGGTTTCGCTCAGGGCCTGCATCAACACCGGCTCGAGAATGTCCCAGGGGGGCACACCGGCCGACGTTTCGCCCGACGGTTTCGCATCTGCATTTGCACCACCGCCTGCGGTAGTGTTTTCCGCTCGTAATTGCTCGAAAACCTTACGGGCTAAAGTCCGCAGGTAACCGCTTTGCAACCGCCGCAAGTATTCCAGGGGGTCCAACAGCCCGTCAATGTGATCCACCCGCAAACCGCTGACGTCGCCGCGAACCAACAGCTCAAAAATGAATTGGTGGGCGTAGTCGAAGACTTGAGGCTCCTCGGTACAGACAGCCGCCAAATCATTGATGTCAAAAAAGCGGCGGTAATTCACCTCCTCGGCGGCTGCTTTCCAATGCGCCAGGCGATAGACCTGGGCGTTCAAGAGTTCATCCAGGCGGTCGAAACTTTGCGGCTCGCCCACCTTGCCGTTCAACTCTTGCAAGGTCTCCTCGATAAACGCGGCTGCCGCCGAAGAGACGGCCGTCCATCGCCGCAAACGCTCCTTGATGACTTCCTTTTCCCGCTGGCGTTCCGCCACGCGGTCGGGCGCAGTTTCGGCGGTCGTGGGAAGATATTCCAACGCGGTGAGAATGCTTTCCAGTTCCCGCAGGTCGGCGGAATCATTTCCCAATGCTTCCTTCAAGGCCGGCAACCGAAGCTTGAGAATGAAAGCATAACTGCGGGGGTCGAGAGGCAAGCAGCGCTGATAATATCGCAGACAGAAGGCGCCCTCGTGATATTCTACGCGGAGTCGGCCGGCTTCGAGCACCTCGCCGTACTGTCCGCCCAGCAACGGCAGCAGAACCTTGTTTTCCAGTTCCGCTTTGACCGGTTGCCAGTCAATGTCAAAAAAACGGGCATAGGGCGAACTCGGCCCGTTCTCCAAAACATCGTGCCACCAGGCGTTTTCCTCGGTGGCGATTCCCATGTGGTTGGGCACAATGTCCAGAAGCAAACCCATTCCATGCCGTTTCAATTCCGCAATGAAAGCGGCGAAATCGTCATCCGTGCCCAATTCGGGATTCAAACAGCGATGATCTACAATATCGTAGCCGTGGACGCTGCCGGGACAAGCCTTCATCAGCGGCGAAGCATAAACGTGACTTACTCCCAAACCGTGCAAATAGGGAACCAACTGTGCGGCATCCCGAAAGGTCATGTATTCACGATGAAATTGAAGACGGTATGTCGCCCGCGGCGGGCAGTATCGTTGCCGCATGGCTTCGGCAACGGCCGCTTTTATCTGCTCTACCCAACCGTCCGGCTCGCAGGTCGTCATCTCTCACCGGTTTGGGAAAAAAATCAGCATTTCATAAGGCAACAACGCCTTAACCGGAGCTTCTATTTCTCGCCCTCCGCCGTAGCACTGCTGTTCCGTGCTCAGACGGGGAGCTTGCTTCGCCCAACGCTCATCCGGCAAAGGAAGCAACTTGTCCGAAAGGTTGGCGCAGGCGATAAGCATCTCCTTCCCGCGGCCGCGACGCAACACCAAAATAGCATCCTCCGCCGATTGAGAGGAGTCCTCCGGAGATAAAGGCCTTACGTTGACAAGCCTGGCGGAAGTATGCCGCGTGTCCTTCAGCGCCGGCCAATCGCGACGCGCGGCCAGCAGCTCGCCGTACAATCGCCGTCGCTCAAAACGGTCCTTCGCTTTCCAGTCCCATTGTAACCTGGCAGCCGTGAAGGTCCGAGGGCTTTGAGGGTCAAAAGGTTTCTTGTCCCAGAGGAAAGCCAAAGCGGCAAACTCCTTTCGGCGACCGCGACGAACCGCAGCGATGAGTCGCTTGTCCGAGAAAGAGCAAAAGAAAGGAAAGGGTCGCGTTTCCCCAAATTCCTCGCCCATCCACAACAGCGGCACACAGGGCGAAAGCATCAGCAGCGCACACGCCAAACGCAGGGCCGGAGGCGGCAAGAGCGTCGTCAGCCGTTCACCCAGGGCGCGGTTGCCAACCTGATCGTGATTCTGAATGGAATGAATAAATCGCGTGCGCGCCAGCTTGCCCACCCGACTCCCATGCCGCCGGCGGCGAAACGGGCTGTAACATCCGTCATAAACGAACACTTGATTGTAGGCTTTTGCCAGATGTTCCGGCCGCCCGAAATCTTGATAATAGCCGTCGCGCTCGCCGGTAAGCAGAGCATGGACGCTATGGTGAAAGTCGTCGCTCCAGACGGCATCCAAACCATACCCGCCGCGTGCCGGCGACTTGAGTAATCGCACATCGTTCAGATTGCTTTCAGCAATTACATGTACTCTTCTGCCCAAACGTGCAGCTTCGGCATGAACGGCGGCGGCGATTTCTTCGAGGATGTGCCGGGCGGAGAAATCGTAAATGGCATGGACCGCGTCCAGCCGCAAGCCGTCAACATGAAACTCGCGCACCCAATAGCAGGCGTTGTCGATAACCAATCGGCGAACGGCGTCGGAGTCGGGGCCGTAGAAGTTCAAGGCCGCGCCCCACGGCGTCCGGTAGCGGTCGCTGTGGTAAGGTCCGAAGCGATCAAAAAAGTTTCCCTCCGGGCCGAAATGGTTATAAACCACGTCCAGGAAAACAGCCAAAGCGTGTTGATGAGCGGCGTCGATAAACTGCTGTAACGCCCTGGGACCGCCGTAACTTTTCTGCACGGCAAAAGGGAAAACCCCGTCGTAGCCCCAATTCCGCTCGCCGGAAAATTGGGCCACCGGCATCAGCTCCAAACAGGTTACGCCCAGCTCAGCCAATTCGGCTAACCGCGGAATAATGGCCGCAAACGTCCCCTCCGGCGTGAATGTGCCCACATGAAGCTCGTAAATCACCAGCTTTTCGCGTTCGATTCCCCGCCAGCCCGCGTCATGCCAACGATAGCTATTCGGAAACCAAACCGCCGAAGGACGAAACACACCCTCCGGCTGCCGGCGAGAAGTAGGGTCAGGGCAAGCGCTGCCGTCGGCAAATTGAAAAGTGTATCTCAGCCCCTCTTTAACATTCGACAGGCGGCAAGTGAAATAGCCCCCGCTTTCTCGCTGCATGGCAACCGCTTCGCGGCGCCTACCACGATGAATCAGTAGCGACAGCGAATCAACCAGCGGCGCCCAAATGCGCCACCGGACGCTGCCGTCGGCCTGCAAGACGGCCCCCTGCAAAAGCGGATTTGATGGAGCAAGCTTCACTTTCAAGCTCTTTGCCGGTCTCGGCGGTTTCATCCGAGGCATTCTCTCTTTCTCGATAATGTTGTTCGACCGCAAAGGTGCTCACCAGCAAGCCCTAGCTTGCGGCAAACACAGTGCGCAAAAGCGACAAGCTTTTAGGTATGGCCGTTTTCGGGTCTTCTCGGCCTTCGTATTCCAAAGAGACATAGCCGCGATAGTTGACCTTGCGTAGTATGGCGGCAATCCGTGGATAGTCCCCAGCGGCAGTGAAAAAAAATTGACGACGTTGCATATCGAAATACCCTTTCCGCGGTTGTGCCGAATCAAAACATTTCCCAGTTTACCAAAAGTCCACTCTGAGGTAACCACGCAGAAGATGATTGAAAGGAAAATAAAATTACCCAGGCTCCCCAGGCTGCCCAAACAAACACAACTGTTCCGTAAAGTTAATGCCACCGCAAAAACCTGCCGATGTGTAACAAAACGAACAACCGTTTTATCCTCTTTTTTTATCAGACTCGAACCAGAACAACGCAAAACATCTCAGCCTAGAGGGGGGAAACATGCCTGCAATTCTTTTCAGGGTTTGCGGAATCGGACTTCTTCTGTGCGCAGCCGGTTGCCTCTTGGGGATTGATTACACTCTCTCGTGGGCTGCCGAGTATAGCTATTTTTCTCAACTTGATCCGCCGCCGGCAAACGAAATGACCCCATTGCCAGAACAAAACGGCAAAGTTCAAGAGGGACAAGCTGAGGATCAACAGGCAATAGAAGAGGAAGAAGACGATTGCGAGGAGTTTTGCGGATTTCCCTGCTGTACGCCGCCGGGCAAGCTCTGGCTGCGGGCGGATTACCTCATGTGGTGGACTAACGGGATACGGCTTCCACCCCTTGTAACCACCAGCCCACAAGGCACGACAGCCAGCGAAGCCGGTGTGCTGGGCTATCCGAATACGACTATTCTCTTCGGCGATCAAACCGTTGCCAACGACGGCCGCGCGGGTATTCGCATCACGATGGGTATGTGGCTGGATAATTGCCACAACTGGGGCATCGAAGTCGATTACTTCACTATCGGCGAGAAAAACGCCAATTTCAACGAGTATTCCACCGGCGATCCGATCCTCGCTCGACCGCTCTACAATGTGCAAACCATCGCTCAGAGCCGTGAATTGGTGGCATATCCGGACATTGTTGAAGGTCGAGTAACAGCAGACGCCAAGGACTATTTCCAGGGGACCGGCGTCTGGCTGACCTATAACTTATGTTGCAACGAATGCGGCGAGCCGTGTTGCGAAACTGCTGACGAGTGCTGCTGTGCTCCGCCGCTGATGTATTGTTGCCGTACGGATTTGCTTGTCGGCTTCCGCTACTACAAACACAGTAGTAGCGTGTTGATTAGGGAGGACCTGCGTGTTACGCAAGAAGGGCCGACCGAAAACTGGCTGTTCGACATTACGGACAACTTCCGCGCCAGAAACGATTTTTACGGGAGCGAACTCGGTCTGCGGACGCGCGTACATCGCGGCCGGTGGTCGCTGGAAATGTTAGCCAAAGTGGCCGTCGGCAATACGCGGCAAGTGATTACCATTGAAGGCCAAACCATCGTTACGCCCACCGACCAACCCACGGAAATCCGCGAAGGCGGCGTGTTCGCGGTTCGCAGCAATATGGGCACGTATAACCGAGACGCCTTTACGATGATCCCGCAATTGGGCGTGGAAGTCGGTTACCAGTTAAACTGCAATTGGCGGGCCTACATGGGCTACAACCTGCTTTACTGGGGCTGCATCGCCCAGGCCGCCGATCAGATCGATTTATACATCGACCCACGTAACATTCCGCCTACACAAGACCCGGCGCTGCCGTTCCCGGCCTTCTCAGGCAAAACCAGTTGCTTCTGGGCGCAGGGAGCGAACGTCGGTCTCGAATGTCGCTTCTAGCCGAAATGCCCGTCGCACCCATTACTTTTCCGGCTTGGGCTGTGCAAGCTGGAGCGGCTTGATAACCAATTCATCCACCGAGGGCAGCGGCGGGAACTTGGCGTGCGGCTCGGTCTGATACCAGTAGGCCACCGAGGCGATGTCGTCTTCCAGCGGCAGATATTTCCCGCCTTCCTGCCAGCCCAGGGCTTGCATGGTTACTTTCAATTCTTTCTCGAACCGAACCGGGTCGAGAATGTGCCAGCGATAGAGACCAAAGCGCTGGCCGGGGATGTCCACCACGTCCGGCGGCAACACCTGCGGCATGCCGGCATAGGCCGTGCTGAAGGGTTGGTAGAGATGCGTTTCGGGATTGCGGAAGCCGTAAGAACCGCAGAAATAGTCTTCCGTGCCCGTACCACAGATCGTCGGAAACTCCCGGTCGCCGTCGAAATAGAACTTGATTTCGCCTTCGCCCCACCAGCCAGGGCTTTTGGCTTCCCAGGCCATGTAAGTGCCGACGTAATGTCCTCGTCCGCGAACGCCTTCCAAAATGGTATAAACGCTCTTAAAGGGCAGCTTCAGCGTGCGGCGGAATTGGGCGTGAAAATAAGCTGCATCCTCCGGCACCTGGGTCAGAGTGTAGTTTATTTGGTAGTAGAGCGTCATGTCGCGTTCGGCCAAATTTTCCAGGGTAATCCTGGCGCTCTTGCGGAAAGGCATAGTCCAATAACAATTGAAGGCATCGCGGGGATTGACGCAAACCGGCAAAGAGTTTATCAGACAATACTTCCCCCACCCGCACGCAAAAAAGTCGCCCAAAGGTACTTCCACCGAGGGTTCGGTTTCGCCATCCCAATAGCAACGCAGAATAAAGAATCGGGTCATCTCCAGACGCCCTGGTGTCATCCAAATCTGCTGTATGGCCCCGCAGCCGTTGATTTCCGCCAGGGTAAAAGTGGTTTTTGCCTTAATGCGAACCGAAGGCGACACTTTCCAGCCTTGTCCAAGCTCCCGTGCGGCTTGCCGGCCGGTGCCTTCAACGGCCATGCCGCCCTTACCTTTTTCGCCGGTAAAGTTTTCCGGGCTGATGGATCGCGTCTGGGCGTCGGAAAGCCGATAAAGATTGCCCAGGTGCAAGTCTAATCCGTTAAACGGTTTGCCGTCCGTCGGCGTTTCCGCCCAACAAAACCCACACCAGAACCCAAAAACAAGCGCTACTAACAATCGATTCCAAACCATGGCTGCCTCCTCGAAAAAGAATCCACATAAGACGTTCACCTCAAATCACATCCGCTATGGCGCAACAAACTATCAGGTGCTCAATGGCTGCGGAAGCATTTTACCAACCTACGAGGACGAGAACAATCAGCAGACGAGGAGTTAACTTGCGGCCGAATCGATGCCTGAGCGCCGCAGACGGTTTCGGGCACGAGAGAGAATGGGGCCGATGCTGTTTTCCGGTAGGCCGACAGCCTGGCTGATTTCGTGATAGCTTTTGCCTTCCAAATGATACATCCGCACGACTTGCGCTTCCGCTCCTTGCAACCCTTGAAGCAAACGTTGCGCCTGTTCCTGATCCTCTATTCGTTCATTGGCGGAGGGGTGGGGGTCCGGCACAGTTTGTGGGACGGGCGAAGAAGCTTCGGACAATTTGGAAGCCGCCATTCGAGAATGCAACTCTTTCACCACCACACGTCGCGCGATTACGGTCAAATACGTGGCCAGACTGCAATTGCCGCGAAAGTTTCGCAACACACCGAAGTCGTTCTTGATGATCCTCAAAAACACCTCGGCACAAAGGTCATCGCGGTCGGCAGCAGAAAGTCGGATACTTTTCGCCTTGGCCGTGTGGTTTACCACGTGAACCACCAAGCCCATAAACCGATCGACAAAATCCTCCCAGGCTCTGGGCTTACGTTGCAAGCATCTTTCAAGCAGCGCGCGGTCGATTTCAGAGAGTGCCACGAGCAGCTTCCTCTTGCACAAAGTGAAAAGGGGTAAAAGACCCAAACTGGGATATTATTCGCCCTTCAATTTGATTGTAGCCATTGTTGAACAAAGATACAAGGCAGAAAGATCCGGTACTCTTATGGTTCCTCAAATAATTCAGACATCTATTTCTTTTGCGCCGATGTCCCATTGCACGCCGTTTAGCCAGACTCGCCAGCTTTGATATTTTGGACTGCTTAACTTTAAAAGGAGCAAAGGGTTGTGTTTCGGGCGCGTCGGCGTCCGAATCAGTTTCAGTCGCGATTCGTGTGGGGTACGACCGCCCTTTCTTACATTGCAGCGCAGACAAGCGCAAACGACATTCTCCCAAGTAGTTTCCCCTCCGCGGCTTCGGGGAACAACATGGTCGATACTCAAGAGGTGTGATGGAAAATGCCGCCCACAATACTGACACACATGGCCGTCGCGTGCCAGGACGTTCCGGCGGTTGAGATGAAGTTTCTGTTTCGGTAACTTGTCGTATTTCAGCAAACGGATGACGCGGGGCACCATAATCTCGAAGTTTACCGCACGAATCCAATCCTCCTCCGGCTGTTTCATATCCGCGCGAAGACTGCTGAGTTTTCGCCAGGAATCAAAGGAGTAGTTGGCAAACTTCCCGTCTTCCTGCTGGATAATTTCCGCTAGTTCTCGGCAAAGCAGCCCAAACGCCCGACGCACGTTTACTACATGCACGGCCATATACAGCCGGTTAAGCACGAGCACACTGCAAGAAAGAGCGGAACTGGAAGGAGCGGGGGCCGGCGGGATCGCAGCCGTAGCAGACTTTCGCTGCGGCTTTTCTCGCCCTCGAACTCCTTGCGATGTTACTCTTTGAAGAGTTTTCACTGCCGTGTCCCTTTCCGCCCAACTTGGCACGGCCTTGGGTTACCACACCCAGTCCGACCTCGCTCAAACTATACTAATTCGATTATAAACTTTTTTCCTTTTGCATACTAGTTGTCAATTATGAGGTGTTTTTTGGGGGATGAGGGACAATAACCAGCCGGTAGGCTTTTTTCAGCCCCCGCTGGTAAATCAGCAATCCAGTAGTCAAAATGATTGTGCCGATTCGGTGGACGTGATTACTGCGGTATTACCGAGCGGCAACCAACGACGACCGTTATTCTTAAATCGTTTAGAAAGGGAAGAAAGTAATGGATTCGACAATTTCATTTGTGAATGCACGTCAAATACTTGACAGTCGCGGTAACCCGACGATTGAGGTGGAAGTTCGCTTAAGCGACGGCTCGTTCGGTCGCGCTGCCGTGCCGAGCGGCGCCAGCACCGGGACTCATGAAGCTCTGGAGCTGCGTGACAATGACAAAAAGAAGTACCTGGGTCGCGGCGTCTTGAAAGCGGTGGAGAATGTAAACGAAACACTCTCCGAAGAGCTTTTCGGCATGAACGCCCTGGACCAAGCGGAGCTGGACCGGCGGATGATAGAAATCGACGGCACACCCAACAAAAGCAAACTGGGGGCGAATGCCATCTTGGGCGTGTCTATGGCCGTGGCACGTGCGGCCGCCAATTATTGTTACTTGCCGTTGTTTCGCTATCTTGGCGGCGTCGGTGCAAGACTCTTGCCTGCGCCGATGATGAACGTGGTTAACGGCGGGCGGCATGCCGACAACGACGTGGACGTGCAGGAGTTTATGATTTTTCCCCTGGGCTTCGACTCTTTCAGCGATGCGATTCGCTGCGGGTGCGAAGTCTTCCATCACCTGAAGAAGGTCTTGCAGAAGAAAAAGCTTTCCACCAATGTCGGCGACGAAGGCGGCTTTGCGCCCGACCTGAAAAGCAATGCCGCCGCCCTTGACCTGATTTGCGAAGCAGTGGAAGAAGCCGGTTACGAACTCGGCCGCCAGGTGTACCTTGCTCTGGACCCCGCCGCTTCGGAGTTCTTCGACGCCAAAACCAAACGCTACGCCATTGACGGCAAGCAGATCACATCCGAGGAACTGGTCGAGCTTTATGTCTCCTGGGTGGAAAAATATCCTATTTGCTCTGTCGAAGACGGATGCGCCGAAGATGACTGGAAAGGCTGGAAACTGCTGACTACTCGTTTGGGCGAGAAAATTCAGATCGTCGGCGACGATGTGTTCGTTACCAACACCACGCGGCTGCAAAAGGGTATTGACGCCGGCGTGGCCAACAGCATTCTCATCAAGCTGAATCAGATCGGCACTTTGACTGAGACCATCGAAGCCGCCGAACTTGCCCGACGTAACGGGTATTCGACCGTAATCAGTCATCGGAGCGGCGAAACCGAAGATACGTTTATCGCCGATCTGGCGGTGGGGTTGGGTACCGGCCAGATCAAAACCGGCTCGGCCTCGCGGACCGATCGCATTGCCAAGTATAACCAGCTTTTGCGGATTGAGGAAATTTTGGGCGATGCGGCCCTGTACGGCGGTCGCTGGTTCCCCAAGAAAAAGTAATCCTTCAATCACCACTTTAACAATCGACGGATGCTGCTGTTTTTGGAAAGCCCTGTACCGGTGCTGGTGCTCGGCGTTGCCGCCGAGATTTTTCTAGCGCTGTTGCTGTTTTCCACGGGTCGCGGTCGATTGTTGTGGTGGATGGGCGGGGTGGCGCTCGTTACGGCCTGCGGCGTGGTGCTGGAGCGGATGGTGGTTACTGATGGCGAAGCGGTCACGGAGCGGCTTCTGACGGGCGCCAAAGCCGCCGAGCGGAATGACTTGCCCCGGTTGTTAGATTGTATCTCGCCGACGGCTGCGGCGCTGCGCGCGGAAACCCAATCCGTCTTACAACGGTTCGAAGTCCGAAAGTTATGGATTCGTCGGCTGACGATTAGTTTCGAGCAGCGTGCCTCGCCGCCAAGAGCCACAGCCCGTTTTCACCTTGTCGGCAACGGTCGCGACCGCCAGCAGGAGTTGCCTTACGAAACCTGTTCTTTATGGATGACCGTTTTTTTGCAAAAGGAAGGCGAACGCTGGCTGGCCACCGGATATGAAGTTTCCGAGACGCGGTAAGTTTTGCAAGCCTCTCTTGATGAAACTTTCGGCAAGGACCATTCTGATAATTTTATTTTTGGTCGCCTACGAGGCGGCTTTCTATGCCGTTCCTTTGCCGGATGTAAGCGACGATTCAGGACGTCCTCTTTCGCGTATCGGTTTGCTTGTGAGGGTATTGCTCTGGCCGAAGGAACTGCTCCTCTCAAACTGGTTCGGCGATCCGCCGCAATTCGCCTTTGCCGACCGCCTGCCGATTCTCATTATTGCCGCCGTAATTCTGGTTTGGGCATGGGTGCTAGGCCGGCTGATGCTACGTCTTGCTGAAACTATTGGAAAAACGTTGGGGCCACAAGCCGCCTCAAACGTAGCTGCTATCTTGCCGCTCAGTAAACTCGAGGTTTTCGTTTTTGCCTCGGCCCTGGGTCTTAACGGGATAAGCACGTGGACGTTACTTATGGGATTGTGTGGGCGGCTGGAACGGCTCTGGACGGTGTTCGTGCCGGCGGCGGCTACTTTTGCAGGCGGCTTTATTTTGTGGCGCAGAAAACGTCTTTTTCCGGCTAAACAAGCTCTCGCGGTGCCTTCCGCGAAAAACAAATCCATCGCCGACGAAAGACGTTCTTCGGCGGAGTCGCTTTCCGCCGGCTGGTTGTGGCTGGGCGTACCGTTTATGGCAGCAATGCTTTTTGCCGGAATGCTGCCGCCGTTGGATTTTGATGTGCGTGAATATCATCTCCAGGCGCCCAAAGAGTTTTTCCAGCAGGGGCGGATAGTTTTTTTGCCGCATAATGTTTATGCCAACATGCCGCTGGGCGCCGAAATGCTTGCTCTTTCGGCCATGAGTTTAACGAACGACTGGTGGTTGGGCGCGCTGGTGGGCAAGACGCTCATCGCCGCCTTCACTCCGCTTTGTGCCCTGGGACTTCTGGCCGCCGGCCGCAGATTGTATTCTCTCACCGCCGGTACGACTGCCGCTTTGCTATATGTTTCTGTACCCTGGGTAGTGAGCATTTCCTCCGGCGGACTTATCGAAGGGGCTACCGCCTGTTATCTCTTCCTGGCCGCTTATGCCTTGTTACTCTGGATGGGTGCGAATGGGGCGGCCGGCGGCAGGCCGCAGGGGTTTTTGCTCTTGAGCGGCTACCTGGCCGGCGCCGCCGTGGCCACGAAATATCCGGCGCTGTTGTTCGTTTTGACGCCGCTTGCCGGTTGGGTACTGCTTCATCAATTGCTCACCGGTAACAAGCAATTCCAGCCACCACGCCAGGATGAATATCCAATTCTCAAAAAGTTTTCCACCGCTTTGCGCGCCTTGGCTGTTTTTCTCGTGGCAGCGGCTTTGGGTTGCGGTTTGTGGTTTGGAAAGAATTGGGTGCAAACCGGCAACCCTTGCTACCCATTGCTATATCACATTTTCGACGGCAAAACCTGGAACGCCGCGAAGGACCGGCAATGGAATCAGGTACACCTGCCGCAGGATTTTTCGCCGGCGGCATTCAGCCGCAACATGCTCAGCGTGGCATTGACCAGTCCCTGGCATAGCCCTTTGATTGTCCCCTTTTTGGCGATCGGTTTATTTTGCTCTGCTGGTTTGTCGAGAACAGCGCGTGCGACCGTATGGCGATTGCTGGCATATTTGGCCTTTGGGCTGGCCGTTTGGTGGCTCTTCACACATCGGATAGACCGTTTCTGGATGCCGTTGTTGCCGGTAGCAGCGTTGGCCGGCGGTTTAGGTGCGTGCTGGAGCAATGAACGTTGGTGGCGGTGGACCGTGCGAACGCTAATTATCTTAGGTTTGGGGGCCAATTTCCTGGTGGCCTCGTTGGGGGCGGCCAACGCCTGGTTTGTGCCTCTGGAAACTCTGCGCCACGACCCCCTCTGGACCGATTCCTGGCACGACTATCTCAACGAACATGTGCAGGAGGGAAGGGTTTTGCTCGTAGGCGATGCGGCCGTGTTCGATCTCCGCCCTGCCGTCCTTTATAATACTTGCTTCGACGATTGCATTTTCGAGCAATTGGTCAAGGGCAAGACTATGGCGGAGATTCAGGCCGCGTTCATCGAGCGGCAAATCACCTTCATCTATGTCCATTGGGGCGAGATTGCACGCTACCAAGCCACGTATGGGTTCAGTGGGTTCGTGCAGCCGGAGGTTTTCGACCGCCTGGTTGAAGCAGGTCTGTTAGAACCGCTTCCACCAATACAAAACCATCCCGGTCGGCTGTACCGTGTTCTTCTTCCCAGAAAATAAACGTTCCCTTGTTTTCTTTCGGGATGGCTGGAATCGGTGCTACTGGCGGATTTTTAATTCGGTAATTACAATAAAAGGGATATTGTAGCTAATCTCTGGTTTCCCTACCTCCCGAAAAGGAAAGAACATGGCACGTAAGATATTGAACCGTAAGGAGTTACGAGCAGAAGAGGAGGCTGCTCAGCGAAAAGCCGCTGAAACGAAAGACGAAAAGAAAAAAACGCCTGCCAAACGCCAATCAAAGGCCAAAGCCGTAAAAGAAGTACGCCTCAAGGCGTTTTGGGGCGTGTTCAATCAATCTTTACGGCGGGTCGCATTGTTTGAGTTCGCGCAGCGCGAGCAGGCCGAAAAAAAGGCCGCCGAGCTTACCGAGTCTCAAAAAACCCCCCACTTCGTCCAGCTTGTCAAGGAAGTCATCGAAGAGTAATTACCTCTCTGCCTGCTGGCCGATAATAGCATTTTGAACAAGTTTCATGTACGGCCGATGCTCTGTGCGGCAATACTTTCCAGGCAGGCGGCTTTTGCTTCTCCAAGCTGCCTACTGCCTCAGGTTGAGCGGCATCATGAGGTCGGCTCTCCGTATCAGTAGTAAAGAGATTTAACCGGCTTATGTGGCTACTTACCTTACTACTGCTAATGATTTCCAACGTGTTTATGACTTTCGCCTGGTATGGCCACTTGCGCCATAAGCAGACGGCCCTCTGGTTGGCAATTCTCGTTAGTTGGCTGATTGCCTTTGTGGAATACTGTTTTCAAGTACCGGCCAATCGGCTAGGGCATAACGCTGGGCTGAGCGCCGCTCAACTGAAAACCATTCAAGAGATCATCACCCTGGCGGTGTTTTCATTTTTCGCCTTGTGGTATCTGAAAGAACCCATGCGGTGGAATTACATTTTGGGTTTTTTGTTGATTGCCGGCGGCGCGCTATTTGTGTTCGCCCCCTGGCAGCACGTTTCGCACTAGCTGAAAAGCCCGGGGCTGCTACTTTTTCAATTCTTCATCCAGCCAACGAAGATACTTTTCGTCGCCGAAAAGCACAGGCAGAGCAAGGATTTCAGGCGTTTCGTAAGGATGAAGGCGGCGGATTTCGCCGGCCGCACGTTCGTAGAGTTCGCGCCGGGTTTTCGCCCAGCATTGCCATTCCTCGGCTGTTTCGATCCGCCCTTGCCAATGATACGTGCTGGTAATCGGCCCCAGCACCTGGACACACGCAGCCAGGCGGCTCTCAACCAACGCTCGGGCAATGCGTTGGGCGTCTTCAGGCCGTGCCGTGGTGGTTACGATTTGGAGGTATTCGCTCATCAGACAATGAATATAACAAGCTTTTTTACGGCTGCTAGAGGGTGCAGAATGCTATCGCTCTTCAATAACAAGAATCGGCGAATGTTGAAAAAAATCAACCTGACTTCCCCCCTGCCGCCGGAAGAGGATTTGCTCCCCGAACAACACCGACCTAAGTTTTATTTGGATTGTTTTATAAGAGATGGGGCGGCAAGGTTGTTCGGCGCCTCTCCAGCAATGGCCGGTAGTATAACACGCGAAAACTTAGCTGCGGCAATCGACAAGCTGCGCGCCTCTCATGAGCGGCTGCGGACGTTTCTTTTGCAAACAATTGACGAGCTTGAACAACAGGCTGAAGCATTAGTCGCTGAAGAGGCTGCGCACCGTAACGCACGCTGGCAAGCCGACATGGACGCTCTCGAACAACAGCTCAATCGTTTGGCTGCCATGCTGGATAAAATGGCGGAAACGTCTTCCCAGGCTGCTGGAACCAACGAAGCATCTCAACGTTTGACAAAACATTAGGGCTGACAGAAAAGGTTCATTTCGAAGCGATGATTCCTCTTGTCGAACAAGCGGTTTTCGCTCATGCCCCCGGCGGGCGGCCTTCCAACTTCAAGGTCGTCTCCGCCAGTCCAGGCGTAAAGAAAGAGGATGCTCAGGCGTTGGCCTCCTGGGGCCCGATACAGAATTATTCTTTGCTTCAGAGCTGCGCTGCAACAGGCAGCATCAACTTTCATCCCCTGCCGAGTGGGGCTTATTGTATTTCGCGGACTTTGCCGGCAACCTATTCCGATCTGGACGATTCGCAACGTGTGGAAACGTGGTGTCTCATTGTTCCGCGCCCCGTATTGGCCCGGTTTGCAAATAATCCGTTCGCACTATTGAAAGCGGCTGTCGCCTGCGGCTGGGAAGCGCAACGGCAAGCCGGAGAGCGGATTTCACCCCACCTGAAGCCGCTACGGGTTTCCGGCGGCGCGGCGGCCGTGGATATTGCGCTCCTACGCAGCTTGGCGCAGCACATAAACGGCGATTGGATGGCGTGTTTGCTTCAGGCGGCGCGGCAAGCGACCTGCGCCGCCGTCGGCGGGAAACCTTCGTCCGAGCAAATCATGGCCGGTTTGCTGAACTGTTTGCCGCCGGAATGTCGATTGATGTTTTCGTTTTCGACGGGCTTGCGCTATTCACCGCGTCGGGCGTACCGCTGGCTGAGTTTGCCGGAAGACCCTACTCAACGTTGCTGGCTAGCGCAATTTCCGCAGGTAGTGCTCCTGGAACCGGCGGCGGATAAAACGCCCCCGGCCATGCCCTGGGACGGCTGGTCGCAGTTTATCCGGCGAGTAGTGGAGAGCGGGCGGTACGATTATCTGGCCGCGCAGCTTTCCAAACGACGATACCAGCTTGTTCTGGACGAACTGCCCGCCCTCGGTTTGCAATTGCTCGAAGAGATGGAGCGACGGGAATTGCGGAACTCGTCCGCCGAGTATTCTTGGGAGGAAAGCAAGGCTTGCGCGCCGTCGACGACTTTTTCCCATGCCGCTCACAGCCTCTTTTCCAGGCGTGGGCTTCGGCCCTCTTCGCAACATTTCTCCGACGATGGGGCGGCCACAGGGCTGACGCTCGATGCGCCGGAACTGCTGGAAAGCTTAGAACAACTCGACGATTTGGTTTACGAAGCGATCGACGGCGAAGAAACCTCCTGGACAAAGCTGCAAACCGCCTGGCCCAAGCTGGCCGCACAACTCACGCCTGAGGCGCTGGCCGAGTCCCGCGAACAATATCTACGCTACGTACTTACCGTTTGGCAGGAATGCGCCGAGAACAGCGGCTTGCGACAAGCCGAGATGGCGATGCGGGCTATAGAGGTGCTCTGTCTTTTGCTTGACGAACGCTCCTGGAAAAACAAAAATTGAGAAATCAGCAGCAGACGAGCAAGTGGCCTGGCTCTAAAGGCCCTCAGGCGGGGAAAGTTTTAGAATAGCAATCGCTGATCGTCGCCGGTGGTTTCGTCTGTCGTAGGCGGGTTGATGCCGAGCAATGTGAAGGCTGCGGCAGTCAGCCGCCGACCGCGCGGCGTCCGCACCAGCAATTCGCTGCGGAGCAGATAAGGTTCCACTTCGTCGATAAGCGTATCGGGCGAGAGGTTCATGGTGTGGGCCACGGCCTCGACGCCTACCGGCCCGCCTCCGAACACCCGCGCTATAGTTTCCAGATATTTTCGGTCCTGAGGGTCGAGTCCCGCCTCGTCGATGCCGAGCATATCCAGAGCTTCGCAAGCGACAGAAAGCGTGATCCGTCCGTCGGCTCTGCTTTGGGCGAAATCGCGCACCCAGCGAAGGCGGTTATTGGCGAGGCGCGGCGTGCCGCGACTGCGCGAGGCGATTTCCTCTGCCGCCCGCTCCACAATTTCCACCCGTAATTTCACGGCATTGCGGCGTACGATTTCGGCCAACTCCTCGACCGAATAAAAGTCCAGGTGTTCCCGCATCTGGAAGCGGTCGCGGAGCGGTGCAGAAAGCAGGCCGCTGCGCGTCGTCGCCCCGATGAGGGTAAACGGCCTTAATTGCATGTTTATCGTTCGCGCATTGACGCCTTCGCCGAGCGTCAGATCAATGCGGAAATCTTCCATGGCCGGATAGAGGAACTCTTCGACCGCTTTCGGCAGACGATGAATCTCGTCGATAAAGAGGATGGAGCGTTCTTCGGCGTTGGTAAGATAGGGAATAATGTCTTTTGGAGCGGCCAGGGCCGCGCCGCTGGCGATTTGGAAGCCGACGCCCAACTCGTGCGGCAGGCACATCGCAAAGGTGGTCTTGCCCAGCCCCGGCGGACCATCAAAAAGGATATGACCCAGCGGTTCGCCCCGTTTGGCGGCGGCATCCACGGCGATTTGTAGTCGGGCAAAGACTTCCCGCTGGCCGACCATGTCCCGCATCCGCTGGGGGCGCAGATCGCGGTCGCGGTCTTCATATTCCATGCCTTTTTGGATAATTGCTTCTCGCGGCATGTTTCAGAAAAAAACGCCGACCACCCTGGCCATTGTATTGCCGGAACCTTTTCGTTTTCCCTGATTGTGAACTTGAAACCGGCTGCTTGTAAATAGCCCTGCAACGTTTTTCTCGGCGATTTCACTGATAGCGGATCGCCGAGAGTCGGAAACCTACCAGGGCTTCTCCATCATCCCCACAATCTGTTCGGCGATCCGGCAAATGGCCTGTTGTTGAGCAGTGGCCACGGATTGCCCGACTTCCGGTATGACGTTGCCAGTGCCGGTGATGTCGGCGATTTCCGAGGGCAAAGGTATCGGCTCCATCTGCCGCAACATGCGACCTTTCCGGTCCAACCAACTTACCTGGACGCGCATCACGGCCTGGATTTCGCGGGCGTCGCCGCTCAGGCTGGGTACGAGAACGTGTTTCCGCTCTTCGACGATGCGGCCGCTAAGCACGCTGTCGGCAGTGGGATCGTTGACCACTTTGTAGGGGGTTTTCGCTTCAATTTCTTTAACAACGGCTTCGGTCAAGCGTTCGCCCAAGTTGCGGCGAAAACTGCCGGATTGAAACATCGGCACGTAAACCGTGCGAATCTCCGGCGGAAAGAGCGTTTTGTTACCGATTTGATAGCCGGCACAACCGGAAAGAAGCAGTACCGCAAAGATTGCTAAACGGAAGCCGCTCCCTCGCAGTGGAAAGCCGTTCCCGCCGGTCGGAACACTACTGAAGCAGCCGGTTTTCGCCCATCGTGCCGGCGCCGACAGAGCAGGCTTATGTTTCGCTTTGCTTACTGCAATGCCTCTGTTCATTTTTTTTGCTCGAACATATCCGTCAGCCAGGCAAACCGCCGCGGCGGCTCATCCGGCAGGCCGCGGAGCTCCTCCAAACGGGCCTTCGCTTCTTCAGCTTTTTCCGTGCCGGGATATTCGTCGATCACGCTCTGATAATATATTCGGGCGGCGCCGTAATACTTGCGCTGACGATAATACTCACCGCGGGCAAACTCACGATTAGCCATCTCTTCGACGATTTGAGCATGTGTGCGGGCGACGCGCTCGCGTTCCTCGCCCAGCTTGGCGCCGTACTGCCGCAAAATTTGCGTGCTCAACTCAGCGCTCTCTTTCAGCGGGGTTCCATCGTAAAGCGTCCCTTGATAGATGCGCATCTTCGCCTGCAAACCCAACAGGTGGGCGTTCATCTGATGTTCGCTGTTGGGATACTCTCGACGCAAAAGGTCGTAGTTATAAGCGGCCTCTTCATAACGCCCGCGTCGGAAATAAGCGTTGGCCAATGCCATAAGACTATCATCCGCCAGCGGGCCGGTAGGATCGTACTGCCGCACACGCTCGTAGGCTTGCACCGCATAACCGAAAGTGTCAAACAACGGCCGCGTGGAGTCCGTAACGTTAGGCGCAATCGGCCAGGTAGGTTGGACGGAATACTTCTGCTCCCAATAGCGACCGATGGCGAACTCGCGGGCGGCGACGGTGTCCAGGTGCCGCGTGTTGCCGTACTTCTTCAGCAGGCCGCCGTACGTGTCGTGGGCTTTGGCGTAAAGATCGGCAAAAAACTCGCTTTCGCCCTGGAGGAACAGGGCGTCTTCTTCCAATGGCGAATCCGGCCAGCGCGCAGCGGCTGTCGCAAACTTCTCGGCCGCCTCTTTGTATTTCTTTTCGCGAAATAATTTCCGGCCTTCTTCCATTGCCGCGCGAGCGATTTTTTCATTCGGACCGTAGCCCACCGCCTTTTTCAAATTCTTATAAATGTTTTCCGGCGCCAGGTCGGACAATTCAAATCCTTTTTTCTCTTCCGCTTTTTTTTCGGCTGCGCTGATGCTGACCGTCTTCTCCGGCGGCGGAGGAAGCTCCGGCGGAATACTGGGCGGAGGGCCGGCCGGCGAACTACGCAAACCCTGCTTCCACGCGGCGCTGGAAGGACCAGGCACAAGCGGCCCCGTAGCACCGCTCGCCGGCAACAATGCACTCGCTTGACGAACCTTATTATCGGGGATCGAAGCCGGCCGCTGAGCTTCGTCTTCTTTCTTTACACTCTTGCCCGTCAGGCTCCGAAACAACCAGCCTTCGTAGGCATCTTCCCCATTGGCACTCACAGTGGCTTGCTCTTTGGCCGACGTGCCGAAGCCGGCACAACCGACCAGGCTTCCTAACCCAAATAGAAACAGCAACGTCGCCATGAAAAAGCGGTTTCGACGGAGCAGTTTGCTAAGTGACTTCTCAGCAGGGTTGTCGGGCGAAGAGTGCCAAACTAACAACCGCCGAAGGGGGTTTATTTGCGGCGCTGCCCGATAGTATTTATTCCTCATTTCAACCTTCCGTCCGTGGAAGATAACGTCGGAGTTTTGCTTCCCTGCCGAGCAGATGAGCGAGATAACGGTCCAGCAAGCGTCTCAATTCCGTATAGGCGCGATGGTTCATCTTGATTCGTTGCCAGGCTTGCCCGAATGGGTCAGCCAGCAGGTTTATCATCCGTAATACGTCGGCACCGATGGCCATTACCTCCTTCTTGCCACCGCGACAACGCGGGCACAACACGCCGCCGTCGAGCAAGCCGAAGGCCGTCGGGCCGGCGGTTGCAGGAATTGTCTCTCCACATTCCACACAGTGCTCCACTGCCGGAACATGACCCAGCAATTTCAACGCCGACAACTCGAAATGGACTGTCAGCTTGGCTGCCGGTTCCGCGCCGGCAGTCAACAATGCCAGGGTCTGGTCGGCCAAATCGAATAATTCTGGATTAGGGTCGTCCTCCTTAGTCAAGCCGTCCAGCAACTCGGCCACATAATATCCGGTATATAAAGCATTCAGGTCTTTGCCGGGCGGCCGAAATCTGCGGATTAGTTTCGCCTCCGTAAGTATGTCCAGGGCTTCGCTCGATTTGTGGAGAAAGACTATTCGACACAGGGCCAATAGGTCAAGAGCAGACTCAAAGGGGCTTTTAAGCCGTTTCGCTCCTTTAGCCAAAGCACCTATTTTGCCAAAATCGCGGGTAAAAAGCGTTGCTACCAAACTCGTCTCGCTAAACTCCACCACGCGGATGACTAGTGCCAGAGATTTGGCGGAAGTAGTGGGCATAGTGATAGCAGCCGCCGCACCAGCAAAATCAAGCTTTTGCTTTATCTAAACCACCCATTATCGCCATATTGTTGCATGCACAATTGCAGCACGGAAAACGTTGCTCCCAAGAAGCCGAGCTTTACCACACCACAAAAAACAAGTATAAGCCTTTGCAAGTAGATATACAGTGGGTCGGAGTCGGATAGTTTTAGCAAGGCTCGTTTCTAGGCGGAAGGGCAGATGAGCAAGCTTCATGTGTGCCTGTGCATCACTGACCTGGAAGTCGGCGGGGCCGAACGTTGCCTTACCGAACTGGCTCTAAGAATCGACCGGCAACGATTCCGCCCTACGGTGATTTGTCTGGCCGAAAAGCCGGTAAACGACGCCCTTTCTTACGCGCCGATACTGGCGAGCGCAGACGTGCCGGTACATTTCCTTGGCGGAAAAAACAAGCTGCAATTTCTCCGTCTGCTCAAGCGACTTACAGGACTCCTGACGGAACTAAAACCGGATGTGCTCCAGACCTTCATGTTCCATGCAAATATTTTAGGCCGGTTTGCTGCGCGCCTGTCGGGCACAAGGCACGTGGTTGCCGGAGTTCGCGTGGCGGAACGCGACGCCCCCTGGCGAATGCGGCTTGATCGGCTTACTCACGGTTTGGTGGAAAAATATGTTTGCGTCAGTCAGGCCGTGGCCGCCTTCTCAGTCGAGCAAGTCGGACTGCCGCGAGAGAAGCTTATTGTCATTCCCAACGGCATCGACTGCGAAAAATTTCCTGCCGCACAACCGGCTAATCTCCAACAATTTGGTATTGCTCCCGGCAGGCGTGTGGTTCTATTTGTCGGTCGATTGCATGCCCAAAAAGGAGTTAGCCGGCTTGTCGAAAGTGCTCCATTATGGCTGGAACGATTGAAGGACGCGGATTTGCTTTTGGTCGGCGATGGGCCTTTACGAGCGGAACTTGAAGCCCTGGCAGCAAGCACAAAGGTTTCCGCGCAGATTCACTTTGCGGCTCGGCGGCCGGATGTGCCTGGAATTCTCGCGGCCGCCGAACTATTGGTTCTCCCTTCGGCGTGGGAGGGGATGCCGAACGTGGTGCTCGAAGCCATGGCTTCCGGCCTGTCTGTCGTGGCCACGCCTGCCGAAGGAGTCAAAGAGCTTCTCGGCCCGAATGCTGATCGACAGCTTGTTCCCTTCGACGATCCCAAGTCGCTTGCCGAGAGAATAGTATCTTTTTTGGAAGAGCCTGACACGGCTGCTGAGGTTGGCAGGGCAAATCGTTCTCGTGTGGAAGAACATTTCCGGATCGACCGCATGGTTGCCGCTTATGAAGAACTTTGGTGGCGGCTTGCGGAACACAGCCCTGCTGCTTGAGGACTTTCGCCTATGTCGCCGTATCTGCGCAGTTGTCTGCCAAAGCCTGCGGCAAGGAGTCGCAACCAAATCGGGCGTGCCATTCGTGCTTGCTCAAGCGGCAGGGATGGGTTATTCTGGCAAGCGTTTGAGCCGAAAATGATGCCCATTCAAGCTTCCCTTCATATTCCCGTATTATTGGAAGAAGTGGTCCAGTGGCTGGCCCCAATACCGGGCGGCATTCTGGTTGACGGCACTCTCGGCGGCGGAGGTCATACACGTGCCTTGGCCGAACGAGTGGGCAGGGAGGGTTTGATTATCGCCCTGGACCGCGACCCGGCCGCCGTTTCCGCCGCCCAAGAGCGGCTGGGCGGTCTGCCGGTAAAAGTCTTTCAGGCGAATTTTTGCGATCTGCCGGAAATCCTCGCGCAACTAAAAATCGACTATGTAGATGGCGCACTGCTGGACCTGGGCGTTTCCAGCGATCAGTTGGCCGACCCCATGCGCGGTTTCAGTTTTGACGCTCCCGGTACGTTGGACCTGCGCTTCGATCCCCTTTCCGGCGAGCCGGCCTCTCGGCTCGTCAACCGCTTAAGCGTGAGCAGTCTTTGCCGAATACTTTCTGAGTACGGCGAAGAACGCTACAGCCGACGAATTGCCGAAGCCATCGTCCGTTATCGTCGTTCTCACCCGATAAAAACAGCGGCGGAATTGGCCGCCATAGTTCGGCAGGCAGTGCCCAGCAGTAACAAGCGGCCGCGCATCGATCCGGCCACCCGTACTTTTCAGGCCTTGCGTATTGCCGTCAATGAGGAGCTGAAATCGCTGGAAATCGCGTTGCGGCGTATCCCCGACTGTTTGCATCGGCACGGCAGATTTGCCGTTATCAGCTTTCATTCGCTGGAGGACCGTCTCGTGAAGGAGGCTTTCCGCAGCGACGCGCGACTGAAGCCCCTCGTCCAAAAACCCCTTCGCCCGACTGAAGAAGAAATCGCATGTAATCCCCGTTCGCGGAGCGCCAGGCTTCGCATTGCAGAAAGGATATAAGACATGGAAGTTCAATTCGCCCCTCCAGCGTCATCAGAGCTTCCTCAGGATTTGCCGGAGCAAAATCAACCTCCCCAGCCGGAAGCCGTGGAAAGGGCGCCGGTCGATTCGTTGCCACTTTCCGGAAAAATGAAGTGCGGCATCGGCCTGGTGTTGGTATTGTTTGTGGTGTTTGTGGCGGCGGTGGTGATTCGCCTGAAAAGCAATCCGTCTGAGGCGCCTACCATGGTTGCCCTGGGCAAAGCCGCTGAAGAATGTTCTCTCAAGGAACAGGAGTCGAAGGGCGAGAGTAAGGCAGCCGAAGGGGAATCGACCTTAAACAACTTGTCAGGGCCGCCGGCTGATAGATATTCTGCGGAAGATATGCGGACGAAATTGACGCCGGCTGGTGGTTCGCCGACGCTTAGCCCCCCTGCCCCGCCTTCCTTTAAGACGCCTTCATCAAAGCCGCCGTTCGGCGAATTGCCGCTTCAGGAACCGCGAGCCGCGCCTGTGCCGGAGCCGCCGGAGAAAGAGCCGGTTGAGCCGGCAGGACTTCAATTGCCAATGGAGGACGCGACGCAGCCTCCGGCGGATGAGCCGCCAAAGCCTGCGGCTGCGCCTCGCGGCAATTCTTCTGAACAACCTCCCCCGCGGACTTACGACGTATCTGAAGGCGAAACCCTGTTCGACATCGCCCGACGTGAGTTGGGCAAGGCTTCGCGTTGGGTGGAAATTTACGATTTAAACTGCATGATTCTGGGTGAACGAATACATCCTGCTCCCGGCACGCAATTGCTCCTTCCCGAACGGTAGCCGTACCGCACGAGGCGCAAACGCCGCCGGTCTGCCTTCCGCCGCTTGGCTTTTACCACATTCCGCCCTGACCTATAATTAGGTGAAGGCAGAACGAGTGTTTACGTTATTTGGAGAAAAAAAGGAAATCGCCATGATAAAAGCAATGCGGAGTTTATGGTTTATTCTGGCGTCGGTCCTTCTCGCCGGAACTTCCATGGCCGCCGGCGAAGGGCAGGAGGATTTGGACAAAGCAACAGAAGCAAAACTTACGGCCGAATCGCTGGCCGATCTGGGCGAAGTCATCCGGCTGGCGGAAAGTGCCTTACAAAAAGGGCTGGATGAAACGAACACGGAGTTCGCCAAAAAACTTCTGGCCGCCACCTATCTTCAACGCGCCCAGGAAACCGTCGCACATCTGTTCGTCAATCTGGCCTCCATTGACGATTTGCGGCAGCGGCGACAATTCGCCCTCGGCGATGTGGAAAAGGCCCTGAAGTATGATCCCAAGCAACCGCAAGCCTATCTGCTGATGGCCCAGCTACAAATGCTTCCTGGCGGCGAAGGCGAAAAGGCCGCCCGCGAAGCACTGAATAAAGCCCTGGAACTGAATATCGACGATCCGCTGGTGCGTGCGCGAGCGTATATGCTGCGTGCCGGCCTTCAGGAAGACGAGGCGAAGAAACTGGCCGATTTTGACGAAGCCCTTCGCCTGGCGCCCAACGAGCCGGAGATCGTCCGCGCGCGCGGCCTGGCATTGGGCGACATGGGCAAACTCGAAGCAGCCGTAACGGATTTGAAGAAGGCCATCGAGTTGGAGCCGGATGACGGGCCGACTTACGAGGCTTTGGCTTTAGTGCTGACCCAACTGAAACGTTACGACGAAGCGCTGGCGGCCCTGGAAAAGGCGCGCCAATTAAGTCCCGAAGCCGTAGCCCCGCTCATGCAAAGAGCCAGGATTCATGCCGCCCAGGAAAAGCTCGACGCCGCCTTAGCCGACTTGTCAGAGGCGGAGAAGTTGGCGCCGGAGAATGCGGCAGTGATTCTCTTGCGAGGCGCGTTGTATCAAGACAAGGGCGAGATGCAAAAAGCCCTGGCGGAAGTGGAACGTGCTCTGGCGCTTCAGCCCGAACTGCCCCCGGCCCTGCGCATGCATGCCGCCTTGCTGGTCGAGGAAAAACGCTTTGATGAGGCCCTGGCTGACTTGGAAAAGCTGTTACGGGCGGAACCGGATGACAAGTTGACTTTGTTGCAAATCGGCATGGTCTATGCCGCACAGAAAAAGTCGGCCAAGGCGATCGAAATTTACACGAAAATCCTGGAAGATGAGCCGGAAATGTTCCTGGCTTTACGCAGCCGCGGTGATGCTTACCTGAACATCGGCCGGCACGCCCAGGCCATTGCCGACTACGAAAAGGCTTTGAAACTCCAGCCGGAAGACCCGGGTTTGCTGAACAATTTCGCCTGGGTACTGGCTACTTCGCCGGATGACAAACTCCGCGACGGAAAGCGGGCTTTAGAGCTGGCGACTAAGGCCTGCGAGCTCACGGAATACAAGCCGGCTTTCATGCTTAGTACCCTGGCCGCCGCCTATGCAGAGCAGGGCGATTTTCAATCCGCTATCAAATGGTCCTCCAAAGCGGTTGAGATCGGCGATGAGGAGCACGATGCATCGCTGAAGAAGGAGTTGGAGAGCTACAAAGCCCAAAAGCCATGGCGCGAATTACTGAGCGAAGAACCAGCCACGGATACGCCGGCGCCGGAAAATAAAACGCCATAGTTCATACTCTTTGTTCTCTCTTAGCTCACTTCGGGAGTTTCATGTCAACTCAAGCAGGTGGATTGCGACTGGCGGACTTTATTCGGGAGATACCGGACTTTCCGAAGCCCGGGATATTGTTTCGGGATATTACCCCGTTGTTAGCCCGACCGGCGGCGTTTCGTCAGGCGATAGAGGAACTCGCCCGCAACTTTCAAGAAGACGGCATCGAAGCCGTAGCTGCGGTCGAAGCGCGTGGTTTTCTGTTTGCCGCGCCGCTGGCTATGAAATTGAATGCCGCTTTGACGCCGATTCGTAAGCCGGGCAAATTGCCTTATCAAAAGCGCTCCCTCACCTATCAACTGGAGTACGGCCACGATACGCTGGAAGTTCACGCCGACGCCTTTCGCCCGGGAATGCGCGTCCTGCTGGTTGACGACCTGCTGGCCACCGGAGGGACGGCCGAAGCATGTTGCCGACTCATAGAAGAAGCCGGCGGACGAGTAGTCGGCTGTGCTTTTCTCGTGGAACTGCCCGCCTTAAACGGTGCTGAACGGCTCGCACGCTACAAGACCGTGAGCCTGATAAGGTGCTGAAAAAAATGCGTTTCTGACGAGGCTTTTCGGGTCGGAAAAACCCTTCCATGACGAAAAATTCCGGCCTATTGACAGACCGCATATATCAGGTAGAAACACAAGGAAGTTCAGACGGTTTTTCCTTGATTTTTTATGTTTCTGAGAGTCGATTTATGAAACTTTATGAGTTCGAGGGCAAAAAGCTGTTCGAGAGGTTCGGCATTCCTGTTCCCACTGGAAAGGTGGTAACAAATGCTTCGGAAGCAGCGGGGCTGACGCGCGAGTTCGGTCCCGTCATGGCCAAAGCACAAGTCCTCTGGGGACGTCGCGGAAAGGCCAACGCCGTTGTGCCCTGCCAAAACGAAGAACAACTTGCTACAGCACTGGGCGATCTCTTCGGTCGCAAACTCTACGGCGAAACCATCGAAAAGGTGCTGGTGGAAAAGAAGCTGAATATTGCCGAAGAGGTGTTTGCGGCGGTTACTTATGTAGGGCCTGCACCGACCCTGGTGGTTTCTAAATCCGGCGGCATAAACGTCGAAGAAGCCTGCCATGAATCGCCGGAAGGCGTCTGGACGGAGCCGGTGAACGTCGTTCACGGTCTCAAGCCTGAGCAAGCCGCCGCCCTGGCTCGACGGGCAGGCCTGGATGGCGCCGAGGATGTGCTCCAAAAACTTTACCAATTGTTCGTCGAATGCGACGCCACTCTGGCTGAAATCAATCCCTTGGTGCGCACTAAAACCGGCGAATGGGTGGCCGCCGACTCCAAAGTGGAAATCGACGAAGATGCGCTTTATCGTCAAACCGCCCTCGGCTTGCAGGAACGGCTAGGGTCCGGCCGCACGCCTACCAGGCTCGAACAATTAGCTTTGGAAAACGATCGTTCCGACACGCGCGGGGCCGCAGGTCGGATGTTCTACGAGCTTGACGGAGATATTATCATCCTGGCCTCCGGCGGCGGCACGAGCGTCGAAGCCCTCGATGACCTCTATCTGCTCGGCGGGCGGCCTGCCGTCTTCACCGAATACAGTGGGAATCCCATGCCGGAGAAAGTCAAAGGGCTGACAAAAATCGCTCTCATGCATCCTGGCCCGATACACGCCATTTGGGTAATCGGCGGCCGGGCGAACTTCACCGACATCTACGAAACCTTGATTAACGGCATTATGGCCGGCATTCGGGAAACCCCAAACTTCGACAAAACCATTCCCATCGTAATTCGCCGCGCAGGACCGCGCGATGAAGAAGCCTTCGCACAACTCAATAAAATCCAAAATGATGAAGGCTACCGGATCTACCTTCGCGGTATGGCTACTTCCGTAGCTGATTCCGCACGCATGGTCGTCCATCTCGCCAATAAACATCGGGAGCAAAGCGCACAACGTACGAACACTCCATGAACCTGGCAAGCTTTGTCCTTGATAAAACATCGTCCGGCTCCGGCTTCCGGGGCTATCCATGCCTGAAGCAGGAGCAGTTTTCGATAACGCATGTGATTTTTTCACCGATAAGGATTACGGAACATATTGCTATCACTATACCCATCTGCATTTTAGGAACCCATCATGAGTGCGCTGATTGACAAAAACACGAGAGTTCTGATTCAAGGCATTACCGGCAAGCAAGGGCGTCGAGTGCTCCTGGAAATGCTCGACTATGGCACGCGGGTCGTGGCTGGCGTTACGCCCGGCAAAGGCGGCCAGGATGTTTATGGCGTGCCGGTCTATAACACCGTCGCCGAAGCCTTGCGCGAGCATCCCGAAATCAACACCAGCTTGATCTCCGTCCCACGCGAGGGCACCAAGGAAGCCGCCATGGAAGCCATCACTTCCGGCAAAATCAAGCTGATCAATATCCTTACCGAAGGTTTGCCGCGGCTGGATTCCGCTTATATCGTTCAGGCGGCAAAGGAATACGGGGTGCGCGTCATCGGACCGGCTTCGGTGGGCCTTATAAATCCCGTCGATCGCGTGAAAATCGGCGCCATCGGCGGCAACGATCCAGGCGTTTTCTATCCGGGCGAAATTGCCGTCTTTTCCAAAAGCGGCGGCATGTGCCTCTCCATCGCCACCGAAATCTTTAACAAACTCGGACATGGCACGAGCATCGTCGTCGGTATCGGCGGCGACCGCATCTCCGGCACGAACTTCAAAGACCTGCTCGAACTGGTCCGCAACGATGAGCAGACAAAGCTGGTGATTCTGAACGGCGAAGTCGGCGGCGATTACGAAGAACAGGCCGCAAAGTATATTCAGGAGACCAATTATCCCAAGCCGGTCATCGCGCGGATTACCGGCATTGGGGCGCAGAAAATCTTCCCTCGCGGCACGCGGATGGGCCATGCCGGCGCCATCATCGGCGAAGGCCGCTTCGGCACCTATGAAAGCAAAGTCGAGGCCTTCGAACGCGCCGGCGTGAACGTGGCCAAGACCTCCTCCGACCTCGTCGCGCTGGTCGATCAAGTTCTGCCGCGGCGACGCCAGGACCTGGAATCTCCGCTGACGAAGGAATTCGAGCTGGTAAGCATCTCCAAGCAGAAACTGGAAACCTTGAAAAGCCAGGTCCGCGCCGTGCAGATTCGCACGCATTTGACGCAGATCATCGACGGCACGCCTTATTTCCGCGGCTGGCCGCTGCCGAAATTGATGCGCGAAGCCTCCATCCCGCGCATGATTTTCGAAGCTTTGACCAAAGAAGACTGCACGCCGGTTCAGGCCGAACAACTGACTGAGGACCTGATCCTCTGTGCGACGACAAATCCCACGAGCGAAGCCGCCAAGCAAGCGGCCTTGGCTTCTTTCCGAGGCGGCTCGCCGCTAAATGCGGCCATCAGCGCCGGCTTGCTGGCGGCGCCGCTGGGCGGACCAAATCCTTTGCCCGCCATCCTCCACCGCCGTTATTCCCCGGTCGAGGCTTCCGCGCTGGCGCTGATTCCACAGGTAATCGACATCGTTGCCGTGCTGCTCGGCCATGAATTACGCTGGGGCGAACAACCGAGCATCGAGGCCGCCTTTTTCCAAGCCCTCTCCGGCAGAAAACCGACTCCGCCCGAAGAACAACTGATGCGGGCGATTTTCGTTTCCTGCGTGGACCATACGCCGGCGACACCCTCGTCGTTGACGGCCATTGCCTCCTATTCCGGCGGCGTGTCCCTAAAAACCGCCCTGGCCGCCGGCATCACGGCGATGGGCGATACTCATGCCGGTGCCGGCGAAGGCACGGCCAGAATTCTCACTGATTTTCTCGGCAGGATGCGACAAGCTCAAGCCGCCGGTGGAATCTTCGAGGCCGACGGCGTGCACATCGCCGATCTAAAGGACCTGGCCGGCTATCTCGTCAATAAAGTTACCGGCGCCTATGGCGGCGAGAAAGGCCGCATACCAGGCTACGGCCACCGTTACTATGGTCTTTACGGGCGCGACCCGCGCGCAACCACTCTGTTGAGCATCGCCCAGGAGCTGGGCCTGGCCGGCGATTATTGCCGTTTGGCTATCGAGATCGAAGCCGTTTTGCGGAAGAAAAAATCGCTTGCCTTGTGCTTCAATGTGGACGGCGTAATCGGGGCGATTCTTTGCGATCTGAATCTCGCCCCGGAAACCGGAAAGGCGTTCTTCATCATCCCACGTACCGTAGGCTTGCTGGGCCAACTATTGGAGCAGGACCCCGGCTCCTTCTTCCGCTTGCAAAACGAATCGGTGATCTACATCGGCCCGCCGGTGCGTGCATAACTTTCCGTTACCAAGACGACAGTGCGCATTGGCACAATATCAAGGGCGGTAATAAGTTCACGCAGTTTCACTGCTCCGGCTTCAGGCGGAAGGAGAGCAGGCATCGGCCGGCTGCGCCTCCGTCGGCTTCGATCAAGATGGTTTGAAGGGCCTCGGCCTTTTCCGGCGGCGTCAGTTCCAGGCTCATTTCCGTCCTCCCACCGGCGGCAACAGACGCCTTTTGCGGTAGTTGTAGCTGCCAGTCGGCAGGACCTTTAACCGTCAGACGGCAAGCGACATCTTTGGGACCGAAATTGTAGAGGAATATCGGCAAGCGTTCGACCTTGCCCGACCCGATGCGATATGCCGATTCTTCCAAAAGCACCCTTTTCCGGGGCAACAACAATTGAAGCACCAGCGGCGACGGCTCGCCTGCAAGTCGCGGCGGCGCTTCCGGCGGTGGTTGTAGAGAGAGCGCGGTCTTTGATTCCTTTTCCAAAACAATGAACCACGGCGCCGAACCAATGTTAAGTTCCGTTTCCGGCGGCACTGCTCTACCCAACAGGTTGAAAACCGCCACAGGCTTTTGCGGCAGTCTAAGCGGAGCGACTTCCTTGTCCGCCCAGGCTACGAGTACAAGCCGCTCTGCACCGTCGGGTTTGGCATGAAAGGCAAAGACCTGAAGATGCGGCTGGTCGGTTTGCAACTTTCCGGCAGGTCGGGCGTCGGCCAACAGCCGGCCGACCGCCGCCAGGGCCGCGAAAGCCGGTCGCGGCGTCAGGTCCGGCCGTAACAAACCAAACTGAATTTGGCCCTCCACATAGTGCGGCAGGAAAAAGTAAAAAACCACCGACGCGCCTTCGTAAATCGAGAGAGCAAAGGTCTTCACCAGCCGTTCTGCCTGGACGCGCAAGTCCGCGCGACTAGGCTCCTGGAGTTTTGTTTCCCCGCTCCATTGCACTGGTCGGCAAGTTTCCGTTACCCAGAGCGGCCGTCCGGCGGAAACCGCGCGATGGTCCGCAAAGACGGCGGCATATTTGTCAAAATCTTCGTAGTTGTGGAAGTTGTATGTATCGAAATACGGCCAGGCTTGATTGGCATGAAAGTCGGCCAACGTAGTCGGTCGTCGAATGGCAAAAGGCTGAAGACAAACCGTGATCGTCGGATTGCCGGCCTTAAGGCCCCAATACGTTGCTTTCTGCCAAACGGCGATTTCGCTGCCGGTACAGTTGCCGAAGGAGACGTCGGCTTCGTTCCAGGGCTCGAAGGCCAGGACTTTGCCTTTCCAGCGTGCGGCTATGTTGCGGTAAAAATGGTAGGCATGTCGCAAGTCCGGCGGCATGCGACCATCCATCCGCTTCGCCCATTGCGGCGTATTATGGTTGACCTGCAAGACCTGCAAACCGGCTTTGGATTGGGCGTCGGCCGCAACGTCGTACCGCGAAGCATGAAGGTATGCGAAAGGCACCTGTTCCATTTCCGCCCAACTCAGCCGATCACGAACCCAGTTCAATCCGGCCAGAGTACAAAGACCGGCCAGAGCAGACATGTTGGATGGGGTGGAAAACCAGGACATGCCGACATCGCAACCGATGGGCGAGCCGGCAGGCGTGGGCATCGCTAACCGGGCCAGAACGCATAGCGAAATAGGCGGCTGCGACTCTTTGGCGGGGTGCTGCACTTCGTAATAACCCACCGGCAGAGGGCCGAGTTGTGCCCGTCCCGACCCATGACCCTTCGCTACAAGTTTGCCATCGTAGTCCACGGCCTGCCAAGCCCCATCCCAGCCTTCCGGCAAGAGAATCACAACCTCCTCACCTTCGAGGAAGACATTACCTGGATGATCCGCCGATGGAACCGGTATGATTCGCTCTTTAGCGGCAACCGTCAAAGGTAGAGCAATCGCTAGACAAACAAACAGCAGAAGCTTTAGGCGCATTCAAATTTCTCCTATATTAGGGGACATGCTTATAACCAGATGATAAAGCAAGCGGCATCGCTTGGAAAGTTGTCGGCATTTAAGCTATTATTGGACATACTGAACCATGCCGTAATCAAGGTAGTTTATTTTTAAGGGAGAAAACAAGTGGCTAGCGAGGTTTTGTATTCGGTAAGTCCCGCCGGGGAAAAGTTTCCTCTTCCTACACGCGAGGACTACGTTCGTGAGATGGAGCGCCTGGAAGCGCTTGTCTCGACTGCGCGACGCGAAGGCAAGGAAATCGTGGTGGTGATGGGCGTGGGGTTTGTCGGCGCAGTGATGGCGGCGGTGATTGCAGACACCGTGGATAAGCAGACCGGCAAGCCGAACAAGTTTGTCATCGGCTGCCAGCGGCCCAGCACTCGAAGCTATTGGAAGATTCCCTTGCTCAATCGCGGACTCTCACCGGTGAAGGCCGAAGACCCCGAAGTCGAGCCGATGATCGCCCGATGTGTCCATGATAAGAAAACTCTCACGGCCACATTTAACAGCGATTGCTTGAAGCTGGCTGATTGCGTGGTAGTGGATGTGCAGTGCGATTATCATAAGCCGGAATTGGGCAACATGCGCCGCGGCGAAGCGGAGATGGCCGCGCTGGAAGCCACGATGCGCACCATCGGGGAAAAGATTCCACCACACTGTTTGACGTTGATCGAGACGACCGTGGCGCCGGGTACGACGGAATTCGTCGCCTGGCCGATTATGAAAAAAGCCTTTGCTGCTCGCGGCATCACCACGGAACCGCTTCTCGCTCACAGCTTTGAGCGCGTGATGCCAGGCCGAGAGTATGTAGCCTCGATTCGCGATTTCTGGCGCGTATGCGCCGGCTGCAACGAAGAGGCGCGTCGAAGGGTGGAAAAGTTCCTCCGCGAAGTCATCAACACTGAAAAATTCCCCCTCACCGTCATGGATCGACCTATCGAATCTGAAACCACTAAAATCGTGGAAAACTCATATCGCGCGACGATCCTCGCTTTTCTCAATGAGTGGAGTCTCTTCGCCGAACGAAACGGCGTGGATTTGATTAAGGTCATTAACGCCATCAAGATGCGGCCTACTCACAGTAATATCATCTTTCCCGGCCCTGGCATCGGCGGCTACTGCCTGCCGAAAGACGGCGGGCTGGGCTATTGGGCCTATAAACACATCCTGGGATTTGAAGACGGCGATCGGGTTTTTAAAATCAGTACCACCGCCATCGACATCAATGACACACGCGCACTCCACGTCGCCGAACTCACCCGTGATGCGCTACGAAACATGGGCCGGTATATCGCCGGCGCGGATGTCTTGCTCTGCGGCGCCAGTTACCGGCAGGATGTCGGCGATACGCGCTATAGCGGCTCGGAATTGGTGGTTCGCAAGCTCGCCGAGATGGGCGCCGAGATGCGCGTGCACGATCCTTACGTCGAACACTGGTACGAACTGGAAGCGCAAGACGTATATCCGGCGCCGGGACGTTCCTGGGCAAGGTTCTTCCGCAATCAGGAAGGTCTGAAAGACATCCGCGTACAAAAAGACCTCGCTGCGGCATTGAACCATGCGGAAGCCCTGATTCTCGCCGTGCCACATGAACCTTATCTGAAGCTGAACCCAGACCATGTGGTGCAATGGGCGGGCGGGCCGCCGGCCGTCATCGACTGCTTCGGCATCCTCACCGACGATCAAATCCGCCGATACTTCGAGTTAGGCTGCGAAGTCAAAGCTCTCGGACGCGGACACATCCAACGCATTAAAGAGCAAGTCCGTTCCGCCAGAAGCGGCGCCTAACCGCTTACAGCCTTGAGTCTTTCGACACATCCTCCCGCGTTTCCGAGTTCTTTTCGGGGGTGTTCTGCTTCGCTTCAATCCAAAAAACCAGCCGGCCGCGACCATTGCTACCATCGAGAGAAGCCCTGCACCGAGAGGGCTTGAAGGTGCAACCAAAAGTAGTAGAATAGATTTTTATTCAGGTGGTTATTCTTGGAGGAGCCTTTTCTGATAGTTAGAAACGGGCCCTCGGCTTTTTGGTATAGGGTGTTTTGCTCTTTTTCTGTGTCGGGGTGAAATATGCAATATCATTCAATGGTTATGCGGCGAAGTAACAAATTCCTTTTGGCGTCGCTTGCGGCTGCGCTGCTGTTTGCGCCCGCCGTTTCCGCCCAAGAACATTTCGACCTGGCGGCGCTGATTGCGAAGGTCAAGCCCAGCGTGGTGCTCATCGAGGTTCTCGAAAAGGGCCAAAGACTGGGTAACGGCAGCGGTTTCGTGGTCGATACCAAGGGCGTGATTGCCACCAACTACCACGTCATCGAAGGGGCGAAAGAACTTCAGGTCAGTTTTCCCGCAGACAAGGACAAACGAGTTTTCCCGGTGATTGGGTTTCTCGGCGTCCTCCCGGGCAAGGATATGGCCCTGATTATGATTGACCCCAAGGACAAACAGCTTGCGGCTTTGCCCCTGGCCCAAAACCTGCCCGCTCAGGGGGAGCGGGTGGTGGCATTCGGCGCCCCCTTAGGTTTGAGCGACACGGTTACCGACGGCATCGTTTCCGCCGTGCGCTCCGGCGAGGAATTGCGCGGGATGCTCAAACGCGGCGAACACGACAGCTATAAAGAGGACCTCGGCTATGAGGTGGATGTGCAGTGGATTCAAACCAGCGCACCGATTTCGCCCGGCAACAGCGGCGGGCCTTTGGTTAACGCTCGCGGGGAAGTAGTCGGCATAAACTCCTTTGTGAGCAACGTCGGGCAGAATCTGAACTTCTCTTTGTCGGCCATTCATCTCCGAGAGTTTATTTCCAGAGCCGGTGCTTCCGTACAGCCTTTGGCCAACCTGCCGCCGCCGCGTCCCAACCACCGACATGCGGAACTCGGCAACGCCGGAAAAACGCTTGAATTGTGGAAGAATCTCAATCGGGCGGAAAACGAACTGAACAACAAATTGGAGGCTTGCGAGAAAAAGCTTCAGCAGCTCCCGCCCATCGATCCGCGAAACCCACTGCGCGGCCAAAACCTGCGCAACAAGAAGGTCGCCGGACATTTCAAGCAGATGGGCACGGCCTACAAGGACTATGCTGCGCGACTGCGCGGTTTCAACACCAACGACGCCGATCCCGAACTAATCGGCTTGACGGTGGCGGCTATTGCCGTCGCTCAGAAAATGTGCGACGCTTGCAATGAAATCGCTAACTCTCTCAACTTACCGTCTTCTCAAGGAGCTATCGGGTGGGAAACTCAGTTGCAGGAGCTCAAAGAAGCGGCTTCCCAAATTCGTACCGGGCGTGAAGTCCTGCGCGTCACACTGGGACAAAAGTACGGGCAAAACTTCCCTACTCTGGAAGAAACCGCTCAAGAAAACCAGGCCGCAGGAAAAAAAGACGACTCCGGCAAAAAAACCAAAGAGTCCGAACCCACTGATAAAGCGGCAAAACGCTCCGAAATGCGCACCTGGACTGATCGCACCGGCAAGTATCGCGTCGAGGCGCGACTGCGCGGCGTGGAAGACGGCCAAGCTAAACTGGAAAAGCCCGACGGCTCGATCATCTCCGTTCCGCTTTCCAAGCTCAGCGAGGCCGACCGCCGTTTCATCGAAGAAACCGACTGACTCTGACTCCCTAATGGCAATGGGATGGCATTCTCCCTATTGGCAATGGGAGGACGTTTCGGCAGTACGGCTACATTTTCCATCCGCGAATACCTTTTCCAGATCGATAAATTCGTATTCAGGTGCGCCGGTGGAGAGGTCGCCTTCGATTGACGCCCATTTTACGATAGTCGCCCTGATGGCATGTTCCGATTGATCGATGCCGATCCACTTTCTATGGTTGAGGTGCGCCGACTTGAGTGTCGTACCTGAACCGCAGAAACAATCCAGCACTATACTTCCCGGATTGGAGGAAGTGCGAATAATCAAGTCCAACATTTCGGCGTTTTTTTCCGTGGGATATATCGGGTATTGGGGGTCTTTGTACTCCCACACGTCTTGCACCCTTTTGCCTTCTCTTTCGTCCGCATAAATAATTTTTCTCGGATTCCCGGTGGAAGACCACTGAATGAGCCCCTCTCTGTCCCATTGTTCGAGAGTTTCCACATCCGTGCGCCAATGCCTGCCTCGAGGAGGCAGCATGCCCTTGAATGGTTGGTTGGATCTTCCATTTTCCGTTTCGCCGGGAGCATGAATGGGCACGGTCGTATATCTCCGTCCTTGCTTGTCTATTTTAGGAAAGAGCTTTTCTATATCTTTCTCGGTGTATTTTTCTCGCGGTTCATTCCAGATAGGATCGGCAGCTTTGGTGTAAAACAGGATAAGGTCTTTGATATTGCCGTACCCGACGCGGTCAAAATTTTTTGGGTTGCATTTTATCCTGGCGATGTCATTTCTGAAATTTTCCATGCCGAAAACTTCATCCATCATAACTTTAACGTAATGGCCGATTCGGCAATCTACATGCACGTAAATAGAGCCTTTCTCCGACAGCAGTTCACGCAGCAGAACCATTCTTGCTCTTAAAAACTCAACATATTCTTTGCCGACGAGTTTGTCTGAATAGGCAATCGCGCCGTTTTTTGAATTGCTGATCGTGGCCGCTCTGCCGGCGGTAATGGTAAAACTACCGCCTGTCGCAAAAGGCGGATCGATGTAAATCAGGTCGATTTGACCTTTTAAGTTCTTCCGGTCCAAAAGGTAGCGTAGGCCTGCGAGATTGTCGCCTTTGATAAGTAAATTCCGCATCCTGCCTCCCGCCCTTCACAAGCTGTATAAGAATTCACGCAATACCAAGGCGCTCATAATATCCGGCCTGGTTTTCCATGAGCAGGTTACTACTTTGCGCCTAATTCTTCCGGGACAGTTTTTTGGCTTGTTCTTCCGCTTGTTCGATGGCGCCGACGTACATAAAGGCTTGTTCCGGCAGATGGTCCCATTTGCCGGCGACAAGCTCCTCGAAGCTGCGAATCGTGTCCCTGAGCGGCGTAATCTCGCCTGGTCGGCCGGTAAAGGCCTCGGCCACGAGGAAGGGCTGCGAAAGGAAGCGTTCGATTCTGCGCGCCCGATGCACTACCAGTTTATCCGCCTCGCTGAGTTCGTCCACGCCCAGGATAGCGATGATGTCTTGCAGCTCACGGTAGCGCTGGAGCATCATTTGCACCTGTCGGGCGACCTGGTAGTGCCGCTCTCCGACGTATTGCGGATCGAGGATGCGGCTGGAACTTGCCAAGGGGTCGATAGCCGGATAAATGCCTTTCTCGGAAATGGAACGCTCCAGGTAGATGAAGGCATCGAGTTGAGCGAAGGCCGCAGCCGGAGCGGGGTCCGTCGGATCGTCAGCCGGTACATACACCGCTTGCACCGAAGTGATTGCCCCGCGACTGGTCGAAGCAATACGTTCCTGCAATTGGCCCATCTCCGTGGCCAATGTCGGCTGATAGCCGACGGCGGAGGGCATGCGGCCCAACAGCGCGGAAACTTCGCTGCCGGCTTGCGAGAAGCGGAAGATATTGTCGATAAACAGCAAGACATCGGTTTGCATCACGTCGCGGAAGTATTCCGCCATGGTCAAAGCCGACAGTCCTACGCGCAAACGCGCCCCGGGCGGTTCGTTCATCTGTCCGAAAACCATACAGGTCCGGTCGATGACGAATTGGCCGGTTTCGCCCAGCGGCGTTTTCCGCATTTCCAACCAGAGATCGTTGCCTTCGCGGGTTCGTTCGCCGACGCCGGCGAAAACGGAGAAGCCGCCATGAGTGCCGGCGATGCGGGCGATAAGCTCGGTGAGGA